>JAAUXT010126556.1_pt1 | contig 10138 bp, 9 predicted proteins | sample 7278171 | NCBI WGS metagenome assembly JAAUXT01 (sample SAMN14350112, study PRJNA611818) | marine sediment metagenome | isolation source: surface marine sediment (1.8m) | place: French Polynesia: Moorea | collected 2018-08 | reverse complement strand
TCCCAGTTCATTGAGGATGGCCAGGCGGAGGAGATTGACATCACCAAATTCTCTGCCCCTCAGTTTCCTTTTCAAGAGAGGAAAAAGAAAGAAGTCACAAGGTGACAAATCGGGGGAGTAGGGCGGGTGTGGCAGCTGTCTCCATTCCAGTTCCTCCAACCTCCTTTGCACAGTGTCTCCTTGATGTGCGGGCGCATTGTCCATATGCAATAAGTACCTGTGCCTGTTTGTCCACATGTAGTGGCCATGCCTCACACGGAAATGATTCCAAACATCGTCCAGGAGCATCTTGAAAATCCTCTGGTTGATTGTCAAATTCTGGTAGAACTCGACATGGAGCAGTCCCCGGCGGTCAAAGAATGGAATCACCATCAACTTCTTTGCATTTCTGGGCCTCCAGGTGACCTGAGGGCGGTTCTCAAAGGGTGTGACCCATTGCATGTTTTCCTGTTTGGTCCTGGTTTCAATCACATAGAACCAGGCCTCATCTGTGGTTAACACCCACTTCAGAAATCCAGGATTTCATCTTGTTCTTCTCAGGAAGTCTTGACAAAAATCTCTCCTTTTGCAGCAGTGTTCAGGAGTCAGTCTGTGCGGGATCATCTTTGCACTCTTTTTTTTGAGGTTTAGGTCCTTGCGAAGTATCCTGTGTGTACTCCCCACTGAGATTCCAAGAGTTCTGGACAGTTCATCAACAGAAATGTTGCGGTTCTCATCCACTTTCACTTTGCATTGTCTGATGCGCCTCCTGGTCCTTGCACGTTGAGGGGCTCCAGGCCTGAGTAAATCTCCAAGCTTTGTCCATCCTTCAGAAAAGGCCTTGTGCCATCCAAACACAGAACTGCGGCAGTAAGCACTGCGTCCGAAAGCCTGCTAGACAGCTGCAACCGTTTCTTTGCTGTTGAGACCCATGTTGACACAAAACCAAACACAAATTCTTTGCACCAAACATCTTGGAATAAGCATTGACATTTTTGCTTTTTTAGCTTCCATCTTTTCAGAGTGACTGTTCTGTTGACAAGGTCAAGCACAGGTCGACCTCACACCTGAAGGACACTGTAGTCTTCGGTCAGCACCGAGAAATCGATTCCTGCCGACCGGGGTCAACGCAAATCATGACCAGTCCAAGAAATAGTTGTAGGAACCTCGTACGCCTTCGTTGTGTTGGCAGCCTCAGTTTCTGTCACTTGAAACTGTATCACGCAATGACTTTCCACATTGTGTGCGCTGGAGCACATTGTGATTCAGGAAGTTTGATGTTTCCATTTTCATTTGCGTATTTTGAATTGAAAATAGGGAAAAAGAAAAAGTGCAAAAGTAGAATGGTTGTGCCGACTTTTTCGTACATGTTTCACTTTCGCATTTGCTGTGTCACATTTTCTGTCGAGCAAACGAACATGTCTTCCGCATTGACAAACGTGCGTGTGTGTGCGTGCGTTTGTGTACGTGTCCGCATTGACAAACGTGCGTGTGTGTGTGCGTGTGTGTGGCTTCACAGTGACCTGATGTTTGTTTTCACGAGCGAGTGAAGTCCTGTTCGTTCAGCGCTGGCGATGGAACATTCTTTGCTTCGCGAGTCAACAACTATTTTTGGGAAATGAGTCAAAATGACTTTGCAAAATCACATCTCGACTGACGTTGAATGTTCACAGAAATTTTGCAAAGCATGAAGAGTCGAATAAAGATCTGAAAAAAAGGAGAGAGATTTTACGGTTTTGATGCACTGGACTTTGCGTTGTGCGCGAAAACTTGTGCGCTCGTGGCCAGGCGTTTGTGGTTTGACAGGTGTTGCCTCTTGTGAGGCATGCTGCTGTCACTACTTTTGACACACTTTGAGCCCTTATTGTAATTTTCTGTGAAGAATTCGATCATTACAGCTCTTTTCCTTTGGAGGCAAAACAATATTGTTGGCAAAGCGTTTTGGCTCTTTCCTTGGTAAGCAGCTGGATGCCATTTATGGAATCTGGTCCAAATTTGGGCAATAGCACCACGACTGTGGGCACCACCCATTTGGCTGTTTTTGGTCAAAGCCGCCATATTTGGAAGCAAATTATTGCGCGTTTTTGTTGTTCCGAATCCCCGGAAACCTATCTCAAAGGTCAAAAATAATGTGGACGAGGTTTTTGCGCATCGGCGCATCGTACGACACGTTCGCGTTTCGCGACGGGTCCGAAAACACCCTTCATTCAGAAATTCGGGAATTCTTTTCCGTGAGATGGCGCGCGGAGGAGTTTCATTGAGCAGTGACGCGGTTTGCGGAGTAAAACCTCGTATCTCACTGCACAGAAGGAGCCACTCACTGCAGCAGCAGGGACCAGATACTGTTCTTCATCTGCTTTTGTACTGAAAGTCAGTGTCACCATGTCGAACATACAGTTCGTGGATGAAAGCCCGGCGGCCTTGAATGGCGCCCAGGGTCCTTTTGTGATGCAGAGTCCTGCATTGAAGCGGTCAAGGGGCCAGGCAGGCATGGACTCGGACAGTGACTCCGATAACGACTCCAAAACAGAAGTGGTCACGTCGGGGATGGTCGGTACGGATTCTCTGACGACGGGCCCGCGGCCAGGGAAGAAGACCAAAGGCCGTGTCAAGATCAAGATGGAATTCATCGAGAACAAACTAAGACGTTACACGACGTTCAGTAAGAGGAAGACTGGCATCATGAAAAAGGTGAGGACAATTTTGGTGTTCCATCCGTGATCCGTCACGAAATTCTGTCCATTTGGTTCCAGAATAACCAGTTCTTTGGCATGTGTCAGTTCTACTGTTGTGTTGTGGCGAACCAAAACTTGTCAACCATTTGCAAAATTTTCTTCCAACTGTGTACACTTGACCAAATTTGAAGTTTTGACAAATTTGGACAAAAATTCTTTTCAAGTCAAGAAACTGGAAACGACATGCCAAGCACGTATTTTAGCCAACGTGGTCAATTTCCCCCACCCCCGGGGCTGAAGTACACGAAACATCCATGGAGAGTCAGATATACGAGTACACCTGAGTACTTGAGTCTGCGCAAAAGGGCGTCTTCTCAAACGGCGATCGATCTCCATTCCTTCTTGAACACACAAACGATTCAAAGCATGAGCTGTACACGCGTCTCTGATTTGCGACTTTCTTGGCTTCTTTTGCGGTTTCTGCACGGACAAGAAAGGCTGCAAGCGCAGGAAGGGTGCGAAATCTGCCAACAGTCCAATTGCAAAGGTCAACAGATGGTAAAGTCCAAATCTATTGTTTTAATTTGAAAAACAAACATAAATTTGGAGGTGAAAAGATGAAATTGATATCAAAAGGCATGACTGCACTCTGCAGGCAATGCAGAAGAAGACAGACAGATTTGGCCACAACTTTTTCAAACTCGAGCAGGTCTTTTCGTCTTCAAGAAGACTGCACGTCTGCTTTGGAATAAAGCTGCAAATTGGCCACTTGTATGCGAATTCTTTAGCAACAAGTTTGCCCAACGCTGCGAGAGAAACAGTTTTAGGAATTTGAGAAGATGGCTGCCTGTGTGCTCTGCGGCTTGTTTCTTCCTCTCCATGCTGTTGATGGAAGCAGCGCTGGTATTGGGCTCAACGCTCGAGGTTGAAATGTGATCCTGCCTCACGGTACACTGTATTTTCTCCGCATACTGAGAATGCAGCGCTCGGAAGGTCCAAACACTCATCTTGTGGCGTGTAATTCTTGACTCTGGACACGTCAGGGATAGAGCAAGCTTTTGATGGACATCAAGAAAGGCACAAACTTTGAAGACGGAAAACACATTCAGCAGCAAAAAAAATCCTGCATGTAGCACGTGTGCTATTGGGTCCGTTTACGCAACAGAAGGAAATACCCAGAGAACTTCAATTTCTGCCTGCTCTACTTGTGGGCGCAGCTGGCCTCTCCCCAATGTGGCTGCAGATCATCATCGATACCGCGGAAGGAAGTTTTGATGTGTTGCACGCACTCACTCGCACAAGCCCTGAAAAGCTGCAGATACCAAACGTACCCATGAAAAACATGCCTGTGGGGTGTGAAGTCTGCATGCCTTTGATGTCTTCCTCTGCAGGAGGCATAAAGCGGGTGGGTGCGGGGTGGAGGGGGAGGCAGACCACCTCCTTCTGAAGTTCAAAGCTTGTTTGACAGCAAAATAAAGTCGAGGGATTTATTTGAAAGGGCAAGTAATCTTATGGAACATCAAGTTCGACTTTGAACCAAGTTTGAGGCCTCTCTTCATGTGTGGTGGTTTTGCACGCTTGTAGATAAAGGGTCTGTTGTTACACAATGTGATACAGGTTCAATTGACCATCTTCAGATTCCTGAAACTGGCCAGGATCGCGCAAATGCGCATCTTTGACTCCGCTCTGGCCACTTGTTACGAACACTGGCGTGGGGTGGGGGTGGGGTGGGGGGGGTGAACACAGGAAAGGGCAGTGAAGGCAGAAATGAGAAGAAACCCAAATTTGGAACCCGAAGCTTGTGATCAAAGGTGAAGCAAAGAGAAATCCAGTGAAACTATGCGTGCCGTCCTCGTTTGGGGCAGAGACGGCGGTAGATCCCCCCACCCACGCCACCTTCCTGAAAGAGTGCCCCCGTCAGACGCAGACGCAAAATGATAATTTCTTCACGTGGAACTTTGAAAACCTCGGTCGGACCCCTGAACGAAATCCTGGCCAGAGCATGTGTACGTATCGTATTTCCTTGTTCCGTGTTGAGCAACAAAACAACCCTTTCTTTTCGGCCGTGACAGTTTGACGGACACTGCACAGGAAAACAAAAAGTTTGGAGTTTGAAGCTCTGGATACAACTGCAGAGAACAATCACCTTCTGTTCTGCTCCTTACGAGGCAGGTTCACGAATTCAACATTTGTGGCCAACTGTGGTGAAACCTCCTCCTGCTGCGCTCGGCGCTGAGATGGTCAAACCTCTGGGCCTGACATTGGGCCTGTTTCACACAGGGTCCGTCATGGCCGTACCAAAGGGCAACGCGTCGACGCAGCGCCTGATGAATCCAGTTGAGATTCAGGCCAGAACTTTCAAAAGGCGTCAGGTGGAAAGTTCCACACTGACTCCAGACTAAATTCAGTCAGTGCTCTGGAGTGATGACGACGTCTGTTTGTCAATGACTCCCGTGGACCCAGCAAGACGCACCCGGTGAGCGCACCTCGCGCCCAGGCCGGGTACGCGTCTGGTGGGCGCATCTGGAAGGCATCAGCGCTGCCCGAGCACTGTCCCCACTGCTGTCAGCCTGCCGCCGAGAACAGAAGGGCGCCAAATGCGAAACACACACCATACCCGGGCGCGGATCCACCGGGGGAGGGGGGTGAAATGGGTTGGACAGAAATCTGAGAAGATTGTGTGTGTGTGTGTGTGTGTGTGTGTGTGTGTGTGTGTGTGTATGTACTCGTATGTGTGTGTGCAGGTGTATATGCGTGTCGTGCAAAGTGTTGGGGACCGCGGTGCAGAATTGAACGTACGATCCGCGCAGAAATTCGAGCGTTGGGGGTCATCAGGGCTCGTATAAACTCGCAGACCGACTCATTGAACACTTTTTCAACACTTTTCTCCTTTTTGCAAAAAGAACACCAATCTTCGATTTATTTCACTCAAGAGTTCTGTTTTTGTGGTCAAATGTGCCCCCGAACACACACCACACACACACACACACACACACACACACACACACCTCTGGGTGATGTACTGAACACACTCACACCACACACACACACACACACACACACACGCGCGCGAATCTGTTCGTACATTCTGAAACCACCACACACCCTTCACGGGTACAGTACCCTTCTCCAACGAGAAGCCGGAACCCGCCCCCCAAAATCCACCCCTCCTCGACCCTCTGATGAGTGACCCTCGAATTGAACTCGACGCAACCAAATCCGCATCGAACCACGAGTCACAAGTGACGGATCTGTGTCGCACCATTTGGTGCCAGGGCCCAACTGAGGCTCTGCAGCTTGTTATGTGCACCGCTGGTTTTCTACTCACTGCACAAGTATGCGCTGCGCACTTCTGAACACTGATCATGGTACACTTACCACTTTCAGCGCAGCACACTTTTGTGAATTTGAACTCTCTGATACGGTCCCCACGTTTTCCGTCTTTGGTTCACACACACACACACACACACACACACACACACACACACACACACGTTCATGCATGCGTGCGTGCGTGCGTGCGTTTGCAGGAGTGAATCAATGGACCCTCAATGGCCTGGTCAGCTTTCCCTTTTGATTTTGCACTCAAGGCGCAAAAACTGTCCGTGCTAAATTTCTGACTTGAGGCTGGGGATCACCGACCAATACCTGGATTGGTCCCTGTCCTGGACGCGCGCTTGTGTTGTGTGTGTGTGTGTGTGTGTGTGTGTGTGTGAACTACGTACATGTAGTCAGGCGAATTTGTGGGCGAGTTTCATGAAATTTTACGCGTGTACAGCGACTTCCTTTTGTGCTCTGCGACCAAACAGAGAAGCTGTCTCGGTCAGCGGAGGTTGAATGTGAAAATTTCGTGTTGTTTTCAGCAACGTCGTTGCGTTGCGGCGTCTTTGGTATCGCGTCTCACGACACTCGCTTTGTTCGAGGATTTCTAGAACTTTCCGTCGATCAAATAGACGGTTCTTCATTCCAGAATATCACGCGTCAGCACAGCACGACTTTTGCAAAACCTAAGGCCTGGTTCATATTTGGTCTACGTTACATTGCGCTGCGTTCGTGATACGTGCAAGTCGATGGGCACTGCGTCGCAACTGACGACGTAGCATTACACAGGGACCCTCGCGTGACGCAACCAATGTGATACAGATATCACCTTGGACGTTCAGTTTGTGCGCCGGCAGGGGACCCAGCACCAGCAGGAGGGGCGTGGCTCGATGCGACGGGGTTTCTGGGAGCTTCTGGTTCCCTGTCCTCTCCTCAAACTGGTTCCCGTTTTTTGCAGGCGTACGAGCTGTCGACGCTGACCGGGACCCAGGTGATGCTGCTCGTCGCCAGCGAAACGGGTCACGTATACACGTTCGCGACGCGCAAACTCCAGCCGATGATCACCAGCGAGAGCGGTGCGTAGCAACCAGCCTGGCAACGTTCATTCACATGACTTCTCCACTCAATGCTGGTTCAAACTGAAAAGTGTAGCCCCGAATCAGGCCCAAGTGGACCTGTCCTGTGACTGTCTGCCTGGACTTTGGTCGACGTCTCGTGCAGTCGGTTTTACAATGCGTGTGACTGATTGAGCGATTGATTGATTGGTGATTGACCCACAGGGAAGGCGCTGATCCAGACGTGTCTCAACTCGCCCGACGCGCCGCCCGGGTCCGACCAGCGCATGAACCCGACGGGATTCGAGGAGCCTGAGCTGTCGTACGGCGTGTCGGAGGACGAGGCCAAGGTAGGTGTGGGGCGAGGGTGTGGGGGAGGGCGGGTGGGTAGGGCGAGGCCAAAGAGGGCGGGGTGTGGGGGCGGGACGGGCGGGTGGCACACGAGGCCAAGATAGGTGAGGGTGTGGGGAAGGGGCAGGTGGGCAGGGCGAGGCCAAAGTGGGCGGGATGTGGGGTGGGTGGCGCACAGTGTGAGGAAGGGGCAAGAACTGGCGGGGCTTGAGGCCAAGAGAGGTGTTGGGTGGGGGAAGGCAGAGGTGGGGGAGAGATGGGCGATGGTGTAGGGGTGGGGCGGGGCGAAGGGTGGAATGGGCGGATTGAAGGTGAAACAGCGGGCGGGGTGGATCACGCGTATGACTGTCGAAATATGAGACAGGTGTGGGCAGTGTGGGTGGATGGGGGGGAGATGTGGAATGGGCGGGGTGGGGTGAACATCATCGGGAAGAAGTTTACGTCCGTGTGTCGGAAGACGAGGGATGCCGAGGTCAGTGCAGGCAGGCGCGCGCATGGGAGACGGGAGGAGAGGGGTGCGGCAAGGCGCGTGCAGGTGCGAGGGTGTGTCGACGCGACAAGATGTGTGCTGTACCGCAGAGGGGTTCGGAGAGACGTCACGCGGCTCGACGCTTACAACACGGGTGGTTCAAGGCGAGGGCTGGGAGAGTGAGTGCATGCGCACGGGCGACCATTGTTTCCAATTGTTGCTGCGTATCTCATTATCGTGTGGTTTTCAGAGACAATGTAACATTGTTTCTCACGCACGCGTCATAAGACCTGGAGGGGAGAGGGCACTGCGCCTGCAGCCAACTGCGTTGGACAGACGTCTGCATTGCGTTGTGCAGAAACGTAACAGTAAATGCAGCTTCAACCCTTGGGCTAAAGTGACGAGTGGTTGCCGCTGTTGGGTTGTCGTTCCACGCGTGTTCTGGGAGGCCTGTTCCCCAGCCGCTTGACTCGTGACAATGCAACAACAGACAGAACGCCATATCTGAGCAGTGTAGCAACAGACCTGTTGATAAAACCACCCAAAACCGAGGGCCACGAGCAGGATGCACTGAAAGAGGTTATCAGCAAGTTACGCTGAATGATACTCTCAGATTTCAAAAGGGAAATTTTGTTGGAGGCTTTGCGCCATAAAATCTGAACGTTTATGGCACGAAGCCATTGTGCCTGCAACCGTCACGAGTCCGTTTTGTCACGAATTGTGTCAAACGCCAACGGGCCCAGGATCTGGTCATGAGTGGGGAAGGTGCTTCCCTGGTGAGCCCAAGTTCAATTGAAAAAAAGAAGTCAGCATGTAAAGGGAAAAAATCATGATTTTGTACCTACGATGCAGAGGGAAGGTGCAGGGGGTGGGGCAAATTGATCTCCTTTTGGAGACGACTCCACTTCTGGTTGGTTCAAATTCAAAACTGGATCCAAGCGCACTGCCAATGTCCAGCATCGAAAGCGGGTGGACAACGGGGCGCGCTGATTCTCAAAATTCAACTTTCTCGGAGGAGCAAAGGAGATCGATTCCTGTAACAAAACGAAGTCCATTGGATCATTTGTGGGACCATTTTGTTGCACTTGAAGCGACACGTGGAACAACCAGCAGGAACTTGACCTGATGGGGAAGCTTGGCTGTAAAGTTCCCTGTTCTGTGACGGTTCAACCATTGAGAGCTGCTTCACGGCGATACCTCACACGTGGCGTCCTTGTGCAGGTCAGTGAACGATGTGTCAGGGACGATGGAGCGCCTTTCACTGAAGACAGTCGGCAAAGAGTGAAGTGCTGAACATACTACCATGGTTGGCAAAGGTTCTGGCCCCACCAGTTGGTGTCGTGGTTTCCTGTCCACTTGTGGCCCTGAACGGTCTGAACCGTGGTTTGTGTGGTAGAAACTGGTTTTGCAACAAACGCCCGGTTCGGTGTTATCCGACTCGGAGGAGATCCGAGGCTGATAAATGGATATGTTGTTCCGTCTCGGCAGCTGCGTGCAGACTCGCTGGGTGGTGCTGTTGTGCACAAAGTTTCTCAACCAAATCTGCCTGCAGGCAGTTGCACAAAAAGAGCAAAGGCGGTGTTCACACTGGAAGAGTTGTGCGTTGGAAGTCGCAAGAGACAACGCAGCGCTCATCAGCGACTACGCTCACAGAGGCACGGCGTTTGAGGCGCACGTCGCGCCAATCACAGAACATCGTTTGACGTTAGCGTCAACGTTTGTGAAAACGTGCGTGAAGTCCCGATTGAGCTGTGAATTGACGGGTGACGTGCTCAGTATGAACCCCGCGCAGAGAAACAGGCGCGAGTGTTTGTGACTCGAGATGGGTGTTTATCCATTGCGGGGTCCGGGGCCTATTTTGTCAGCTGAAGTTTCGGGCGTGTTGACCTTTTCTGTAAACGAACGGCCGGTTGTGGTGCGAGAGATAGTGATGAAACATCGTGGAAATTTCCTTCACAGTTCAAATGGTGAAAACAAACGCGCAAAAAGTGTCTGCCAAAAAAAAGCTCGCAGCGTGAGAAGCTGGTCTTTTGGTTGAAATCTTGAACAGTGTTGCAGAGTGTTTTGTTGCAGCTTCTGCGATGTCCTTGAATGTCAAAGTCAAGAAAGCAGAGAATTTGATGATGTTGGTTTCGTAACCGAACCTGAAAAAGGAATCGATCTTCATCGAATTTTCAATTTCAGCCCGTGATTTTTTGAACACGTGTGTACGCTTTGTGTGTGTGTGTGTGTGTGTGTGTGTGTGTGCGTGTGCGTGTGTGTGTGTGTGTGTGTGTGTGTGTGTGTGT
>JAAUXT010125286.1_pt1 | contig 10139 bp, 15 predicted proteins | sample 7278171 | NCBI WGS metagenome assembly JAAUXT01 (sample SAMN14350112, study PRJNA611818) | marine sediment metagenome | isolation source: surface marine sediment (1.8m) | place: French Polynesia: Moorea | collected 2018-08 | reverse complement strand
CGAACGTTTGTGTGACCACACGCTTTTTATGCCTAGCATTCTTTTTTTTCTTGAAATGGGCTAAAAATGATTCTGCAAAATTTCATCAACTGCGAACGGTTCTATGGACCACACGCTTTTTAGGCGTAGCCTTCTTGTTCGAGAAAGCCGTCAGCCGTCTTGAAATGAAGTGTACTTGATTTCAACTCATTCAAATTTCCCTTGAAATAGCTGCAAAGTCTATCATTCAGGTGGTGCGACTGATGGAGCGAGAGCCGCACAGTAAAAGTCATGAAATTGCTGGGTGGTACCCGAAACATGGAGCTATCTTTCGTCTCATGACACACCTCAGGAATCATGGATTGTTCAGGTAAGTGTGACACACCGAACATTGACTGTGCTCTGGTCTTCATTCGTATGTGGCAAATTCAAATTTATAGTTTTGGACGAATACCTTGCTGCAGAATTTTTGACATTCTCTTTCCATGTTTGACTGGTATGCGAGCATTGTCTAGAGACTAAGGCACGTTTTTGTTTCAGGGACGAGCACGAAGACTTCAAGGACGAAATGAAACGATTGCGAAAGCTGCGTGGCAAGGGCAAGCCACGCAAAGGTGAAGGCAAACGAGCGCAGGCACGAGCAGCGCAATGAGAACCATGTCAGCGACTCTGCGCGCAGATCATTTCATGCTTTTCTCATGAACTGTGAAGTAAATTGAAACTGTCGCTTGCCAGATAGCCGAGTGTTCACTTTCGCTGAGAAGTACAGTGCGCCCCTCACGAGATTCGGCACTCACACCGAACAAGTGCTCCCCAGAAGCCGCTGTCCAAAGAACAAGGTGTTGGTCGCCAACCTGACAAGTTGCTCACAACGTGTCTTGTGTGGCACGGTGTGCGACTCGCGTTGGCCAAGAGACTTCGAACGGCGGGCCGTTTTGCACTTGCTGAGGCGTGAATAAAGTGAAGACTATGTGATGGACAAATTTACAATTCAGCTCGTTTATTTACTGATTTACGCGTAATGATGGGTCGGGATCAACCCGAAACAACGGCCTGGTGTGGACGGAATCACGTCGATGACGAACAAATGAAAGTGCAAAGTTGTGTTGACCTTTATCAGTACCTCTCGCTGAAGTGGCCACACTTCTCGAACAAAACGTTCCGTCGCGTGCTGCGGAAGTGCCAAACGTTGACGTCACATCGCATGTTCGTGGATCACTGAAGCACGTTCAGTAATCCGGCGGATTTTGCGATGCTTTGGGAGAGATGGGCGGAAGGACGGGGTGTCTCTCGGAGCCTGGGCGGCTGGCAGACAACGCTGAGCCGGAGCGAGAGGCGCGCGACACCGGGCGGGATCCCGCCAGCTCCGACTCCCGCGAGGTGGGCCTGGAACCGCCAGCGGACTGAACCTCCGCGTTCGCACTGCCCGCCCTGGAACCTCCAGATGCAGCACGCGCCGTCGGACTTTCAACAGCGCTGTTCTCACGGGGCGTCCCAGCTTCACTGTCTGGTCCAATGTGAGGATCCGACAAGACCTTTTCTTCGAAAGGAGCGTCCCGAGGAGCCATAGGTCCGTCTGACTTGCTTCCAGCAGAGTCGATTTCAAGCGGTTCAACCACAACTTCATATTCCACACCTGGTCGCCCATTGTCCAGTTCCAAGGAATCTACGGGCGATTGCGACCCTCGATCGACGGACGGATTTTCCAAGCTGGAGCTGGAGCCGGTTTTGGAGCGAATATCACTGGAGTCTGGTGAATCGGGAGGGAGGACGTCGTAAGCAGGTGCCGAGTACGCGCGACGCAGCATCTTCGTTGTTACGTCTTCAGTGTCTTCCAAACCATGCAAGTGCGCGCCAGCCACGTAAGGTGTCGTTTTGGGGGCACTGAAAATTTTGTTAGAAAACAATCGAAACGTCCTGCCAGTCACGCGCACCAACGAAACAGGCTTTGCGCTTCAAAACAAAACAAAACCCACCAACGATCACAACGTTGCAGAAAAATGTCCGAGCTCTGGAAAAGTGACTCACTCTCTGAGCAGCTGTTCGTACAGGCTGGGTCTGTGTCCCGACACGGCGTCTTTTGCGGCGCTACGACGCCTTCGAATCGACGCCTCCTCCTGAAAACCAATGTACCAGTAAATATCAGAAACTGTCAACCACAACAGGATTTGAGTGCACGAGATATTTTCTTGGGTGCGAAGTGTCACACACCACAGCACTCTTGGCTGTGAGCGGGGTTGCTGGAGCAGGCTTGCTCCGGAGCGGGCGAGCACCACGCTGAGATCCGCTGTCCGCTCCGCTCAGCTTTGACCACGGACGCACACCGGCCGGCGAAACTGCAGTAAAAATAAAGACGATAAAGTCTGAACTTTCGACAATGATCATCAAATTTGCTCAATGTCAGTCCTGAACAAGGTGCACCTCCAGTCAACTCGGTGTTTTCCTTGTCGAGCAGGAAGGCGGATGTGTTTGTGGAGAGGCCGAGCGTGTCAGACTGAGGCGTCGGTGTGATGCCCAGGTAATCGAGGACAAGCTGCCGCAGCGCGCGGTACGCGTCTGTCATGTCGTCTGCAACAAGATTCTGTGTTCGCACATTCTGTGTCACCAAGCACTGAAACCACAACCACCACTACGCGTCTTGTCTTTGAACCTGTTTCATCTCAAAAAATGTTGCTGCGAAATCTCACCACTGTTGATCATCATGTCGAAGAAGCCTGGGTGGTTTCTGTTGTACTCGCTGTACATGTCGACGCGCTGCAGCGCGGCGTGCACCTGCGCGTCCGTGTAGACGCTGCGCTCACGCATGCGCGCCTCGTGAGCAGCGGCGCTCAGCGGCATGACGAGCACGTAGCGCGGCTCCAAGTGCGAGTTCTTCAGCGTCAACACGCCCTGCGAGACAAACCAGTTTTGCGTTTGGCGACACATGTCAACATTTTGACGTGTTGATACGTTGCAAACTGAAAAAACGAGAGATTTGAGTTCTCTCCAAGTTGTTTGTCGCACTCACCTCCAACTCCATGTGCAGCACGCAGGCGAGGCCGTCGCGCGCCACACTCTCGATCGACTCGAGCGGCAGCCCGAACAGCTGTCCGTTGACGCTGCACGTCTGCACGAAGCGCCCGAGCTTCACGTCCGTCTCGATCTCGTCTATCGTCGCAAAGCTGTATTCACGACCCTCAGACTCGCTCGGCCGCGGCGCGCGCGTCGTTTGCGATAACCTGTATGAGACGCGAGAGGCACTTTTTGTTTGGTCACTCGTCAGGCGAAGACCTGAAACACTTTGAATCAATTTCGCTGTTTGACACAGTTGGACTGAGCAATCTCAAACATCTTTCTTTCTCGTTCGGTGATGCTTCAATCTTTGCGAGAAATTTCCAGTGACATGACAAACCCGTATCCAAAGTAATCCGGAAACTCGTCCACCAGCTTCAGTGCCAGGTCCTTTTTGCCGGCTCCTTGTGGTCCACACAGCACCAACAAGGGATACGGTGTTTCCACACTCGGGAGGGTACTGCAAAGATGCCCAAAGTTTACACGTTGTGGTCCTCCATTCAAGACAAACATTTCTCTCAGTTCACTACTTCGTGGCTAGCTCGAAGTTCCAAACAAACACCTGTCAAGAATTCTGCTTGGCTGGAGGAATGAGTACACGACGTGCATCATGTGATCCCTCGCCGCTGTCACCTCCATTGGAGCGTTCAACATGTTTGAAGCCGCCGCCTGCACAAGGAAGAGTGCGGTTCGAGAGAAATCTTGTTCCCGTTTGTGAAAGCATAAACCAATCATTCGCTTGATGCAATCCTTCCTTTCAAGTCAACGTCCAAATATTCCTTTCTCTGTTCAGGGCGAGTCAAGTTTGTTGGGTGCAGGTCGATCCATCGTTCTTCATGCAAAAATCAAACAACACAATCTCAACCTTTTCCTTGAAGTCGACTTTGACGTGGTCGAGCTGCGTGAGTCTGCTGAGGCTGAAGAGAACGGCGAGTCTGTAGTCGGGCAGGTCGCGCAGCGGGTTCCTGGTCAGGTTTACGTCCCGCAGCAGGTGCAGCTGTTTCAGGTGCTGCAGCTCAGCCAGGTCTACGATCTGCGGAGTGCACACCATCCCGATCACGTTTGAATCCGTGCATTCAGACGTTTGCGCCAAAGTAAAATTCATAAACCATGTACGGTACGCCAAAAAATCAGTGGAGCAAACGGGACTGCCACCTTCTCGGATCAGTCGTTCTGTTTCGGGCAAAAATATCTCAATTGTCGGTCAACAACAATGAAGGGCACCCACCTCGTTTCCTTCCAGATCAACCAGTTCGAGGAAGTCGTGGTCCTGCAGGCCATTTAGACTCTGAATAAAGTTTCCCGCCAAGTTGAGGGTCCTCAAGAGTCGGAGCGTCTCCAGGTTCTTAATCTTCTGCAGCTGGTTGTGGCTCTGAATGGAAGTAGAACGTTGCCAAGGAACAGATCTGACCTTCCGAACATCAAGCAACGTGGAGATCCGAACGATTTGTGCGACTTGCCATGTCAAGGTGCTGAAGAGGCAAATTATCCAGATTTTCCATTTTTGTCAACTTGTTGTGAGCTAAACTCAGATGGGTAAGTCGCAAACATCCATCCAATCCTTGTATCTGCAAGTCGAACAACCATAGAAAGTCACACAAACAGGTGGTGCTGCAAACATTGCAAGACATCCTGAATTTCTTCTTTCTCAGCGAGCGACAACAGCTTTTGTTCTGAACTTGTTTTCCTACCTGTGAAATCTGATTGTTGTCAAGGACAAGGGTTGTCAGGTAGTGATGATTTGAAAGATCACCAATGTCTTCAATCTGATTGTGCGAATAATTGACATATTTCAAGTTTTTTGGTGGTGAAAAGTCCAGCAAGTATCGCAGTAGATTGTGCGAAACGTCCAGCTCCACCAAATTCGGCGTGCAATTCAACGCTGACAACTCTGAAACAGACACGGAACACACACAATGATTTTGTTCACATCACACTGACGCTCGCGCCCTTTGTCTGAACTGTTTACTTATTGTACAGGAAAATGTTATTTACACTCCAAACCGTCAGACATTCACCTGCCAGGTCGTTGTATGGAAGTTCCAATTTTTGCAAGTGAACACACTCTTGTAGCAAACTGATGTCTCGCAGCTTGCATCCCTGATAAACACAAAATGGAAGGCAACTCTGAGGTTGTCGTTTTCCAAGATTTCGCGTCTTGCACCATTCAGAGACAGATCTGAAGCTTGGCCCTTTTCAGAGATTTCTGCCACCACACGTTGACTGAACATAGCGTCTTGACACAGCCCTCTCTGGGATCTCAACACACCGGAAGAGTGAGGCGCAGGAAGACCTGCTGGGTGCCATCAGCTGAACGACCGAGATTCGACAGTCCTTCAGCCAGCGTATCCTCATCTAGAATCCCTTCGTCAGGCAGCTGCAAGGCAGATATAGATCCAGATCTAGACTACAAATGAACAGGCAATTAATTTTACATTCTTTGTGCCAGATGGGGGCACGTCAATGTTCGCAAAACCACGCACCTCCACTACGGCTTCATTTTCCCACTCTTCAGCGTTGTTTTGTTCAACTAGAGTTTCGCCTTGCTGCACCACAACATCCGAGTCAATGATATCTTCAGGTGCCAGATCGTCTGTAGATCTAAAACTGACCACAGTATCGTAGTCATCAGCGGGCACTTCCATGTCATCTAAATGCGAATAAGAGCGAAACCCGCCGTTTGGCAAGTCCATCTCCATCTTGAAACGGTTGCTATGCAGCTGGTTTTCGTAGTAAAAATGAGGTAGGTTGAAGAAGAACGTCGATCTTCCCTGACACCAAAATGTATGTTTGGTAAAACAAAACATCTCAAGGATCTCGCTCCATTTCGTAGAGGATAAAAAATTTCTCAATTCATCGCCTGAAAGAAGCTCTCTCAATGATGTGTTTTGCGCGGTGTGTGTCAAGTCAGTGCTGACTAGTCAAGTAGATCTACGCAGTTTTTATACAAAACCACGTTTGGCAGTGGCCACGTCTCGAAAAGTGACAGAAGAATTTTCTGAACATTCGTTGAAACAGTTTGCTCAGGATTGCACCACAAATTAGCCATGGTACGTTTCACCTAAAGCTTTCGTTTTCTGGCTGTTCAACTGGGTTTATGCTTCAAAATTTTCAGGAAACTTCTCAATAAGTTACCGGTGAGCGATAATATAGGTTCATGTCAAAACAAAATATTTTTCGAATCGAATGGCAAAGATAATGAAAGGACGCACTGCAAAAGCGTCTGGTGTTCTAAAATGTACAAAATATGTCTATATTACGACAGGTGTCTGTCATCAACACAGTGGACACGGCTCATGAAGACATGATCGTGAGTAGAATCTTGATTGTTGACCAGCGGAGGCCAGTCCAGATCCACGGAGTGGATTCAAACAACGACGTCGATCCAGATCTAGCTAGTGTCGAGTCCAGCTTCTTTGTTGGCTGAAGAGACTAAAGCAAACATGCTTTTGACATTGCTGAAACAATTTTTCGTCTCGCTGTGAAATTTTATCCACAAGCTCGACAATGTGTTTCGTGTGTTACGTTGTTTGAAATAAAGAAAACTTGTTTCTCCCAACGACACCAAAAGATTCCAGTGAAACGAGTTCTCACAAGCACCACGTCAGGTCACTGCTCAACTGTGGACCTCACTTCGGCCGGTTAGCGGCATCATGAATTCTGAAGAGACGCAAACATTTGACAAAAGACTTCTTGCAGCACGATGCTCAGATGGACTTCTACGGTACAAGACTGGCCACCTGTTCATCAGACAGATCTGTGAAAATCTTTGATGTGCGCAACGGGCAACAGACACTCATCCAGGATCTGAAAGGGTATGTTCTTCGATTTTATCTCCGCTTCGGGATGAAAGCGCGGGCAAAGCACAATGAAAGTTGTCTTTTGGGCAACCAAAACCAGACACGGAAGCAAATGTTCAAGTTCCATCATTTCACCCTGCCTTGGTCGAGTTTTATTATTTACAACGTACTTACTTCATCTCCTTTTGGTTCAGACACGAAGGGCCCGTGTGGCAACTGGCCTGGTCACACCCGATGTTCGGCAGTTTGCTGGCGTCGTGCGGGTACGATCGCAAAGTGGTCATCTGGAAAGAGAGTGGTGGAACATGGGGCAAATTACACGAATACACCAACCACGACTCGTCGGGTAGGAAGTTTTTTCTTGTGCTGGAACATCTCTGTCAAGACAGTCAACAAAAAGCTCGAGATGTGCCTCTTCTTGCTCGGAGCGAAACTCGGTTTCAGTGTCATGCTGTTCTTGATTGCAGTGAACTCTGTCTGCTGGGCACCGCACGAGTTCGGACTCATCCTGGCGTGCGGCAGTTCCGACGGCTCCATCTCAATTCTATCCAGCTCCGGCGATGGAACCTGGGACAGCAAGAAAATTTCCAACGCGCACACTGTGTGTTTTCGGCGTGAGAGAACAACGGTTTCTGTGGTATCACTCAAAGACAAATTTGTAGTCTCAAAATTGTGAGTTTTGTTGCAGATCGGGTGCAACTCGGTGAGTTGGGGACCCGCGGTCGCGGCAGGCGCTTTGTTAGACCCTTCAGCACCGCAGAGAAACACCGTCAAGCGATTTGTGTCTGGAGGCTGTGACAACCTCGTCAAAATCTGGAAGTAAGGAGGGGTCTGTCGTGTCTGTCTGGTCCACGGTGCAAGGAACTGAACACATTCGATGTGGCTGCCGTGAAAGTAACAATGCTGCTGTTCCGTTTGCGAAATGCAACAAACAAACTTGGTTGTTTTTCCACCACAATCTCCCTCTGACCTTCACAAAGTACTCAACCAGCAGACCATTGGACAAATGCACGTTTTTCTTGTTGGCGTCAGCTCTCGAACACTTTCGCGCACGCCATTCGTCTCTCCTTTCCAGGGAAGAAGACGGTCATTGGGTGGAGGAGACGAAACTGGAGGAGCACAGCGACTGGGTGCGCGACGTGGCGTGGGCGCCGTCAGTCGGACTGCCGCGCAACATCATCGCCAGCTGCTCACAGGTGCGCGTTCAAAATTGACGAGGCTAGTACTGCGTCTTTAGTTTTGTGCAGATCTGAGATGTGACACAAGAAAATTCGGCAAGCAAGTTTCCAATTGGGTGATCAGATGTGTTGGTGCTGGTGCGGATTACAGTGTGCTGGTTGCCCTGTTGTCGGTTTCTGACGGCTGACTTCAGCGAAAACTTGACGTGTTTTCAACATGTGAGACCGAAAGACAGCGAAATCATGCGCAGTCAGTTCGTTGTGCATTTCATGTTGCAATTGAACGCAGGACTGTCGGGTGATCATCTGGACGAACGACGGGACCAATTCGACGTGGAACTCGAAGGTGCTGCACAAGTTTAACGACGTCGTGTGGCACGTGAGCTGGTCCGTCACCGGAAACATCCTCGCCGTGTCGGGAGGCGACAACAAGGTGCGTACAGTGCGTGGAACACAAGCGTGTGTGTGTGTGTGTGTGTGTGTGTGTGTGTGTAGCCAGTGTCTGATGATTGTCGCAGAGAAGCAGTCTGCCCAGTCGACAAGTTGAATTCGCACGTTGTGGTACATGCCCCGTGTACGCACTTGTCTGGACTGTGATTGTACTTGTGTTGCCCAGGTGAGCCTGTGGAAGGAGACGCTCGAGGGGCAGTGGGTGTGCATCAGCGACGTGAACAAAGGACAGGGCGTGGTCAGGGACTCGCAACAATCGGACATGATCCTGTCATAGCCAGTTTCACAATGTGTCACGGTGTTGGTGCGTAAAAGTCGACATTGTATGTGCGTGCTGCATCACAGTTGAACAGGGACTTTGTTTCAGCAAGTGGCATTTTGTTCAGCAGCCAGTTGCCTTCTCCAAGGTTTGAAATTTCCATACAGCGCAATTGCCTTTCCTGTATTCGTTTATACACGTGCCACGTATTTGGCAACAGAAACACGCGAACGTTCCATTTGTTCGGATTTATGCGGCAAAAAAGTGTGTGTGAATGACCTTTTCGTACGCATCTTCTTGCGGATGACATCTTGTGTGTTGTATCCGGAAGCAGAAGACTGACCCTCTTCTCAGGCAAAACAGTTTGAAATGTGAGGGTTGGGGGGACTCCCCAACACCATGACAATGTCGAGGATGAACATTCACCCTGACCCCAAATGTTGGGGTCATTTTGGATTTCCTGAAAGGCCTTGAGGGACGCAGTCTGATCCGGCAGGTGTTCTCATTCGGTCACGTCTGTCCAGAAGTGAAGCGGTGTTAGCGTTCTTGGAAATGGAATTAACGGTCATGTGTTTGACTGCGTTTGTCCGGCAAACTAGTTTGACTTATCGGACTCAACGGGACAAGGGACGTGAAGGACACTGAAGTCTGTTTTGAGACGTGAATGTCCGACGGCAGATCGCAGAATGACCTGTATTTGTGCAGATTATGAAAACAAGATCGTGTTACAGAGCCAAATTTTCTGTTTATCCTTGTTGTCTTTCGAACCAGAAAAGGAGTTCAGTTTGTGTACTTTCGTGCAAAAGGTGCTGTTCCTTTGGTGTGAACAGCTTCGAAAGGTCGTGTGAGATTTTCCAGGTGCAATCAACCTCGTTTGCTGGAGCTGAGCCCTTTGTGGTCTGGTTGACGAAACAAATTCTGTTCGAAACGTCCACATGTCCTCAAAACGAAAAAGAACGTTTCAACTTGCGGCGGCTGTACCGGCAAGAAACAACTGATGTCAGGACCTTGTCAAAACGGAAAAGACAGGTCTGTGAAGCTGGTGGTAATTTTCATTTGATTGTTTGTGCGATCTGCACTTCATAACTTTAGCCTTTGAAGACTTCACTTCCGGAGCGGCGGCTGGGCGTGTGTCTGCACCGAGTCTGGAGGAGATGGTGTTGAACGAAAATTTAGAATTAAATTTTCGATTGCTTGCGAAACATCGGTGGGTTTTTATTCGGACCTACAACACCAACCAGCACAAAATGTCACCGGATTAAACCAGAGCAAAACATTTTTGCACACGCCGTCCTCAGGGATCGGCGTGTGTAATGCAACGGTGATAGGTTTTGTGGCATGGTCAGTGGGGGGGCGGGGGGGGGGGGGGGGGCGGGGGGGGGGGGGGGGGGGGGGGGGGGGGGGGGGGGGGGGGGGGGGGGG
>JAAUXT010086131.1_pt1 | contig 10139 bp, 9 predicted proteins | sample 7278171 | NCBI WGS metagenome assembly JAAUXT01 (sample SAMN14350112, study PRJNA611818) | marine sediment metagenome | isolation source: surface marine sediment (1.8m) | place: French Polynesia: Moorea | collected 2018-08 | reverse complement strand
TGAACATTGACACGATAAGTGACACATAAGATTGACAAAAGGAAACCAAAATTCATCTACTCCCATCGAAAAGAATGGCATTTTGTCACAAATATCCGAATTCGCCTCGTACTCACTACTGTAATATTGCTCAAAACCGCAAAATCAACTTTGTCACAAGAAGTCAAAAGTTCCACATTTAATCCAATTTTCACTCAAATTTGGTTTATGTAGCTTGTTTTTGTTTTCTGTGACATTTATTTCGACCTAACGCATGTTTGAACGCTGCAAATAATCATTGAATTCAACTCACCAAAATTCTCGAACAGCGCAGACAAAACTCAGCTTCCAGTAAAAATCTGCAGGAATAGTTGCGCACAGATGGCACCACACGCGTCGTTCCCGCATCGTGCTTAAGTGCCACTAGAGACCCCACACGCGCGTCGCACCGACGTTTCCACGCGACGTTGACGCGATGCGCTCCTCACGCGTGAAATCAAACGTCGTGCTTAATCTGTCTAATGTGACCGTCGAAAATCTGGCCAAGAATTTTTTATCACGAGTGAACCATGTTGAGTAATCGCTTGAAATTGGGTGTGAATTATCTTTTTTTTGTGAAATGGTAAAAACGATTCCGTTTGGACTTGTCTTGCAGAGATAAAGCTCGTGCAGAAGGGCTCAGTGTTTTGTCACAAGTGAATCCAAGTTTGAAGTGCGGATTTTTCTTTGACCCAAGTGTTGTTTCATGATCTGAAGAGTTCGAGTTCTTCAGTTCTTCAGATTGCAGAATACTGTACAAGAAGAAACCTTGGTTTAAAAACCAACTGGAAACGTTGCAAAACTGTATGTGAATGATCAGAACAACATCTTGCGTGCAGTGCTGAAAGTTACTCGCTGATGACATCTGAGGCACCGTGTATGTAGAGTGGCGAGTTTCAGCAGATCTGCGTATTCCATGTTTCGTCCGTGGCTGGCGTAACAAGAAAGGAATCACAAGATATTGTCCACAATTCTGAATGCAAGATCATTTGAAATATTGACATTTACGTATGTTTGTAAACTTGCTCCCCAATTTCATTTGTTCAAAAAGAGATGAGGAACCACAAAGAAAGAGGCCTGAATGACGGCTTCGTGTCCTCTTTTCCAAAACTTGAGTCCTCCAGCCCCCAAAAAATCAGGGTAAAAAGCAAAAAAATATCAAGATTCCTCTTTGTTGTTGCTACATCTTGCCAGATCTGATGATGAGGAACTGAAAAAGGTTCTTTCGGCCCCTTTTTTATTTTTGTGTTTCCCCTGCCCCACTGCACGTTTTGTCCCATGTGTTGTGAGTTGTTCACGGAATAGATGTCACGTGACACAGATTTCCTTTGAGGTCCCCAAGGTCCTTCACAACGACTCGTAGCTTTTCATTTGGGAAGTGCGTGCATCATTGTCCCCTGCCCAGGGTACAATTTGGGTGCGCGACAACAGAAGCTACAGAAATGCAATACTTGGTCAATTTTAGCCAAGTTCAGCCGCTGCCTTCGGCCCTGCACTGTGTCTGTTGACGTTTGCGTCTGTTGACCTGTTGATCTTCAGAATTGCACCTTTTTGGGTCAAAACAAAACGCATCACGATTTGTATCTCAGGATGGTGAATGGCTTCCCTCTCATGCACTTGACGGCCTCAATGTCTGAGGCACTCCTTCCAGGTTTTGATCGGTCCTCTCTCCAGATCCCCACCACAATAAGCCATTCTTGAACGTGCCAGATTGACGTACCACCAAAGATCTGTCGAAGACCCTTCAATTTGCTCCACAACACTCCGCAACTGACAGCCTTCGTGACTGTCAGATAGTCAGGATAAACTGGTGCCAAATAAGGCATCTGCCCAAATGTGTTGCGAGGCAGTGGGCTGTGCTCATCGGATTTGCTGTGTCACTGCTGCTTCCAAATTGGGATGAGGGCATGCCCATTCTTTCAGGGTGCGACCCTTGGCTGAGGGAGGAGGGGCACCTCTGACTTTGGAAACAACGTTGGAAAATGTGAGGTATCCAGTGGATGAAGGTTCAGGCCAAGGGGGTTGCCCAACCTCAGTCTCCTCTGAGGACCCACCCTCGGAGAGTCAAAATATTGTTTTGCGGGGTCAGGGGCCAACTTCAACAACAAACAAGTTTGCACGTAAAATGTCAAAGAATTTCTTTAATTTTCGAGGTCAGGGGTCAGGCCCTCTTCCCCACCCCTGTGGGTCCACCGGAACAGGTATTTTTGTGGGAAGGGAAAGAAACACACTTGCGCAACAAGGAGTTGAGAAACGTGACAATGTGCCGTCAAAATGCGACAGGAAGAATTCCCAAAGCGTTTGGATGGACGTCGTGTGGATGCCGCATTTGATCCTTTCATTCTTTGTTCTTCCCGATGAAGATTTCAAAACTTGTAGCAGACGACTTGGTCTTGATCTGAACTTTTGATGCACAAAGAGTCAACAGAAAACATCTTGCAAGCAACTTCTGGTGCTGGTCGACATCAGATATATGACTTGGTCTATTCCACCAACAGAGGTCAATTCAGTTCCACAAGATGAATTGCTGCCCACGTGCGTTCGCCAGCTGACACACAAGCATCGCCCACTTCATTCACTCCGCGACATTTGCTCCGTTGTTTGTTCTTCTGCAAAGGCAGAGTTTGAAAATGTCCACTGTGCGGAGTGTTGTGCTGAGTTGGACAATTGGTTTTGTTGCGCCCACAGTGTCTCGCAAATCTCTGCACTCAGAACGGGACTCCAAAAGGGGTCACAATCATGGATTTTAACGCGTATGAATGGCCAAAACAAAACATGTTTGAGTCTTGTGATCAGAAAATTGATCCTGCCCTCGTATATTTCTGAGATATTTATGTTTTTCCACCTGCGGAGAGTTTCTCGCTCCTTGGTTGATTTCCAGTTTGGCCCAAAGCACGAACTTGGAAAAGAAGAAAACACACAAATTTGGCGACGACCAACTGTTGCACGAAGTGTTTGATTCAACATGTTGCATTATGCGCTATCTCGGGTGTCAATATTGTTACAACATGCACAATCGTACTCATATTGTCTTGGTTTTGGAAACAACCAGATCCACATTTCTGAATTGAATATCCCGCACACAGGTGAAAATTCAACCCAACGGTCAAGTTCATCCAGCAGATATACGATTTCGTATTTCGGGATTCTTTCTTCTGTTTCGGGCTACATTGCATCGGATCATGGATTGCCCTCCTGCTGTGAGACTCCTGCATGGGATGCAAACAATGCTGGATCGAGTGAACCATGCACATATATAGGTTCTCAAAGCGGTGATACCCCGCATCAGTCTGACATGATCAGGGACTCATGAAGGCTCCGAGGGGCCTATGTCTCAAAAAAAAAAAAAAAAAAAAAAAATATGCCGTGTGTCGTTTTCATTTTACCCTGCCCCAAGACTTCGATGAAGCACCCAAGGAGCACGTTATGTTTCAAAAGAAGTTGTGTCTTCCGGTTTTATATTTGCACCGCGGGTCAGGGTGGCGGGTCGGTCCGTTGGATCTGTTGGCGTGATGACGTGGCATGTTGCGAAAACAACAAATATTTTTCACCATCACAGCAGTTGAAAACGTCCAAAGGGTACGAATGACTCAAAGGCACCCAGCAGTCGAATTTGGTTCATTCTTTTCATTCAGAAAGCTCCACCGGTGTCAAGTAATTATGCTGTAAGCAGCGCAAGCACTGGAGCTTTGTTCAACATTTCCCTTTTGAATTCGTCATCCAAATTAACTTGGAAAACTCAGGCCATATGCACGCAGAATACTGGTCTCATATATCTCAACTACATTTTCCTGTCAAAGCTAATGTATAATTTGCGTTTTTCTCACCACGGGCTTCAGTAAGATGCATCACCGAGGGTGTTATAATTGATGAATTTGTCCGCAGCAATGGCCAGTTACAATTACAACTTATTGTGGCAAACTAGCCCATCCACAGGCAACCGAACCAATAAGATAAATGGTTGCAAGTCATGAAATATTCGGTTACATTAAGAGAAATCCAGAATACATCATTTCGGTCTATCTAACTGTATGAGGCTCAAGAGGCCTCCTTCTGTGCACCCGTTGTGGATCATAATTTAATAGAGGGTGGCAGATGAGATTGTAAGTTTATAAGCCATGGAAATGGTTACGCCCGCTGGCAAAACTGCTGTCGACCCAAGAGAGCTTCACTCAAGTACCATCGGTCCAACCTTATTGAACTTGGGAATCACCTCGGCCTGGTCGCCCGGGGCGACCATCCCTGGGATATTGATAGACGACACCCAATATTTTTATTGTCTTCTCTGCTATCAATTGCAGTAGGCGGGTTTGCAGGGGCATTATCTCTGTGAATAACAACTGTTGAATCTGTCAAAACTTGCACTGAGATGGAGTCAGTTTCACACTGCTCACTTTTTTGCTTGGCTTTCACCTTCGCCAAGACAGACACCCTCAACACAGCTTTTCTTGTGCGAAACTTTTCGCAAAGTGACACTTTCACACAGAACTTGACCTGTTGGTGCAGACATCGCGGCGACGCGGGCAGAAACACACGAAAAAGTGATATTAGTCTGTTTGTTTGTCAGAACCCACTTGGACGAAAAATGTTTTTGCCCAATGCAGGTTACACCTGCCAACAGTTTGGAGTCCGTTTGAGACCCGAAAGCTTTTCCGCTTTGCTCCGCCAGATGTCGCCACATCTGCGGCTTGCGCTCCCTTCGCACAAACTGTCACACAACAGTTCGTACGAAAATACGCGAAACGAAATAAACAAAAATGAGAGAGAAAATAGAAGGAATAGAAAGTTGAGGCAGCCACAAAAAAGACGTTTCAAGAGGTTGTTACTGGTGAAGCAAATTTGGACTGAGTTGTGGAAATGTCTGCTGAACAGCTGGAGCTCAAAAACTGACTCAAAGTTTTGGCTCACTTTTGTCTCGACAAACACTCAAAATGTTTTGAGTTTTGTATCTTCATGCGCAAATTAGGATTCATAATCTGAAATTGTTTCTGTTTGACATTCAGCATCTGACCTGACACAGACACAGTGCTTCAGAGCCTGTGCCCTCGCGCAAATTTCCTCTGCCATCCACGTCAAAAAAGTGGATATTGGCGTGGAAACATTTAGACATCACGTTGAAAAATATGACCATATTTCCATTGATGGCATCAAGCTATTTTTGAAAATGGCGGCAAAATTGTTCAATAAACATATTTATCCTGCATCCAACTGGACAACAAATATTTAAAAGATATTCAATGGAGTCACAAATTAAAAGTAAACACAATGCTAAGAGCAGGAGGCGTTATTAAAGATGTATTAGGTTTAAGAGAGAGGTTATTGTCAAGAAGGGTTGGGGGTCCACCGTTTGTCATCGCTGAGACACGTCCGTGCACCCTGTAGGCAGGTCCGTGTGGTGGTGTTTACCGCAGCGGGCCCACAGGAAGCCAATCAGGGCCTCCCCGGGCCGGGGACAATCAGTGACAATCACCCGTTCCCGTCTCTTCACAGCACCATTGTCCACAAGCTGACAAGCTCTCTTGCTCAGCTATCGAATCTATCATTAGCTCCCCACGAGCTTGGTTCTGCTTCTCTGCGATGAGGGAACGAAAACACCAGTAAGCGGGCAATAGCTACGCAGGGTTCCCCGTGGTCAATGTAACAAGGTGAAAATTTAAACTGAAGCACATTCGTCACCATTGAGCAAAACAAAGACACAAAAAGGTGTCAATTTGAAAAGTATCTGACCATTAGAAGTGATGTTGGCAAGCCTTTGAGCGGGATCAGGTTACCTTCGGGTCGCCCATTCAAACGCTCCCATCTGCGGTGGTCACCTCTTTGCAAAGTTAATTTTCGTGTCAATGGAGATGAAACCAAATGTTCAGACTGATGCAGGTTAACATCTAAATGTACTCATTCAAATATACATCACCAATGCTCTTCTAGAGCTAATTGTACACTTTGTATCATCAAAATTAAATCTATTTTCAGTTCAGTGTCACGTTTCTTAAAATGTAATTGAGCCAGAGTGTTCTTCAGCCGACTTTTGCTTTTGTTCGGAGTGGCATTCAAGGTGACTGTACGCAAAAAAATTTGTGAAGAGTTCCGCAACAAACTTCGATGTCCTTGTGACACAACTGAGATTTATTTGACAGTTTTTCATCTTCAAACATTTGTCGATATTGCCCAGGGTGGACCCGGGCATCGCGGGATCACACTCATCGCGTGAGATGGACGTCTCTTCCAATTGTCTTCATAAAGTTGCAAAGTGAAAGGGGCCATTAGTCAGGATTGACACAGCACGAAATCCTGCTTTCCACATCTCAATAATCCTGGTTCCAGAAAGGTTGGACGACTGAGAGGCAGCATCAGCGCATTTTATCTGCATGTGAAACTTTTGACAACTTTCCGAGCACATTTGCTGCACTAGCTTTTCGTTTGTCCTGCAGCTGTATAAGATGTCCACACACTTGTGTTTGTGCTCTGTTGCAACTTGCATCGAACAAGAAATCCTCAGACACACCTCTTTTTCAGGGGACAGGGAGACACGGATCTGGTTCTTCACTGAACCGAATTGGAATGAGTTTCAAGCACTTTGCCGGTGAAATACCTCAGAGTTCCATAAAGCCTGCGCATTCAAAACTTCCATTTGCCTGCAATTTAGAGGGATCAGAAATCAAATCTCTTTGTTAACTCTGAGCACTTTATTTCATGAAGGAATAACAAGATGTTCCATAGGTGTCAAGATTCCAATATCAACTGTGACTTATGGCCTGACCGAAAGTATTGATGTCTTGTTATGACGGCTTTAGCGTGGAATGAACTGATGTCCCAGCCTGTCAAGAGCAAATCATGATATAGAGATAGAGAGATCCATAAAGACTATCAACATGAAATATTCAAGAAGCTCTTCTCCAATGGACACTTCACGCCCTGGGCTCGAGCGTGATTGAAGATCTTGTCTGTCCGTTTTGAACACTTGTCGTTCAAAACAAAACTTCGGAAAATGTTGCCATTTGCCCGTGGTTCGCTTGTTGTCAGAACCTGAGGACTTGCTTGCCTTGGACTTCGATGTTCAACAGTTGCAGACGAGAAAGAAAGCCAGGTGCTGTTTTGATGACGTGAAGAACTGAGCACTTGACCAGGCAGGTTGGGACGTCACGGTTTGCTTCACCGAATGTTTCTTTTTGTCTCATCGAAGTACCACTCTTCCCCGCACCTCAAAGCCCTCAACTGCCCCCCTCCCAAAGCTGCACCATTGTTTGCACTTACGCTGTTGATTTTCTCCTGACCCCGATGTCTGCGTCTGTTTTTTGGGTTTGAGAACCTGCCACGTCGGGTGAGAAACCTTGTGGACACCGCGCATAAACCTGGCTGTAATGCCTCTCACCTACTTGGCTGTAGTTCATCAAATGACAATCACTCCATCTTGTTTAGTTTCGAAACGATACCTCTGGGACCTGCGCAAATAAGACGCGCCCCTCGAATCCATAAGTGCGAGCAAATCTGATACGACGCGGCTTCGTCTTGAATAATTAATATTTACAGCTTCGCTAATTTTGGTTGAAACAAAGAAACCCACAGGCTCATGAGTCGGAGTTGTGGCCGAACCTCAGCATCTCACAAAAGCCAAGACGAGACGTCTCGTGTCTTGACCGTCTGGGTTGTGGATCTCTTGTGAAGAACCACCTGGTGCTCATACAACCAAAGAGTTTCTCGCTTTCCCAACTTTTGCCGGCAGTTTGTTCTTTCCATTTGTTTTCAACTTCAGACAATAGGAGCTTCGCCTCGACTCTCGTCCTGATCTCTCGAATCCTTGAGTTGTGGAAAAGAAGATTGTCGACAAGAAGCTTGTTTTGCTACGTGAACAAATCCCACAAAATCTGCGCCGCGATCATCATAATTACATGTCTGATTGTTCTTGAACAACAGACTTAAGGACGGTGACAACGTCTTCGATCACAATCTCCCTCTGGCTTAAGCTGCCTGTTCAAATCAACTGTGTGTTCATGACTCCGTGCTCCATGTGCACTGTATCTTCTGTGCGACCAAAGTTTGTTTTCTTGTTGTGACTTCTTTTCCAGAACAAAAATTACGAAACAAGGCAGCAAATGATGAATGTGTGGCAGAAGAAATACCTGTTGAAATTGCGGCTGATCCAGGAACAAAAGGACCAACCTGTCCCCAATCCCACTGCAGCCCCCCGCAAAAAGATCATCCCACCCTCCAAAGGAACGCCATAGTCGCAAAGTTCTCTCAAGGTTTGCCTTCCCCCGAACGCGCGTAACACTCGCAGATTGCAAGTGTCATGTTCTCAAAACGCACCTGTATTTTTCGCCAGTCCTGCATGGGTAGATCTACTTTTCGCAGCCCAAACTCCCCCATTTCATGAATCCACCCTCTATTTTCCCCTGCGCTATGTCCCCCATTCCCATGTGGTTTCATGCAACACCTCGTCAGACTTAGTTCAGAAAAGACACGTCAACTTTTCATCAAGCAGCTCTGGTGCAGGTATCTCCACTGTTGCCTTCTACCCATACTGAGTGGTTTGGCAGACTTTTCTCATCAGAAAGCAATTTAGCTTTGCTTGGCTTCCAGAATAACCTTTTCCTGAGGTGCCTGTGCACATGTGTGGTATTCAGTGCCTTTTCTGATAAAAACCCTGGTTTTATCCTGAAGACGAACATATTTTCATGGGCAGGCCACAACAGGTTGCCTGTGAAGTCAATGAGATGGACCAATCCAAATTTCTTGCAAGTGTACATGGTGACTCAAGAGGTCTACTTTTGGATTTTCATTCTTGCACACAGGAAGAACATTGAGAAACTTTGTGCCACCATTCTCAGGTCTTTGCTTGTAAATTATCGTGACTGCCTCGTGGAGGTATCAGGTTTGCCTCAGTTGCGACAAAGCAAGAGTGGAGCGAATCCCAACCCAATCACCATATCAGGCCTTCCTGCATATCACCTGTGCAGACATCAGTCACCTTACTTCTATGAGCTGCCAAGGAAGAGACAGGGGCACCCCATTTCCAAAGGCTGTTGCTGTGGATTTTGCCATCTTTTTCATGAAATTTTAGGTTTCTAAAACCCTGCCCCTGCTCATTCTTCTACTCCTTTTGCATATTTTCATCCCAAAAAGGTGTCAAAAGGTGATGCACAAAAGGCAAAGATAACAGAAGGAAGGGAATGCACTTTTTGCCACACTGTTTTTGTGATATTTCTCAGGAGACTCTGCATGAGGTGTCAAGAAAGCAAACATTGACCAAGACAAAAAACTCAAGAAGGAAGAATAGAATTGCTCTTGAGTGTGTTGTTGGCACAAGAGACCTATGTTGACAGTCAGATGAAATCTTGGTGAAATCTACCAACGCACCTTCCTGATTCAGATCATAATTCTTGTGCACAGGGGCCATAGCCCCAAATGTGGGGAGAACAGGCAGCCCTCTATACAGAGCTCAGAACACCGGTACGAGAGACATAAAACCAGATGTTTGTTTAGCTCCACTCAGCAACCCAGAAGGGAACGATCTGTTCTCTCATATTGACCGTTTCGCGGCTCGGAATGATACTGAGGAACGCGGAGACGAAACTCAACAAAAGTGTACGAAGCTCACTGTCCTTTGTGTTATTCCAAGCCAAAAATGCTCAGTGTTGTTCCGGGCAAAGTACGAGTTTCGTATCATTGTTTGAGTTTCGTCCCCGCGTTCCTCAGTCCTTCGTGGGTACTTGGAGAAGGAAGGCGCAGGATAAAGTGGATTCACAAAGAAATAATTCCCAATCCATTGTTTATAGAAACCTGGGATTGTGTGATGTAGTTTCCCCCTGGTTGTTTGGGGATTTTCTGCTTCCCCCGTGAGGCAAAGTCAGGTGCCTGCTTTGGTGGTGTTGGGGCTTGAGTTGGAGCATCCAATATAGTCGGTCACATCACGAGCCATTGCACTAGCTCTGGAAGTTGTACCATCATATTTGTAGGCATTGACTATTGTGCTGAGACTGGGGGTTCTCTTTTGCCTGCTGAAAAGACAAGTGTGTACGCGGTAAGAGCCATTGAAAGAGTTCCCGCTGGTTCCTGCCATTTTTCGTGTCTTACCGATCCATCGCAGTCGGTTGTGAACTTTCCTTGCGTCCAGAAATGAGAAC
>JAAUXT010081524.1_pt1 | contig 10139 bp, 7 predicted proteins | sample 7278171 | NCBI WGS metagenome assembly JAAUXT01 (sample SAMN14350112, study PRJNA611818) | marine sediment metagenome | isolation source: surface marine sediment (1.8m) | place: French Polynesia: Moorea | collected 2018-08 | reverse complement strand
AAGAAATTTCCACCTCACAGCCATTCCGGATTACAAAGCGGTTTTGGTCTTTGATGCTTTCGATTATCAGTTCTGCACCCCCCTCCGACCACCTTCAGATTTTCTCCCATTGGGAATACATTGGGAGGTGATCGGATACTGGAGCTGGTCGGATACTGGATCAATGCTCTATCAGTTCGCATTTCCTGCTGCCAGAGTCGATACCATTTCTGGTTCGGTTCTTGGCAACTGAAACTGCACGCCTCATGCACGATTCTGGTCTCCTATTGATTGAGGTCCAGGCAACGTCAAAATCACACGGAGGAGCAAAATTCACCCCAACCTCCTCATAAGAACCCTTCACCAGGAGGAGGACTTGGTCGTCAACATGGAAACCTCACCAAAAACTCAATTCCTACATTCTCACGGTGCGCACACGACACAAACTCGCGGAAAAATCCGCCGTTGAGACAGGAACCACACGAATTCCATTGAAGTTTCCCCCACAGTGAGACAACACCCTGTGTTTCGCTGTCACATCGGCTCACGATCGATGTGATGCCGAAGTAGTCGAAGCTGTGGCGTAAATCTAATTAAACCGACATCGCAATTAATCTGGGGGACGGGAGCCATGAATGTTGCATACAACACTCTTGTGCAGTTTCCTTCACATTCATCACACGACAGGCTGGGACCTTCTGGAGCGCGGCCCGTCACTTCTAACCCCGAGGACACCGCACCCAATTTCCGTCGACCCGCCGTTCCTTCTGAGGACGTTTCTTCAACGGCTCCTCCTTTTTCCCCACTCTTCCAGAGAGCGATTTCCGGTTTGTTGAAGAGGCTGTGGCTCCAGCTTGACTCAATGCCTCACCACATGTCGAAAGCTATGCAAGAACACGGACCACATTCTGAAGGGAGTCTTCAATCCCAAAGGAACGTGCCAATCCTTGACCCAACTGTTACGGATGGCTCTGCCGAGGGACACCCCCACAGGACAGAGCTTTCTTATTGCAACAAATACCTGTCCCAGAAAAACCACCACTGCTTGAATGATGAATTTTCCACTGGAAAGGCGTTCGTTCAATCTGATGGAAAGACACGCGCGAGATTGACTGTGTGATCTGAGGCGTTCTGTGACAGCGACACGCCACGGGCGCACAGCAGCTCGCCTGAGATTCCCCGACGTCTTTGAAGTGTCATTTCACTTAATGGGTTGAAAATCAGCTTCGTGTTTCAAAACATTCCACTCATTTTCGTCAGCAAACCAGGTTTACTCTTCAGCACAGGCGGGTCTTTGAGACCCACTCTCGGAACAGCACACAGCTGCGTTTCTAACTCTTCCAATTAGAATATCTCTGGCCACGCTCTCGTGCTGTTCTCTGAAAGGGCTTCACGCACACGAAACAGACAAGGTTCTTCAGTCACGTGGTTCCTCCTGTCGATCGGCACATCTGCCTTAAACTAACGAGACAGCCCAACATTGGATTTGATTGCCTGCATGGAAACAAAGCTCAGCCACTCACTGCACACAAAGTGAGCCAACTCAACAATCACAATGCAGCACCAACGGAATGACTTCGCCCACGGAATCGTATTATTGCATCAGCGGTTCAATCCGCTACAGCCTTCGCTTCATGACCTGAATACTCGCACTGTCGCGGCCAGAATCAAACTGCACAGGACAACTCATGTTGCGAGAAACAACGTGTTCCTCTGGAAGGTCTTGCAAAACAAACACCCCCTGCTAAAAACAAACAAACTGCTCTTCAAACTGATTAAACGAAGTGCGACAAAATCGGCCGAATTTGTTTGACAGCCCCCAAACACAGGAGGTCCAGGATGAAGCCATTCTTGACGATGCCGCCCTGTTCGCAGGACCAGCTGGACGCCTCAAACAGAGTTATGGTTTTGGTCCTTGTGCTGAGTGCCAATTTACACCGCCACACAGATTTTGTGTCTGTGTGGTGGTGAAACTGAGCTGCAACAGGCCTGAAGTATTTTGACCTTGCTGAGCAGTGCTCCAGACAAGTCACGTCTGAAGCTTTCCCCACTCGCAAAAAATTTCACTTTCAATGACGACGTACACAACGCGTTGGTTTTCATCAGTCAGGTTTGTGAGACACAGTAGAGAGCAGGCGAATCATGAATCTGCAAAAGGATTCCGTCCCGAGACTCTCATGAGCAGATCGACCACGAAACAACACTGGCAGCACGGCTGCGTATAAATCTGGAACCAGCGCTGAGAACGAACCACAGACTGTTGCTGACTGTGGACTGAACCCATAAGTATTCCTATACGTGTGCTCAAGAACATGTGGAAGTGGGTGTGGTGGTTGCGAGTTGAACGCGGGTGTGGGTGTGAGTGAGTACCTGTGCGCGCGCATCGCCTCCAGCACGACGCTGTGGAACTTGTCCATCTTGTTGCTCGTCGACTGCTGACCCGAACTCTTCCCGTCCTTCTGCTGTTCGCTGTGCCTCTTCAAAATTGATTTCATTGTGCGAGATCGTTGATAGGTATCCCAACAAAAACAACGTGAAATGTCACTGGAGCTAAAGCCTCAATCCAAAAGGAAGCACCCGGTCGTCGCACATGTGTGTGCACGCGAAGATGTGCCAGGTGTCCTCAGTCAAAAACCATGCACGAAATCCATGCATGTGGTCCAGTGGAAGCACACGCAACTGCCCCTCTTTGCTCACAATTACTGAAAGAGTCTTTGGAAACTTTCATTCTTCATCCCAGAAACACAAAAATATCGTCTCCGTGTGAAGCTACTTCTCGGGTTTTCCTGATGAAGGATAATTGCGTGCCTGGCGCAGCTTTTCCCAGCGTCTTACGATTACCGTGGCTCTTGAGAGAGGCCACTTTTTCCAAAACTGGCGCAGTGCTTCCGCTGCTTCCCGCAGACCGAGTGAGACCACGCAGCACGCGAAGCTTCAAGCACGCACGGTGAAGCTGTCCAACTGCAGATGTGCACTCCTCAGGTACAAGAAGAGATTGCTGTGTCTATAAACAGACACATGATCACACAACCAGGACGACACACAATCCTGATTTCCGTCAAGTGTTTCCTTCAACTGTTGCAATAATCAATAGACAAATCAATTCGTTCGAACTGATGCTTCTGGTGCCAGCTCACAGTTTTATTCTTCCAGATTGCCTGCAGACAAGTCCTTCAGCTGACAGTTCCATATCTGGCACGACGCTGTACCCGGACCTTTCCTTTTCTGTCATGACAAGTAAATCCAGTCCCAACAGACTGGTTATCCAGTCAAACTGTCTCCGGTGTGTCAGCCAAGATGATTACCACTCGAAGCATAATTCCTCAGAAACGCTGGCTGAGCTTCAAGGTAGCTTGCCTGCACGTAACCCCTCCTCTCCGATATGAGTCTTTTGGTCCAGGTTTCACAATTTCATCTTGGCAGATGGTAAACTGAAACATCCCCACGGACGACAGGAGGAAGCTGCTGTTCCCGACAAGCTGCACATCCCGTACGTTCGCTGCACCTGAGTCTGTTCATTCCCACCGTCCGCCAGAAGCGAAGAAAAACTGAATCAACGGCGATGAACACTCCCCAGATGTTCACGTTGAGAACTCATTGCACGAGTGAATTGAGGTCGGAGTCCAGAAGATCTGAGATGACAGCCCCGAGGCTCTGTTTGGCAACAGCTTGTCGTTCTTAATGATGTTGTCAAAAGCTGTGAGATGTGAAAGAAACTGCAAAGAACTTGCACGGCACAACGACCTGCAGCAAAACAACGTTGTTTCGCAGAATCTGCCCACAAGGGTTTGGAACACAACGAGGCTCGTAGAAGAACCTTGGGCTGTACGGGAAGAAGCGAAGCGACGCTCGACAACGGGCGCTAATAACGTGGCGCACCGAACCAGTAAAGCTCATTGGAAAGGCCAATATTGGCCTTTCATCGAATCACGTCCCTGCGGCTCAGACGTACATTAGCTCAGCCCACAATTCGACCTCCGCCCGTCCCTCCAAAGGTCAACCAGTTCATGTCTGCAGCAGATGATGTCGAACAGCCAGACCGACTCTGGGTGGCATCAAAAAACACTGTCACATTGAATGCAGAAACCAAATCCAAACCCCTCCAGCAAGTTTCCCACTGTTGTGAAGGGGCCTTGGAAGGAACAAGTCCAGGATACTGCACGAAGCACTTGTCCCGACAGAGGCCCGCACATCTACGCAATTGCCTCAGTCGCTTGCGACAAGGGCTTCATCTTTCACAATCGGAGTCGATGAGCCTTGATCAGAGCAACTGCAATCGATTTTTGATCTCGATTTCAGATAAACACGCGAAACTCAATTTCCGGAGGGGCAGCCTCTGCAACCAGAGTCAATGTTTCTGCCGCGGCGGGAAGTCCCACTTCATGACCGTCTTGATGGAGTGGACAGACTGAGGCAGCATCAGACACTTCACTATTCAGCTGGTGAACAGTTTCTCATGTTCCCTGGATCGAGAAGCGTCGGGTGCCAACATTTCTTGGTTCAAGGTAGACCAAACACAGCGGCACATCTGCACGGTTTAAACTCAAGTCTTTCCTCACTTCAACTTGCGGCTTTGTTGCCCAACTGAAAATACTCTGGAGACTTGGCAGAACCCATACTGAGAACAAACTCGTGAGTGCCGTTTTCATCTCGGGGACATGCTCACGCCATTGACTATTCAGCTTGGGCAAATCCTGGCCGAAGGCGGGGAATGGATTCGCTCCTTGGGCGGAGGGAGCGAGGCGGCGCTAATCATGGCGCCGACACCGAGACGGAGTCGGCACCGCCTTTGCATCAGTCATCTTTTACTTAACTTGTCATGCCCAATCAGCCAATAATGAATCAGGAGGAAGAAAGCAGCCACGTTTTTTCCCTGGACCTGTGTCCGCGTGAACATTCTACAACTCTGCGATCACAAAACCTGTCGCATGTGCTCGTGGTACAAATGGCTTCTCACCTGACATACAAGGTTCCTGTTCAATCACACAACTCCTTTCTCAACCAAAGGTCTCGAAAAGTCATTGTGTGATTTCACAGGAACCAACGCAAGAACCCTGCCCCTGCACACCAGGTGACAACAACACCGCTGCTTGTCCAGCATTGGTCTCGGGTTCACTGTCCACCGCCTGCCATGTGAATCTCTGTTGTGTGCGTGCGACGATATGGTTGACTCGCGACAGTCCCCACATGCGACAACCAAGTGACAACCCTGCACACCCGATCGACTCAAATTTACCTTTTCGGAGTTTTTTTTTTTTTGGGGGGGGGGGCGAACGTCACTTTCACAGGGGGAAAGAATAAAGCGATCCACACTTTTAGTCTCCAAGCTTCTGGAGCACTTGTAATATCCACCTAACGACACCCAAGCACGAACAGCTTTTGCTTCACAGCACTCACTGGCCAAACCAGACCAAAAAGAGAACAAAGGCCCAAGTTCATAAATTATGGTTTGCACCAAAAAGGTGTTGCTGGCAGTGCTAAATTGACCCCTATCTCGTCGGACTCTCTGCGGAAATCAAACGCTGATGGAAGATCTATTTCCTGCAGTGTTTTCCGGAGGTGGGAGGCTGCAGCGACGATGCACACAGCACATCCGGTCACCTTGTTCCCAGTGGATGTCCACGGATTGTCACTTTGAATTGAAGAGCACATTTGTCTGTGGTTCCGAAAAAGTGATGCACATACTCGTACGTACTCGCACATTTTCAACGTGGCTGTCCAGGGCGGTCTTTTTGGAGGACAGGGGGAAATCGTTGATTCAATCACAATGCCGAGCGAGGTTCCAATCAAACGTGCACGAGATCAAAGATTCTGGGGCAGGTAATGCAGAAAGCTAAGGCAGTGATCGCGTGTGATCTCAAAGTCTTGTGCAATTAGATTTCAGTGCGTTTCCACCTTACAGACTAAATCCCACAGTGATCCTTCTGCAAACATGTGAGGTGACTCCCTCTGCATCTAAGCTCGGTGAAAGTGTCAGTGGAGAATCTAATGCAGATGGCAGTAACTCTGACACATCTGAGAGACAAAAAAAAAAGAAGCTACAAGTTACCACAAAAAATGGATCACGTTGAAAGTAATTTTGGAGAAAAAGCTTGGGCAGCTAACAATTTAAGAAAATCTATAGAGAACATTGTGGAGTTGATTTACCCGTCCGTTTGTTCATCCTCCGGCCTGAGCTGTTCGCTGTTTGCGAAGTACAGAGAGATGCTCCAGTCATTTCCGCAACACTCACCACAGTTAGAGACATTCGCCAACAAAACTCATTATCTTCTGGGAAATTACACTTGATGGTTTGAGGAGCCCTGATAAGAGGTGCTTTTATCGCCCAACATTTATTTTGCTGATGTGCTTAACACACGTACAACAGGTTTTGTCCTTCTGAGCAACGCCGTTCCTGAGCTGAGATTCAGTTCCTGGCGCAAAAACGAGACGCTCCTTTCTTTGATAACTTGAGTGAGACACGAAAAGACGAATTTGTGCTTCGGTTTCAAAAGAGACCAAGTGATAACAACTTTAGCTTGGAATGTGAGTCCACCCACACCAAGCGTTTTCGCAAAATGTTCTTTCTTCAGAAATACTGTCTCACTGCAGGTCTCATATGTGCCGCAAAAACATTCTCAATTTAGAAATTTTGAGAGGGTACCTCAACTTCTCTTGGAATTTCTGATGTGAATAGTGACCAATGCCACAGGGAAATGGCCTGCACGTGTACGCGTAACTCAGTTGCCAGAAGAACCAAACTCCACCGGACTACAGAACTGTCGAACTGAAATGAAGCCAAGCACACAAACCAGCAACAAACGAACAGGCAAGGGTACTCACTCAGGAAGCGGGTCTCCCTTCTTGTGGTCGAGGCCCATGTTGGTGAGGACGCTGTTGGAGAGGGATGGGAAGGCTGCGGGCGCGCCCGCGTCACCCTCGGCGCTGCCCTTGCCCGACTCCGTCTCCGAGTTTTCGCTGAGCTCGGGCATCTTGGCGCCGCTCTGCTTGGCAAGGCTGCGCTTCTTCGCCAGGTTCTCCTGTAACAGCGTGCGGTACAACTTCTTCATGTTCATCGTCTGTTGTCAATGCGTTGGGTGCCATCAAAGAATCATCGCCATGGATGTCCTCACAGGTATCAATGTCGTTTCACACGAAAATGTGCTTGTGTTGCATGTTTGAACCAAGTGAAGCAATGTTCAAAGGTATACAAAGCACATATCAACAGACCTACTTGTGACCCTGTGCGTACAATAAACACACCTTGTGCACATGTGCATGTATCAATTATGATTCTATCACAAGAACTTGGTGAAACTATTGAGCTTCACACTCAAAAAAAGACTTCAGATATCGATAAAACCTCGATGGTGTCAAAGTGTTTGTGGGTTGAGATGTCTACGACCCGTCGTGTTCAGCCGGTGCAGCGCGACGGCTCAAGCCGCGTGTCACATCAAAAAAATTCACAACTCCCTGCCTAAACATTGTGACCCACAGTCTGATTTCTACCGGAAAGTGATTCACCTCTTCTCGACCCAACCAAACCACATTTCGTTCAGGAGAAAAGATCAGCGTTTTTATTGGTCGTAAGTTTTGAAGAAATTTTGAGTGCAGAAGAACAGAAAGCCCCACCGCAGTAGAAACAGGTCCCACTGTCATGCTGCACCGGTATATTTTGCGAATTGAAGTTCCACACATAGATTGTAGTCGAATGCTGCCATCGAGGAAATACGCTTGCAAATTTAAGTCAAAAGCCAAACAAACTCTTCAACTTGCTGTCTTTGGCAGTAAACATCCAACTGTTGTCATACACCACTTGTTTTGTGGTATTACGAGAAAAGCTACCCAACACCTGCTTGCAGCCTTGTTTGAAATTCTCTCCGCTTGCCAGTTTCACAAATTGTGAATGACAAGTGACACTGATACGCGTACGATGCAAAGGAGGTGTTTGAACTTCACAGCAGAGGGAAAGCAAGCCCGATCAGCTCAACCTGGCAAATCTGCGGCAACCGTCTTCAGGGAATCTGACTGAATGGACTGAGTTCAAATAAAAGCTTTGTTCACCTTCGGGTTCAACCGAAAGGCGAAAATCCCACATCTTCTACACTGGGTGCAAAATGTAAATCTCATTAAATTTCCACAAGAGTCGTATCCATGGGCGTTTGAGTCCAATGACTGTGCTCCACGAACAATGCACGCTCACGTCAAGGCAGACAAATCATCTTGTGAGTGCCACTCCTCGAACAAGAGCGAGCGATCGTGCAGAACAATCATCAGACGTCTGCCCATTCACAATGAGAACAAACGCTAAGACTCAGTATTGTGAAGAAAAGCCTACGTTTCTACCGCTTCTTACCTCATCCTGGTTCAAAGCAAAGAAACATTGATATTCTGATTAGTTCACGGCCAAATTCCTAAAGATGAGATGTGCACCCTGTGGACAAAGAGGACACCATTTTCGGAAACAGGAGGCACTTTGGCGCACTCACCTCTCTGAGTTTGGACAGCTGGACATTGGCGCTGATACGAAACGGTTTGTTCGGGTCGGACCTGCCGAGCGTCGGCGACACGTCTCTGGTCTCCGCATCAGAGTCCTGCAACAACGTGACTGACATGAGGAGTCCTGGCTTCGAGAGAGAATGTCACTGTTACCGCTACTGGGGTCCATCCAGATCAACACCATTTCAGCTTGGCGTTTTTCTTCTTCAGAGTGAGCGAGGGCTAGGAATCACAATCAAACAAACTTCGTTGGTCGAAAGATTAGAAGCAGACAAGGCAGGGTCGTCAGGATCACCATTTCTGAAGACAAGGACCTCGCAACAATGTCGGTGACTCCGGACCACAAAGAACACAGGACTGGTCGACTTAAGAACCAGTTTGTATGGTGTCAAGTGAGAACATCGGCGCACTGAAAGATTCACCCAAACACACTCCCACGAAAGTGCAGTTTGAACTCCCGACAACTCCCAGATCCTTCTGTTGCAAAGTTTGCTCTGTTCAGACCAGCACTGTTTACGAAGCAGGAACTTGTTCTCTGACACCTCGATGCGCACCCAAGTGGGTGGAAGTGATTTTCTTCGCGCGGTTTACGATGACAAAACTACCGAGGCGAAGGCAGATTTGCCTGCCACTGAAGAATATCAGCAGCCGAGGCTGGTTTGTTTCTTCTCACCTGCCAACGGCACTTGAGTGTTACGTTTCCCTGAACCAGCAAGCTGCGCAACATGGCTCCAGTGAATTTCAACCCTTGGTTGTTGTCTTTTTTCTGCAGTTCCAGGGGGCCAAGGTGAAAATTGAATCGAGGCACACCTGGTGAAGAGGGCCAATGTGCCGCCAGCTGGTTGACTTTACTCTCCCCCTGTTTTCTGCAATACACTGGAGTTTCTGACATTGTTCATTGAACTGATTTCGTAGACACTTGCCGTCCGTTGTGGAACAACGTCCTTTGCAAACAAGAGCACAATGCCAAAATGCGCCGCCGGCAAAGTCTATCTTCACTCGATTACTGTCCATGATGGGATTTTTGCCCTGAAGGGGGCAGTTTTTGGAAGGGAGTTGACGATTTTGCCCAATGTGGCTCTCTTAGTCAACCGATGAGGGTTGGCAAGACAAATCTGGTAATCAGGTCCGGAGTGAAATATTCAAGCTACAAGGGAGGTGAGCCAATTAGTCAGCACCCTCAGAAAAAAGTAACTGTCACTTCGATGAAACAAGAGAAGCAGTGCTAAGGCAACTGCAGGTGCAATGTCCCCCTTTGATCTTCCCAAAGCCCATATAACTTGGTTGCTAGGAAAGCTTTCCCCTAGCAACCACATGTGCAATAAGGTCATAATTAATGAATTGGATATTTTGGATGTTGCCATGGACATTCTTTTGAAACTCGACTGCAAACTACTTTCAAATACCTTTCATATGAGCCATAGATCATGTCTCTATCAGAAAAAAAACCTGAGATTTAGTCATTTGCAGCTGGTTGCTGGGGAGTTTTGCATCTGGTTGCTAGGGAAGTAGCTATTGACATTCTTTTGAAACTTGACTGCAAACTACTTTCAAATACCTTCCATATGAGCCATAGATCATGTCTCTGTCACAAAAAGAACCTGAGATTTAGCCATTTGCATCTGGTTGCTATGGAGTTTTGCATCTGGTTGCTAGGGAGGTTGCCATGGAGATTCCATTTT
>JAAUXT010095663.1_pt1 | contig 10140 bp, 10 predicted proteins | sample 7278171 | NCBI WGS metagenome assembly JAAUXT01 (sample SAMN14350112, study PRJNA611818) | marine sediment metagenome | isolation source: surface marine sediment (1.8m) | place: French Polynesia: Moorea | collected 2018-08 | reverse complement strand
GGGTGGGGCACCCTTGGGTCAAACACACATATTTTTTAAACAACAATTCTTTTTTTTTGCCCCCCCTCCTTTGGTTTTTATAACGCGGTTTACCCGGGGGGGGGGGGGGGGGGGGGGGGGGGGGGGGGTGTTGGACCCACTTTGGGAAAAATGGCCAGAAATGATCAGCGATGCTCACTGACCATTTTTCCCAAAGTGGGTCCAACCTCCCCTCCCCCGGTTAGACCCACTTTACACATACGGATGGATGGATGGACATACAGACTGATGGTGATTACACTAAGCGTGTGGTAACACCCTTCGGGACCACACGCTTAAAAATCAACAGGCACTTTCAGTTCCACTACACGGTTCGCGAACCGCGTCTGAATGCGATCACAACCCCCATGACGCAGTGAAAGTGGCTGAAAATCAGGCCTATGAAATACGTGGGGAAGCAACCACGTGCCACAGAACATAACGCCCACACTGCCTATTTTGCTGCGAGTTTGGATCCGCGCGCGCGTGTGTGGCGGGAGAGATGGATGGGGCGGGCGGATCGAGGCGGATGTCTCGCCCCGGACGAGACGAGGCAGACGGCGGCCCACACACGACGACCCACCCACCCACCGCCCCGCTCCTCCACAAACAACTCACGCATTGAGCGGCCAGTTCTGTGCGTGACCATCATTTCTATCTCAAGCTGCGGAGGTCAGATCCGATGTGTTTTCGTGCTGAAGATCGTCCAAAGATTTCCGCCTGGCCTCACTCGTGTGTGTGTGTGTGTGTGTGTGTGTGTGTGTGTGTGTGTGTGTGTGTGTGTGCGTGCGTGCGTGCGTGCGTGCATTCACCTGCCTCAAGAACTGTTTCGACGAGAAAATTGTTCATGCGTCCGCTGCAGCCACACACGCAACGTTCAGCCCCATTACCAGATGATTTCCAGAAAGCCAAATGAGAAACAAGTGCTGCTTGACTTTTTTCCGTCTCAACGAGCACCCAGACTGGCACTGAGCAAAACTGTGCCATCATCTCCCTCGCAATGGATTGCATCTGACGTCTATTGCCACCCGAGTAATTTGCAACTGGGATTGCGTAACTGACACTGACAATGGTACAACAGACAGCTGCATTAGCAACTACTCACACTGAAGTGCGGTGTCTCTGCCACCAGATAACCCACCCACCGAACACGTACAGTTTTGCACGGAACAAGAACCACTGCATTACGAAGCAGTGGGCACCGCTTCGAGGATGATGAAAGGGGCTGCAATCCCACCGCAGCACGTGGACAACGTTTCCCTCCCACAACGTTCCTGTTGGATCGCGCGGTGACCTTCGTGCAGAAAACAGCCGACACGTCCAGACAGGGCATTAGAAGTGACGTCTGGACGCGACACTCTGCCGGCGGGGAGGCAGTGTTGTCACCTGCAGGGCCCTCGGCTCGAGGCTTCATTTCCGCGCTGCTGTCAGACCGAGCCTTCACACAAGGAGGTGCAGGGCAATGTGTTGCAGAAAACACGCGCACACACACACACACACACACACACACACACACACACACACACACACACACACGTGTTGGGGTCAAGGCTTGGTTTGGCTGGACTCTTCGGTTTGGTTTGTGCTCAAGAAGCAAGGAGCTGTCGTTCTCAACGCCTGTTCAGTTGGAGACAGGTTGAAGAGACCACAGCTGCAGCAACAGGTTAATGCTGTTGTTACAGGTCAACCAGGCTCGAATTGTATTCACGGATCAACGCGACCACAGCTGTACTTCTCGTTTCGCAAACACATCACTCATATCGAGCCGACACTTTCCCCTCAACACCCGAGCTTCAGCTCTCAAGGGCAAAATGAACTTGTCATAACCCGGCGAACTCGCCCTTCTCGCGTGTCTGCGTCTCGCCGCGGCGCGGGCCAACTCCGCCCGCCCTCCGCCCGGCATTTTTACGCCACAACGTTTGACACTGCACACATCGCGGCAGACATCAAAGGGATGCTCATGTTTGCACCGAAGAGCTGCTTTGCAGACAAGGCAACAGCCTTCTCAGTTTGCAAAACGTAACTCCTACAACTTGACACTCGGGAAGCAACAGGAGGAATTTTGAGCAAGGTTTCGAGCATGCTGAGCTGCATGGTGTTGAGAGGTTGCACTGCACGAGGCATTTGAAAGGTACTTTCCGATCGCGTGGCGCTGCTTTCTCTCCCCAGCCACTCTGCAGTGTTTACATACCAGGACAGGATCCCCCGGGGTATTTTAAATGCTGATTAACTGCACTCAGAAGCTGTTGCGGAAGATTCGGCCCCGGATCAGCTGTTCGCACCAGATGCTGCAGCAGGTGCTGGATCCCCGGGATCCGAATTCAGTATTCAATATGCGGTCTCTCACACAACCTCCGCTTCAACTCCAGTCGAATTCAGTCAGTGACAATCAAAAGTGACATTTGAAATTGGACGCAGAAGAATCAACAACAGCACGCAGGCAACGAGCTACTTTTGCACTGTACAGATGAGTTGAACCTCGGGACCGTCCCGTCCCGTACCCAGGCACATGTCGGGCTGCTCGTCACGTGTGACCCTCCGCCTCCTCCTCCGGAATCGTCTCGCTCGGTTCAGCTGATCCGGATCCGCACCTGACCCCTGGGAATCCTGACCCGCGGGTCAAGGTCGGGAGGGCAGCCGAGGTTATCAGCGTTGACACTCCGGGGTTATCCGTGCCTGCTGCACCCGCACGCCCCTCGTACATCAGGGTCCGTCAGTCAGCCAGTTGTCGAGTTCACTTCCGCGTGCGAACCATACGTGCGAACGAACAGAGGACGTTCGTTTTTCAATCGCAAGCGTTGGTGTCGGACAGAATCTATGTGCATTTTTGGGTCGGTGTTCAAAAATAATAGTGATCGCAAGTTTGTGTGGGGTTTCACTTCCACCAAACAAGGCGAGTATCCGAACGCAGCCCTGAACGAGCTCAAAGCAGCCCCCACCCCGACACCGAACGAGCTCAAAGCAGCCCCCACCCCGACACCGAACGAGCCCAGAGACTTGAATTCGCCCTGTTGTAGACGGCAGGGGAAACATCACCGAGCAAGGTCCATTAGCCTCCGCCCGCGCCGCCGTAAGTTTGGCGCGCACGAACAAAGTAGCGGAAACTCGACATTTCAGCGGCGTCACTCGAGTGCGGTGATCAATACGGTTTCAATGGGAGGCGGCGCGCCCTGCACTTCGCCCTCAGCGCGACACGAGAGGCGGCGGCGGCTGCGGCGGCTGCTCGACACGGGCCAATTACCCAGTCCGCCCAGGGACAAGGAAATCTGAACGGCACGTACAATCCGGAAAGGTTTCTTTTTCCTTGAAGGTCAAGAAAATGATGGTCATCACGCACGTAGTCGAGGTCCCTTTCAGACAACCAACTGGACACACAAATACAAGAGGCCCAAGCCACTGAGCAAGTGCAGTGAAAGCGAAGGTCAACTCCACATTGAAAGCCTGGTCACCTCAACTTCACGACGAATGCCCCCCCCCCAAAGAAGACCACTCAGCACAACAAGAACACTAGGCAGTGTAGACACACGCCGACTTTCTTAAGTCCTGTTTTTGCCTCAATGCTGTGAGATAGATGTTACCTCCTTGACTGCCAGCATCAAAATAATACTCATACTAACTCCAAGGCCTTGAAATAATACTCATACCAGTTTAGGGCCCAACAAATTTTTGTATTGATTCCAAGGCCCCAAGGGCCTCAATGTTGAGAGAAAATGATTACCTCCTCTGTTGCCAGTATCCAAATGATACTTATGCTGACTTCACGCCAGGGCCTCAGTTCTAGTTGTTGGGGCAGGGGGTCTGTCCATGCATTTTTGGTACATACGATTGCATAAAAAACCAAACTATTTTGATGCGCACTGAAATTTCTGACACCTCGACAACTTTGAAGGAGGTTGAACACAAAACTCGCTCGAAAGATGTTGAATATGGAAGAAACTAAGTGTCCTGGACACAATGCTGGTAAACAAGAAACCGCACAACTCGACAAACCCGACGGGCCGGAAAAACGAGGAAGCGACATGAATGCGCATTTTCTGCACAGTTTGGCACAACAACACTCGCGCGATTGTGCGAAATTGAGGCTCCTTTTCTCTGAATCCTGGAGCGAGTGATGTCGTGCAGACACAGTCGACAACTTCTCCGCAATTTGATATCAACTCGTGAAGTGAGTTTCTTCTCTCGCTGCGCGGAAAGCACCAAATGTTCCCACTTGACCGACATATGATGGCGTCGCTGTGAGCGGGATCCAGGCGGCGCGGCTCCCGTCGCGTGCAGAACCATAAGGACGCCGCTCGTGGTCGTAAAACTCCGGCGACAAGTCCCAGAAAGGCCGAGCACTTGGAAAACGACCAAAGGAACTTGCCGTCTGATGGGTCAATGCAGCGGCGAGGAATGGCGACCACACTGTGATTTGATTCCGACTACAATTTTTCAGGACTGCAGTTCTGTGGCCAGGCAAGACCCACAGAATCCTCCGTGGCCGAATCTGAGTGCTTCGGAAGCAGATGCCACTTCTAAACAGTCCCACATGTCCACGGCCTTTGTATTCCGTGATCGTAAACAGTTTAACAAGCAGCGTACGCGCACAGGAGCTGGAGCCCATCAGCGCTGGAATCCATCTAGCCGTCCGCGGCGCTGAGGATGTTGATGCTCAGGGAGAGGCGCCGCAAACGAGCCAGATGCGCCGCGAGCCGAACCAGAACCAGCCGAGATGCACAAGCGCGCGAGGAACGATCCAACTAATGAGGTAACGGCTCTTTCAACACAATAAGGCACAAACAAAGGCCCTGAGTATGACGCAAGCTGTTGTTCACGTTTCCAGTTCTTTCAGCTGTCCGTTTGTCAAGACTCAGCCTTCTGTGACAAACATCGCCGAACTGGAGCTGCAAGTTGCAGTCATCTTGCGTCCCTGCGATTCCCACGAAGCATTGGCGAAGAACAAACACTCCATTGACTCGCAGATTGACGGGAAACAAAGAAAATGCGCACGTTTGCATGAGGAGCGCACCCAGCTTGTTCCAGGACTCGGGTAACTGGTTTAGGCCCGAGCCTCCTCAGAGAAGAAGGAAGAAGGAGGAGGAGGAAGAGGAGAGGACAGCGATTCTATCAATCACACGAGCCCGGAGGAGACGCCTCTGATTGCAATCTCGCGGGCGCCCCTCATAACACGCGATGGCAAATTGCGTTCCGCCCCCCAATTCAGCTCCCGACAAGAAGTAGTTTACACTCGGGCAGCCCGCCTCCTCCCCGCCGTCCGCATCACGACCCTGTCGGCGGCGCGAGCTCCCGAGCGAGGGAAACGAAATTGCGCGAAGAGCATCCGGCGGTCAGAGCGCAATCCCCGGAACAGAACTCCCTCCACGCTGTCTGCAGCTGACGTCGAACCCGCCCGACGGATTACGTGACACCGGCAGTGTTTCGAAATTGCCTTCACTGCACGGTTGAGAACACCCTTCAGCTGTGCGTCCCACCCAGACTTGGAGAAACTCGGGGAGGCAGACGGCAGGTCCCACGTCGCCACTGCATCAGCAGAAGGGAACGGACAGCTGTCTCGGGTTGTTCCTCACGGCCAAATTGCCTGTCCGTCTCCAGTGCGGAAATCATGCAGATCTGATGTGAGGATGTTCCCAGCCATCCACACTCGGTATGTGTGCGTAGACAGACACAACATTTGGGTCAATGGCCAATAACATGGGTGATATCAACCTCTCGGGTCACAAAACGATTCTCATTGTTGCCACGTGGGTCATTTTCTCATCTGCCTGACAAATGTCAGACGGAGTATCCCGACCCATCCGCACAGCTCGGTAATCAGCCCGTGATGAAATACAGGTGCGGACCGGATGCCCAGACAACCCTCCACCGCTTGGCAACCGAACCAAAGAAACTCTTTTTTCTCTCAGGTAGATCTACCCGAGGCCACCCAGTTGTCGGAAATCCCTGACTGGAGGAACACGGCACCTGGAATAAGCTACAACTCCCCCGAGCTTTGCGCACAATAAGTCTGAATTGCCAGTCCTCAACCACATCAGCTCCAATACAATATTCAGAAGGCACGGGGGCACAAGGGACTCGATGCACGTCCAAGTTATCAAGATGAATGGGGACTTGTGCAATGCGTTGACACTGCAGTGCGTGTCCTGCACGACTCGAACAGTTCAACGGGAACTGCACCGTTGCAGACTGGAAAGTGCAGATCTCGACGAGAGTGCAGACAGTGTGAATGTGGCTGAAGAAGCTGCACAGCCCCTGGGACATGGGCTGTGCTGCAACATTTGCAGACAACAGGCCCCAACAGTGGGTGAATCGTGAGGAATCAAGTCACACACACACACACACACACGCACACACACCGGGGCGCCTCTTACCACGTTCATCTCGAAGAGCTTGATGAGCGTCTTCACCGAGTTGATGGACGTTTCCTTGACGAGGCAGAAGACGTTCTGCAGCGACATCGCCGAGCGGTGGCGACGCGACAACAGCCCCTGACGCAAACTGTCCGACTTGCGCTTCGTCGAGTAGCGCTTATCGAACGGCACGTCGCACGCCGTCCACGTGTGACTGCGGTGCAGCCCGACGCGGTGCCTGCGCATCGTTGCCATGGGAGGCTTCCCGCTCACACTCGTATCCATGGCCCCGTAAACGTCGTCGTCGTCGTCCATGGCAACCGCGTCTGTTTTCATGACCTCGTCCTCGGAGATGCACGGGTAGGTCATGTTCCTGGGGATGCAGGGCGGACTCGAGTTGCTCGACGACATGGCGTCTCGGACGGGACTGCGGCTCCTCAGCTCCTCCAGCGACCAGTGGTTGAAGACTGCGCCGTCGGATGCACCGACCCTGCTCCTGAGAGTGACCGGACTGTGCTGAGCGCTGTCCCCTCCGCTGCTGACGGGCCTCTCCCGCAGTTTTACATCGTGCTCTGCGAATTCAGGCTCCACCAGTTTGTTCCTCACTATGATGGGACTGTGGTTGGTATTTCCCCGAGGACTTTGTCTCCCGTTGCTCGGTTGTGGCTTATTGCAACTTTCAATACGGTCCACGCAGGACGGTAATCCCCTCGGCTTGTTGCCGAAGCACAGACCCAAGTCTGCGTTCAGCACAACAGCCCCGTTCGCTTTGCCCTCGGTTGCCATGGACGCAGAGTGCTCGACGTCGCCGCTTATCTCCCGGTGACGCGTCCGTCGAAACGCCGCTCGCATCCTTTGAAGTTTGCTTGACCTCTGTTACCTGGTAACTGTCGCTGTTGCCACTATCCCGCGGCATCACACGAAATCCATTACATTGCATCGTTTAATCCGAAATCTGAATGGCTGAAAAGGCCCGTGTCGGTCCCGAGGTCGTTTCCATTAACGAAACTGCATGACATGCATGCAACACAATTGCAAGGCTGTGAAAGCAGAGCAAACAGATAAGAGATGTTTATCCTCTGGTCTATCCGCAGCGCTGCGCTCTGGATGAATGAATGGGTCCGGAAAGCTGTGCGAACTTTGAGCGTTCAAACACAACCAGCTGAGAAGCTGGATTTCCTCACCCACAAATCAGCTCCGTGCTGTAGCGTTCGCGCAACGTTGTTATGCCTCCCTCGCTAACACAGTGGACTTTGCACACTCGTGAGTGAATGTGCTTCTTTTGCCTGTCACCGATAGACGTTGACGCACTCCAGCTGCTGGTAAATCACGGGCCAAAGCGATAAAAGCCCTGTCTCCAAGCGCAGCGCTGCAATCCCTTCAATTTGCGTTAACGTCTCCCTTCTCGGCCGTTTCCTTTTGTCCTTTTCGTACCCGAGGATAAGAAGCCTTTTCTCACATTCTGCTCCACCACTGTTATGGCCCCACGGAAAACACGAGACGTTCTTCGCGCGTCTCTATTCAAGGCAACATTAAGTTTTAATGCGGCGGCTTCGTGCCTGGAGCTCGAGGCTGCAAATGGCCGGTGGAGCCTAATGGAACCAGAGTCGGTCGCCCCGGCGGCTGTTGTCGGGCAGCAGTGTTCGTTGCCACTGGAAACATGTCAGAGGAAGTAACACTCGCAGTCAAACAACTCCCAAAGTGGCCAAACGGACCAAGTGCAATCCACTTTTGCTGCTACCGAGCCGCCTTCTTCAAACGAGCCGCCAACACGTGAGGTCGGCCTGAAATCTGCGCAGAACCTGTTCACGCACAGATTCGGTTTATCCGCTTCGTCCACTGTCGGAGACGTGGCCAAATTGAACCGTCCAACGTCCTGCCACGCTCTCGTCCTTCTCACTTTTGGCAGATCCGACTTCTGCACTTCAGACGAAACAACACGAAGATCACAGGCTCCTAATCTCCGTCCACAGAACAATAGCCGAGTGCACTCGCATTCCGCCGGTGTCAGTTCGTTCAGACACCGGTACAAAGTACTCCAAAGATTGCGCCTTCAAAGTGCAGCTGTCCTCATTACCTTTTGTCGACTGGATCCCTGTCAGCGGTTTCCACGTGATACGCTGCTTGTGTCAGATTTGATGTTTCTGTCACAATGAAAACGAAGTGACAAACACCAGCTGCTTCAAAATGTTTCTTTCTGTAGTGGTGCCCTGTGCTTTTTCCAAGTCAAAATTTGACACAATTCACTCCATTTCCAGCCCTCAGAACCTTGACCAAAGAGTCTGCCCAAACACGCGCTCCCTGCCTCCGTCGCTGTGTACTTTTTCAGCGGAACCTCCCGAGGCGATCAATCCTCCGCGACTGCCAAAGAAGCAGGATCTGCCCCGTTATTCAAATATTTGGCTGCGCCGTGATCGACATGCAGGTATTGCCTCTTCTCTCACACACAATTAACCCCGGAGCCGCCGCATTTTCTGCGCTTTCAGCCGAGATTGCCCCGCTCTCGCTTCGCACGCAACAAACGGAAGAATGGAGCCGGGCGCGGGTCGGCTGTGGAGACTGCGCACAGTGCGGAGAGAGATCACGCGACGATACATCACGGAGACGCGCTGCTGCTGTTGACACAATCATCGGGATCCACCATTGTCACAATCAGCAACTCCGCTTCCGGCTGACTCGTCTTCTGAGTGACAGAACCACCTCCTTCAGGCCTTGAACTTGGAGCACGTTGAGCTTGCTCGAAAGATCGCCAGATCTGAAACCACGCACGTGCAGCTCAGTGCACTGACCGCCGCTCCAACAAGCAAGTCCAAATTGCTCGAAATGAGCAAACGACCCATGTTGCGGTTTTTTATGATGACAAAAGGATGCGTGCACACTCTGAAGCACCGACTGATCCCTGGCAGCGTGCTTTTGTAGCAAAGCTTTCTGATTTGTTCAGTAAACATGGATTCACACCAACACGACAGAGTCCAGGCTCCCGGGGCGGATCCACCGTGGGATCCTGACACCTGCACTTAATTTCCTGCTGTTGGTTGAATGTTGTTTGTTGGACATTCCCCTGCACGATTTCATCAAGCGTTGAACACGACGACAGCAACCCCGAGAACAGTGAGCACTGCTGTTGTTCCTCACAACATGGAGATTCCTTTCACATCGACATCATCATCATGCGCACCCGTGAGTCAATCCCCTTGTTTTCCGGGGTGTCTGTGTCCGCGTGGGTAGCGGGGCCTCCCCGGGTAGCGGGGCCTTCCCGGGCTGCGAGACGAGGAGCGTCTCAGCGAACCGGGGTCACTCCAGCCGCGGGCAGCAACTCCTGGTATGGTAATCGCTGCGCTCGCGCACCACAATTGTATCCTTTGTAGAATCTACCTCAGGACATTGAAGATTCCTCTTCACACCCAGAACCAGTTCCTTGGAATTCGCATCTCCGTGAGTCTCGCGCGCACACTCATGCGTTTCAATCTTCAACTGCTGTTCTTCACGTGCACTCCCCCCCCCAAACCGCCACCACCTGAAGACGACGGTCACAGCTACGCGAGGCAGAGGAGCAACACGGCGTCGCGATCGTCCTGACGAGCGCTGTTGCAAGCGCTTTTGGATCCTGCTGTCAAATGAATATTTTTGCCCCTCACAGTCCTCGCACAGCAATTTTCCAAAAAAAAAAAAAGCAAAAAAAGCACTTTTTGAAGAAAAAAAAAGCACTTTTTGAAGAAAAAAAGCACTTTTTGTGGGGCTTTCTATCATATATTCTGGTTTGAAATCAAGTCTT
>JAAUXT010056753.1_pt1 | contig 10140 bp, 13 predicted proteins | sample 7278171 | NCBI WGS metagenome assembly JAAUXT01 (sample SAMN14350112, study PRJNA611818) | marine sediment metagenome | isolation source: surface marine sediment (1.8m) | place: French Polynesia: Moorea | collected 2018-08 | reverse complement strand
CTTGTCGTTGGCCGGGGCCCAGGCCTTCCTTTTCTTTAGGGCTTCGATGCTGTCCAACGGCTGATTGGACATGATGTAGGCAAAGCCGCCGTCAGCCAGACCAAACGTTACGAAACCGTTAGCTTCCAGCCCCTCGATGAGTTGCGCATCCATGCGCTGGCGGACGTAATCGACTTCATCGAAGGACTTGAACGTCAACGGCAGGCTGTAAATCTGAATGTCGCCGTAATAGCCGGCAAGGGTTCCCCCGGGGAAAGCCCCACCCTGGAGCTGGCCGGCGCGAATCTTGCGCAGAACGGCTCGGTCGTTGCCCATGACCCCACCCGGATAGAATTTGAAACGCACGCGCTGGTCGGTGGCCTGGGCCACGGCTTCGGCGCCCTCGCGCATCTTGCGCATCCAGGTGGAGCCATCCGGTGTAAGGGTGGCAACCTTGAGAACCACAGCCTTGGCCGGTGTGGCCAGGACCACCACCAAAATGAGGGCCGTCAAATACCGCCAATAATGCGCCATCATTAATATTTCCTCAGGATTTCATCGTTGTGCATGTCGGTGGATGCATGACACCGAACCTAACACCCATTTGGGGGGTTGCAAGGCACCCTGTGCTATTCCACGGCACGGCGCCCTGCCCTCGAAGGCGATCTTGCATGCTGCAGGCGCTGTCAGAAGTAATCATCGGCACTGGCCAGCAGTTGCCGGGCCTGTTCCTGAGCCAAAATGTTCCCGAGAACCATTTCCGGCACATTCGGATCGGCCGCCAACACTTCCCTCAGCAGCCGGTCGTGGAGCGGGCGGTCGTAGACCATGCGGGCATAGCGTCGGGCGTAAACCACTTTGGCCATGAGATTTTTACCGTCGGAGAGGGCAATGGCCCGTTCGAAATGGTGTCGGGCCACCTCGGGTTGCCCCCCCAGGGCCGGGGGCACGAGGATAGCAAACGTGCCAAGGAATAGGTGCGCACTCCCCTGCTGATAATCTTCATCCACAACGGCAATCCGCTGCATGACCACTTCGATACGGGCCAGCTCGGCGACGGCATCGAGACTGTCGCGGCGGGCTTGAATCCATCCGGCCCAGGCAGCCCCCCAGGTATAAAAGAGGGGCACCTCCCGTTTAGCGACCCGCTGGATGCGCGCTTCAAAGACGTCAAATTCGGCCTGGCGCAGATGACAGTCATCCTGATTGCGGGCACAAAGGGCACGCGTCGCATAGTCGAGGGCCCGTTGTGAAAGTCTACGGGCGCGGGCCGGGTTGTCCACAAACGCTTCGCCATAAGCGCTGTAGAGCGCCGCGGCTCTTATCAGCAGGTCTTCATTCTCCGGATCGCGGTACACCATACCGTCGAGCATGAGCAGATAGGCCGGGCCACCGGCTTTGACCGTATCCGGATCATCATTGTTGGCGATCGCCTGGGCCAAATCGTCCGCCAGATCGCTGGCTGCGTTGGAGACCATTCGACTGCAGGCGGGCAGCAGGCAGAACGTCAGCAGGACCGCACCGTGAAAAACCAGATTGATCCGTCTGCATCCGCTCCTGGGTCTGGTCACCGTTGCCGTGCGCATTGCGCTCTCTTTGTCGTCTGCATTCGGGGAAAAACACAGGCGCGGTGTGCAGCCGCCGAAACCGCCGGTTGCGTCGGCAGCCGAATTATTTTAATTGAGTTCGAGGACGCCTATTATTGAGGAGTGCATGCCCTCTTTAAAGCAAATCGAGAAAAATTGCAAAAAGGAGCCGTGATGATCATCAAACAGCTCGAGGTCGGTGCCCTGGACAATTTCTGCTACCTGATCGGATGCGCGCAGACCCGCAAAGCGCTGGTGGTCGATCCGGGCGGCGATAGCGCCGCGATCCTGGCGGCCGCCGCCAGTGAAGGGTTGACCATCGAAACCATCGTCAACACCCATGGTCATGGCGACCACACGGCCGGCAACACCGCGCTCAAGCTGCAGACCGGAGCCCGTGTCATGATCCATGCCGATGATGCCGCCGGCTGCCCTCAGGTGGATGAACGTCTGCAGGACGAAGACAAGATCAGCGTCGGTCAGATCACCTTCCGGGTGATCCACACCCCGGGGCACACACCGGGGGGAATCTGTCTCTATGCCCAAGGGAATCTTTTTACCGGCGACACCCTCTTCGTGGGCGACAGCGGGCGCACCGATCTGCCCGGAGGCCATCGCCCCACCCTGGGTGCCTCGATAAGACGGCTGATGGCGCTGCCCGAAGAAACGGTGGTCTGGCCGGGACACGACTACGGCCCGACCCCCTCTTCGACCCTGGGGTGGGAAAAACGCAACAATGTCAATGCCCGCGAATACGGCTATTATGTCGAGGACTGAAACCGAGATCCCCTGCGAGACAACCGTGCACCGGCCGGCATACAGCGCACCCCCCACACAAAGGAGGCCCACATGACAGCACCACCCGCCACCGCCCTCGTTACCGGCGCCAGCAGCGGCATCGGCAGAGAAACCGCTTTGAGGCTGGCCGACGCCGGCTATACCGTCGTGGCCGCGGCCCGGCGGATGGATCGTCTGGCCGCACTGGCTGAGCACCATCCGCAGATTACCCCCTACCAAGTGGACCTCTCTCATCCGGCAGCGGTCGAAGATTTCTGCGGGGCCATCGCCGCGCGCACCGAACCGGTGTCGGTCCTGGTCAACAATGCGGGCTACAGCACGCGGGGCGTCATCGAAGACGTGGCCCTGGCAGACATCCGGCGCCTTTTCGAAGTCAACGTTTTCGCCCTTATCCGCATGACCCAGGCCTGCCTGCCCGGTATGCGCCGACGACGGCGCGGAGCCATCGACAATGTCAGCTCGATCGTCGGCAAGTTTCCTTTCCCGGGCAGCGGCGTCTACGCCGCCTCTAAATACGCCGTCGAAGGCATCACGGATGCCCTGCGCATCGAGTTGGCGCCGCTGGGCATCCGGGTCGTGGCCATCCGGCCGGGTGCCATCGCCACCGAGTTCAATGCCGTGGCCACGCAAATGACGGGCGATGTCATGGCCCGCACGCCAGAGGACTACAAGCCCTTCTACCGGCAGGCCCGCGCGGCCATGGACGCCATTTTCGCCGACCGCGAAGGGGCCGGGCCGGAATTGATCGCCGATCTGATCCTCGAGGCCGTGGCCGCGGATGCGCCACCAGCCGCCTACACGGCCGGCCCCTTGAGCGGCGAATTCATCGGCCAGCGCACGCAGTTGGACGACGATGGTTTTCTGCAGTTCATGCTGGAACGGTTCAAGCTGGTTTAAGGGGCCGGCGGGCGGTCAGAAAAGGAGAACGCGCCCCCGGGCCGCATCCACGTCCGCGCTGATCACCCAGGCGCGAACGTAGGCCCCCGTCTGATCATGGGCTTGGGGATGAAGGCGGCGGGGCGTGGCCCGCACACGGAACAGATAGGGGCTCACGAATGGTTCCTTTTTTGGATCCCGAAACGGGTTGCCCCAACCGATCCCCCAAACGGACCGCGTTCAAATGTCTGTCTGCTGAAGGATGCGGCCGCCGGCAGGATGGTGTTCGCCGCAAAAACCTTGCAAGCCCCCCGCCGCATGGAAATCCGCTGACATGGAAAACTTGCTCATCGACTGGGGACTGCCGGCCCTCCTGATCGTCAGCTTTCTGGCGGCGACCGTTTTACCCATTGCCTCCGAATGGTTGCTGGCGGCCCTGGTGACCCAGGCGGTCGATCCCGGGGCCGCGGTGGCCACCGCCACCCTGGGCAATACCCTGGGAGCGGTGACGACCTGGGCGCTGGGCATCTGGGGTGGTCCTTATATCCTTCGGCGCTGGTTGAGGATCGATGCGCGTGGCCGGCGGCGGGCCGAGCGCTGGTATGCCCGCTGGGGCAGTTGGTCCCTGCTGATGGCCTGGGCCCCGATCGTCGGCGACCCCCTGTGCTTCGTGGGCGGCATCCTCAGAATCCCCCTGTGGCGCTTCACCCTGCTGGTGGCCGCGGGCAAAACCGCCCGTTACGCCGCCATTGCCTGGGTGACGCTAAAACTGATTTCCTAAGACCGGGCGGACGCACCAATTCGCAACCATCGCCCACGGCGCACGCCCCTGGTCCTTGTGCTTGGGCCGGATATCAACTTGCGGTCGGCGCCGGCGCGGGGACCCCTTCCCCTGCCCTATCATCCCGTGTGTGACCCGCGGGGGGGCCTTTGGCCGGGGTCGCACCGTCCCGGCCCTCCACCAGTTCAATCAAATGGTTTCGAAAAAATGACGGCAACTTTTGGGGGCTCGCGGGTATGCTCCCCCGTGAGGGCCTTGGCCGGGCAACCTCCACCGCCGCCTGGTCTGGCGTTAGATCGGAAGGCGGGCGGACCGCGTTTTGGTTCACAGGCCGGTTCGCCCTGCTTCACGGCGTGGCCACAGGCGTGAAGAAGCCGCCATCCGACATGAAATCGGCTTGTGGGATGCAAACTTTAATCGGGCACCCGCGCCAAGGCGGTGAGGGGCACTGGCGTACGTTGATGCGGCTCACAGCGTTAATTGCCAGCAACGGTGAATCGGGGTGCGCTTGCGCACATAGTCTTCGGGAATGGTGCGTGCGGTGATCTCTTTCCATGCGCTCATCTTCAAGGCGTCCAGGCGGGGTTCGAAGTTCTGGTGATTGGTGGAGAAAAAGACGGTGGCGCCCGGGCGCATGACGGCGATCACGGCCTCGAGCAGCCGGGGATGATCCCGCACGATGTCGAACTGTTCACCGTCCACGCGGGTCGTGGAATAGGACGGCGGGTCCACCACGGCCAGGTCGTAACGATGACCCCCCTGCCGGGCCTTGGCCAGAAAGTCGAGCGTATGCATTTGAACCAGGTCATGGCCCCTGCGCGGGATTTCGTTGAGTTCCATGTTCTGGCGGGCCCAGCGGATGACGGTATCCGCGCGGTCCACCGAGAGCGTCGAGCGTGCCCCGCCCCGGGCGGCATAGCAGGAAAAGGTTGCCGTGTAGCAGTAGAGATTGAGAAAGTCGCGGCCGGCGGCCATCTTGCGTACCATCTGACGCGTGTCGCGATGGTCGGCGAAAAGTCCCGTATCCACGAAATCGTAGGGGTTTACGAAAAAGCGCAGGTCCCGTTCGCTGACGATGATCTTGCGGTCGGTGTGATCGATCCGCTCATAGCGCCGCCCGCCCTGACGGCCGGCCCGGCGCGCCTTGAGGTGCAGCCTCTCGGCCGGCACCCTCAGGGCGGCCGCGACGGCCGCTCCCATCTGGGCCAGCCAGCCGGGCACTGTTTGCTGGCGGGTATAGTCGCCTATGACCAGATGACCGTCATACCAGTCCACCACGGCCCGGATCTCCGGGATATCCCAGTCGTAGAGGCGGAAGACCTCGATATTCTGGCGGGCGAAACGTTTGCGCAGATGCGTGAAACGTTTCCTGACCCGGTTGGCCAGCATTTGGCCCTGCTGTTCGAATCGGGTTCGCAACGCCTGGTCCATTAACGGTCAGATCCTTCGTACGGCGGCCGGGGATCAGCCTTCCCGGTCGAAACGGTTGGTCGCAAAGCGGCGCAGATCGTAAGCCGGCGAGCAGTCGGTCAGCATGGCGGCCATGATTTCCCCCAGTACCGGAGCAAATTTGAAACCGTGCCCGGCCAGCGCGCAGGCCAGGACGTCCGGCTGGCCCGGAAGAGGCCCCAGCCAGAAATCACCGTCCCACGTCTGGGTGTAGAGGCAGATTTCGACCCTGGCCGGTCTCCCCGCCAAGCGCGGCAGGCATGATTTCAAAAAGGACTCGAGGGCACGCTTCTCGCGCCACGAGGCCGACGGCCGAATGTGGTCCGGATCACAGTCCGCCAAGTTGTTGTGGGCGGCGACCTTCACACCGGCGCCGCGGCACGTCACCGGCAGGCAATAGAACTCGCTCAGGGTTTGGCGTGCATGGCGTTCGGGTGACGGCAACTGCCAGAAGTTCACCGGCAGGTTGCCTTGCCGAAAATCAACGCCAGGCGGTGGATCGATCCAGTGCACCGCCACACGCTTGGCCGCCAGCGGCCTGGCCCGGGGGCCCAGCAGTTGGGGGTTGCGGGCCCCGGCCGCCAGCAGCAGGCGACCGCTCTCGTAGACCCCGCGGTTTGTCGTCACTCGGATGCCGGGGCGCCGGGCCTCCCAGCTTATAACGCGCTCATTGAACTGGAGGACCGCACCGGCTTTCCGCGCCTGGTCCAGAAGCGTGGCGATACAGCGTTCGGCATGCAGGATACCGGCCGCCGTTTCGAGCCCCGCGACCAGACCCGGGGACAAGACCAGCTGAGGCCAGCGACGGGTCACCTCGGCGGCCGTGAGGGCCTCGTGAGGGATGTCGTAGGCCCGGGCGCTGGCCAGGAAACCGGAGACCGCCGGCCCATTCTCGGCACCGATGGTCAGATTGCCGGAGAGGGCCAGCAGTTCGGTTCCCGTATCCCGCTCGAGGCGGCGCCACTGTTCCCAAGCCCTAAGCGCCATGGGGACATAGGCTGTTCCCTCCATATAGGCTCGGCGGATGCTGCGCGACAGGCCGTGGTGGCTGCCGAAGGAATGCGGCGGGGCAAACGCATCAAATCCTCTTACGGAAACGCCCTGGCGTGCCAGGGCCAGACAGGTGGCCGCACCCGCCGTTCCCAATCCGACAACGATGACATCATGGCCGGGCATGCCGAAGCCCTCCTCGACAGCCGTACCGGCGGCATGGCAGAAGGATGAGATCCGAGCCATTGCTCAGCCGTCGCTGCGCATCAGGGGATATTTGGGGGGGTGACCGGCGGAAGGGCTGTCCAGTGGGCGGACGCAATTTTCGGTGGGCGGTCCAGGACGGAACCGGATCTAGACACGCTGTTTTCGCCGGCGCTCCTTGTGGACCATTTGCAGTTTTTCGGATAGGGCGTCCCGGATGAACTCCTGGACTGTAATCTTGTGCTTGTCGCAATGGCTGCGCACCCTCGACATCAGGCTCTGGGGCATATCGATCTGAACACACTGGGTATCGCCATTTTCATTGGCAATTCTATCATCCATAGAACGACCTCCGCTCTGCAGCGCCAGGACAAGATTATATCAACCTGACCAGAAGGACCCTGTGGCATACCACCGCCGTCCTTATGCGGCGCTGCGGCGGGCGGCCTGCAATCCTGTCGTTATCACGGTTTGGGCAGGGTCAGTCAGCTCGATCTCAACGAATGTGCGGCATCTGCAATTCGGACCACTCGCCGTTGTCTCGGCGTCTGTCGTGACTGCTTCGACAATCGGGATCAAACCTTCTTTCGACACCGGTGTAGCGACGAGGGTTGGTGTGGCGACGATCGACACCCGAACGACGATCCACCACACGGCGTTTTTTGCGTCGTGTTTCCATTTTCGTGTCCCCAGATAAACTGAAGCATACGGCTATGGTGCGAGGCGCGAAATTACGGTTAGCTAAAAAATAAAGGGCCTTTTTCCCTCTGTCAAACCATCGCGGGTCCCCTCGCTTCCCCGCCATCGACCTGATCACCCTCGCCGCCTCCCGGCCAGACCCTGAAAGAACGGTCGCCCCGGCAGATGTCGGGTCGATACAATTCGGGGGCGGCAAGGCCGTCGCGCTGGCGTTTCGCGGCCGAAGGTGCTATGGCGCCGTGAATGGCCCAACCCGACCCGGAGACCAAAATGCCAAAAGTCATCGATCCCCGCATGCACACGGCCGAGCATATCCTAAACCAGACCATGGGGCGTCTCTTTGGATGCGACCGCTGTTTCAGCGCGCACATCGAGAAAAAGAAATCCAAGTGCGATTACCGTTTCGACCGTCCTTTGCTTCCCCTCGAAGAGCGCCAGATCGAATCCACCGTCAATGCCGTCATTGCGGCCGACATGCCCGTCACGGAAGTGTTCCTGCCCATTGCGGCTGCCCGGAGGGAATTTGATCTATCCCGCTTGCCGGCATCGGCCGGTGAAAGGATCCGTATCGTAATCGTGGGGCACTACGACCGCTGCCCGTGCATCGGCCCCCATGTCGATTCGACGGCCGCCATCGGCACGTTTCGCCTCACCTCCACCAGCCATCAGGACGGCGTCCTTCGTATCCGCTACAAGTTGAATCGCTGAGCAATCGCCCGCGCCGACCGGAAGACAGGAACCGGCCGGTCATCCGAAACGGTCTTGGCCGCCCAACACCTTGAATAGTTCGGGCACCGTGTTCTTGGGACTGATCTTGTACCAAACCGAGGCCAGCCGACCATCGGCCTCCACTAAGAAAGCGGAGCGGACAATCCCCATGAACGTTTTGCCATACATCTTCTTTTCCCCCCATACACCGTAGGCCTCTGCCATCTGGTGATCGGGATCGCTCAGCAGCGGAAATCCCAGATCGTGCTTCAGATCGAAATTCTTTTGTTTGCGCGGCGTGTCGGGGCTAACCCCGATCGCCGCCACACCCACCTTCTCCAAATCGGGCCGTGCGTCCCGCACCGCCTGGGCCTGGGTGGCTCACCCCGATGTGTTGGCCTTGGGATAAAAAAAGATGAAAAGCCGACGGCCGTCATAATCGGCCATCCGCCTTATGTGGCCGTCCTGGTCCTGTGCTTCGAAAACCGGGGCCTTGTCGCCGGGTTGAAGTCCCTTCATGTTCAACCTCCTGTGGGGATGGGGTCAATATCGAATGCCGGCACCCGGAGCGCCGCGAAAGCCGCCTGTCGACGCTCAAAGCGGGAGGCGTCCCCCCCCGTCGCCCGGGCGCTCCAAAGGTGCGGCCAGGGGGCCGTCGTTGCGCAGGATCAGGCGCACCCAGTCAAACCCGAAAAGCATCAACGCTTCATCCGAAGTGCGAATCGCTTCGAGGCGCGCCGCCGGAATCGTGAACCGCTTGCGAAAAGAGCTTTCAAAAACGAACTGCTTGAATTTGTCAATATTGTAGCAGGCCATGAAAGCCATCGGGAAAGCTGGGCTTTGGAGTCCTGATGCCCCCCAGGGATTGGCCCGGAAGAGCGAGTCCATATCCACCCAATACTCGTTCAGGGCTTCGAAGGGTGTCAGGTCCTGATCGGAAGACCAGGCGGCCACCGTCCAGCGCCGTTTTTCGGCATGCCCCCGACAGTAGGAATGGCGGGCCATGCCGTAGTAAGCCGTCCGTTCGCCGCGGCCCCGGTGGCGCGCCACAGCCCGCTCCAGCGGATAGGCCCGGCAGGCGTATGGCCGGTCCGGGTAGATGCGGCAGCCGGCCGATGAAAGAAATACACAGGCCCGGTCCGCCGCGTCGGACATCCTGAGCATGACATGCGGGAAAAAGGGATTGTCGCGAATGGCAATTTGGGTATGGGTATTCAGAAATGCTTCGGAAGACAGGCCCAGATGGCGCTTCATCCGGATAATGTCGTAAGGGTAAAGATACATGTCCGCATTCCGGCAGCAGCGGGTGAAACAGGCCACCCCGGGATGGCAGTCGAACTGAAAAGCATCGCATGGATCGATGATTCGGCCTTGGTGATAATCCGGTGGGGGCTGAAAGGTCATGGTTTCGACCGGCCTTGTTGACTGTATGGGCGACGGGCCTGGAAGTCGGGAGTTTGCTGTGGGACAACGCCCCCTGCCTAGAACGTATCTCAAAAAATAATCTAAGCGCCCCTGACTGTGTTGTGGGCCGGCTCAAAATGCTCACATACTAGCGTGTATGCTCCGCTTTCTCGCCGGCTCACGCCTTGCCAGGAACCCTGATCTTAATTTTGAGATACGTTCTAATATCACAACCCGCGGCGCGGGAAAAGCGCGTCTTCGGGCGAGGTGGATCACAGGCCGAACGCTTCAGGCGACCACCTTGCCAATCAGGTAGATCTGCCAGGAGACGACGCCCAGAAAAGCGGCCAGGACGAGATAGAGCAAGATGCCGGCGTGAACGCGGATGGTTTTCAGGAATACGTTGCGGACAAGCAAAAGAAGAATCACACCAGCGCAGGTCAAACCGTATTTGACAAACAGAAACACGTAAGGGCCGACGCCCAGATAAAAGGCCATGATGGGATTGAGTTCAATCGCCCCACGATTGATCAGGAATAGGGTCAGTAGGGCGTCCATCACACTGAAAAACAGGATGAGCACGATAATGCTGAAATGCGATTGCTGATAGCGGTCAAAAATCAGCATGCGCTGGCGGTCCTCATACCGTCTCCCATTGACACGGCG
>JAAUXT010029412.1_pt1 | contig 10140 bp, 6 predicted proteins | sample 7278171 | NCBI WGS metagenome assembly JAAUXT01 (sample SAMN14350112, study PRJNA611818) | marine sediment metagenome | isolation source: surface marine sediment (1.8m) | place: French Polynesia: Moorea | collected 2018-08 | reverse complement strand
TAATGTATATAAATATTTATTGTAAAAATATTCAGAATATTTAAAATTGTCTGTAGAGGCCAGTGCCCCCTGGTGGGGGAGGAGTGTGGTGTGACACACCAGCTGTGAAAATAGAACCACCGCTTGTCAGGTGGCGCCACTGTGTACTCAATAAAGCAAGAGATTCACACCACCGGGGCAGTCTCACCCGAGATACCAACGAATGTGTTTGTGATATCACTACATGTGTGTGTGTGTGTGTGTGTGACTCAACTCAATGCGGACTTTCTTCAATGATGTCTATTTTAACAAGTGCTCCTTGCTCTTGTTTTCACGGCAAGGACTGGAAGTGTTGCACATCAGAAAACTGACCCACGTTGCCACAGTGACCTCTTCCTTGAGCTGTTGTGCTGTGCACAGAGAACCTGTTTGGTCCTTCACAGAGTGGTTCCAACCCGAGTCAAGTGAATCCAGGAATTTTGGTTATGAGGGAACAAATTTTGTCCTCGGTCGTGGAATGATCACAACGACGCGTAGTGCTTCATCTTCCACACTTTTGCAATGCAGTTTCCTGTCGTTTGCTTCTCGCTTGTTGTCAAGTGTTTCAAATGAGCAACTTGACTTTCAAGTACAAGTATCAGCCGCTTTCACCGTACATCGTCATCTTGTGTGAACTTTCCCCGTTTCTGACTTTTTTGCACGGGGGGGGGGGGGCAGAAATCCAGAAATTCAGAAGGTCCAGACAACCCCTGGAAATTTCGAACTTTCCAGTTCTTCGGCCACACAAGAGCAAACCAATATCATTCGACAAGCGGCTGACAATCACTACTGTTGGGAAAGACACAACACAAGTGTACGCCACAGAACAATCCTTTGAGAAAAGCACACAGTGAGTTGGTTTTACTGTGACAGAAAGAAATGGGAATGGTTTCAGAAATGCTTGGATCATTCATGTCAAAGAGATCCTGATTTGGTGTTCTGTTTGTGATGTGATACACAACCATCAGCACAAGGATATCAAGTAGAGAGTAGAATGTCACTGTTCTTCACATCAAAGAGGAAAAAATGTTTTCAAAATGAACAACTCACCACATACTCGTGTCTGACCCGCAGTAAGACAAGTGTCTGTTTCAAGGTCCAGAACTGTGCCTTGACAGAAAAGTGGGGACTGTACTTCCAGGACGCGTGTTTGTGTGGACTCCACACAGCAAAAGTTGGTGGGTTGGGGTGGTGGATTTGGCCCCACCAGTTGGTATGGGGAATTTGTTCATTGCATCAAGTACAGTGTGTACAGATAGACAATGAACATCCGTTCAATGAATCTCCAGACCAACCTCTACCTACAGCCAGAGCAAAAGTGGAAAATGGTGACAACAAAGACAATCATAACAATTGTGCTTTTGAAATGACTTGGCTGTTTGTGTGTTTCTGTGACGCTCACTTGTTGAGTCACAGATCGGTCAGTGGGGAAAGTTTTCTTCTTGACAAAGAGCTTTTGAGAAAACATGTTTTTGCAAATGCTTCAAAATTTTGGTTCAGATATGCAGAAAAGTTTCTGTCTGTCAGTCTATTGAAAGTTGCTTATGTTGAGTTTTTCACCAACCAAAGCAGTATTTTGCGTGAGGTTTATGGATCTCTACAGACAATATCAGTTTCGTTCTGCCAAACACTGAAACATGCAGGAGGGGACATTGTCTGGAACAAAGATGGCAGCAGCTTCACTTTTGCAGAAAGGTCCTGGTTTGTGAGCATTATTTCTTTGATTTGAACAGAATGGAGAGCAAATTTTGACATGAAATATCTTTATTTTCCAGTGAAACCGAGACTTGTCCTCGTGTGGTGCATTTTGACAGTGGTACCATGAGTGCAAATAGGCCAGTGGGAACACTGCCCACTGTCAAACGAAAAACCTTTGAATATTACCATTTTTACGCCATGGCGACATCTAATGTCCTTGAGAAGGATCGCGTGTCGCAGAGCATGATTTCCAAAGCTTTGTACAATCATTATGAGTTCTACAAGTACAAGTTTGATCTGGACAGATTATTGAGGTTGAATGTGACTCTTTTGGATGTTTACTTTTCATCATCATCCTGGAATTATTGTGAGCATGGGTCAATAAGTATTGGAAACCAGTTACCCTGTGGGGAGTACCATTTGAGGTATTGTGGTGTGTATCCACAAATAACATCTTTCCCTGATTCTCACAAAGTCAAGACAGAAGTTTATGCAAAATTTCTGACAACAGTGAAAGTCAGAATGTTTTACAGTATTATTGATAGCAACAAAATACTGAGCTTACCACCAGTGTTAAAACAGAAGGCACCATTTCCTTTGTGGAATATGTTGCTCACAACTCAGGCTCAACTGCTGAATGTTTACAAAGTTCTTGTTGAGCACTTCAAGCAACTTGAGATTTCTTTGACTCACAAAAGACAAGGTTTGATTGACATTTATAATGGTCCGGGCACAAAGAGCCCAAAACTGAGTGGAAAGAGCATTGATGCACAACTGACCAAGTACTTTGCCTCCTCGTTTCAAGTAACGCTTTATCATGTTGAAAATGTTTACAAGTTCCAAAATTCAGGATCAGCTCTTCATTTCACAGCAAGATTGACAGAGTGCTGGACAGCAAAATTTGTGGACAGGCCAACATTTTTTCAAACTTCAAACATCTGCACATTCTGTCCTGTTTGTGTTGTGAAACTGACACAGACCAAGCAGCTTGGAATGCAGGTCACCTTTGGGAATGTGACATATGAAGGGGAAGCCAACACTGAAAACTGCAGCTATGCTGGTGTTGCCATCTATGAGGCAACCGAGGTTTCTTTCTCACGCGCTCTGACGGAGTGTTTCAAGAAACACCTTGGCATGCGTTTCAAGATGTTGTGGAAAAAAACAACAGAATTCCCTTATGTATTCAAAGGGTTCATAAAAATTTACAGTGCGCTTTCTTTTTCATACACAAAGCCAGACAAGAAAGAAAACATTTCACATTTTCTGAGTGGTGGGTCTCTTTTGATTTTCTATTCTTTCAAAGAATATGGCTTGATGAGTTTCAAGGCTGGTGTTTCACCAGTGCTGTGCAAGGTCATTACAATTCATGCATGTTTTGAGAATGAGGCCAGAACGCATCAGGTCTTCACAAATGTGTGGCACTCACCATGTACTGTTCTGCAGTTCAAATTTACCAGCAGAAATTCTGCTGGGTATTGTCACAGTGCATTTGCAGTGGAACCCAACAAAGAATGTGGGAAAGTGCTGTCTCTGCACAGCACAGGAAATTTCAGAGGTGAGGCAAAGGAAAATATGCTTGTAATTTCTTTGACAGGCTTCGGTTTTAGTTTTGATTCAACAGAATTCATCTTTTGCATTTGACAAGGACAGAGTTGAGCTTCTGTTGGAACTTTTTTTTTATTTTACTCAGGCTTTGGAAATCAGTTCCTGGTGACAAACATGAATGTTCCCTTCAGAAAATGCAGCATGACAGTTCTGAGCACAACATCAAGTACAGTCAAATGTGAACAAAGATGTGAATTTAACTCATTGCACCAGAGTGAATTTTGCATGTCGAATTATTTTTTCAAACAAGTGTTATATGAGCAGATGAACTTTACTTTTCAACACTCAATACAGTCTCCCATCAGCAAAAGTGGACTTCCAATATTCCACATCAGAGTGGGGCCTTCAACTGACAATTGGGTCCTTGTGATGATCAAATCAAAACAACATGAATCCTGTACACAGTTTGAGAACTTGTACCCACAACAGCAGATTGATGAAGTGACTGTGGGCGCCAATTTGACGCAATGGCTGCACGTGGACGATGACCTGACTGAGCAGCTGATGCTGATCCTGTTTGAGCTACACTCTCAGAAAGACCACGGAAAAGTAATCATGCTCTGTGTGTTTTTGCCTTTTTCGACGCTCAGTCACGTGTAGTTCCTGTTGTTTTGTTCTGTGTGGACATTTTACTGGGTTGAGGAAAGGGGCGAGGGAACCAGAGGAAAGGGGCGAGGGAACCAGGGGAAAGGGGCGAGGGAACCAGAGGAAAGGGGCGGGGGAACCAGCAAAATTCAATGGCGCTTGGGGGTTGATTGACTGAACAATTTCGTACAATCCACAATTCGCAAATTTCGCTGGTTTGCCTGGATGCTTTGTAGGTGATTTGAGGAGGTTGTGCTGTTTTTGGGAGCTCAAGTGAGCTGAACAGGGTGACCTAAACAAATCACCAACAGGCAACATCTGTATGTGTCCACCTGTTTCATGGTCAAGATGAGGATCAATTTGGGATCTTTTGGGCTATTTTTGTTATATTTGGGTTGAGGACAATGTGCCAGGAAGGAAAATGTGAAGTTCAAATTTTTGGTCTTTCAGTCAAAAAGTTCAAATTTGTAGGGGTGGAAAATTTGGGACATACTTGGACAAATTAGTCCACATCTCAGTAAGTACAAATATTTGGTGAAGGAAGTATGTTGATGAAATGTAGTATATTGTATGGGTGTTTGAATAGTGGTATTCAATTTTTGATTTTCAAAAATTTTTGTATGGTTCTCAGGTGGGGTCAAATTTGGGTACAAATTTGGGATTTTCAGAATGTGTTCAACTAGATATTTGGCAAAGATTTTGGCAAGCTTTATAACAAATGGGTGACAAGTTTCAATGTACAGACACTTTGGGTACATTCTGAGTGATAAAAATAATATAAATATTTTTTAAAATTGAGCATTTGTACATCTGCTTGTTTGTGTTTTGGGCCACTGTGTTCAGGTCACTGTGCTTAGGTTGCTGTGTTTAGGTGACTGTGTTTGGGTCACTGTGTTCAGGTTGCTGTGTTTAGGTCACATGCATTCTGGTTTCTCAAAGACCACGACTTCCATGGAGCTATTTTATATTGGCCTCTTGGCATGTCAGAAGTTGTGGTGTTGTACTACTCTTTTCAGAGCAACTCAAACATAAGTTGTTATTTTGTTCTTCAGGTGAAAGTTGCAGTCACAACATCAACACACCCATACAACAAGCACAAGCTTTATGATATCCAAAGCAAGTTTCTGATTTCAACTTCAAAAATATCAACATTTGATATGGCTGCAGCCTTTGTGAGATGGGGCAGCATAAGGACACCAAATCTTCTTGCCTCAAGTGATTTTCTTTTGAATATTTTTTGGCTTCCGTATCCAAAAGACAAGCTCACATTCGTTGGCACAAATTTTGCTCCATCTGGTCGCTGCTCTTCAAGGTTCAGCTCTTCATTATATGGAATTGTTTTTGGGTGTTGGATTATGACTGTGCAAGACAGCAGTTCCTATTATACCACTCATTACATTCTCTGGACAAAACAAAAAGTTTCTTGGCTGACCTCAAGTACACTTTGCCAGAGTTTGTCCACCACGTTACCATCTGTCAACAGTGAATTGGCAGTTTGGGACATTTTGAGATTGCTAAAGCAGCCACAAGGGGGCCTACTCTTCACTTTGAAATATGTTGAAAGCATCTTCATAGGACTGCATCTGAAGGTAAAAGTGTGTCAAGTATTTCTGATTTCACATTTTGTTGTGACAATTTTGTTCTGCTGAATAAACACAAACAAAAATTTCCTCCTCCAGAATCCAAGGAAGTGGCAAAACAGAGATGTCGTGGTTTATCAGCATTGGAGGCATTCACTGGGCCTGTTCAGTCAAGTGAAGTTGAGGAGTGGAGCAGAAATATTTTCCAACAAGACTTTCTGTTCTTTTCCCCCAAAATGTCACAAATGTGGAGCACTAATTGTGAACTTCAGACAACCAAGTTTTGTCATGGTCAACTGCAAGCACAATATTACCTGTTTTGTCTTGTGTTCTATGAACCCATTTGAGCGCACAAAAGCAAATGATCTGCGAATATTTGCTGCTCTCAATGACTCAAGCAAAGGCCAGTTTTGTCCTCCAGGACTCATCAAAAACAATATGTCATGCTTTCAATTTTCAGTTCTCGGAGGTCAGACTGTCTCTTGCTTTCTGGCATTTGAAAGACTCAGATTCTTGTTTGATTGTGTCAATGCAGTCTTCCCACCGTTGTTGACGGACAACCAGACATTTGTCACATTTAAAAGATATTTAAACAGGTACAATTTCACTTTTAATGAAGTTCCTGACAATTTCAGCCAGGGAATTTGCATAAAATGCCAATGGCTGATGACCCTGTTGACTTTTCATGGGAATGTCATACAATGTCAAAGCCAAGTCTTCTTGTCAGTTTATTTTCTGCATGACAAAGTAAATGACTGTCCAGGAGACGACAAGTCAGATGAGGTGGAATGTGAGTACAACCATGCAGACAGCAATACAAAGTACTGCCAAAAATGGACAAACCTGGATGGAGTGAAGGGGTGCTCTAATCTTTTCTACAAAGCTCACAACGGAGAATGTTCACCGTATATTCTTCACGGCAGGAGTGCTGTGATCAAAACCAAAAAGAATCAATTTGACCCAAAAAAAGAAAACTTTATTTGCCAAAATGGAAATAAATTAAGCCAGGACTTGATGAATGACCTGACCGCAGATTGTTTACCTCACGGTGATGATGAGAATGACTTGAGATCATTGATAGAATTGCACACAACACACCAGTGTTTTTTCAAACATCAAATTGCTTGCAGACCTGGCCACACAAAATGTTACAATATTTCTGAAATATGCAGCTATGTGCTGAATGAAATGGAACTTTTATTTCCATGCAGAACAGGTGAACATTTGTGGAACTGCCAAACATTTCAATGCAATGCAATGTATAAATGCATTGCAAACTACTGCATTTCATGGAGATATGTTTGTGATGGGAAATGGGATTGTCCAATTGGCACTGATGAGTTTGTAGATTCTCATTTTTGTGAAACATTGCAGAAATGTGTGAAGCTTTTCAAATGTAAACTTTTCCAAATTTGCATTCATTTTCAGGAAGTTTGTGATGGAAAAAATGACTGTCCTCTGGGTGATGATGAAGCCCTTTGTACTTTGCTTTCTCTTTCGTGCCCCAGTGGTTGCAATTGTTTGACATTTGCTGTTCACTGCAAAAATGTTTCCAACATGAACACCATGTTTGTTGTGACTTTGCATTTTGAGATAATTTCAATGGAGAACACAGATGTTTTCTCAAAAACGAGCGCTCGTTTTGCCAAAGCACTGGTGTTTTCATTGAAGCAGTCCAAGGTTCATGATGTCTGTAACTTGATGTTGTTTTGTGAATCTACCAGGGAAATTACAATTGCTTTTACCAACTTGAAAGAGTTAAGATTGGACTGTTTTGGTCTGGCAGTGAAACTGTTGAAACTTGATCTGTCAAACAATCAAATAACAACACTTTCAGGACCTACATTCAGCAAATTGAGTAATTTGATGACACTCAATTTGACTTCAAATCCTATCCAAACAATGTCCTCAGACACTTTTTCAAATCTAACCAATCTCAGGGTTCTATCATTGTTGAATCTGACACTTGCAGAAACAGACAGCTCATTGCTGGAACAATTGAATGCAACTTTTGTTGAGACTGGCAGGTATCAGGTTTGTTGTTTGGCTCCACTGACAACCCAATGCACATCACAGATACCCTGGAATGTTTCTTGTACAGGTCTTCTGCCAAACAGACCAATAAAAGTTTCATACTTTTGTGTCTCTGTGGGTGTTGTTGTAATCAACCTACCTTCCTTTGCACTTCATAGAATATCTCATAGAACTGGTGAGAAACAGAAAGCAGCATTTGCATTAATTGTGTGCTCAGCAAACATTGCAGATATTCTTGGTGCGATCCCTCTGTGCATTTTGTGGATTTCTGACTTTGTGTTCCAGAGAAACTTTATCCTGGTGGAAGAGAAATGGAGGCAAAGTACCCTTTGCTTTGTGGTGTTTGGTTTGCTTTTATACTTTAATTTTGTGTCTCCCAGCATTTTCTGTCTGTCTTCCTTGTCAAGATTGATGGTAGTTTTACATCCAGTTGACACCAAATTTAAAAGCAAAAGCTTTATTCTGAAATGTGTTTTGATGGTTATAGTTTCCAGCGCTGTCCTGTCCATCATCCTCACATCACTGACCTGGCTACTGAATACTTTCCTGAGTTCAAACATTTTGACATCCTTGTGTTCTCCTTTTGTTGATCCCAGCAAAACCAGTATCATGGTGAAAATTACAACATGGTTGACAATACTTTTTCAGCTCTGTTCAACCATCTTTGTTTTCATAGCTTATGTCTGGATGCTGTTGTCTTTGAACAAATCTCAAAAAAAACTTTCAGGTCACGTGTCAAGCAAAAGATCCAATATACCTGTCATTGTTCAGGTTGTAATTTTGACCCTGTCCAACACAATCAGTTGGGTTCCCTGTGCTGCTGTGTACTTGGTATGCATGTTCCTTGAACAGTACCCAGTGGAAATGGTCACATGGGTCGCTGGAGCAGTGGCCCCAGTGAATTCAATTTTACGTCCAATTGTCATGGTTGTTTCAGAGGTGAGGACGTTGAGAAAATAGTTCTTGAGGTTTCTGGTCTTGTTCTGCTGTGGCTCGGCTGCGCAGTTGGAACAGCGTCCCTTTGTTTGAAAAGTATCACTGAATGCAATTGTTTGATGCTTTTGTGTGCGATGTCCCTTCAGGGCAGAGCACCCAGTGGTTGTGCGATACATCGAAGGTCGGTCAAATGTTCTGCTTCAACCGCCCTGCCTGAGACCGCCCATCCAAGCATCCAAGCCCCCCACCCACCAAGCCCCTCTCCCCACCCAAGGCTCCCCACCCCCACCTGAGCCCCCGCCACCCAACGACCTGCTGCTGCTGGGACATCGCACCAGCAGGTGCATCGAGCATGCACTGCTTCTTGTTATTCAAAGTACGTGGTTCGTCTACGAATTGTCCGTTTCTCAGTTGTCACAAACTTGACTGCCAGATTCACCACACCAACTGGTTTCTTCGTGGACACACCTTGTGAAAATAACAAACGTCAGATTCGAGAACCCACATCCAACAGAAATGAATTCTCTGTGACTGAACAAAACCAAGTGTTGAGTGTGCCAGTCTCCTGCTTTGTTTGCGATGGGGTATACCATCCGTCGTGCATTGCCGACCATAACCTAAAGTGTCAAAGGGGCAAAATAGGACAGGCTGAGTGTTTTGGGAGGGAGGGGCAAGCTGAGCAAGCCCGACGTGGACAGTTACAGCTTGCTGCAGTTGACCCGGCAAGTATTTGAGTGTGTGTGTGTGCATGTGTTTGTGTGTGCGTGCGTGTGTGTAGTGTGTGTTTGTGTGTGTGTGTGCGTGTTTGTGTGTGTTTGTGTTTGTGTGTGCGTATTTGTGTTTGTGTGTACACGTGCACTGAGAAAACGCTTCTGAACCAGAGCAAGAAAAACAAATCCATTTGAATGTGAGTTTCAAATTTTATTTGTTTACACGAGCCCCTCTGGACCTGTATTCAAATTCAAATCAGACGATATTGAAGCAAACAATACGCAATCGGTAAACAAACCTCTTGGCTCAACGCACACTCCCGTTGAGACCCACGTTTCTGTGCAACGTTGAGTTCCAAGTGTTTTTGTCGGGTTGATTGAGACACACCATGAACGTGTGAAACCATCTTTGGATTAAATTTTGCAGAGAAATTTTCAGCAAGATATTGCACGGTAAGGCGTGGAACAGTGCGTTTGGGGGAGACAAACTTGCGAAGACTGAAGCAGATCCTGCGGGGCCCTGGAGCCTGACCCCACAAAATTGCCCCTTCAAGTTTGCACTTTCATTGCAATTGGCTTATTCACAGTTGAAGTTACCCTTCTTGCACCCTTGGCGTTCGTCCGTCCTCCTGACCTGATTCTGGACTCGCCCCTGGATGCCTGACCCCATGAATTTCCACGTGACATTTGTTTGTTTTTATTGGCAGGTCACACGAGTTTGAACGCACCGAGACTCTCTCGTGAGACAGACTGGATCTGGATCTGTTTGACGACCACAGTGTTCAGCGGAACTTGTGCACGTACAAGGTGACCAAGGGAACACGAGCACGACAGCCTCACACAGTGTGGTGCAGTGGCGGGGGAAATACGAGGTTGTATCCAACCATTGTAAGAATTATCATGTTCACGATTGGCCTGGAAGGACACGGGTGATTGATTCCAGACAACTGATTCCTTTCACATTCTCAGTGCAG
>JAAUXT010005396.1_pt1 | contig 10141 bp, 8 predicted proteins | sample 7278171 | NCBI WGS metagenome assembly JAAUXT01 (sample SAMN14350112, study PRJNA611818) | marine sediment metagenome | isolation source: surface marine sediment (1.8m) | place: French Polynesia: Moorea | collected 2018-08 | reverse complement strand
TGTTCCATTTGGATGTGTGCTAAATGAGTTCCCAAGTTGTGAATATTAAGTGAAAAAAGTAAGAATTTTGACAAAAAAAGTGAGCCAAATCAGAGCGAGCCAAATCAGAGCGAGCCAAATCAGAGTGAGCCAAATCAGAGCAAGGCAAATCAGAGCAAGGCAAATCAGAGCAAGCCAAATCAGAGCAAGTGAAATTTCCTCAAATCACCGCGAGCTCCATGGAGCTATTTTTGTACTCTTTTCACTCTTGGCGATGTCAACTGTCCAAACATTTTCTGCTGCGTGCTCCCTCTGTGCGGAAAGATACGAGAAACTGTACTTTGAGCATTTGCTGTTCCCAAGACATTTTCATCACTTCTGAAACCTGTTTGGTGTGCCAAAGGCTTGCATTAGGTCAGAATGTATCGCTGATCCACGCATACCCTTTTTTGTCTGTTGCTTGACGGTTAAAATACGAGTACTACAATCGGTCAAAACGTGTTTTTTTTTCTTTCAGAATTGAAGAACGGCATAGTCGTAGATACGAAGTTGTATGTACCAGGTAAGTAACTGTCTGCTTCTCATATTCAAACACGAAACCAGAGTGGTCAAATAGCCACCCTGGACTTACCTGGGTGTGAGCTTCTGTTGCTAGAAAATGATCTAGAATCAATGCTAGAAACGATAGGGGAAATCAGTCATTATCGGCTTGTGGCCCACTGACAACGAGCCATGTGGAAAAGTTGGTGAGGCAGCGCGGATTCAGTGCGCAGGGCACACGGTTTGAAGTTTTAACAGATGCCAATTGGAAAGTCGTTCTCATCAAATTTGTGGCTCCGCGACGTGCCTGGTGTTGGAGGCGGCACCAAACGAAGCTGCTACAGTGGGATGCGGAAAGAAATTCGTTTTAACGAGCGAAAGCTGAAGGCATGAAAGCATTGTGAGAGCGCTGAGTAATTGAGGCAAATTATCACTCTGTGACTGTTTGAAAGAGGCAATTAACCGGAGCCTCACATGTTGCGGAGCTTCTCAGGAGCGCTCTTGTCAGCGCACGCGAAGCACAAATTGAAATTTAGAAGTTCATGTGTCTTTATATTTGGTGTGGTATTCCCACTCACCGATATCAGAGACCCAGAAATGCTTCAAATCCACAATTTCACTTGCCTGTGATTCTGTGTGCTCGTTCTGACCGTGTTGTCGCGACCGTGTTGAGTTTTTGTCTTCATGCCTCAAGTTTTCGTTTGGGAAGGTGGGTGGGGGAGTCTCATGCTCACAGACTGAGGCAAAACATCCCACCCAACTTCAGAAAGTTCCTCGTGCCTTGGTTGTCAGATGACCCAGCTACACTTGATTCCTGTTTCCATTTTGTATCCTGACGCGATAAAGGTACACCGTCGCGTCCAACGTATCACCGGAAAAGCACATAATGGATTTTCCTCGTTGCAGAAAACAAAATGTTGGCAGCACTGTTGAGCATAGAGCCGGAGAAGGTCTACGCGATGCCTGACCCCACATTGCCAGATGACGACTACAAGTTGATGGCTACATTGTCGGACCTCGCTGATCGGGAGCTCGTGGCAACCATCGGCTGGGCCAAGCAGGTTCCAGGTAAGAGATTTGCACCCTGACTCTGCCACTTTGTTTGTACTTGGATCACAGAGAACATCTGCTGTTTGATTCCGCAAATTTTTCTGCGCAAGTGCGAAGAATAAAAAAAACGGGTCCCTCGCGCCAACCACGGGCCGAATGAGGCCGAAACTGCAAGTCTGCTGTCGTTTGTTGCCTGTTGCGACTTGTCACACCCTCGCCTGTCGCAAAAGTTTTTGCCGCCGTTTCGTGGTGGAGTGTGTGACTTTCTTCCTCGGTGGTCACAACGCTCCCCACGGAGAGGACAAGCGTTCCTCGTAATTTTCTGCAGAATGTGGTCCCAGTTGTGGCCGCTTGAGATATTTGCTGGCACTGGCGCGCTTCAAAAGGAATCATCTTTGGAGGCTCCGGTTTTCCAAGACAAATGCCTGGAGGGGCAACAGCCATGCAGTCGATTTGAATGAAAAAAAATGCCAGCCTGACCACCAACAAAAAGAAAACGAAACCCTTGGGAACAACACACCTTTCCTCACAAAAAAGAACCTTTTCAACCTTCATCTTCATCTTCTCATGATTCTCTTTTTCGGTCAGTTCAGTTTCAGATCAAAGGCCTCCAACTGAAACAGCCGGTAGACGGACCTCAGTGTCCACCCCCACCCCGCTTTCAGTCATTCATATTTGTGCGATGCACCCAGTGTTGTTCACAGGTTTTGTGTTGGCGTTTTTCGTTGGCCACGACGTTTATTTTCGAACAAAATCCCTCAAAGTTGCAAAATTGAACGTCTGACTGGACTTTTCCTCCCACAATATTCGTGTCTGAAAATGAATACAACAATACCTGTTGGCAGCGTCACGTTGCATTTCATGTGATTCTGTCGCTCAAACTTCCGCGAAGTTGACACGAATGCCAGGATTATGTGAAAAATCTGTTGTCTGTTGAGTGAAGTGGTTTGGTTTGCAGCCGATTCGTCACGTTGCAGCAGCTGTGTCTGTGTGCGTCAACGATACGCATTTGGCGAAAACATGTGCGTTGCTTCATTTGAGGATTTCTTTTTTTGACCGTTCAAACTTGCTTCACTGCAATTGGCACGAAATCGTTTGTCCAAGTGAGGGTTGATTGCCGGATGACGTGGTCGTCGGTCTTGACAGCCAGAGTCTGTTTTCTCACTGCGTTGATGTTTTCATGAGGACGTCGTGTCATCCCGGCATCCTTTCGCCTTGTCTGCTCATCGTACATCGTGATGTTGACAGCGCTTTTTATTGGCCTATAATTGTGCCCTGTAGCTTCATTGCCTTTACGATGATTCCTTCGAGAGGGGTGGGATTACGGGGATTTCGTGGGGGATCTTTCCTTGTGAGTTCTCCGGGGTTTTGTGCACTTAAAGACCGAGATCTTAAAATATTGTTTACTTAAGGTTATCAGGATGGTCACTCGTCTTTGTCAACTTAAAAAGCCGTCCCAGATTGGAAGTGAAATTGAATTTTGCACCCGACTGGAGAAAGCTCTGGGCTAATAAACACAAAATCAAAATAAGCGGACAAAGGAAATGGGCAGCGATGGTGGGATGCAACAGGATGAGTTTTTCAAAGTTCATTAGGTACCACTGAAGCAAGTGGAAGATGACATAAGTCATTGTTGTTGTGTCATAAAGGCACTCTAAATGATTCCCAAGACCATTGCAAGAGGCAACTGCAAACAATGTCATTTGGGTACTGACGGATAAAAACTTTTTTTCGAATTGGATTTGCAGAGATTTATGAATCTCTTACGGCTACATTTCACGGCGGTCGGAGCCAGTTAGGGAGCGCTGTGCGGCCGGTCCGAGGTTCACACGGTGCCTGGGCATCGATATGGATGTCCAGAGTGGCCGAAGATGGACGCTGCAAGTGACACATCAAGAGACCCTCTAATACCTGTCTCGCGGCTCGGCCATTTGCAGGTGAAGATGTCAGGCAGATAATAGCGTACCCGGGGTTAATTGTGCATTGATTTGCGGGCCGCGTTGAGATTGGCTTGTCATTGAGACTGGACCAATGAGCACCTCCAGAAGTGACGGAATTCCGAGGAAAGCCTGATTGGTACCCAAGTAATGTGTCACTTATTAAACTGAGGGTTCCATGGAGTGCAAGTGGTGGGGAAACCCACGAAGACTGCGCCGATCCTCGGGCATAATTAACGATTAAAGTTCAGGTGCTGAGCCGAGGACCATTGCGAGAGAGTCTCAGTGACAAATGAAGCAGCTAAAGCTGTGATAACAAGTATGCATGACTAACTGCTGACCACTTTATTACACTTTATGCCGGTGAAGTGGGTGGTAGAGGACAATGTTATCGATCTCCGTATAAACAAGACATCGTGTTCTCTTTACAAAAATCTGGTCTAAAACCCTGAGTGCGCAGCAATTGCCATTTACAGGCTGCAGGGAACTTAAGAAATATCTGTGAGAAGAACTCCAGCTTATCAAGTCACACCAAAGTCGCAGTTCCTGATAAACGGCCCCGGAACGAGCCCCTTGTTCACCGTGAAACACCCACCTTTTCCAGATTTTGTCATTTGGTTGTTTGCGCTTTATGTATGAGCGGAAATAATTTGCTGTTTGCTCCATTAGTGCAGGCAAGAACTGCATGTGAGCTCTGCAGGAAAAAGCGCGCAAAGTCAGTCGCGTATGGAGCGACTTTTCTCAAAAGGTAGACGTGCTTTGCTGCAGTCTGCATACAGAAGATTAAGGCGGAGTGCTCATAGGATTGGGCAGAGAAAGCGGTGTTTCCATCAGGGTTCTGGCTGGGTGGATTGCCCGCAGCCATCCATAGTTTTCTGAGAAGTTATATGGAAAGTTCAGTAAAGCCAGAAAAGGGCGGAATCCTGCAGCTTCACTTGATTGTTGAACATTGAGGCGCAAAAGAGATTGTATCCGGGTATGTTTCATATTTTTCTTTTCTGCCCGACACAATCACGGGCTATCTGATCAATATTGGCCTTAAAATATAACATTTGGAGATGATGCAAGAGCAAGAAATAGATTGGAACAATAAAAAAGTTGGAATGTGGAGCCCGAGGTGATGTGATCAATCAGTGGTCGGAGTGGTCATAGGCACATCATTTCGAGCTGTGTGGCACCTCGCCAGTGCCATTCAGCCGGCCTCTACGAGGGAGTTTTGTCACTTGCCACACACACTCGTAAGTCATCAAACAACCGATTCAAATTCCCTAATCTTTGGCTTTTGTTGCTTGGTTGGGTACAGAAAAGGAATTGCGTCCGTTTATGGAGAGGGGCGCCAGATTAAAAGTGGCCCCGGTGTCGCTGTTCGCCTTACGCTTTCTTCTGCTCGTGATAGATAGGAATTGTTTTATCAGTTGGAAGCATAGTTGGTATCTGCAGCCGTAGGAAGTGCTATGTTGGAGGCATTCCTTTCTTTTCGTCATTTTTCATACATTCCACGTAGAAGGTTTTATTCTTCACATCAGCACAAGGAGTGCGCCGGAGGAGTAAATTAAATCCTGCTTACCCACACAGCGCTGATAGCGCGAACTCAACCCGCGGTCTGCCACACTGTTTTTCTGAGCGGTCTGAACATCTGAAGACAAAACACTGGTGTACGGATCTGACGCACAAGCCTATCTTTTGGCATGGAGAGCCCAAAAATGAACACGTCTATCATCACACGCATTTATCACCTGCGCTTCAGCTCAAGGGAAGAATAGGTGTTCAAATGCTACTCAGTGTCAAGTCAACCTGATGGTGCATTGCAGACGAAAACAAGCAACCCTGTGTGTTTGTTTTTGGACCTTTTGACGATGATACCGGAACTTAATTGTGATGCTCTCTTGGTTGTTCTTCGTGAAAAGACTGAATCAACATGAAAAGGACACTGGTGGAATGGTTCGGGAATGGTTCTGCAGTTCAGCTTGACATGAATGTTCTCACAAGAGAAAAGTGCCTGCATGCCATGTATTTCCTTGTGGTGATTGCGCCAGATTGTGCCATGGAGGGAGGTGTTAGCCCACCGACCCTCTACCTAATGTCAAGGGTTGTTAGTTATTACCTTCTATCTTATCGTACCGATCCTCTGCTTGAAAACAAGACAAAACCTGAAGAAATAGTAATCAGAAGCAACGCAAGAACAGCGTACGAAAACGATGGTTTCTGACATGTTGTTGTGATGTTTCTGTGCTCTGCAAAAATTCGGAGAATCTTTTGACTTCCCAAAGCACTTGCAATTGGTGGATGAACCAGCGTGAAATGTGCTTCCTGCTCAAAAGTTTTCGCACGAGGACAATTTTCTGATTTCAACTGCAGGTGCAGTTTTTGAGCCAGCTTTATAATCAGAGTGCAATTGGAAAGATTTACATAAAAGGTGCAAATTGTCTTGCACAGATCTCCACAAGTAACGTGGAAAGGTCGGCACTTTGCAGTTCAGGCATCATGAAGATTTACTGCTTTCTGGATTGAGCAATGTTTCGATTTGTCTCCAATTGACTGGATACCTGTTGCGGAGAATTGTTGAGTTGTGCCTACCTCGCACAATTCGTGTGTTGGGAGCGAGTCCGAAGAACGTACGAGATGAAAGCCACTTGGCAGGAAAAGCCTTCTTGGCTCGATGTGTTGGCTTTCATTTGACGCAAACTGGTTGAACTTGACTGAAGCTGTACCACACTGGGTGTATTCCTAATTGAGAGAAAAGGTTCAGGCGTTGTGTATTTTTTTCGAACTGATCCATGCGGCCTCAGGAAAATGTCAGCGTTTGACTTGCTCACTGAGGACTTGTCCGATAAAGCAAACACATCCGGCTGTGAGACCAAGTTGGCGTAAAATGAAAGTAACCTGAAAACCATTTCACTGTGGTGGTTTTATCCTTGTTTGGGTGTGTGTGTGTGTTCTGTCATCGATTTTGCGCGATTTGATCGGCTCTGGTAACGGATACTGATACTCGGTTCTGTGGTTTCTTGCTGTGCGCTGGTACATCCAAAAATGGGGTTGGGGGCCGACCTGTCTGTAAGAACCCTCACGGGCTCAATGGAGGCAGGAGTATCGACAGTACCTGTTACGTGCACTTGTGGTGCGAAATTTGTTTTGGGGGCATGTTGAGCCGAACTCCCACAGCAATATTTTTGAAAGTACAGTCAGAATGTTTGTGCATGGTGCACGAATTTTCAAGATTTTGAAAATTTCTTTTTGGCAAATTGACGAATGTACGAGCTTTTTGCCGCTTCACAAGCGTCAGTGTGGATTGTTTTTAGCTGTGATGAGCAGCGTTTATTGTTCTGTTTTTCTTCTCGAATCCGACTGGAAAGCAATGAACAGCTTTCCCAGGAACACAACCCGAATCTTGTAATGTTAGTAACCTTTACCATTTCAAAGCAGCCAAAGTTTTGTTATTAGCATAGTAAACATCCCAGAGAAAAGTATTTGCACCTTGTAGCCCAGTGCCTGCTGGCAGAAATAGTGAAGAGGGTTGGGCAGGAGCTGTCCAATTTTCTGGGAATTTTTCACAATTTTCGGAATTTTTCATTGCTCGTTGCAATCTATCGGGCGGGAAATCGTGAGAAATCGGAGACAAGAGACCAAGAGGCTGAACTTGTTTGCTGGCAAACAATCGGAATGGTCGGCGCGCTTGCGTCCGGAGCGATCCATCAGCCGCGGGGTCGCTGCCTCGGCGCGCAGCCGTGCACTGCCCGCTGCTCCTCGTATCAACGAGAGGAAATTCGTTTGTGCTGGAAACAGCCAAAGCACTTCCCACTTCCCACCCACGCCGAACTCTGGTCTTGTGTGTGGGACTCTTCGCGGAAGCGACGTTGAGTGTTTTGTGATGCGGATGGTTGTTGGGAGACGAAGCCGCGGAGCACGGCGGTTACGTCCCTTGACTGTAGCGACCGCCGTCCGGCGGCGCGGACCGCTCACCGGTCGGCTCCTCCACCCCGCGCGGCTGCGCATCCCCGCACCGCTTCAGTTTCTGGGTGTTCATTTGGTTCGCTGTGCTTCATCCAGTTCAAAATCCTTTTCCCCTGGTGAGAAATTGTTAAATGCATGGAAATGGCAGCAGAGTTCACGTGCAGTGGAGGACACTTTGTGCTGCCACACTACGTGTGAGATGACCTGTGGATCGATTGGTTTGGACAGCCTGATTGAGATGACTCGCGTGTCTTTTTGGGCTGACTTAAAGCTTTGACAACAATTCGTGTTCTGCGCCAGTGTTCTGAGAGAGTCTCCGCACCATCGTGCTCATTCCGTTCCTCCCCTCTCTCCACGAACCCGCGTTCAGTGACCTGACCCTTCCTTCCTATCGTGTAGTGTTCACAGCTTTACCATCTGTGAAGAAGCAACTGGTAAACAAGGCGCCTCTGATCGACGAGTCGGAATCGTATCTCGCAGCAGACGAGGCGCAGACTCCCGTACGGCAGGTTGAAAACACTGCTCAACTTTACCCCGAGTCAGCTTTGTCAAGCAACGTGCTGCCCATGTGGGCTCAACACCTCACCTTTCTCGCGTTCCTCCAGCAGATGTGGCTTCTCTCTTGCGTTAAGTGTCGGGGATAGAGGAACTATGTGTCTGAAGTTGAACACACGGTGCGACAGTTGAGAAATATGACTCAGAACTTTGACGATAAAGATCCGTTTGATCCGAACAACAGAGCCGTTCCCTGAACGAGCACCGCTTTTGGTTGGAAGTGACCGACCTGTTGAACACAGTCTCCACTGCTTTTTACGAAAAAATGTACACAAAAATTTGTCATGTTCTTCATGAGGACTGCAAGGTAAAGCGAAGAATTTGGTTGTCAAACAGGCATTTCAGGAGAAATGAGAGGTTGCAGAGGAAAGAGGAGCTTTGGCACCGAGCATCAGTGCAGATTGACAGGGCTTTGGGGCTTCGTTCACACCATCCCCAATCGAGATTTTCGAACAAGCACATGAAATCTCCCCTGCGACTAAGTTCTGACTAACGATTCAACGCAAAAAGACTGAAGGCCTGAACTTGGTGACCAGTGCAACTCCGTCACATCAGTTTGACAGCCTTTGGTGTGTGAACATCGATGAAAATCAGCTTGTTGTGTTCCACGTCATCAAAGGCGGAAGCGCCTCACATGGACTGTCCGCGTGTCGCGCGGAGCCTTCGCGCTGGAGTCCATGTGCGCGGCGCCTCTGTGCACCCAACTGATTGGCGCGCGCTGCACGATGCCCTGGACGGAGCCGGTGGCGTCCGCTGCCCCACTGCTCGGGTCAACGTTAATTGCCTCCTTTCACTGCAGTCGCGGCCAGACTGAGTCAGCTCCTCTTGGCACTCGCATCCTTTTGCACTGTCTTGTTTTCTGCAGGCTTTCCGTGAACAGAGAGATTGGTGGATGAATGAGTAGGGTTTCTTTGTGCCTGCTTGAAAACAGATGTGATTGGCCCAGTTTGGGTTTCCAGTCATCTCGTCTCAGCATTCAGGCCGAGAGACTTGCTTCAGAATGTCTGTGGAACCAACTCCAATTGCTTTTGCAAAGATACCGACATTTCGCGTGAAAAGACTAGTTGACATTCACGCACCTTCGTTTCCAAGATTCTCGAAAAGATTTGTCCTTTACGGTTTGGGTTCCCCAAGATTGTTTGCGTTCTTTTCAAGCAAGCGGTGCTATCACTTTCAGAATATGTGTGTGTAACTGTGCAGTTGACTTTCCGGAGTCAGTCAACATGGAAACTGATCAGTCGCAAATGCCAGGTTGGCAACTGCAATTTTGACTCCCCCTCCCCCCATGGGCCAACACAAAAGTCAACATTGATGTCCAAGATTTATGGATTGACCCCCTCCCCCCTTCGTCAGGCAACATTGCAAGTCAACATGGACAAATTTGCAAGTTTCCTGTCGGCCAAGTAAGCGTGGTGGAACCACGGGCTTTATTGGCGAAGCCTTTTTGTTCGCTTTGTCTGTCGTTGAAAAAACCAAAAGACCGCCCAATCAAACGGTCGAAACACAATGCCATTTCAAGGTCTGGGCCAAAACAAAACAAGCTGAGTGAATCTGTTTGCAAATGACTTTCCCGCCCCAGAAAACGTGTTTGTCAGGCAGGCCGACAGACCTAGATTCTACATCCTGGCACTTGGGTTTCAAGATCCTGTTTTGCAACTTCTGTGAGATGCTTAATTTGTTTTCTGTGTTTGTGTGGGAGAATTTTGAAAGCAGTGGGTTAATTAAATTATTGAATTTCAAAGCGTGAAGTGACTTGTGTTTTCCGTCGTCCCTGTGCGTGTGCTCGTGAGAACGGTTGAAGCGCTGCAAACTCATCAGCGTCGAATCAGGACCTGAATCAAATGAGCAGCAGGTTCTGTTTGCAGGAAACAACACTCCATCCGTTTCCACTCCATGTTAATGGAAACTTTTTGGATGTGCGAACGCAGGCGAAGAGCGTGAAGCATCAGGTGGTGGAGTGTTTCCCGCACACAGGAACTTTGGCTTTCGTCGCGTTGTTCCCTGCGAGGCTCATTTCCTCTTAAGGCACGTCGTCAAGGGCAACTTTTGTTCTCCACCGGAGGTTAACTGGCAATTTGTCTACAGTTGTCACTTAAATGGTTTGACACCATTGCACTACACATTGAAAT
>JAAUXT010098212.1_pt1 | contig 10142 bp, 3 predicted proteins | sample 7278171 | NCBI WGS metagenome assembly JAAUXT01 (sample SAMN14350112, study PRJNA611818) | marine sediment metagenome | isolation source: surface marine sediment (1.8m) | place: French Polynesia: Moorea | collected 2018-08 | reverse complement strand
GGCTGCAGGGCTGCGGCGGCGGCGGCCAGGCCTCGCATCCCGCGCCCGCCCGCCCTCCCTCCCTCCCTGCCGCTGTCCCCAGGCGCCGATGAATCTCGGCGTTGTACGCGGCGTATGGAGGATGCGGCGAGCGCTGTGCAAACAGACGCCACAGGCGCGTCGGCACGCAAACGCGTCATGATTGTGCGGATGCGTCATCGTGCGGACGCGGCGTCAACCAAACGCATCATCTGAAGGCGTCATCGTGTGGACACGTCATCATCCAACGCGTCACCGTCTGAACGCGTCACGTATCGTCCAAACGCGTCATCATGCGAACGCGTGGTCATCCAAACACATTGACCATCTAAACGTGTCGTCGTCCAACACATCGTCGTCCAAATGCGTCATCATCTGAACGCGTCATCGTGCGAATTGACGTACTGTCATGCGAACGTAAGATAAACACCAGAGCGCACCGAATTCGAACGCGTTTTTTCGAGTGCAATCAGAACTTTCTTCGTTGCATTCTGTCGTGTCATGTTGTGTCAGCGGGTGGAGATCACGTGACGTGATGGACCTGGGACTGAGATTCGGACCATACATCTGCCGTCTTTCAACGTCATCTTGACCCAATCCACGTGTGCAAGAAGCTGGAGTGTCCAGCTGCACACACCTCTCTCTCTCTCTCTCTCTCTCTCTCTCTCTCTCTCTCTCTCTCTCTCTCTCTCTCTCTCTCTTCAGTGACATGGTTCGCATCGCACGCACAGGACCCGCAGCAACGAGAGAACGCAACGCATCAAACTTTAACGACTCGAGTCTGCCTGAATGAGATTCCCGCCCAAACTCCTCACGGTGCGAACCTCCCCGAGGGGCAGCATTACGGTTCCCGTCGGGGTGATGCACGTCGGTTCCGCTCCTGTCGGGCTCATCAACTCAGTAATGGGTGCAGCAGGGGCGAAAATCACGGTTTCAGAAAATTCCAAAATTTCAAACCAAAAGATCTGTTCAAAGTTTCTTTGTGTATAGGAGATCCCGTTTCTGTGTACAGAACAGTCGCCCCTTCACACACACACACACACACACACACACACACACGCACACACACACACACACACACACACCTTGCGTGAGCACACACTGGGTCAGACACAGACAACTTGAAACACTCAGCCACACCACGCCACATACACGCACACATTCACACACCCACCCACACCCACACTCACACACAATGACGCTGTCTGACGCTTTTCCTTCGGAGTAAAATTGTTTGCGCTATTTTTGTCTTGCCCGCGGGTGTGTTTCCCTCAGACGCACGTGACCCACCCACCCACACGCGCATGCGCAGTTCCTATTCCAGCGACTCCGAGCACGCAGCGGGGCGGGAAGCGGTTCCACAGCGTAGTGGCCTCCTGTATCTGGTGCTAAGAATCCAACTGAGTCAAAAATCAATGGAGCAAAATACCAGTCTGTCAGCTGGCCATCACATCACGCTGACACTGTCATCAAGCGCTCTACTCTCACTGAAATTTTCCTTCGCTGAATCAGGGACTGTTGCACACTGCATGTAACGCTCATTGACTTGACTTGGCAGAGACTTCGTCATGTCCTGTTTTTCTGCAGGTGTGATGTCCCAAGAGCCACATCAGTGACACAGATGACCAAATGTCCAGAATAAACTGGGATCTATCGAGTTGACTTTGGCAGTGACTGTGAAGTTGATTTCAGACCGTTGAAACAACGAGAAAGAGCCCGGTGATACCATGTCCCACGTAAGGTCAGACACGGTCTGCGCATGCGCAACATGCCTGGAACGCGACGCGCAGCAGTGTGCAGCCGCAGCCTCGTTCTGAGAGCGCCGCCGCAGTTACTGCGCATGCGCAACCTGACGACGCACGCGGCGTCCATCCAGCACTACGCATGCGCAACCTGACAACACACACGACATCCAGCAGCGCACAAGTTCTGACAGCGCCACCGCTCGTGTTTAATTCAATCTGTCCCGGTGATGTGGGAGCGTTAAGGCAGGTACACGGCTGGCCAGATTGTTCAATTTTCCAATTATTGAGCGAGGGAAGCGGCGGCCGGTGTCGTGTCGTCTGCCCTGCTCTTTAATGGATGACGCCGCCGAGACGCGCTGCCGCCCGCGCCGCGTTCGGACGCTGCGTCGGTCAATACAACGCGAAGGTTGGCTTCCCACTGTCCGTGGCCTATCTTGAGCACCAAGGGGCACGTCAGGCGTGCTGGCCCTGTGCAAGTTGATGAAGAGGTGTGGTGTGAAGCTATGCACCGTCTTTTAACGAGTGCATGAAACGCGAGGTGTGGAACTAACCAAGGTTCAATTGGGCACTCTCCATTCCTGCCTTGGGCTCTGTATATACTTCAGCTCCTGGATCTGTCTCAGCCCCTGGGTCTACCTCAGTGCTGGATCTGCCCTGCCCCTGGATCTGCCCTGCCCCTGGATCTGCCTCTGCCCCTGGATCAGCCCCACCCCTGGATCTGCCTCAGCCCCTAGATCTGCCCCATCCCTGGATCTGCCCTGCCCCCTGGGTCTGCCCTGCACCTGGATCTGACCCGCTCGTGGATCTTCCCCAGTCCCTAGATCTGTCCCCAGCCCCTGGCGCAGCCCTGGACCGGATCTTCAACCCTGGATCTGCCCCACCTCTGGATCAGCCCCACCCCTGGATCTGCCTCAGCTTCTAGATCTGCCCCAATCTCATCTCGTGATGACAGTGGAGTTAAATTCCACAACACAGTCGCTCTTATCTGCGGAACAGGATCCCAGAGAACGATAAAAGCCCTGGGTGAGACTTTTATTGGTTTCCACAATTAGGTAAATGTTGCCATTTTGGACGCGCAGAAGAGCGTCTGGTGACGCATTAAAGGCGAGACGTCAGGCTGGGGTCCGAACACTGGAAATCACGCCCGCCCATAAAAACCCTCCGTCTCACCCCCCCCCCCCACGAACTGTCAAAATAGACGCGACGTTTGGGTGTCTGAGATAGTTCCACCTGGCGCAAGTGCCAACATGGGAGGTAGTGTCTGAGATAGTTCCACCTGGCGCAAGTGCCAACATTGGAGGTGGTGTCTGAGATCGTTCCACCTGGCGCAAGTGCCAAAATGTCAGGTTGGAGCACGCGCGGGAATGGGAGGGGTGTCCCGGACGCACCATCGAGGGTCAGCCCCCTGCACAAAGTCTGCTCCCACAGCTGCCTAACCTGCGAGCACATTCATGAGATCTCTGTTCCAAAGCCAGGGCAAGAAATTCTTCTCACCGCGCGTCCTGTACACGGGTGCCCGTTCCTCACAGTGCGTCCCCCTACACGGGTCCCCGCTTCTCACAGTGCGTCCCCCCGCACTGGTTCCCGGCCCGAGGCTCACTTGACATTCCGCGCACACAGCGCGGCTTCACACCGCTAAACCTCTCTCTCAATGCCCTCCAATCCAGCTCTCATTTGTGGATTGAATAACAAATGACAGTGATCAGAACCGGCTTCACCGGACGTCGCGAGGGCTCGGGCGGAGCTCAGCGTGGGCGCAGAGAAACACCTGCAGACACGGCCTTGTGTCCCGCAAAGGCTAGCTTCATATAGAGCTGCGTTTTGCGTCATGCGTTTTGTGGCATCATTGACACCCGTGTCCACAAGTTTTTTTTTTACGTCAAGAATCGACTCCCAGCGATTATCTGCAGCAAGCAACCTGCGTCACATTGGGCGATGTGTTTAATTTTGACGCGGCTCAGTTTTTACCGCAAAATGCACGAAATAGGAATTTCTGTATGAATCCGCCTTAAAATCTGGGGACGCCGCGTCGTTGCTTGTGACGTCGTATGACGTGAACAGGGACGCTGGGCACGACGTAGTGTGACGCTGCCGCTTCTGGTAAGTTCAGCTGAACAGAGGCCCTGTGCGAAAGATGCGAAAACAATCTCCCCCCCCACCCCTGAACTACCCCTCTCCACCCCAACCCCGCTCGACCCCTTTGCCCAGTTCCCGACCGTCTCCTCCCGCTGACACTGCCCGGACTCACCAATCCCTGCCTCTCCCTGCACTCAGCCTTGCCCCCGCCTCGTCTGTCCCTTTACCCGGCCTCGCGCACCCCCGCCACACCCCTCCCCCACCCGGTATCTTTCATCCTTTCCCGTCCCTACACCCCTGTCTCACCCCTTCCTGCATCTCGCCCAGCCTCACCCCTCCCTGCCCCTACCTCCGCCCGGCCGCTCCCCTCCCTTCATCGTTATCTCCCCCCATTCTCCATCGGCGCGAAATAGCGATAACGTCTCCACTCCATAAAGCCTCACAGCGATCTCGGGAAGTAAACTGGCCGCGCCGGTCGTAACGATGATCCCGCCATTTGTATCGCGCCACACGAGACGCGTCACGTGGGTCACGTGACCCAGGCGGATCCAGCCAATGAGCGACCACCGCTGCGCGTTCGTTCACCACAAGGGAAACGCAGATTGGGAAACTGTCGCGAAATGGTTCTCTTTTTGAAGCTCTAAATATCTAGTTTCAATTGGAAATTGGGGGACCACTTCCGGGGTCAACGTCCTTTTCTTTGATTCAACCCTGCGCGCCATGCCATTGAGTCGACTGCCCTGAACAGGGGCGGGACGACAGGGGACAGACCCTTCCCCCCCCACACACGTTTTTTATGAATTTGACCCTTGGGGAGCTACTCCTCTGTTGACCATTGCAGGATCAGCCTCTCTGTGATATCTTGGGTCGACCTTCATTTCAGGAAGCTCTTTGTGACAGATCCAATGTGTGATGTGAAAATTACCCTTTCTTTGAGAACGTGCTTCACGTGATGTTTTGTACAGGTTCGTGATTGGTCAGTCTGAACTGGGCTCAGTTCGTTTTCACCCTGAAGTGGACTCAGTTCGTTTTCACCTCTTGTTCGTATTTCTCCGAGCACAAAATGTTGACCCTTTGGCAAAACATGCCACGAACTGAAAAAAGCAGTTTCACGCGGTTTGCCTCCCCCCCCCCCAGAAGTTCGCACGTGTGAAAATGCAAATGTAATCAAAACTGCTGTTCTGTTGCCAGAGACCAATGCTGAGTCAGCAGGGAGAATTTAACTCGGGTGCTCGAGGTGCATTTTGCCTCCATTCATCAGAGAGGAGCATTGCAACAGGAAGGGGTAGAGAGAGAGAGAGAGAGAGAGAGAGAGAGAGAGAGAGAGAGAGAGAAAGAAAGAAAGTTGAGAGAGAGGAGGGAGAGAGAGAGAGAGAGAGAAAGGTGAGAGAGAGGAGGGAGAGAGAACAGACGGGCAAGAGGAGAGCGACAGACAGACAGACAGACAGACACACACACACAGACACACACACACACACACACACACACACACACAGAAGGCCACTTATCCCCAGCGAGTCCAGAATCGGGAAACAGAATTGGGGTGGTTGTGTGTGTGTTTGCATGGTCCATTCTGACTGGAGGCCTGCCCTTCGGCTCCAACAACGTGGACCTCACCAAGTAGGGAGGACCCGGCTCTGTCTCCGCTTCCACACAGCTCAACAGCGTGTGCATCAAACAAGAACACTTGACAATGTTGACACGTGCCCAGCCTGACCAGCCAGAACCACCTCAGCTCACTCTTTTGCAAAGCAAACAAGAGACACCTGCTGTCCAGGGGCGAGTCACGTGTTCACCTGTCCACCCCTCCCCCCTCCCGCGTCTTTGGCAAAGATGGCGCGTGTAAAAACCAGGGGAGCCTCATCTCCCTAATGCGCGTTACAAATTGGTGCGTCGCTTGATTATTCACAGCGGCAAATGAAGCCGGCGCTGAACGACGCGTAAATCATAATCGAGCGTGACACGCCATTACGGGACGACACGCGCCGCGTCCTCATCCACTGCGACTGCGCACTGGAAGTAAGGACTGCTTCACTCTGCGTCGCGTCGCGGTGGACGCTGCGTCAAGCAATGCTTCAGCTGACGCGATGCGTGAGTCACACTGCATGTATTTCAATTTGGAAAGACACACTGCATGCGTCAACTGATATGTCAACTTGACGCGACGCATCACAAAATTGACGCAGCGCATTCGGTGTTTCCGGGGGAAGGGACGCCCGCTTCACGCTGCGTCGCGTCGCGGCGTCGCGGTGGACGCTGCGTCACAATTTGAGGTTGGGTGGAGACGCGGGTCAAGAAGGGACAAGGTTGAGCAGGCCGAGGTTGTGGGGTGAGGTGGGAATCTCACGTCTCAGTCTCACATCACAGTCTCAGTCTCAGACCTGAGTCTCAGTCTCACACCTCAGTCTCAGTTCACACCTCGTGCCTCAGTTTCACATCTCATATCTCAGTCTCATATCTCATGCCTCAGTCTCACATCTCATGTCTCAGTCTCACATCTCATGTCTCAGTTTCACATCTCATATCTCAGTCTCACATCTCAGGTCTCAGTCTCACATCTCATGTCTCAGTCTCACATCTCATGTCTCAGTCTCAGACCTGAGTCTCAGTCTCATGCCTCAGTCTCAGTTCACTTCTCATGCCTCAGTCTCACATCTCATATCTCAGTCTCACATGTCATGTCTCAGTCTCATTCACCTGTCTCAGTCTCACATCTCAGTCTCACATCTGATGTGGTACATGTCCCATGTCGAGGAAATACCGTCTCACAACACACACCTCACGCCTCTCTCATTCTCCTCACGTTTCACGTCTCACGTACCACACGTCATCGTGATGAAACAATAAACGCGAAGCAGCTTCACTCAGATCTCACACGAAGCTCCAACTGAAGGACCGTGAGCTGCTAATTGACCTTCAAACGTTCCCACAGAAGCGACCAATGAACGGGCACCGCGTCACACCAACCGTATTCACCCGTGTTTTGACGCACCTTTTCACCCCAAAAGGAAGCACCAAAAGTGGGGTGCATCTCACACGCGGTGCCTCACAGCAACCCCTGACTTGGTTCACAGAGACACATGCCCAGCAGTACAGTCCGCAAACCACTGATTCCAAAGTGCAGACGTGAACACGTGTCACGTACGTGAGGCTCCAGAGTCACGTCAACCACGCTACGTGAGGCTCCAGAGTCACGTCAACCACGCTACGTGAGGCTCTCCACGCACTTCCGGTGATAGGATCGTGGTCCATCGCTGTGGTGTGTTCCACCACGTCGTCTCCGCACACGTACCACCGCCAGCACGCTCCACGTACACGTGACTGACCGGGACGCTTACGCTGACGTCTCACACGTATCACGAAAGGCATGGCCCTAACCCCTCGGCCACACCGCGTGCACCAGTGCATCACGCACAGCTTTTACGATCCACGTGCACATGACTGACCGGGACGCTTACGCTGACGTCTCACTATCACGAAAGGCGTGGCGCTGACCGCTTTGCCCTGACTGGCCCCACCACAACGCCTCGTGTCGTTTTGTCCTCTCGAACCGTGTGGAAACAAAGCTGCCCGCAGAATGACCTTAGCTGAAGTCACGCGCAGCGTGTGACGGATCGAATTACAAAGGGCAGCACCACATTATCACTCAAGACTTTTCTGCGATTCTCTGCCGCGTAACCATTGCGTAGATTCCTGGTCTTGGTTTCTGTGTCTGCAGCCCGTCTGAATTTTGCATGAAGACGCCATAGTGAAGCCTTTTCCTTGCTGCAGAAGAGTTGCACAAGAGGTTGTCTGGTGGATCCAGGGGTGGGACATTGGGGCAGCCAAAATGAATATGTAAGGTGGTACACTAAATCCTACAGGATGTTCGTCTGAGTCGAAGGGGGGTGTCGGGGGGGGGGGGGGGTTGCGTCCGAGTCCCTGGATCTGCCAGACCGGAAGTGAGTCCCTGTCAGACCGGAAGTGAACGTACTTACCCAGTCTTGGCGAAGTTGGTCCAGTAGGTCATGACCTCGCGGCTGAGCAAGATCTCCTCCTTGCTGTAGTTGAGGCCCGGTTTGAGCGGCTCGCCGAACGTGAAGACGATCTCGTCGCCGTGCAGTACCCCCATCCACGTGGGCCAAGGGTTGGACGCGTAGCGGTACGTGAAGTAATAGTAGTACACCATCTCCCCAGCCAGGGAGTACGTGTGCGCGAACTCGTTGACGTTACAGGTGAAGCCAGAATCACCTACGCTGTTGTCAAGTCCGATGAGGTTCAGGAGATGGTTGTCTGGGTCCAACCAGTTGGTGTATTGGTAGACGATGGCGTCAGTCCCGAAGGAGTTGACAGTGCGTGGGTATTGGGGGTAGAACTGGAAGAGGCGGTCTATGCTGTTCTCGAACTGCTCCCTGGACATGGTGCTCCGGTTGAGCTGGAGGAAATCGGGAAGTTCGTAGATGATGAAGAAGGAGGCTTCGTTCAGGTTGGAGCCCAGGAGGATGGGGCATTTCTTGAAGTTGCGTCGCTTCATGGTCATTTCCGGTGTCTCGACGAGGAAGGAGCCGTCAATGACGGGGATGAACGGGAACTGGAGGATCCCTCGGGTCACCCACTGCTCGTCCACGAGTCTCTGCGGTGGCACCGAACGCATACACTCCACCACTGCATCCAGGCTCTTGGTACGAGGGATACGAGGGCAGCCCAGGTAGTCAAACGCGAGTTCCAGGGACCGTCGCTTCCCTTCCTCCATGGTAACCGTGGCCCACGGCATGTTGGCGGTCCCGCTCTGCATTATCGCCCGGGAGAATTTGCTGCGGCTCAGCGGGGACAGCAGGTGGAGGCTGACGCTCACAGACCCGGCCGACTCCCCGAAGAGTGTCACGTTGTTGGGGTCACCCCCGAAGTGGTTGATGTTCTGCTGGACCCACTCCAGACCCATGAGCTGGTCAAAGAGTCCAGCATTGCCAGGGGCAGATGCGTCTCCCATGGCCAGGAAGCCCAGGGCACCGACCCTGTAGCCAATGGATACCACGATGATACTGTTCTCCGCAGCCAGAATCTTCCCATCATACAGGTTGAGCGTGGTAGTCCCGCTGTAGAAACCTCCACCGTAGATCCACACGAGAACTGCAGATCTCCTCAGGCGCGGGTGAGTCTTTGGCACCCAAACGTTCAGGTAGAGACAGTCTTCTGACACACGTGTGTTAGGGTTCCACATGGTACTACCCCTGAAATCTCCAAAAGTCTCGTCTGGGCTTTGGTAGCACGAGTTGGGCAGCTTCGTAGCGTTGTAAATCCCATGCCACGTGTCAATGGGCTGAGGGTGCTTGAAGCGAAGATGCCCCACAGGGGCTTTAGCGAAGGGTATGCCCAGAAAAGCGTCCACAGCCTTACCCCCGAGGTACGGCAGGTGGTACCGTATCCCCCGGATCCTGCCCTTGTCCGTGTTGATAATTAGGTCATCGCGACGTCCCGACGTCTCGTACGTCGTCGTCATGAGAACGACGCAAAGCAGCGTCGCCGCTGTCCGGCGACCCGGCGTTTCAAGCAGCGTCCATTCCATCATGGCGTCACTGGGAAATGCTGCGTCACGGGGGTCACGTGATGCGCGCTCAAAAGTCCCGCGTCCGCTGATTCTCCATTATCGCTCAGATGTCTCTCGCCTACCGCTTCCTACTTCCACTGAAAGCAATCAAAAAGAAGAAGGAATTTGAGATGCACTTTGATAACAGCTTTGAAAACATCTTCAAGAAAATCTTATGAATATTTTAGAGCGGAGTTGATGCGGAATCGGCGGCGGAGGAGCCGAACCGCCGCTTCACTCAATCCCTCGTCTCATCTTCATCCGCGGATCCACAGGGCGGAGTGAAGGGGTCCAGAGTCCAGAGAAAAAACACACAACACCCGCTTTGTTTTGACTGCAATTTATTTTTACTTGTAGAGTGCCATACTTTCCAAGCAGAATCCTCTTGAAAAATGTTGCAATTTTTGTAAAAATTGTGTGCCAGAGTGAGGGCTCGGGTGTTGATCACCTGTCCTGCCCTGGTTCCACCGCTGGTTGTTCTGCTGGTTGATCCACCTCCTGGTAGGTCCTGGGAGTCATGTGACTTTTTTCCCGAAGCCGAAGCTGTTTTTTCTTCGAGGAAACGCGCGTGTATTTCCTGAGTTCATGCGGCTTGTGATGCGGGCAGCTCCTATGTCATGTGTCACCACGGGGACTGGGCCCCGCGGGTTCACGCTGGGTGCATCACGGGGACTGGGCCCCGCGGGTTCACGCTGGGTGCATCACGGGGACTGGGCCCCGCGGGTTCACGCTGGGTG
>JAAUXT010151660.1_pt1 | contig 10143 bp, 20 predicted proteins | sample 7278171 | NCBI WGS metagenome assembly JAAUXT01 (sample SAMN14350112, study PRJNA611818) | marine sediment metagenome | isolation source: surface marine sediment (1.8m) | place: French Polynesia: Moorea | collected 2018-08 | reverse complement strand
TCGGGGGGAGTGAGTGTGAGAGGTGAGGCACCCCGCAAGTGATCGGGTGGGGGGTGCCTCCCCTCCCCTCACTGTTTGAACTGCAGACTGAACTTCTGCCACATCTTCAAGATCTTCAGCTTTTCAAAATCTCACATGTCCTCACCTCCTTGGCCTGAAAACCAGTTTTCAAGCTCACGCAGTGTACCTTTCTGGCTAGAAGCAGTCATCTCAGTTCAGATGGTCACGTGACGTCACGTGGCCATCGAGTCATAATCGGTTTGATCACTGTCACAATCGGTAGGTATGAGCCAGGAGTGAGTATGGAGGGGCAGTACCCCGCAAGTGATCGGGTGGAGGGTACTGCGCCTCCCCTCACTGACCCGTCAGCTGATTCACTCACTCTCCATTTCCTGCCTGTGGTCTTTTCTTGCGGTGGTCCATCTGTTGGATTCAGTCTGTTACAGACACTACACTGACTTGGTGTTTTCAGTGTCCTGGCTCATTTGTATTTTTTTTCTTTCCTGAACCTGATGTTTTCATTCACAATTATGCCCGAGGAGATCAGTGGTCTCAACTCAAGGCATTCCTTTCTCTTGTTTTGGCACCCCTTCTGCCGGGGTGTGCTCTTGCCACTCATGTGGCTTTCACCAGTCAAGTCCGAGTTGCGATAACTTCGAGAAGTCATCAAAAAGTTGTCATAATCGGGAGATCACTGTCACAATCGGGTGAGTCAGATCCGGGTGGAGTGAGTTGAGAGGTGAGGCACCCCGCAAGTGATCGGGTGGGGGGCGCCGCACCTCCCCTCACTGCTGAAGCAGGTTCGTATCTCAGCTACGAACAGGGCGACGTGGTGTTGATCTGGAGAATCCTGCTCTGGTTGATGTTTTGTTCTCTTCACAGCTGTTCTGGTGCCAGGCCTCTGGGTCTGACTGGCTTTCTGAGGCGAGATGTTGAGCGTTGTCTTTCCCCTCATTGGCTGAGCCAGCGCTGAGTCGGGAAGACGATCTGATGGACCCCCCCCCCATCAACAGCTCCAGAGCCTGGCACCTCATCCACCCATCACAGATTCTCCCTCCTGAGCCACAGCTGAAATCCTGGTTATTGTCAAATCCGAGTTCAGACAACCATGAAAATGTAGCTGCCTTTTGAGAAAATGGTCAAATCGGGAGATCACTGTCAAAATCGGTAGAGTCATGTTCGGTGGAGTGAGTAGAGAGGTGAGGCACCCCGCAAGTGATCGGGTGGGGGGCGCCGCACCTCCCCTCACGGCACGGCGCGGCGGTGGTTACTGGGCGCCGTGGTTGCTCGAGATCGTCCGGCCGGTGCCGGGACGACTCGGCGGCTTCTCCCCGTCTCCTGCAAAACAGGTTCGTTTGCTCGACACAGGCGATACAGGTTCACAGGAGGATTTGGTCTGGAAGGTGATGGTGGAGAAGAATGGTGGTGGTGGTGGTGGTGGTGTGTGTGTGTGTGTGTGTGTGTGTGTGTGTGTGTGTGTGTGCGCGCGCGCGTGTGTGTGTCTGTGAATGAGTACCTGTGTGTTTTTGTGAGTAAGAGAACCAAAACCAATGTAAGTGTGTGTGTGTGTGTGTATATATATTTTTGTGTGTGGCTGTTTTAGCAAGCGAGAGTACTGAAGCCAATGTGTGTGTATGTATGTGTGCATGGGTCTCTGTTTGTTCGTGAGAGTAGCGAAGCCAATGTACATAAATGCGTGTGTGTGTGTTTGTATTTGTGTGTGTGTGTGTGTGTGTGTGTGTGTGTGTGTGTGTGTGTGTGTCTATTCAAGAGAGTGATGAAGCCAATGTGCGTGTATTTGTACACGCCACATGAAGAAGAGCGAGAGTTTGTGGCACATCAATGTGTCAGGATGTATGTGTGCATTGAACGAGTGCGCATACGTGTGTGTGCAGATACCTGACTCAGGGAGATTGGGCGTGGCCCTCGGGTTGGACGCCGGTGGCTGCTGCGCGGCGTCCGCCTCCTCTATGGGCGCCATGGCGCCGCCGCCTCCCGCCGCGGCGCTGTTCTCCTCATCGGGGTCCACCTTGTTGTTCCTGACAACACAGACGAGCGCAAAACGTTATTAGCGAGTCAGAAGGTCAGAAGGTACCCGTGTCAAAGGGGTACAGGTCCCTCTGTGGCCATTCGTGTGGAAAGGCACCAAGGTACCTTTTCCCACTTGCTCGTACCTTGTGACCCGGGGTCAGAAGGTACGTACCTTGGTACCTTTCGACGCAGACAACTGCAGAGTGAAAAGGGTCTTGTGCACTTTTGAGTCTTGGTACCATTTTCTCAAACAATGAGGTAGTGCAACATGTGAAACAACAAAATCTTCTGTCAAAAGCACCAAAATGTCAACTTCCGCTTTTTACTTCCGGTTGCGTCGCCTCCAGGGGGCGGGACTCACTTCTTGCTCTTGACGATGCAGAGGATGATGAGGATGATGAGGAGGATGACGAGCAGCACGGCGAAGAAGATGAGCACGATCTCCCAGTCCTTGAGCTTCTTACTGTCGCCCTTGCCCGCACCGCCCGCTGTGGAGCATCAAGGGTCACGCCGCATGTCAGGCGAGGGCCATACCACTCGTCAGGCCAGGGTCACGCCGCGCGTCAGGCAAGGGCCACAGCACACGCATGCGCGTCGCGTCCTAATCTCACAGGCGTCCAATGATGACCCGTGGCAAGACTCAAGACCCACGACGTTTTTTGCCCGCGTCGCGACCCGAGCCATTTGGGAAGTGCCCTGGCCACACACGGAGGGAACCTGGAACTTTTCAGGCAGGCAATGGAACGGGGCACAACCCCTGGACTAGGCCCCTGGATCACTGGATCAGGTCCTGTGGTGAGGCCCGACAGATTGCCACCAGCTGAGGCTCGCCCGGGGGCCTGTATAGGAGAGTCCCCCAGGCCAGACCCCTGGATGAGGCCCCTGGGCCGTAGAAGCACGTACCACAGTTGACTTGGTTGCAGGACCGCGACTCCGTCTTGGCGCCCCCGTTGCTGGTGCAGTAATAGGCCGAGCTGTCCTTGCAGTTGCGCGTGCGCGTCTGTACTCCCGTACACGTGGCCGAGCACGTGCTCCACTCAGTCCACGGGTCCCACAGGTTGTCGATCACTGCAAACAGGACAAGCAAAATTCACTCCCAACACTCAGAACGACAGGGCGTATCCAGAAGACCTTACTTTTTTCGCTGTTCGACTTTGCAGGGCACACACTTGTACTAAAATCAGTACGTACGTCAGTTACACTCTGGTCAATACACACGAAACACCGAAACACTTGGTCAGTACTCAGGGCACCTTTGGTACTGAAGTCAGTACTCCGAGTATATACACTTGCAGGGTCAGCACTCAGGGAACACGTGGTACCAAAGTCAGTACTCAGGGCACACTTGGTACTGAAGTCAGTACTCCGAGTATATACACTTGCAGGGTCAGCACTCAGGGAACACGTGGTACCAAAGTCAGTACTCAGGGCACACTTGGCACTGAAGTCAGTACTCACGTACCTTTGGCACCAAAGTCAGCACTCAGGGTACACGTGGCCAGTACTCACGGTCGCACTTGGTCTTGTCGGAGTTGAGCGGGACATGCGTCGAGGAGGTGCAGTCGCACTTGTAGCTGCCCACCTCGTTGACGCACTGGACGTTGTTGACAGAGAAGCAGCTGTGCAGCGGGAGGCCTCCCGACAGCTCCGTGCACTCGTTGATATCTGCAGAGGGCGCCACAAGATATTCGCGTCAGTCAGTCTCGCGCATGCGCGCGCATGTGCAAACGACCGTGAAGTTCCGTGTGGGACGCATCAAAACATCGGGGTGCGTCTTGTCCACGGGTGTGACTTTCATCGTATCAGAAAAAGGCTTTCGAGCATTGCGGCCTGAACCCTCTTTGACTCGCGACAAAAGGCAGTTTTTGATTCGGTGCAATGAGAGCGAGCCATGACGACGCCGACGCCGATCCCTGAGTCCGCTCCCCACCCGCCGCGGCGTGTGCTCTCCACGTCTCCGCACGAGCCCCCCTCCCACACCCGCCGGCGCCACGGCCCCCTCTCCATGGTGCACCAGAGCGTTGTGGCCCCCTCCCCACCCAGCGCCCCCCCCCCTGGGCACCGTGGCTCACTCCCCCACCCGGCGCCGTGCCGCCGCCCCCCCCCCGCGGCCTACTCACCCTCGCACTCCCCGGTCGTGGTGCCCGACTTGAGCCTGTAGCCGCCGCGGCAGTAGCACACCTCGGAACCCATGTCTACGCGACACTCCTGCTGACACGTGATCGAGGGCGGGTTGGCGCACGCCTGCGCCACTGCAACGAAACGAGGCATCAGGCTGGGCGCGCACAGAGCGTCAAGTCGAAAATTTGACCCTGAATCTCATGTCATTGAGACTCTCAAACAAACCACATTGTTTTTCACAAGGTAAATGTTGAACAAGGAGGAATGAAGTTGGAGGAGGAATGGAAGACAAAGGGAGATTTTCTCTCCAACTTTCAATATCTTCTGTTTTGTTATAGTTTGTGAAAACCTGGAAGTTCAGCCAATGTTTTGACTACAATCCTTATGGTACATCATTGAGGGTCAAACCAGCGTCGAACGACACATAGTGCGCGACCTCCCTCACAGTGCGCTGTTCGATTCATAGGACGACGAACTACAACGCGCACAGTGCGCTGTTCGATTCACGCATCGCAGCGTGTACGGCGGGGTCTGTTCGATTCACATGAGGACGCAGCGCAGTGAGGCTCTTCGATTCACGCGCAACGCATCGGGGGCGCGCACAGATCGAACACGCCCAGTGGCGCGGCGCGTTCGGCGCGCGAATCGAACGCGCGCAGTGTGGCGTCAGTAAACTTCAGACACACACGTCGAAGTACTTGAGTACTTACGGGTACACGTTCGTCCGTCTCCTACGTAGTACTGCGGGCAGTACCCGCACGTGTACCCCAACGGGTATGACGACATGAGCGAGACGGGCACGTCCGTACACGTCACGCCTGCAAAACACGTCAAATCACGTCACGTGATCAGACACGACGTGGGAGCACAACGACGTCGCGTCCGCGATTCTCCTATCTCTTTTTGCAGACCATCGAAAAACCACCCAAAAGGCTTCTTCAAGCTGAAAATCAGCGGACAGTGGCGAGTTTGAACACGACGTTTGAAATTGAAAACATCAACCTCAATGTAGAATTTTTTTTTGCGTGCCTTGATTTTTCCTTATTTTGGGAGTGATTCTGCACCTTTCCAAAATATTGTTGAACAAAACTGACTGAAAAGTCGACGTGGCGTTTGAAGTTTTGGCTCCAAACGTCTCTGTTTAAACTCCCCAAATCGTGGTTCATGGTCATCGTGTCAGAAAAAGCGGCGTCAGTGTCACTGCGCATGCGTCACCTGTGTAGCAGTGGCCACTGGCGCACCCGTCGTCGTCGTCCGTGCAGTGCTGGCCCGACCAGCCTCCGGTGCACGTGCACCCGGCGTCGTTGAACGTGGCGAGGAGGGACGCCGCCGCGTAGTTGCACGCGCCGCCGTTCTGCAGCGCAATGAGACACTCACGAGTGAGCGAACGCAAACGCCTGTTCACTGACGACGGCATCATGAACCTCTGTATCGTGTAGATGAGATCGCATCTTCCCACACGCACAATCCAGCTTTTGTTTGGAGAACTGAGTACTCAGAGCAACTGCTTGAGCGCGTGATTCGGTAGAGCTGTGCAAAACTGAAGATGCTCTCTGAGCCAGATTCTGAGGCTAACAATAAAAGCTGTGATGAGACATCCACCCTGCAGAATTAATGCTTATTCCAGACTGAGTAAAAAGCTGGTGTGCTTACACACAATAGTACATTTTATCTCTGTCCAGTGCAGCCTAGCCAGAACCCAGGTTGCAACACTGTGATACAGTGATCGAGTGGCGCTTGAAGTGCACGGTTAGCCCTCCCGAGGCGGCAGAGCTACCCACACACATCTGCTTCTGCGTCGTGATGCTGCAAGGCTTGGGGCCCTGGATCCGCGCCCTCACACGCTCCGCGCGCAGAATCAACGCAACGCGGATTCTTTCTGTGTTTTCGTCGTCGGTCTATCATCGCGTGTGATGCCGCATATTCGACAGCTGTTTGCAGAGCTTTCGTGTTCCTGAACGAGTGTTCCTGTTCGCGCCCACTGATCCACACTCATCTGCCACCCGTCTCGTGTTACCACTCCTCTGCCCTCTGCTCACCATAAATTTTCCGACCTGTGCGTCCTTCCCATTCCAACCGCTTTTTTCCAACCAACCAAGCTCACCCCTATTTTGGTTCTCTGCTCCCCTGTGCTCCTGCCCTCCTGACTCGTCACCCCTTCTGACCTTTCTCCTCCCCACACCCTCCCTCTTCTGTCTCACCCCCTCCCACCCTTCCTCTCCTGGCCCCTCCCACCCTCCTCTCCTGGCCCCTCCCACCCTCCTCTCCTGGCCCCTCCCACCCTTCCTCTCCTGCCCCCTCCCACCCTCCTCTCCTGCCCCCTCCCTCCCTTCACGGGGAACACTCCGGCCCCTCCCCCACCTCAGCTATTCTGTATGGTCCCTCCCCTGCCCTGCCTCTGTACCCCCACCCCACCCCACCCTCCCGCACCCACGCGCCACTTCACGTACCTGGCACCTGCACAACCGGATGTAGAGCGGGTGCGTCACCTGCACCTTCCCGTCCCCGACCTGTACGATGAGGTCCGGCACCGGGTTCTGCGACAACACGTCGGTCACGCCGCTCAACGCCAGGATGCCCGTCGTCGCGCCGATGCTCGCGAACGAAGGGCCGGTCAGCGTCCACGTCAGCGTGTCGCCCACGTCGGGGTCGGTGGCCGTCAGAGTGAACGTGTAGGACTGGCCCACCTGGATGTCCAGGACCGAGTTGGCCGTCGTCGTGGTGACTTGCGGCGGGTTGTTCACTGCAATCAAACCGATTTAATGAAATTTCAGTTTTGAGGTGAAATGGCCAGGCACATGCCCCAATCTCCGAGTGACTCGTGTCAACTGATATCAATGTGTGAGTTCAAATAAGGAGGCATGAGGTAATGTGCAAAGGAATCCGACGCCCAGACCTGCAGGACCCTCAGCAGGGAGCCTTCACCCGTGTCAAAACTTTGGGGTGTCTCCTCATTTCGTTCCACAGAGTCTCAGTGGCGCTGCGTTGCTGTGCGTTTTTGACCTGGTGGCGCACGACCCCGACGGGGGGCGGGGGGCGTCGCAGGGTCTCGATGCCCAGGCAAGGCGCCCACCCGTCCGCGTCCATTTGACGGATTTTCGGTAGCATGGTGAGTGGATCCAATGAACAAGAACACCCCCAACCCCAACCCCAGCGAGCCCCCACAACGGCGGCTCACACACACCCCGGAAGACCACACGCCTAAACCCCTCCCACTCACCCTGAGTTTGCACCCATACCCTGAGAGGTTGCCTGCCCTCTCACCCCCAACAGGTCGCCCCACACTCCCACTTGATCGCCCTCTACCCTCATGAGGTCAACTCGGGCCAAAGGTCATTCCATGCCCGTGAGCGCATGTGGCCCTTCACCCCTGTAAGATGACTACCCTCTCCCCAGCTCACCCCCTCCACCCCCAGAAGATCCCCGTCTCCCCCCACCTGAGGCCAATCCCCCCTTCACCCCCGCGAACTCGCCCACCCCCCTCTGACTCCGCACTCGCCCCCCCCCCAACTGCGACTCACCCAACACAGCCCGGTAATCGTTGAGTTCCACCTGCGCCGTCGTGGTCGACTGGGCGAAGGCCGCGTTCAGCGTCACCTTGTAGTCGAAGTAGCACGCCTGGCGGTCCTTGGGGTTCGGGTCGATCGAGCTGGACGGGTAACACACGGCGACGGCGGCTGCGCGCTGGTTCACATCGGGGAACAGCACTGCCAGGTTGGGGCTGCAGGGGGCGCAACGAGAACAGCGTCACCACACGCACGCCCTCTGGTGCCCAAAGCATTTTTTTAACGTACGAGGAAAAGTCACGTGAACGAAATACCCGGGGGGGGGGGTACGCGATGCGTCACAACGTGAACAGAACGCCGCGCCAACGCCAAGGGGTTTCCACGTTGTTGACGACGTCAGCTTGATCTGAAGTCCACAGCAACTTCTCTTGACGACGTCAAAGAAAGGTCTGGAGTGTTTCTTGACGCCCACCAATTGGGCCTCATGTTAAATTTTGACGTTGATGTCAAAATTCTGCTGTCGACGTCAAAAGTTTTGACGTGGACAGTACCAATGTGAAAACGGCTTCCCGAGACGCTCGCGAGACACTCACTCGTAGGCGATCGGCACCAGCGTTGGGTCCTGGACGTTGGAGAACGTGTCGGGAGCCGTGTAGGGCGCGAAGAGACTCTCGGTCACGAGGATCTGCCCTGCAAACGTAACATGGCGAAAGCTTCATTGTCTGCGCACGCGCAGAACCGACTTTATTCGCTTCCGGTGAGGCCTCACATGGGGAATCCCCCACAGCATGCCAGACCCGGGATTCGCCACCAGAGGCGTCCGGACCCTCCGCAGCGACTCGAGCTGCATGGGTCTCCATGGTAACGTCTCCACGGGTGACCACAACGCAGCACACAGAAATGCAAACACTTGGTTTTTTTTTGGGGGGGGGGTCAATCGGCACCCTCCCCTGTCACGCCCCGTGCACTCGCGCATTTTGTAGTGCGCCCACGAGTCCCGCCGGTGTAACGAAATGGCCAAACACCCCGAATGAGGAGGCATGGGGATCTGGCCATTTCAAGTCAACTGAAATGGCCAGACACCCATGCCTCCTCATTTGAAATGGCCAGACCTGGGATAAACAATCTCTGAGTGCACAAGGCAAGGGTGCTTGGCCATTTCACCCCAAAACTGAAATGGGTAAACATGTGTCTCCATGGCTATTTCAGGCTCTCACCTGAAATGGCCAAACACCCGGGTCAAAAATTAAGGGGTGTCTCCTCATTTCGTTTTCCCGGCTGGGGCGCAAACTGCAAGGGCACACAAAGGCTGAGTGCAACTGAGCACGCAAAACAGACGGAAGCGATGTGAAGCGAAGACGTACACGAGAGCGCCCAGTTGTGCAGACGCGTGTGTAGACCGGCGTCCTGCGTCAGACTGACCGGCGTCGTGCTGCCCCTGTGGATGGCGTCGTTCGCCGCGTTGTTGTCCTTGCTGCCCATCAAGCCTGCATTTCCGGACAAGAGTCGATCGTGAGGGTCTGAGCTGAGGCGAAGCGGCGCTCAAAAGGGTCACGTCATCAGGGAGTTTTCGCAAATTGAAAACGTCGACGTAGATGTGAAATCTCACCCTGTGTGATCCACTACACCACAGAAAAAGAAGTCCAAAACAGCAGGTGTCTATTTTTCTCTTTGCCAGATATATTTGCAGTTATTTTGTCTTGGTATTTTCCTTTGAAATCAGTGCAGATTATTTTTGAAACAAGAGACCAACCATACTATCTGAGGAGTATGGTGTCCCACAGGGTGAGATTGCATGTCTTATGTTTACGCCCACGTCTACGTTTCCAATTTGCGAAAACTTCCCATTGAGTCGCATTCTCAGGTCTCTGGGGTTCAGTGCGTGGTGACTGCAGACTCTGGGCCTCTCAGTTCCACACTCACTGCGACACTTCCCGAAGCCTGTCGTCGTATTAACGTCTCTGGGTCTTCAGGTCTCTGGTTTGATACACCACTTCATCACACGAGTCTGTCGTTGGGATCTGAGCTGCTCGTTCTGAGACGCCCCACACACAGACACACAGACACACACAAGCTGCCCGTCACACACACACACATACACACACACACACACACACACACACACACACACACACACACACACACAGGAGTACAGAAAGGGCGAGGATGAGCATTGCAACATGGACCTCAAAGCCCCAGGGCTCTGGACTTCAGGGTCAGTGTGAACCCAAGAGGCCTCAGGTTTCTCAGTTTCGTACTGCACTCGTCAGATTCCCACTTTTGTCCCGAAACTTCTTCGCTTCGGGATTTTCTCCAGAGGCGGGACTGACTCACCAACTGTGGTGCAGGGAGAGGCAGAACTGACTCACCAATGGTGGTGCAGGGAGAGGAGGGACTGACTCACCAACTGGTGCAGGGAGAGGAGGGACTGACTCACTAACAGTGGTGTAGGGAGAGGAGGGACTGACTCACTAACAGTGGTGTA
>JAAUXT010095615.1_pt1 | contig 10143 bp, 13 predicted proteins | sample 7278171 | NCBI WGS metagenome assembly JAAUXT01 (sample SAMN14350112, study PRJNA611818) | marine sediment metagenome | isolation source: surface marine sediment (1.8m) | place: French Polynesia: Moorea | collected 2018-08 | reverse complement strand
TGTGTGTGTGTGTGTGTGTGTGTGTGTGTGTGCGCGTGTGCGCGCGCGCGTGCGCGTGCGTGTGCGTGTGTGTGTGTGTGTTTTTCTCTTCCCACCAAGATGCCGGAGCTCCAGGTTGCTTGGGTTCAGTGATTCTGTGCGATTTAAGCAACAAGCTAAAGCTGACCTTCACAGATTATAAGAGAAAAAGTGCCTTTTCCTCCAGGAATGTTGAGGATCACAACTGAAAACATTCCACTCACGAGGTCAATTGCATGATCAAGAGATCTTGAAGTGAACAAGTTGCCTCTTACACCGTGTTGCACAACTCTTGTTCAAATCTTGAGATCATTCACTTGCAACGAGAGTACTTCTCAAAGAATTGAGGGTTCGCAAAAAATCTGTGAATGTGTTCTCCACGGATAGTTCAGAGATGTCCTCCAGTTTCACCAACCAAGTTTTTGTTTTGCATTGTACGTATTTTGTTCCCTCGGATTTCAGTCTTGCACTGTTTTGCGCAGGTGTGGTGCTGTTGCACTTGACGGCGGTGATTCTGGGAACACAGGCGGCTCCGTACAGCAGGGCCCAGGTCAGAGTTGCAACGTTCTTACATTTCACTGGCAAGCGCGAACACATTGTGTCACAATTAAGGTCCCTGGTCTGATTGTCTTTCTCCACGCCGTCAAACCACCAGTCCATGAGCCTTGCAGACGACCGTGAGACACACTGAAGATCCGCGGGGTTTTGTCCGGTTGGGGCTGTTCTAGCGGATCCAGTATCGGGCTTGTGGCCTCAGCCTCGGCTACAGTCAATGTCAAACTTTCGGAAGCTCAAAATGTTGTCGTGGGGCAAATTTATTTCGGGGGGCGGGGGGCGGAGGAGAGAGTGATCAGAGGCCTGTCTTCAACTTGGAGTATTCTTTTTCTGGAAGAGCAAAACTGGTTGCAAAATTGGGTGGCAAAACAAATTTTCAAAGTTTGGGGGCTTTGGGTGGCCTCTGGGCCCAAGGGTTGCCTCGACCTATTGTTAGCAGGGCTCGTTCGAGAACTAACTGCACGGTGGGCGTTGTACCGTGCATCAGCATGAACTTACCACCCAGGTGAGTCATTGTAATCTTCAGAATTTGGTAAGGGCGGAGTTGTTGCATTCATCACTGGCCCTCTTTCTTTGTTTGGACCAGAAGTGGACCACATGCAGGACGGCCAAGATTGGTCCATGCAAGACCGCGTGTCTCCACCGTGGGTGGACGGGCCTCAGGGAACATTTGAACCTCCGTTCTGACACAGTGGACGTGCAGTTTCACGAATTGCCCGCATGCGCAACAAATTGTCTCGGTTCTTGCATGCGTCAGTCAAATCATCGGGATTTGTCATGCCTTCAGACTTCACCGTGCGAAGGAGTTCCGGATGGGTTCTACATACACCACGGCAGCGACTGCAAAGTGTACACCTACTGCCACCAAGGACTCGCCGACGTGTTCAGGTGCCTGAAGGACACGATATTCAGTGAGGCGGAGAACATTTGTGTGTCCGAGAGCACGGTGCAGTGCGCCCCTGAGTACAGACAGGCCGTGCCGGCGCCCCACGGCGCGCTGCAGCAGCCTCTGGACAGCGCCGAGCAGATCCAGAATGACCTCGCTGCGCTGAAAGAGAAGCTGGAGAGAGCGAGAGCTCTGCGAGCTCAGCAGGAAACCCAGAGGAAGCGACAGATCAAGTTCAGAGAACTGAGGGATCTGCTCGATTCGCTGAAGACGACGCTGGAAGAAGCGAACGGCGAGGGCCAAGGCCAGCAGCCTCGGAAATAACACACGTTGGGCTCGGTGAATGGCTCGTGTGAACGCCTGCCCTGCCATGGGTGTTTGGTCAGACGGAGTGTTGGAAACAATCAAATGTTCCGTCGCCAGTGTCTTTGCAGATTGTGATCAGTTGTTTCCAGAAAGCACGTTGAGGAAAGAACCGTCCGACTGAGCTGACGCTGTTCTCGTGTTGCTGTTTCCTCTTCGACAGACCGTGCAAGAGAAACGTTTTCACTGCTGTTTACACGCTCTCAAAATCTAGAGATAAGATACGTAAAGTTTCTGTGCTAAACTCGGAGAGGAAACATCATGCCGTAAAGAGCACTTTTCCCTGGCTATCGTTCGTGAAGTGTGAGATACGACAGTGCTTACAGCAAACTTTGTGTTCGTCGGTTCATTTTCTGTTACATTTGTCTGCCTCCAGCTTGACATGCCTGCGAGACTGAACCCAAGAAAATCTATTTGCGCACGAGCAACAAATCGAATGTGTGTTCACTCTTGAAATGCAAAGAAAGTTTTACGTTGACAAATATTTATTTTTCGGCACAAATAATAGCACGACTCGCTTTCAAAGAAACGACGCTCAATTCTTGCAGTGTGCAAAAAAAAAAAAAAAAAAAACAATTCGCGACACTCACATTCCGAAGCACAAGTCGGACGCGACGCGGGGCGTCGACCACTGTGTGACGATCCGAACTCAAACTGAATCTTCCACGCAGACATGGTGACTGCAAGACTGCGATTGTTCCAAAAAATTTCAGACACCCTTTGGTCTGACGTTTCTCCAAACCGAATCATTTCTGCTCAGTTTCCACAAGTGTCCGTACTTATAAACTTTGTCACTGTACCAGACAATCAAATAAATTTTCCAAGCAGACACTCGAGAGTTGCACTGTTTGGCGATAAACATTTGTAAACACACTGCTCATGAAAAAGCACAGACGGCGTGTACAATTTTCAGGTTTTACTCAAAATAAATAGCTTCTTTGAGTGCATTGCACAGACAACACAAACATAGGCATTAACAATGTAGTTATTCGCTTCGCTTTGTACAAAAGCAAGGGTTGCGGGGAGTGGATGCTGCGAAAAAAGGACTGATCGTGCGAACAAAGCAGTCATTCATTTGACACATATAAATTTGTGCAAAGTTTGTGAAAAACTTTCCAGGCCGCTTTGGTGGAAATGTTGATGAGCGCAGTAATGGCCTTCACCTGAGTCGATTGAGTCCTGCATCCACAGTCAGTGGGCTTCACCATCCAGCTGGAAATGTGGCAAGAGGGCTTGCATTCACACTCACTTGTGCAAAACAACGCATGTCGCTTTTTTTTTGAAGAAATTTAGTGTCTCAGGTCACAAACATTCTTTAGCAAGCGCCGACTCTTGCGAACCTTTTCTTCATTTGTCACAAAAGAGAGTCCGAGAGTTTCCTCTCTGATAAGTTGAACAACAGCCATTTGTCGGAACTGAATCGTTCGCCCGGCTTTGCGCTTCCGCGTGCACGTTCGCACGTACAATCGAAGGGATTGGTATTAATAGCAGACATTAATGCACTTCCCTGCGTCAGAACGCAGCGCAGCGCTCGAGCGCTAATGCGTCTCGAGTGGACAGGAAAACACGTCCCGAGACTTGACGCACACCGTCGTTTGCTGACTCGAAAGCGAACGACTCTGAATGAAAACGTGTTCATCGGCGGCAGAAAACAATCTTTGTCCTGAAGATGGTGCAGCATCCACGAAACGCATGCATACAGAGTGACTTTTGCTCTTTCGGCCTGATGTGCACGAGGTCCGGATCCGGACTCTTCACAAACTTGACGTGAAACTGCCAGCGCCCACACCGTAGCTTTTTCACAGGCTCCTTCATCGCTGCCCACTCACTCAGACCACTTTGCTCCAACAAGGCAGATTGCACCACCATTCACCTCGGGAGAGACGCCCATATTTTTGCTGTCTCACATCCTGTTGTTCTCAAGCGTTCGTTTTTTGACAGGAGTGCTGCGAGGCTCTTGTGATTGGACAAAATACAGTGAGTTCTTATCAGGCAATCCTCTTCTGTTTTGGAAATGTCGAACTGTTTCCAAAGCATGATGCAATTTGGTCGGTTTTCAGATACTCGTGTCAAGAATCTATTCTTGTCGTTCGCGCGCGAATCCCAACCTCGTCCCACGAAAGAAAGATCCGTCGGTGTCAAAAGAGCAGCTTGGAAACGTCATGGAAACGCTGTTTCACGATTTGACGGCAATCGCCCCAAAGCTTACAAATTGTAACAAAATAGACATTTCCTTCACTGAAACTGCACTTCGAACACTGACTCACACAATATGTACAATTTGGCGCGCAAGCAAAATCAATGTTAGATTTACATCGCATGTGCACACCTCGTGCTGCACACAACCATGTGCATTTGGCTGTGAATCAGTCACACAGGTACGTACATCTACCAGTTTCACAAGCGTTTTGAAGTACAAATCCCTTGGACAACATTCAACTTCCTTTCCGGAGAAACGCCGCCTCAGGAGCAACCGTTCCTCTTCTTGCGTCGCATTGTCTGTGTGAATGGGCCACAGATGCAGCCTGACTGATCCGACACGCCCGCGAGAGAATTGCGTTCCCTCGAGGAAATCACATTTTGGTGTCGACGTAGGTGACGGGTCCGCCCGGCGTGTTCTGCATGCCGTTGCGGTAGACGTTGTAGGTGGCGAAGCGACCCTCCTTCAGATAGATGATGTTGGCGCTCGCGAACACCATGAAGAGCGACTGGAATGCGCAGGCAAAAATCATTCTGACAATCAGATCAAAACTATCTTTTAAGTGGAACATCAGCCGTGCGCCACTTGCTGTGTTCATGTTTGGAAGCTCTTACTGTGCGGGCTCCACAGAGTCAGCCTCACAGTGCTGGCTCTGCAGAATTTGTGAGGGGGCTAACTCTGAGCTCAGCACAGTGGACATCGAAATGCTCGCAGAGTCCCCCCCCCCGGATACAAACTGACTGACATGACCCGCCGATACACGAGTGAAAGATGATCAGCCGCCGCGGCTGTGGAACGATTTTCTTTTCCCAAGTCACGAAGTCCGTCTGCGATTTGGGGAGTGAACTTTCCAAAGTCGATCTTCCATTTTCAAGAGGAAAGTGCTCCAGAGTTGAGGCAACCGGCCACATTCGGCTGAATTGAATTTTTACACCAGAACCAAGTTGCCTGCAGACACGGAAGGAAACGCACCATGCTGACGGCTGCGAGCACCGCGGCGCAGTAGGCGATGCCCAGGCAGATCATCGCCTCTTTGCTCTGAAACACACCAAGAGATAAGATGTCAGATGTTCGACCTCGCCCACTCCAGACACAAACGTTTTGGTTTTTATTGCATGGTCAGAGAAATACACAAAATCCTCCGTCTCCCTGTTCTGTCCTTCAGACGGACGCACCTTGTAGTACATGTGACCCAAGTCATCGGCTGCCAGGCCGTCGCTCGTTGTCACGTTGGCGGCTGCCTCTGATGTACAGAACACCTTGTCTCCCACTGTTATACCTGCAACATTGAACCATCACAGGTCAGCAACTTCCAGCTGATTTGAAGCCCCGTGAAACTTCTGGTCGTCGCCACAATGAGAAGATACAAAAGCAAAAGCGACACTGTTTATTAAAGTGTTTTCCGAACTCCGACCGAGGTGTCGGTTGAGTTCAACCAAACATCGGGACCTTTCAGAAAGAGACGAAGGAGAGTGTTTTCCCTGACCGTAGTTTTTGAGGTTGATGCAGTCGACGCCGCGGTCCTTGTAGAGAAGGTGGACGAGTCCGAAGAAGAGGACGGGAATGAAGAGCAGGCAGACGAGCAGCACCCAGCACAGCTGCAGCAGCAGCATCACGATGATGCTCTGAAAGGCACAAACCTTCCGGCGTCAGAGTCTGCATGAGCCAAACAAAGCCAGCGGTTTCCACAAAAGCTAATGAACCACCAGTCTTCCCATTGACGAAGAAAAGTTTCCTCGGAAAAAGTAGCTCTTGCAATTGTGGTAAAGCCTATGGGAACTCACGACAACGTTGATGGCTCTGGCGCAATAGTTTTTGCGCATCGAGTCGAAGAGCTGTTTGGAGGTTCGTCCGGTGGAAACGAGCGACACCATCAGGAAGATGGTGGCGAAGAAGACCATCCCGAACAGCACGCAGATGCACACGATCAACATGGAGCCCAGGCTGCAACACAACCCACAGCGTGTGAGGCTGAACGCGATTGCCGCTGTGGGGACGATGCACCAATTTGGTCGCAATCGTCACAATTTTTGGGTGATGTTCATCTTCGACTCCCCCCACCCCTGAACCCTTTGCGCGTGCAGGACAACCCCGTGTCGCGTCGCACTCACAAGTTCTCGTCCTGCTGGAGGAGCGCGCGAGTCTTGTCGGTGCCGATGATGAGCGCGCCGCAGCACGTCGCCACCGCCGCCACCGTCGTCACCCAGGCGCACAGCGTCGCGCAGGGCACGCGCGCCAGGCAGCCGAGGCACGCCACGCAGCAGTTCTCATCGTCTGCAAACAGAGACGGGACACGTCAGGGTCGTTGTGGTTGTTCCACTCAGTGACTGCACAAAACTGTGGAAAATTCAGGATTCTGACATGACCAGTGTTGTGGCTTCAGTCGGTCACACACACACACACACACAGTTCCGTGTGGAAGACGCACCAACTTTCACCTTGGGTTTCAGGTGCCAAGGTCTTGTTGAAACAATGGCAATCTCACGTACGTGTCCAAGACGCACCACTTGTTTGGTGCCAAATTTTGAGGCAAAAGGGTGCGTCTTGCTTGGAACTGTACAGCCGACGCGTTATTTCCTGAAGTACCGTAAACCTCCAGGTTTATCTGAGCATTAATTTCAGTGTGTTGTCCGGGCGACAGGTGTTGAGGTGACGGTCGTGCTCACTTGTCACCTCATCATCCTCAACATGGGTGGAAGCGAAGGCAACCTGTCTGATTGGCCTGTCGTCTGTGCGAAACGACGTAGACTCGAGTGCAGCACAAATGTTCACGGCGTAAACTCTCGTTCAAGTATCACTTTCACTGCTTTTTGGCGAAAATTGCATCATTAATTGATCCACTTTCGTGGTGGAACGTGAGCACAAAACGAGCAATTTGGCGAGTGGCTGTCGCACGGACTGTTACATGTTGCCGCTGACTGCGTCGCACACGGACGGGGTGCATGAGCGCGCCTCCCACCAAAACTGCATGTGATGCAGACTTCAGTTTCCCTTGCCTCCTCCCCATGTGACCAACACTCACTTTCGTTTTTGGCAAATCGCTTCCGGCATTTGTAGCGCGTTCTTTCATCTTCATTGCCCGCCCGCATGAACCGACTGAGCTTCACAAAGATGACCCATGCAACAACACAATGCTCAAAAAAGTTGTCCGGACAAGTTGGCGGACAAAACACAGCAATGAAGCTTGTGCGTGTGTCAAAAGAAGGGTTGGGAGCTTTTTTTGTTTGTCAAGCGAGTCAAATGTTTGCAAACGACGACATTGTCCAACGCATCTTCAATCCAAAAAGCAATTCTGCAAACAATCGCAAATGGAACCTTCCTGCCAGCAACATGCCAGAAGAGTTTCTCCAACTCTGCATATTTCACACACTTGCGTGAATCGAAACGTGCTCCGATGACTTACGCTTCCGTGAGAACTCCATCATCGCTGTCATGACGTCCGAATCACCCGCAGCTCCGCTCTGTCAGATCAAGGTGTCCAACATCACCCGCGTAGAGAAGAGGACTTCACAAATCTGATCTCCTCGAGAATCTGCGCGATGAGCAGTGTGCACCTTCATTCACGTATCCTTGTGTCGTCCATGCCGCTTGTCCCTCACGGTATCAGGTATGGCGACACCATAATTGTCGCTGTCTTGCTGAGTGCATGATGGGAAATTTGCTGCGGGCCCATGTGTGCATCAACACAAAATGTTTCATCAAAATCTTGCCACAGACAGGAAAGGCTTTGATGACTTCATCCCTCCAAGGCCACAACTTGATCGTTTCGACTTTTTGTGAGGCCGTCACGAACTGACAGGATCAATGTGGCAACAAAGAAATGCTCAGCGTTGCACACCGCCCGTTTCATTCGTTGCCCTTTACAGCTTTGTCATCCTTCACACCTTGTGCACTCATCTGACGGCACAAATGAACGGAGCGTTGGAATTTTGAAATCTGAAATCTGGTGACAATCGCTATCCGTTGCTTTCCCCTCGGAATTCGTGCGCGCACCTGCCCCTCTCGCATGTCTGAACGCGTGCTGCGTGACGACAGGCGATACGAGTCGCTTCGTGAGCCCCGTGGTGCGCGCCCCACACCAGGAGATCCGCAGCAGGAGCGCGCGACGCAGGTGACGTCCCTGTCGCCAACACAAGCAGCTTCCCAGACACGTGCGATGAGTTATTCGTGCAGACTCTTTCATTTCAATGTGCGTGCGAAGCTTCGCAGCAGCAGTGAGCCAAAACTCTATGTGCAGCCTCTATCTACGATTTCTCGCGCAGTGGAACGTACACAAATTGTGTCTGCTCTTTGAACAGACCAAGCTCTGAGATCACGGGAAAACAACGGAGGGATTTGGGATCAGAAGACAGGTTACGGCGTCACAAGCTCGCTCATTGTGTCTTCTTCCTCACTGCAGATTCCTCCTCAAATACTACTCACCCGACGCTCCGGACCAGTGCCCTTCCTCTTCTCTCATTCTGTACATGTTGGTTTCAAACGCTCAGAAATTTCTCCAAACTCAGATCCAGAGGAAGCAAAACAGCGACAATTATCTTCTCATGACATTCGAAACACGGCCACTGCTACGGGGTGTTTCATGGCTGTTGGCAGTGTTTATAGCAGCACTTTTTGATGTCATTCGCTGTGCTAGATTCACAGCTTCAGATCAATCTCTTGTTTTCAGATGCACTGGTCGTTGTAAAACTCTCCATGCCTGTGTCGGCGTGCTGCTTTTCACACACAACGAAGGACAACGAACAACAGAACAGCGCTTTCAGTTTTCAAGTTTTCTTCGTGAGTCTGGCTGGCGGCAGAAAAATGGTCACTGACATGCGAGGGAAGAGTTGACAGAGCTGTCGGACTGGTTCTCCACGAGACATAAGTTTCAGAGTTGGTCAGTCCGTGACTTGTGACGGTTCCGAGCGACACCCAAGCCTCAGGGTTCCGAGCAGAAAGAAGGGAGGAAAAACAAGTGCCCCTCAAAGGAGGGAAGCTGGCATGGCAGCAATCGGACTCCACGAGGTGAACAATAACGTGATGTGATGGCACTGTCAATGCACAACAATCCGAGGTCCGCTGGGTCCACCCAACCTGTCACAATGTCAACAGTGTTTGTTCGAGAGACCTTACGGCACGAAAGATCAGAAGGAAAGAATCTGGTATTCTATCAAGTCTGGTTTCCTCACTCAACTTCTGACCGAACCGCACTTATACCGACGTGTACGGATAATTTTTGACATCACTGACACTGGTAATGGTTCGTTTGTCTCGCTCTGCAGCTTTTTGCCCGCAAATTGAGTGCTTTCGCTGCACGGTTCTTCTCCTCCTCAGCGATTTTGTCATCTCGCCAAACCCTTCGCAAGATACTCCACAAAACAAAATCCCACTGCGTGAAAACGATATGCACAGGGCGATAAGCCTGGGTAAGTGGAGCCAGAGAGTAACAACATTGCGAAAATGTACACTGAATATGTGTCCTGCAGAGAACCGATGTTTTCTTTCAAGTTGGTGTGAAGTGCCTGCAGCAAGACAGGTTTGCGCGCATTTCCTGCACACAAAATGTGGATGGTCCTTTCTATGTACGCGTACGTGAGTTCATTGACAAATCTTCTTTGGAAACAGCCACCAATATTTTGTGACGACAACGTTGAGCCTTCGCGGAACCAAGTTCTCAAAGTAGGTCATGACCAGAGCTGCCCCAGGCGAACACCTCGAGTTCTTTGTGTTGGACTCCTCCTCGAGCCCCAACTGCTCTCCGCAATGGAACTTCAGGGTTTGTTTGTTCTGCCTTGGAAAGTCCTGTCATTCACAGTTGAAGTTCAGGTCCCGACCTCGCTCAGGTGCGCGATCCAACTTCTTGTGAGATGAAGCAGCTTGCTCCACATGTGTCCCCTATTAACCGCTGTGCGGTTTTATCCTGGTCTGTCTGACTAGCGTGTATTGCAATAACGGTGGACTGAGTAGTGAGTAGTAGAAGTCTGTTCTGTTAAAACAACAATACATATCCCGTAACGATTGACTGTAATACATTGCAGGATCAAGTCTTACTTGGAAGTTGCATTGTCGGGTATGTTTTAGAAGCGCAAATAACTAAGGCGCTGAGTATCTGTGTGTTGAGAGTGTATGACAGAAAAAGACT
>JAAUXT010127999.1_pt1 | contig 10144 bp, 10 predicted proteins | sample 7278171 | NCBI WGS metagenome assembly JAAUXT01 (sample SAMN14350112, study PRJNA611818) | marine sediment metagenome | isolation source: surface marine sediment (1.8m) | place: French Polynesia: Moorea | collected 2018-08 | reverse complement strand
TCTGTATCTGAACAGCGTCCGGATCAACTGCTGGAAGTACATCGCTCCAGGACTGCTGGTCATCGGGACAGTAGGAAATCTGCTGTCTATTCTGGTACTCAGAAGGTGAGTACCTGCCTCTCTTTGTTTCATCTGTCTCTCTCTCTTCTGTCTCTCTCAACTGTCTGTCTCTTTGGTCTCTCTGTGTCTCTCTTCTCTGTTTCTGCCTGTATCACACCTCTGTCTGTCTCACTCTTTCCATCACCTCTCTCTCTCTCTCTCTCTCTCTCTCTCTCTCTCTCTCTTCTCTCTCTCTCTCTATCCCCTCTCTCTCCCTCTCCCTCTTCCTCTTTTCTTTGACTCTCTCTCTCTCTCTCCCTCTCCCTCTGTCCCTGATTCACCATTGGATGACAATCCGGGACAATCAGCAGCGGACCTGTCAGCAGCGGTTTCGCACCTATTTCTAGACTGACGCGCCGGACACAGATTTGTCTGCGTTGTTTGTCTGTCAAAAGATGTTCAAAGCTTTGATGGGTGAAACATCCACTCGCCCTGTTTGCCTGTTTGTCTACTCTGAGAAGGTCAACAGCATTTTACAAAAACAATGGCAGTCTGAACTCCATGAGAAGACGAGTTGTTGTCAGCTCTTGACTGACCATAGAATGACTATGATATCCAGATCTGAGCATGGCCCATGTTGATTCCGACCAGATCCAGACACAACTGAATTTGATCCATGTCTGGATCTGGTTCTGGGTTGTTTGACCATGACAGCAGGGCAGAAGAATGGAGGTAGGACACGCATAGAAACGAAATTTTGTCACCAAATAACGACGAGAGGCAATTGTTGATTACAGTTCAATTTTGAGGGTTCATCAACAAAGGGTGATTTTGTTTTTCCTTGCACCGCAAAATCAGGGTGTTTCAGGTTCAGGAAGACAAGCATTTGCTCCTGATGACAACAGATTACCTGACCCTCTGTAATCTCGCAAACAAAAAGAAAACTCCACCCAAAATGGACTTTAAGGATCTGACGAATGAGGCTCGGATAAAATATCCATGTATGTGTGTGTGCGTGTGTGCGTGTGAGTGTGTGCGTGTGTGTGAGTGTGTGTGTGATTGTGTGGGTGTGTTTGCGTGTGTGTGCGTGTGTGTGCGTGTGGGCGTGTGTGCATGTGTGTGAGTGTGTGTGTGATTGTGTGTGTGTGTTTGCCGGTGTGTGCGTGTGTGTATGTGCGTGTGTGTGTCTACCGTCATCAAGGGAAGAAATTGCACCCCCTCAGTTTGGTGGACCCACTCTCTTGGTGAATGTTGGTTGGATCAAGTCACCTTGGCTCTGGTCCTCCAAACCTTCCAGAGTAAAGTTTGTCCCTTTTACGGCTGAAGACAGATCTGTTGATCAGTCAGTGCACTTGTTTCCGTCTCTTTTTTTCACTTCAGGCCGGCGATGCGGTCCAGTTCCTCCATTATCCTCATCGCTCTGGCTGTGGCCGACACTGCAAACCTCTGGGTCGCCCTGCCTGATCATTTCTTCATGGAACTATATGGTATTTTCTTAGCAGGAACACATTTTTCCTGCAAATTCTATAGTTTTCTTCTAATTCTGGCTGAAGCTGTTTCTATATGGCTGATCATTGTCTTCACCATCTTCAGATTCATTGGGGTTTGTTTTCCCCATAAAGCAAATATGTACTGTACAAAAAGCAGAGCTTATCTTTCTATTGGTTTGGTTCTTTTCTTCTCTTTGCTTCTTGGCACTGAGCCATTTTACACAAGACACCTTGTTGAGGATGTAGAGAAGGAATGTGTGGGAAAGGATGTACACAGACACTTCTTGGAAAATTACTATGATTTGCTGCAGTTATTCACAAGTACAATTGCTCCATTTACAATCATAATAACTTTAAACTCAGCCATTATCTTCAAAATAATCCAAGCAAAAAGAGCAAGACATTTAATGCAGGCTGAGTCCTCATCATCTGACTCCCAGTCTCTGACTGCCATGTTGATCAGTATCTCCCTGTTATTTGTGATCTCCAGGTTTCCATGGAGAGTGACCAATATGATTGAAAAGAGAATGAATTATGACAATTTTTCCCAAGAATATATATTTGGATTCTGGCTATTGGAAGCTGTGACCAAACTTCTTCTGTATGTGAACAATGTTGCAAATTTCTTTTGTTACTGTGTTGCTGGGAGGAGGTTCAGACTGGAGTTAGTTTCCATGGTAACTTGTGGAGCCAAATTGAAGAAACCATCCCAAAGCTCAGTCACATTATCCAGTGTGGTGGAGGAAGAAAGGAGTTCACGCCACCAACAAGTATCTTCTCACATGTGATGAAGAAAAATATCACGTGACACAAAGTTTTGGTGTTGGGACTGGATGTTGCAAACGTGGGACAAACGGCCATGTTCGCTCGGAGTTGTGAATGGGCGCGTTCGATTTTCGCGTGCGGCTACAGGCGGCGGTGAGGTGGCGCCACTGCGCCCTTGGGTTGGATATGGCGCAAAGTGGGTGAGGTGAAGTCAGCACACCCATTATCATTCAGACGAGGAAATTCTGAAACTCTTCATTCACATTGATTCTTGGACTGGAGGTTGGAAACTTGGACGTTGTTGTGGTGGAAACTCTCAACGTTGCTGACGTCACGTGTTGCCTCGTTGTCAAGGAACTCAGTCCTTGTTTGCTTCATCAAAAGACTTTGAGTCTGGTAACGCTTTGCTGTATTCAGGATTTGACTCTGGATTTTGTAACCTTTACCCACTTGTTGTGTTGTGTAATGTCAGTTTATGTAAGAATTCCCCAGGAGATGAAGGATACGGCTGCAGCTGCACAGATTCCCTTTGTTGAGTCTTTGTATCAACCTGAGAGCGTCAGAATAAGGATTTTCACACAGATAAAGCGGTTTTCACGTTGGTGACGCCGTCGTGCTCTTTTGACGTCAACTTCAACTTTTTACAGTCACTGCAGTAGTTTTGAAGTCAGTAAAAATTAGTCCAGACCATTTTTTGATGTCAACTGCAAAGTTGCAGTTGATGCAGTGAAAAAGACTCATTGAAATACTATGTATCAATTCATGACATCGACTGCAAAGTTGCAGTCGCTGTAGCAAGTATCAACTGCAACTTTGTAGTTGTGCCAATATGAAAACAAAGCTGCAGTCAACATCAAAAAAGTTGCAGTTGACATAAAAAAAACATGACGGTGTCACCAACGTGAAAACCCCTTAACGCAGTGTCAAAATTTTGACGCGATGGCAGGAATGGACTGGACCATTTTTGGATGCTCTCCATTGGGCGTCATGTTGAACTTCACGCCCACGCACACACATCAAAAATTCTGCCTGTGTGAAATCCTCTACTGTTTTTAGTGATTTGCACCGCTACCAGTCGAGTGCGAAGCACTATAGGCAGCCTCTTCAAAGTCTGTGTACAGAAGTTTCTCTATAAAAATAGTAGTCAATTGTATTCATATTTGGTCTGTAGATTTATTCTTGGTCAAGGATAAGGTGCCAGGAAGGAAATTGATTTAAATGGCTGCTTTGTGATTTGGCTGTGTTCCAAAATACTCTTGCCTGGGACTTTTGACCTTTAAGTACAATGGGGTCATGTGTGAGGTGCAAATCACGCGAGTTCCGTGGAACTATAATTTTTTGATGCTCTCCATTGGGCGTCATGTCAAATGTGACGCCTGCGCGTCAAAAATTCTGACGCCGCCCAGCCGATGTGAAAACCCCTTTTGTATCATCGTGAAAGCGTCAGGATCGGCGTCGGCAACAAACGTCGCATGTGTGCCATGATCTCACCGCATTGTCATGAACAAAGACCAGTGTTCTATTGCAATTTGTCACAGACAACTGATTCTACCGAAACAGCTTTTGGAAGTTTTTGTTCTGTTTCCTTGCTGCGCACAACTGATTCCATCATAACACAAAGGGAGATTTCTGCAGTTTGCTGGCTGAAAGTTGTCTTTGAATCATCAAAATGCATTGTCTACGAAAAACAATGCAGAATTCTGAATTCTTGATGCGAAAACAAAAGGGTGTTAAAATTGTTGTGTCTGTTGCAACGGAAAGCCTGAAGGTACAGTTGGTTTGAGTTTTCAGAATGTGTGATGAAAATTTTGACGTCAGCCCAGAAAACGGCCGCGCATCACTCAATGTGAATACCCCTTTTGTTGTTACTTTCTACGATCCCGTCTTGCGCAAAGAAACTGGCGACGCCAGGGCGACAGAGGTCGGACCTTCGTCCGGAGCCACCCTGGGTCTGAACCATGGACCACAGAGGCGTGAAGCTTTTTTCACGTTCGTGACGTCGACGTCAACGTAATGCAGAATTTTGACGTCAACGTCAAAATTAACCTGACGCCTGATTGGTAGGTGTCAAAAAATGGTGCAGACTAACTATTCTTTGACGTCGTCAAAAATGCTGACGCCGTCACCAATGTGAAAACCGCCTGACGCAAACTTGTACTCCATTCGCGTCAACACAACTCAACACTTCAAATTTGTCAATTTTATAGATACCACCATTTATTCAACAAAGACTACTCTTCAACATATACCTCACACCGCCGGAAACCTCTATAGATCCGTTGTGCAAAACTGTGTGGGACCAGGAGGTGCTGCCACTCAGTGAATGTTAGTGTTGGGGGTGCCCAACAGATGTCAGCTCCCTGACTTCCCTTCACCAATAGCTGTTTGTTTCCAAGCCATTTTGTGTTTGTGTGCGGCGGTGTAAGGTAGGGTTGCGAACACATGCAACACTTGCTGAATTTTGTTGTTCCCCTTATCGCGACAATTACAATTGAACCATATATATTTACACAACACCAATTTGCCATCACCTATGCAACAAATGAGAATGGTCTGAATTGTATCCAAATCACACCGAATTGCATTGTGTACAAAGTGATTTTTACAAGTGTTCACACAAACGTTGCTCTGAGCGAACATCCTCGGAATCCAAGTTGAACCTCGCCGGAAACATCAGACTGCTCCAGCGGACCCAGGGACAACATGCTGAGTTCCGGACACTATTTTACAGCTCCTCCCAATGTATTTACACCACACACACTATTCACAATGTTACAATGTCATGTACAATGTTTGAAGTTGGAGCTGTGAACCCCACATGCCCCCCCCCCCCAATAAATTGACAAGCACCTCACAGTTTTGAGGTTCCAAGGGTCAGACATTGACTGAGGAAATCACCACAATCGTAGGTCTACGAGACGGTGGCTTCAAGACTCCAGGATGAAGGTCAATGAGCCCAAACTCTCCGAGAAAGTGAACGCGTGCAAAAATTTTGCAAAAGATACGTCGCAAAATTGGGAGCGGACAAATAATTTGTTGGGGGTTGGGGGTTGGGGTTGGGGCTTGGCAGGGTTGGGGGTTGGGGGTGTTGAGGTTGGGGTGTTTGGGGTTGGGGTTGGTGATTTTGGGGGCTTGGGGTTTGGGTTTGGGGGTTGGAGAGGGCCTATGTCGGATCAGCTGGGGCCCGGCCACCCCCCGGCGACGCGACGATGTTGGCGGTGCTGGCTGCTGTCGACAGGTACAGGGTGTTGGAGGGGCTGTCCCCACCAGTGTCGCCCCCTCCCCGCTTAAACATGGCGACGAACTCACTCCTAAACCGCGCACCCGATACGTAGTAACACCAAAAATTCCCCACATTATTCAGGTAAGAAAGAAGTTTTGTGCACGTTTCAACAAAGTAGAACTTGTACAGGTACTCCTCGGTGTACTTGGATTCGTCCATGCGTCTTTGGATGATGTTTGTGATGATGCGAGGGGTTGTGGAAAAAAGGAAGAGCAGGGAGATGCTGAAGAAGAAGGCGGTGAGGACATGAGAGTGGGGAGGGGCGTAGGGGGAGTTCCCCTCTGGATCAGACCGCATCTGCAACTGCTTGATTCTAACAGCATAAAACACATTAGAAAATAGAATAATGGAGAAGGGAATAATGGACGACAAGAACAAAGCGAGTATGCTTTGGTGCTTGATTTCATACTCGAGATACTTCTCGTGTATGGCGCACTCGTTTTCCCCAAACTCCCCCGATTCGGACGCACTTGTATAGAACTTCGAAATCACCAACGCCTCAACAGCGCGCAGGCACGACAAAAACGCTACGGTTGCTATGGCAATATAAGCCCTTTTAGGGGAACAATAAAGACTGGCCTTATGCACCCAGCACACAGCAACTACCCTGAACACAGTGAAGAGAACGAGGAGGTAGATCGCATTGGTTACAACAGCCACGTTTAAAAACCTATACAGGGAACATCCGACTTTGCCGCCCTCGAAGTAGATGTCCCACATCTCGATGAAGAAGTGTTCTGGGAGGGAGACCCAGAGGACGAGGGTGTCAGCGACGGCGAGGGCGATGAGGATGAGGGACGCGCTGTACCGCATCGCAGGCCTGAAAACACGGCAACGTAGGCAAATCAATGTCTACATCTACGCTCACGTCGACGCTCACGTCAATGCTCACGTCTACGCTCATGCCTACGTTCACGTCTACGCTCACGTCTACGCTCACGTCAACGCTGACGTCTACGTCTACACTGCGGAAAATCTTGGAGGATGGCACCACACATCAACTGGAAACTGCTTCCGGGGAAGATGGCCTTCCTGGCCATATCGTGCGGTCAGTCAGTCAGTCAGTCAGTCAGTCAGTCAGTCTGTCTGTCTGTCTGTCAGCAATTGCTCCGCAACCCTGTTTTTGCAAACGCAAACACAATTTTTGATGCGCCTCCCCTCGATTTGGGTCAGCCTATCACTTGATCTTGAATTCACAGAAATGGACACTCACTTTTCCACCTGGAAGTTTCACACTTCTGCTACTTCATTTCTGCTCATAATTTATGCGTGACCTCTGATTCTCAACAAAATTATTGCTTACTGTATTCCAAGCTTTCATTTGTTGCTTCTTTGCTATGGAAAAGGCTCATGCATTTTCAACAAAACTTGCATTGTAACGCCACGTAACAAAGGGTGCGTTTGCATAAATTTGCGTTTTCACTTTGCTGAAACTCCCCGACTGGTTGTGCAGTGTTTTGACAGAAACAGCATCCGTACCATATGAGGACGATTGAACTCTGTCCAAAAGACTTGTTCTCATTATTTGAGTGCGAGTGGGAGTTCTACAACTCTGCGATCACAGAAACCAGTCAGTGCGCTCGCATTGTGGTAGAAAAGGGTTCACACCTGACAAAAAAAGGTTCCTGTTCAATCACACAACTCCTTTCTTGACCAGAGGTCTCGAAAAGTCATTCTGTGATTTCACAGGAATCATTTTTGTAGAGTGTGAGAACCCTGACATCGCACAACACGCTCGAGACGCAGTCAAGACCAGTTTTGCAATGTCCTTTCACAGTCAATCTTCATGTTCTGTGCAGCACCTGAGAGCTGGAGTTTGCAGAACGCCCAAGTAAGGCACGTCGTCAGGGGCAACCTCGGTTTTCAACAGGAGATTCAGAAGAAGAAACCAACAGTTGTCAGTCAAATGGTTTGACACTTACAATTGCACGTTTGGTTGCTCTGTCTTTTGCCTCAAAACAGGTAACCAACAGAAAAAAGGAGATGAATTAAATCCTCTGCTTCGCCTCGGATTCAACAATCTCCTCTTGTCCGTTGGTTTCCTCAACATGAGAGAATGAAAGCACACGCAGCTCAGTGTCAAAAGCGCAAAAAGCATTCCGCACCACGCCAGACGAGAAAACAAAGTCGAGGTCATTTGCATCGAGAATGGAATAAAATTTGTTGAGTCTCAAATGGTGGGAAGGCTCGAAGCGGTTTTCACGTTGGTGAAGCCGTCGTGCTCTTTTGACGTCAACTTCAACTTTTTGCAGTCACTGCAGCAGTTTTGAAGTCAGTAAAAATCAGTCCAGACCATTTTTTGACATTGACTGCAAAAGTTACAGTCATAAACTGACAAGTATATATTAAAATGCTATGTACCAATGTGAAGTTACAGTTGATGTAAATTGCAAAGTTGTAGTGGCTGCAACAAAGGGCGTATTCGATTGCACCGCAAACAATGTCAAATTTGCAGTTAGTGTGGGTTGGTGTGCAAGCAATTGAACAGAAACATCCGAAACAGACCGCAAATTTCCACTGCAAACAGTGGAGGTTCACTTTTGATGGTTCAGTCAGTTTTGGGTGGGTGCAAACTCGACCCGAAATTTGCGGTGCAATCGAATACGCCCAAAGTCATAACTGCAAATTTGCAGTTATCCCAATGTGAAAACAAACCTGCAGTCAACATCAAAAAAGTTGCAGTCGATGTAAAAAAAACATGACGGCGTCACCAACGTGAAAACTCCTTGATTCGTTTACACTGTGAGTGTGAGCTGCTGACAGTAGGGACTTTATGCACGACGTTTGAGACGCACGTCGCACCAACGCCAACGTCGAAAAAGGCACCGTTTCTATGGCATTGGCCAATCACGAAACACTATTTGACGTTGGCGTTGACGCGGCGTTGAGTTGCATAAAGTCCCCAATATACCTCACACTGCTAGATTTCCACTGTAGTCTCGAGATCTGTCACATTTGGACCCGTTGTGCAAACTTGTCCAGGAGGTGCTGCCACTCAGTGAATGTTGGTGTTTGGGGTGTCCAATAGATGTCACCTCCCTGACTATAACATAACATCCTCCACGTGTTGTGGCGATCTTATCGACGATACAAAGTCCTTGTGGCCCAGGTATTTACGTTTGTTGTGCTGACTCAGCAAAAATTTTGAGGAGGTTTCACCATGGATTCAACCCATGCGCGCGAACCTCCAGTAGGGAGGTTCAGATACTGTCAGGACTTGTGTCCGCTCCCTTCCATCGGATCGGACTGTATTCCGTGGCACCCCTGACTACCAGGTCAAAAGGTCCTGTCAGGACAACACGCACCCCTCTTTTGAAGCTCAAATTTGAGGGCAAAAAAGGTGCGTCTTATACACGAGACAGTACGGTAAATGGAACACTGTCAACAGGGTTGTTCACATTGGGTGACGCGCGGTCGTTTTCTGGGCTGACGTCATTTCCACCCGTCTGCGCGCCCACCCGTCTGCTTCCCTGGCGGTTCCAAGGGGAGATAGACCCGGCTCCCATCCTGTGAAAATTTGTTGTCTGCCCTCTCAAACTTTTCAAATTGAGTGACGCGCTTTTTGGGCTGACGTCAAAAATTCCACCATTGGGTTCATGTCAAACTTTGACGCCGACGTCAAGAAAAGGACAACGCGTCACCAATGTGAAAACCGTTTCGTGCATCTTGTGCCATAAGGGTTCCTACATTGGGTGACGCACGGCCGTTTTTCTAGGCTGACGTCAAAAATTCCACCATTGGGTTCAAATTTGACGCTGACGTCAAAATTACGACCGCGCGGCACCCATGTGAAAACCACTTCACTCGCTTGGTTGACGCAAGGTCGTTTTGGGGCTGACGTCAAAAATTCCACCATTGGGTTCAGTGTTAAATTTTGACGCCGACGTCAAAAATGCGACTGCGCGTCACCCAATGTTGTACTCACCTCTTTAACACGAAGATGGACAGCACGTTGCCGACCGTCCCCACGACGAAGAGGATCGGAGAGACGACCTTCCAGACCTGGTGGGACTTGTTCTCCCAGTACGCCGCTCCCGGACTCAGGTCATGCTCCTCCTCCCCAGTGTCGTTCATTGGGTTCACAGTACTGACGTCCATTGCGGTGTGCGTGTGTGTGCGTGCGTGTGCGCACTGATGGCTCAAACTGCAAGTGCTGAAACAATGTTTGGAATAAATACAAAAAGATGGAATTTTGTTCATGAGCAGGCGATCAACACCTTGTTATTGTTTCCGTACACACACCTGTCGCAGAGGCTATGATAGCGTTTGACAGGAAGAATGGAGTTATTGTTTGCGCACGCTGCTCTGCTGACCCAGGGGTGAGGTGGGTGGGGGTGGGGGCGATAGGGGTGGGAGGGACAGGGGTGGGGGAAATGTGGGTGATGGGGGTTTTTGCAATGAGGGTGGAAGCGATGTTGAATGGGAGTGGTTGGGGTGGGAGGGGGTGATAGGGGCAATGGGGACTGTGGGGTGGGAGGGAGTGGCAGTAGAAGGGTGAAGCATTGGGGAAAGGGGAGGGGGCTGATGGGTGTTCATGGGAGAAGAGGGGTGATGGGGGGGGGGGGGG
>JAAUXT010096123.1_pt1 | contig 10145 bp, 8 predicted proteins | sample 7278171 | NCBI WGS metagenome assembly JAAUXT01 (sample SAMN14350112, study PRJNA611818) | marine sediment metagenome | isolation source: surface marine sediment (1.8m) | place: French Polynesia: Moorea | collected 2018-08 | reverse complement strand
GCTCTCAACGAAAGTCAAACTGGTTATGAGAGAAATGAGGTCAGTGCGACTCTTTTGTATGGTCATTTGAGTATTGATCGCACATGTAGGTCGACACACTGCTCAGGTCACAGCGTCCACCGTCCGTTGACGCGACTTCACACATGAGTAGCGTGGTGCGACATGCTCATCGCACGCCTGTTGCGCCCGCGGGCACGCAGGTCACGCACTCGTTCGCTATCGCTCACTCGTGGATGACCTCCGTGCCCTTGCGACACGACGACGTGGTGCGAACTTGCAGTCGCACCACGCTACCTATGGATGAACCCTGACTTCGTCTTCAAGAAGCCACAAAAGGATTGAAATCCAACTCACCTGAGTCCGTTTCAAACTGTCAGTTGTCCTGTTCAGTGTGAGGCTCACGCGAACACGAAGCCATTTACTGTCAGAGTTCTCTAAAAGAGACCAGTACTCTGTGGTCAGAGAGATTTCACTTGCGTTGAACTGACTGAACAGATAGACATAAGGCTTCAACAACCGTGCAGCCTCCGAGAGATCACAGGCCGTGGGACCCTCAAAAGTGTTACTGCATGGTTCCTCTGCTCGTACAGGCTACGTGCGCATCTCATGTTGCCACAAAGTGCACAGATCCTGAATTATGCACGACTTGTAACGTGGCCATTTGACTTTTGAAAGGGTTATTTTCCGGGTATTTTGCTTTGGGAGGCGGCCACGGCAGATCCAGCACACAGAACTTTCTTCATGTGCTGGAGCTGGGTTTGCTGTCCATGTTGAAATCAAAAGCATCTTGCTGCATGGGGGAGGCCTGGCTCTCAACAAAGAATTGACAGACACCATTCTTCACTTTCATCATTGAGCTCAATAAAGACAGGACACTCTTTCAGAATCTTCGTGAAAAAGGTCCAATGTGACTTTTCACTTGTTTTGACCAGTTGCTTTCCTGGGACGATTCTCCTGCACATCAAGCTGTTGTTCTCCGGCTCGAGTTTGACATATCGCCCCCCCCCCCAGTTCACCAAACCATATTGAAACGGGCTGCGTGGGCTGGACAGGTCACGCGAGAAGCTTGTGCATACTCTGGTTACAACAAACTTCATCATCATCTTGACTCCCAGCAAAAACAAGAAGTTCCTCGTGAACCCCAGAGAAGAGCCCCCCCCCCCCCCACTATGTTCAGTGAAGGGGAAACACAGGGAGTTGACGGGGATGAAATTAGCTCAGGGGTGAAGGAGGAATGGTGGGTTGAGGGATCAAGAGGCAGAAAGGCCGAAGGCGTTGAATAGGGTGCCGAAATGTGGGATGGACACGCACGTGGTATCTGGAGTTTTCGACATGTGTGCTGTTTTACCTTCATGGCCGGTGGCCCGACCATCAACAAATCTGGACCGGACTCCCACCAGCAATCTGAGCCCTGCACTTTGGGTAAATCTTCATGAATGCAAATGGTCAATGCCGAAATAGACAACAACACGGGACTCACTGCACAGAATAGGAGAACGCACTGCCCTCTGCAGCGGGTAATTTGATTAGGTTGCTTCCACGGAAGTTCGTCGTTCCGCACAACTCATAAATGCTGCAAAAGGATTTTTACGTTCATTGGCTCACTTACAGGACGAGTTCCAGCGGTGTAGCATTGCGTTGTAGGATTTACGGCTGTTAGTGCGTGGTGAAGGCACACAGGTTCTCGTGTGTCGGTATGAGACTGAGACAAATCCAACGCGTCCTCTCAGATTTGATATCTCACGACAAGCAAATAATTTGTTTCAAGCAGATTGTGTGCCACCTTTTTCTCTACTGCCTCTCAGTGTACGATTCAGACGATTGTGTTTCGTCAAGGCATCCACGCAATCATTCACTCATTTCACATTTCAAGCCAAAAGCGAAATATATGTTTTTCCTCGAAAATGATCTTACATTCACAAAAAGAACGTCATTTTGATTTTGGTGGAGTCCAGCAGAGAGCTTCACAAAAATGTATTCTTCATCGAGCTTCACAGTTACGTCTCTTTCGCTCAGACACAATGATGGGAAATGACAATACTCACACAAAATGACACACAATCCACAATCAGACTCAAAATCTCTCTCCATATGAAGGGTCGAGTGGGTGAGACTCCGATGCAAGCTTTGTCTCAATGAGGCGTTGAACCACTCCACAACTTTTCGCGCTGTTCTCGTCAGATTCATGTCGCAATGTCTTCGTGATCTGCAATTCTCTAATGAACTAATCAACAGCTAATTGATGCGCCGCCCTTGCGTGTCATCAATATTCTGACTCCCGCATCCTATTCATTTCTTTCCATTCCGTCACTCAGGCCTTTATTTCGGCTTTTTAATGAAGCTGTAGCCGTCGTGCACCAAGGGAGAAAGAAGAAATTCTCAAACTCGTGCTGCAGTGATTGCTGCGTCATGATGCCCTCAATTGCCCACAAAATACCGTGAGTAGTGCACATCTCACAACATCGGATCCAATGTGGATGTGGTGTCATTCCACATCCCAAAGTCTGGTCCACGTGGCCCTAATAGGTATTGAAAGAGCAAAGTTACTCAGCAGTGGCCAAGGTGTCACAACACAGCTTTTGTCAACTTTTCTTTGAAATTCAAAGATGTCGCCAAGAAGCTCCAGTTGTCCTTGTTCTTCTTTCTGCAGTCACAGGTATGAGAAAAGCTTTGTGACGTGTGCGTCCAATATTGCATGTGGTGACCACAAAAGTTGCCTTCAATACTCTAGCGCAGAATCAGCAGGTTTTCTTTGAACTGCTTTGCATGCCACAAGCCACGAGTGTTTTATCACAGTACACACACATTTGTACCAATGCACGAAGGATTAATCTCTATATTGTTGTGGCAGGTTCCCGAGAGACAGACAAATCTTAACTGTGTGCCCGAAGCTCGCAGTTTCCACCTGCAGTGACCCTTTTGATGCATGTTCGCCCGAGTGCTCGTGATTAGTTGGTTCGGGAGCCACGTACTGGCTGCCCTCATCCACCGCTGACACTAATTGTTCTCTCAGTCTAATTAACACATCTTCTGCGAAATAACAACTCTGTCAGTCAGATCTCCTGGGGGCTCCACATCCAGACTGTTTGCTCCGTGTTCCTCTGCCCACTCAGCGCAGATAGATTACGTCAGGAGTGTCAAGAAAGAGTATCCAGGGGCCTCTTCACTTCCTTTTCCTGTGATGTCTTTGAAATGCTTGACTTTTGCACTGAGGACATCCGATGCGCTTTCAATATTCACGGATGAGAACCACGCTGACACCTCAAGCTTCTAAAAGGAACTCTGGGGCTCTGAATCGCCATTTTCGGTGCCTCAAGATTTGCAGGTGTCTCAATCAATACGTTTCTGCTGTAGATTTTGGACACGACTAAAGACTGGATATTTGTGTCGAGGCCATGGCAGGGAACTAAGACTTTTGGATTTCTTGGGCAAATGCCTGCATGCGGTCATGTGGAACACGCTGTGAGAGTTCGTGCATCAATCTCCATGAGGACACTTCTTTCACAGAAAGAACGAATGAAAAAAGAGTTCACATTTTCCCCAGGGTTTGACCAATGCAAAGTTTGCGTTCAGTGTATCTGGGATCAGAAGTTTTCGTCTGGTCATCTCTTTGCAAAATCTTCCTTCTGTCATTTCTTGTTCCTTCTGGTCGTGCCCATTCAGCCAACCACCTGCACCAGTCAACCTCCAGTCGCTACTGCGGCATCCCTGCGAGCACCGAATCCTTTGGCAAAACTCTTTGTGCAGAAACCAAGACTGAAAACAAGTGGAAAGCACCTTGCGCAGTTCAGTGACAAGTTCATCCCCAAACACAAAGCACCACATGTGAGAAAAGCTCCGGACGCGTAGTCCCAGCCGGCTGTGAAATTTTCGTTCTCTGGATCAACTGCAAATGTAGATTGCTTCAAGACCGACTTTTTCCAAATTCACAAGGTGACGGAATGAAAAAGTGTTTAATCTGCGAAGAAAGCAAAATCACAACTTGTAATGGAAGAAAACACTCTTGACACTGGCATTTAAAATTCCATCACGTTCCACGCAATTTTCGAGAACGACACGAGATATACAGAATCATCGACTGTCTTATTCGTGCAGTTGCTCAAACATACAGGCTGCTTTACATGGGTGGGAGGTTCACGTCGCGCAGGTTGAAGAAAGTTTTCGCGTCAACTCTGATTTAAATACCTCAGAATAGAGCACCAAGCGTGGAGTAGTTAACAAAAAACACATCATTTCTGTGTCACTTTTTTCCCCAGCATTATTTGCCTGGGCAACAAACACCTGCAGCAATATTTTTGCAACAGTGGCGTAAATGGAAGGACCTGATTTCATGTGAGCATGCGGGTCACGATGCTCAGTTTATAAAATATTAATTGCTGTCGATTTGATATTGGAGCTTTAGTGCGCTGCACTTTGGTCCGGATTGAAAGCAACAGAGTCTGCAAATTGTGTTTGATGAAGTTTCTGGGACCTGCGTGACCACTGGCAACGGAGTGAGCACAAAAAGCACAAGTTAAATTTTTATGACATATTCAACAACCTTTTCAGTGCAGATTGTCATGGAGTCTATTCTGGACCAAAAAGCGCTGTTTTTCTGGACCATAACACTGGATCCGGGCACATGAATTCAACTTTTTGGTCAGAGCGGCTGTCTCCTTGTGTGCCTGGTCAGTACCACAAACATGACCTCGGTGGTCCTCTGATCCAGTTTTCGTGGCCTTTCTTTCTTCGAAATTGCCAGGAACCGAATTGGCACCAACAATTTCTTAGGGAGGTGCTTTTCCCGAGAAACTGAACAAACTGAGCTCGAATTAGCCGAGTAGGGAGTGTAACGTGAGATGACAGTGCAATGCAGCCTCACTTGCTCGTGTGCATGAAAAAGGCCAGAATCCAGGGATTCTCAGCTGAAACCAAACGAAGTGAGCGTGACAGTCGGAAGAGCAACGCCGTTGTTTTGCTGAGTTGAAGAAAAACCATGCTTCATGCACGCAAAGGTCAATGACCATCAAAAGTCCTCGATGGTGACCGGGATGAATATTTCTGCACCTCATTTTCACAAATCCGAGTCGTAAGACGACGTGGTTTACTCCTCTTGAGACTCAATTGCACTGGAACCCAATAAAACAGACGCGATAGCAGGTCATCACGAATGTACCTTGGACTGGTTCACCTGATAATTCCACTTTAGAGTCCGCTAAATCTTCTTACTTGTTCCGAAAGAAAAGACCGTTGTGTATCTCATCGAGTTCCAGGTCGTAAGTCACGCAGAAGATCGTGGCACATTTTCCCTGCTCGCCGTTGTCCACCAAACCACAATGGCCCTCGTGGGACCACAGATTGCGATCACATCTTCACAATGGAACCCCCAGTACACGCCGGATCTTGTTGATACTCAACAAACACCACCACTGCTTGACTGCTTGTGCCAGGTTCTACGAGCACATCCTCCAACAAATGGGTTTCGTGAACGTGAACGCACACTGACTGTCTGACTGACTGTCTGACTGACTGTCTGACTGACTGACTGACTGACTGACTGTCTGACTGACTGTCTGACTGACTGTCTGACTGACTGTCTGACTGACTGTCTGACTGACTGACTGACTGTCTGTCTGACTGACTGTCTGACTGACTGACTGACTGACTGATTGACTGACTGACTGACTCACTCACTCACTCACTCACTCATGCTCTCGCTCGTTCGCTGCCCCACTCCTTTGCTTGCGTTCGCAGCCACAAAGTAGAGCTGAGCGCACGTCCCACGAAAGCAAAATTGTGAATGACTGACCTTTCGACGCTGACTGCGGTCAGGTTGAGGATGCTCGCCACGGCGGACAGCATCTCGACGAAGCCGGAGATCTTGCAGAGCGGGCGCCCGCCGCGCCAGAAGCCCGTCATCTTGGCCGCCGTCTCGTACGGGATGCAGACGAGCAGGAAGGCGAGGTCGGCCGCCGCCAGACTGACGAGAAACGCCGACGTCGCGTTGCGCGCCTTCTTGTCTCCGACCAGGGCGAAGATGACCAGAAAGTTCCCGATCACGCCTGAAAGGAACAACCGGGTTGTTGGGTTGGGCGGGTATCGCAGCGATACAATCTTGCGCTGACAAATCAGAAAACGTTCTTCCGGCTTGTGTTCGAACATAACACAAAATTTTGAGACTACAATGTCACTGCAGTTTCATGTCACCTGATCGAAACCAAATGTCAAATTTCAGAAGACTGTCAGCGGAAACACATGATAAACTCGATGAAACGCAAGGCCACACATGTTGAGATCTGACCACAGTCCAGGATGTCATCGTAACAGTCACAGGTGGTCTCCCGCAAAAAATAACACCATTTCCAGGCAACACACAGAAAGGCTCGTTTTGCTGGAGATAAACAACTCTGACAATTAACAAATTTCCGCTACGTGAAATTGGTTCTTAGGGTTGGAGGAAATTTCAATCTGCGCTGGATTTGGAGAGCGCGAACCAACTGCTCCCAAAGGAGCACCACAACACACTTCTCCAGTTGTTTCGTTGGAAAAGAAAGGTTCAGTATGTCCGTCTTCTTTTCGGGAATCAATGTTTCAACTGCTGAACATTTATTTGCTGCTAATTGCACCTGTGTTTGAGCACAAGTTCGGCGCTGCTGCAAGCACGGCCTTAAACCTGACTTTCTTTTGTCAGCCTCACGAGAACTGTTCTGTGTGGAGATGCATCAATCAAACCTCTTCGCTGATCCAAGTCGAAACAAACCAACCAGTTGCTTCAACGTGAGAACCATCGAGATAAGAACCATCGTGATGGACAGACAATGTGATTTTGTTGAAGAAATACATTTTCAACAGGTACAAAACCAGTTCCGGTTGATGTGTGAAAGCAGCTTGCGAAGAAGTGAGATGAACACTTTCCTATTTCTTGGTTCTGATTCTCGTCCTCCTCTCTCTCTCTGTCTCTCTGTCTCTGTCTCTGTCTGTCTGTCTGTCTGTCTGTCTGTCTGTCTGTCTGTCTGTCTGTCTGTCTCTCTCTCTCTCTCTCTCTCTCTCTCTCTCTCTTGACATTCAAAGCCGCCTTTGTTCCATTTCGTTCGATGTGTTTGGTGGTCAACAAAGAAAGGTTCTGGGGCTTCATGCAAAAAGGCACACGTGCGATACCTAAATTGCAAAGTCTTGTGCGCCTGAGTCAGGGGAATCAAAAACAGGTACTCTCTGTTCAGGCGTTTTGCGGCAAACTGTTTGAATCGGTAACTGAAAAAGAGAGATTTTTTACCAAAGATTCTTCCCTTTTGTGGCAATGGCAGTGGAACAAGGACATTTTCAATTGTCCAGACGAACAGCACGACAATAAAAAATCCTTCTTGTGTGGTACTGTCTCAGATGTCTAGTCGTATGAATCCACTCTTGCGACATCCGATTGCTGGGATTTTCCGAATGCCAGCGACATAGTGGATGACCATGGCTGCCGTAGGCCTTTCCCGTGTGTTGCTTCTGACGCAGTTTGCTTCAGGAACGCAAAGCCCGAATGTTTCACTCCTGGCAAGAGAAAATGTCTGGAGCCTTTTCAGCGCACTAGGAACTGGACTTGCGCAGGGATGGGAATCGTTTTTGACGCCGACTGCTGTGGTGTCCCTCGACAACCATCAATGCAAGCATCACCATTAGTCTTCATAGACACTGATACAGACTACACAAACTGATGTGGCTGCAGTCCCGAGGCGTCTGTCTACATTCAGATGTATGAAAGGAGAAGACTTGATTTGTCTACCAGCAAAGAAGATTCACAGGAAGCGGTCTGCGGTGGAGCCTCGAGGAAGTATTTGCGCATTTGGCTTGCTTGAAGATGCGACCGACCAAGCCCTTTCACTGCTCTGTCCTGACTTTGTTTTGCTTCTGATGTGCTGGCAGACAAGGGTTCACGCGGGCACGCCTCGCGTCTGCAAGCTAACTTGATCGTCCGATTCTTCCAATGGGCAGGCACCTGCGTGTGCCTTGAAAATGACAGATGAGTTTTGTGCATTCGGTGCACTTTTGCCATCTCTCCATCAGCACCTGACAGCTGACAGACGCGTGGTCGGAAGCTGATGGTTGCAATAGTGGTGTCAGCGACCCGGGACCAGCAGATACAGAACCTCAAACAGACGCGAGCTCACTCTGGCAGGCGGCCCGTGACTGCATGGACGAGTACCGCATCTCTCTGTATCGAGCAACAACTCTCGTTTCAAAAATGCCTCGACAACTTGCGTCACAAACATACGACTCGTAGAGAAATGCAATGTGGACTCGACTGGACGTGATTGCGAGCGGCAAAGCGCTGTAGTATGCATGAGTTTCTCACCTCCGCACACTTCTCGTCAGCACTGGGCGTGTGTGTTTCAGTCCGAGTAAAAGGCCACGACAGTGGTTGACTCCGAGAAAGCAGTATTCAGTGCTTCTGGCATCTCTAACAGCAGCGAAACAAGCACATACGAGCAGATACTTTGATGTAATTGGCCTTATTTGAAACACACCCACAGGAAAACTGTCAAAAAAAAAAGCAACAACAACAAAAGAATAAGAAGAAGCCACATTCTGAAGAATGGCTGACGTAGATCGCAGGTGGAAATCAAACCAGCAGTAACTTGTTGCTTCTGAAAATGCTTTCTGGTTTCTTCATCAGCCCAGAATTGCAAAACGTTGCATTTGTGCGTTTATATGCCAGATGGAGAAAGCTATTTCTTCGCGTTTAACCTGTTGGCGGAGCGCTCACCTGTAATCAAGTCCAGGTTGGGCTTCCAGATTGATGTGGGTCAGACACGGGAGCCACAGTGGGAGTCAGGCTTTTGCAAAACGCAGGCAAAATGAGCGTTGTAATGTGGAAAATATCGCCAAAGTTAAACTGTCTTCTTGTCCTGCTTGAGCCTTGTTATGTCGCATTTCTTTGCAACGCGCTTTGTTTGTGTCCTTTGTGTCAGGTCAAGCTGCCGAAAGGTGAAACGAGCGGAGGCTGTGTGAATATGCGAGGAAGAAAACAATGCAGAGGTTCGCTTACCAATGATGAATGCGAGGCTGTAGGTTGTTGAGGTGGGGATGAAGGCCGGGTCTTGGGGCCACGTCTTCTGGACCTGCTCGATGCTGTCTCCGGGCATGTACTGCACGTAGTCAAAGTCAGACGTGTCGCCCTCAAACCCGGGGTAATCCGACTCCACCTCATCGAGGGTCACGTTCGCGTCCGAGTCCTGGTTCATGTCCATAGCTGATCCCCTCGTCACGAAATCCACAAGAAACACGAGGTGTTTGACAGATTTTTGTTGAAATTGTTCCTCAAACTGTTGGCTGTGTGAGCAATGATTTTTTGAAAAGCTTCATTTGCAGCTGTTCATCACCTCATTTATTTGATACTTCGACTTTGCGGCTCTCCGGTGTGGCTGTTCTCTCCCCCCTTTATTCCAGGTTCGGTAAGAAAAGTTTTGCGTCGTCTGAAGACAACCTGTGCTTGCCGTTTGAACAGTTGGGCCATCGCCACGCCGAGGCTGTGGAAGCTGCGTCTTGTTGCGGAGTTCTGAGCGCTCAGGTCTCGCGTGGAAACGGCTCAACGGAGATTCCAGCTTCACATGCGCCGTGTGAAGTGTTCAGCGTTATGTTGGACTTGTCAATTTCTTGTACTCCCGTATTCAACAGGACCTTCCTTCGAATCTTTCTCAAAACACCAGCACTGACTGAGCACAGTCAGAACTATAAGAAAGAAAAGGACATTCTCTGCCAAACATGTGATGTCTGGAATCAAAATTTGTTCAAACCCAGCTTCCTCCACCTGAGCTTTCTGCAGATGTAATCCAGTCTCAGACGATTGAAACACCGAGGGCAGGAGTCATTTTGTTGCGGCCAAAGTTGACCAGACAAAGCCTGACGCAGCTAATGAGTGCAATTTCTTCGGTTGTAGAGCCACGAACACCAGGTGTTCTTCTTCTGCCGGTGACTCCGGTGTCTGTCTGAATACATGAATTTTCTCTTTTCATTTTCCAAATGACAGATCTGTCCGCGGAATGCAGAAACACTTCAGCGAACGCTTGTGACAGGAGTAGTATTAGGGCCCGTTACTTGGTGCACACTTTACGTTTATTGTTCATATTTTTCAGGTTTTTTCATCGAAAGAAAGAGAATTGTCTACATCTCGAATCAGCTTC
>JAAUXT010086718.1_pt1 | contig 10145 bp, 17 predicted proteins | sample 7278171 | NCBI WGS metagenome assembly JAAUXT01 (sample SAMN14350112, study PRJNA611818) | marine sediment metagenome | isolation source: surface marine sediment (1.8m) | place: French Polynesia: Moorea | collected 2018-08 | reverse complement strand
GGGGGGCGGGGCACCCGGGTGGCGAGGGGGGGGGGGACCGGGGTGGGGGTGGGGGGGGGGCCCCTGTGGGGGGGGGGGCGGGGGAACCTGGGTGGGAGGGGGCACCCGGTACGCAAGGGGTACCAGGTGGGGGATAGGGGGTGCAAGGTGAGGGAGGGGGCAGAGCCAGGGGTACCAGTGAGAGGAGGGGGCACCAGGTAAGGGAGGGCAGGAAGGGTGGGGGTACCAGGTGAGAGAGGGGCGGGGGTGGGCAGGGGTTGTGAGAAGTGGTGAGGAGCCGAAGGTACCAGGTGAGGGAGGGGGCTCAGCAGGGGGTGCCTGGCACGTCCAAGTGTTTGTGAGCGATATTGCCGATTCATGTGTTTGTGAGCGATAATACCGAACCCACGTGTTTGCGCTGCAGGCTCCTCGACGACGAAGACGGACTGGGCGGAGCTGCTGGACCCGCACGGGCCGCACAAACTCATGTACTCGCTGCAGATCGTCGAGTCGCTGTCCCGACCCCCCAAACACAGGAGGAGGTCCACGGTGAGGGACGCACGCATACCACACACACACACACACACACACACACACACACTCCCTGCAGACCGTTGAGTCGCTGTCCAGACCCCCCAAACACAGGAGGAGGTCCACGGTAAGGTCGCACGCATACCGCACACACACACACGCACACACACAGAGGTAGGCTGGCACGCACACCAGCGCACTGCAACACCAATGGTTTGAACAGGAATGCAGCTCACGTTCAACTGAGCGATCACAGTGACTTCACCCCACATGTTTCCGAGTGATATTCCGACCCCACGTGTTACTGAGCGATAATGCGGGCTCTGCGTGTTCCTGAGCGACAATGTGTGCTCGACGTGTTTCAGCTGACGTCTCTGCGGGACACGCAGCTGCACAGCTCGGACTCGGACGTTTCCGTGGACGACTCGGCGTCGGCGGAACTGCCCGAAGAGACGTGGAGCCGACAGTTCATCAGCCGAGGGGGACTCGCCCATCTCTTCAACATCTTCCTGTCCGGGGTGCTGCAACAGACACCGGACACGCAGTGGAACGAGGTGTGTGTGTGTGTGTGTGTGTGTGTGTGTGTGTGTGTGTGTGTCAGATCATCTTGTCTAAAATGTCAAGAGTGTGTGCGTGTGTGCACGCAGGGAGTGTGTGTTCGTGTGCGCGTTTGTGTCCCCTGGGGCACCTGCTGCATCTTGTCTGGTGCCTCGGGCATTGGATCCCTGTGTTGGAGAGACATTGATGCAGGCTTGTAGCATGGCCCACGTGTCACTGAGCGATAATGCAGACTCCCCCTCCCTGTTACAGTGGCACCAGGACTGCCTGGCGTACCTGCTGCGCCTCATGTCGCAGTTCGCCGTCACGCAGTCGGACCTCGACACCGGACAAGACGACGTCTTCGAGCAGTACGAGTCGCCCCGGAAGCGACAGAGACGGAGGGGCCAGGAGAAGGTGCGTGTGCTGCACGCATACCTCACACACACACACACACACACACACACACGTTGAACTCCGTCCATCTCGGTGATGACATGCACGTATTCACGCTCGTGTCAGTGAGCGATATTAGAGACGCACGTGTCAGTGAGCGATAATGGAGTGATTGTTCTCCCCAGGTGATGATCCCGATGCTGAACGCTGCCATCCTCTCCATGATCGACGTGGACGCCGTGCTGAAGATCCTCATGTCCATCCTGTACGACGCGGCGCTGCCCAACAGAAGGTCAGTCCTCCCTTCCTGCCTCCCTCCCTCATTCCCTCTTCCCTTCTCCCTCTCCCTCTTTCCCTCTCCTTGTCTCTTCCAGCACCACCACTCTCCTGATACATTCTCAAGCATCTCACACCCATCCTCTGCGACACTGCAACAGTAGTTGCCCTGTGCATTCCATCAAAAGTTTGATGTCCACCACATGGGGAACGTGGGGATTGTAGGGAAACACGTGGGTGGGTGATGTCGGGCGTGTCAGGCATACGGTGGAAAAGGGCTCAGGGTTTCCACAGCTGTTTCTCATGTGCGGAGGCCCCGACGCTGTGCTGTTGTGCATTCTTGTTTTCTATCCACTGTAGTGACACCCAGTGTGCAATGGCGTCCTTGCCCCAGACTGAACTGGTTCACACGCGCTGTCCTTCCTGACGTTGCATTGCGCGACTCCACACCGTAAAGCATTCTTGTTGTTGCAGTGATACCCAATGGGCGACAGCGTCCTGGGGCCGGACGGAAGTTGTGCATTACGCGCTGTCGTTCCTCGTCTCGTGGGCGCATTCCTGTGAAGACGTTTGTGAGGCGTTGTGCACTGCAGAGAACTACGGGCCCTGGCTCAAGAGACTGACACTGGAGGCACCAGAGGTGTGTGTGTGTGTGTGCGTGTGTGTGCACGAGAGAGAGGGGGGAGGGGTGGGTTGTGTGTGCGTGTGTGTGAGTGATAGAAAGGTGTGTGAGGCGTGTGTGTGTATGCGTGTGTTGAGGTGTGTGTGTGTGACTTGGATGTGTGTGTATGTGTGCGTTTTAGAATTTGAGACAGTTTTGCCATTTTTTGACTGGTCCCTCGTCCTTTCCAGCCCCAGGTTCGCATCAGCGCCTGTAGAGGGCTCTACCGCCTCTGCATGGGCGAAAATTCAGAGGGCCGCACCGGGTACCCGTTCCTGCTGCCGACGCTGGCCGCCATGTTGCGTTTCCTTGACGACGCGCGGCAGATGAAGACGACGCCGCGTCGCCAGTCATGTGACGAGAAGGAGCCGTTCGGACCCGGATGCAGAGACTTCTTCTGGTTGGTCTGTAGGCTGATCGACAACGTGAAGAAGGAAGATGCAGTCAAGAGCTGGCAGGAGGTGAGTGAGAGATGGAGCGAGGGAGGAGAGGGAGGAAAATGAAGGATGGAGGGAAGGAAGAAAGGGAGTGAGGGAGGAATGAAGGTTGGTCTGGAGACTGATAGACAATGTGAAGAAGGAAGATGCGGTTAAGAGCTGGCAGGAGGTGAGTGAGAGAAGGAGGAATATGGAGAGAGAGGAAAGAAGGGAAGTGAGGCAGGAATGAAGGTTGGGGAAAGGGATGAATGAATGAGTGAAGGTGGGGAGGGGGCAAAAAGAAGTGAGGGTGGCGGGTTCAATGAGTTGAGAGAGGATGAATAGGGACGATAAATAAGAACGTGAGCGAAAATAGGAAACCTCAACACGTCGACGTGATGTCAATGTGTCAATACGCTCACGTTGGCGCTGCGAGTGATCAGCCATGCCAGCATCACCTGTGTGAGCGATAATCGGAACTGTGCACACGTGTGACAGGAGGGCTCGTCGGTGAACCTGGACGCGCTGGCGCGACGCGTGGTGAGCTGCATCACGAGTCGCGCTTTCCACGAGCAGCGCCACGCGACCGTCGAGGACGACGGACTCATCGGACTCGTGCACCTGGCGGCGGCGCTCGTCAAGCACGACCCGCCGTTCAAGTCTTCGGCCGAGGGCAAGGTAAGCGGGCGATAATGGGAAGTCAACACACGTGGTTTAGATGTGATGGTTGAATGGATGGATTGAGACCAACCTGAAAATGTCAGTGTGTCTGGGGGTGGGTGGGTGCGCGTGCGTGCCAAGGCCTCTGTGTGTGTGTGTGTGTGTGTGTGTGTGTGTGTGTGTGTGTGTGTGTGTGCGCAGAACAGGCAGGGCCACGGAAAGTTGGTGGTTCGTGCTGCCCCCCCCCCAAAAAACAGCACTACCTCCTGGAGTGATCAATAACCAATCAATCACTCAAGATCAATAATCAATCACATTTCAGGCGTTCATCACAGAGGCGTTCTGGCTGCTCTTCGCTCTGCCCTCCCCCAAACAGCGCTACCTGCCGAAGGCCAAGTCCCAGCCGGCACGATCAGCCGTCTACGATCTGCTCGTCGAGCTGGTCAAGAGAAATGTGGACAACTACGAGTTTCTGCACCGCATGGTGCTGAAGCAGCACTCCAAAGGTGCGTGCGTGGGGAGGGGAGGGGTGTGCGTGCGTGGGTGGGTGGGTGTGATGGTGTGCGTGCGTGGGTGAGGACGGCGGAAGTGTGCGTGCAGGTGGAGCTCGTCAAGAGGAACGTGGACAACTACGAGTTTCTCCATCGCATGGTGCTCAAACAGCACTCCAAAGGTGCGTGTGTGTGGGTGCGTGGGTGGGTGGGGAAGGTGTGCGTGCAGGTGGAGGTTTGTCAAGAGGAATGTGGATAACTACGAGTTCCTGCACCGCATGGTGCTGAAGCAGCACTCCAAAGGTGCGTGTTTGTGTGTGGGAGTGTGCGTGTGGGTGTGTGCATGGGTGAGTGGGTGGGGAAGGTATGCGTGCAGGTGGAGCTGGTGAATAGGAATGTGTACAACTACGTGTTTCTCCACCGCATGGTGCTCAAACAGCACTCCAAAGGTGCGTGCGTGTTTGGGCAGGTGTGCGTGCAGCACTGGTGCGTGCGTGTGTGGGTGTGCGTGCGTGCTGGTGGAGGTTGGTGAAGAGAAGCGTAAACAACTACGAGTAGATATAACGAGTTCCTGCCCCGTGAAACAGCACTCCAAAAGTGCGTGTGTGTGGACACAGGTGTGCGTGTGTGTGGTGAGGTGTGCGTGTGTGGTCATGTATGCGTGCATCTCACCTCTTCAATTTTTCTCGCAGAGTCGCACTCGGCGTACACGTGGGACGCTATGTGTGTGCGTGTGTGTGGTCATGTATGCGTGCACCTCAACTCTTTTCCTTTGATCTTCCAGAGTCGCACTCGGCATACACGTGGGATCACTGGCCTCATTCGGAGGGTCGTTGTGTGTGGAAGTGTGCGTGTGTGTGGTGAGGTGTGCGTGTGCTTCATCTCTGAAAATTCATTGTTGCAGAGTCGCACTCTGCGTACACGTGGGATCACTGGCCCCACGAGGAGGGTCGTTCCATCTGCGGATTCGTCGGTCTCACCAACCTGGGAGCCACGTGCTACATGGCGACCTGTATGCAGCACCTCTTCATGATCCCACAGGCCAGGAAGTCTGTGCTGGAGGCCAGGGTGAGTGTGTGTGTGTGTAGGTATGCGTGCTACATGGCCACGTGCATGCAGCATCTCTTCATGATCCCACAGGCCAGGATGTCTGTGCTGGAGGCCAGGGTAAGAGTGCGTGTGTGTGTGTAGGTTTGCGTGCTACATGGCCACGTGTGTGCAGCATCTGTTCATGATTCCACAGGCCAGGAAGTCTGTGCTGGAGGCCAGGGTGCGTGTGCGTGTGTGTGTGCGTGTGTGTGTAGGTATGCGTGCTACACGTGTTTGTGCAGTTGTATGTGTGCAGCATCTGTTCAAGGGAGGGGTAGTTTGTTACATGACTTTGGATGGAGACAATAACCAGCCTGTTGAGTGTGTGTGTGTGTGCGTGCGTTTGTGTGTTCCTGTGTATGTGGAGGTTTGTGATGATGAAGCTCTTGTTGTCATTGCACAGATGGAGAAGGACATGAAGCACGAAGAAACGCTGGTCGAGCTCAAGAAGATGTTCGCTTATCTCATGGTGAGTGCCGCACGCATACCTCACTCACACACGCACACCACACGCATACCACATGGTGAGTATCGTACGCATACCACACACATCAAGATGTTCGCCCACTTCATGGTGAAGTGGCGCACGCACACCACACACACGCACACCACACACACGCACACACACACACACGCACACACACACACACACACACACGCACACACACACACACGCACGCACACACACACACGCACACACACACACACACACACACACACACACACACACACACACGCGCGCGCGCGCGCGCGTGCTCACTTCAAACTCACCCCCACCGGTGACGTGACTTGTTGCTATGGTTACAGGAGAGCGAGCGCAAGGCGTACAACCCACGAAGCTTCTGTAAAGTCTACACGATGGACAAACAGCCGCTCAACACAGGGGAACAGAAGGACATGGTCGAGTTCTTCACTGATCTCATCTCAAAGATGGAAGAAATGGGACCGGAGCTGGTGAGTGAGAGAAGAGAGGGGGAGGAATAAGGGAATGAGAGAGGGAAGGAAGAAAGGGGGGAAGCAAAGGACGCACGAGGGAGGGGAAGAAGGGAGGAAAAACGAGAGGAGTGGTGAAGCGGAGGGAAGGAAGGAGGAAGGGATTTTTTTTTTGAGAGTGTGAGCGAAGCAGGTACAGGTGAGGAGAGGAAGATGCGGGGAGGGTGGGGTGAAGGACGGAATCCCTGAAACAATGAAGAAAATTTTGTGAGTGCCTCCCCACACATTAAAACACATTTTGCGCGCGCGCGGCTCCGCACTGTTGAGCGTTCTTGTTTTCGTCTGCAGAAGCGGCTGGTGAAGTCTCTGTTCGGAGGGGTGCAGACCAACAACGTCGTGTCGCTCGACTGCCCCCACATCTCCCGAACTAAAGAGGAATTCTACACCGTGCGGTGTACCGTCTCCGATATGAAGAACCTCTACGTGAGTGTGCGTGTGTGGAGGTATGCGTGCAGTCGTGTGTGTGTGTGTGGGGGGGGGGGGGGCTTTGCGTGTGTCCTGATATCTCCCGAACCAAGGAGGAGTTCTACACCGTGCGGTGTACCGTGTCCGACATGAAGAACCTCTACGTGAGTGTGCGTGCGTGTGGAGGTATGCGTGCAGGTGTGTGTGCGTGTGTGGGAGGGGGTATGCGTGTGTCCGCACATCTCCCTGACTGAAGAGGAGTTGTGCGGAAACGTGTTTTATCGCAACACGTGTTTCCGGTTTCGCTGCCCACGTGGTTCCGGTGTAACGCGTGTGTCACGTGTTGCAGGAGTCGCTGGACGAGGTGACGGTCAAGGACATGCTGGAGGGAGACAACATGTACACGTGCTCCAAGTGCCAGAAGAAGGTTCGCGCCGAGAAGAGGTGAGGGCAACCAGCCAATCAGAGTTCAGGAAACAAACACTGGGGGATTCTCATCTAACACCACGTGTTTCCGGTGAAACTTCACGTGGTTTTGGTGCAACACGTGTTCGCGGCGTGATACCCACGTGTTTACTGTATTCCATCAGAGTGAGAATGTGTGTGCGCGTGCTTCAAGTCTTAGCCCACTTGTAAACCCTTGAAACCACGTGTTTCCGGTCCCCAACCACACATTTCCGGTTCGCTGAGCACGTGTTTCCGGTTCGCTGAGCACGTGTTTCCGGTTCGCTGAGCACGTGTTTCCAGCTGCCTCACCGTGCTTCAGGTTCTTCATCACGTGTTTCCTGTTCCTCACCACGTGTTTCCGGCTTCCTCACCACGTGTTTCCGGTTGCAGGGCGTGCTTCAAGCGCCTGCCGAAGATCCTGTGCTTCAACACGATGCGGTACACGTTTAACATGGTGACGATGACCAAGGAGAAGGTCAACTCGCACTTCTCGTTCCCGATCCGACTCGACATGGCCGGGTACATGGAGTCGAACCTCATCTCCTCGGACAAGATGCCCAGTGAGTGGGGAACTCTATTATCGCTCACTGACACGTGGGGGTGAAGGGGGGTGGTCTGGAGCGGGGGCGGTTCCTGTGGGTGCGGCTGTGTGAAGGGGAGAGATGAAAGAAGGGTGAGGTGTGTGTGTGTGTGGAGTGGGTGTGTGGTGTGCGCATTGTTCCTGTGGCGCGACTCTGTGTGTGTGTGTGTGTGTGTGTGTCTGTCTGTCTGTCTGTCTGTCTGTCTGTCGCATGAATCTGAACACACGTGGTTGGGTTCGGTTGGGTGTGGGCGAGGCGCGTGGGTCTCATGTATCTCGCTGTTTTCAGCGGATGACGATGAGCGGGAGGAGGAGGCGAAGGAAACCGCGGTGGAGGAGACGGCTGGATACGAGTACGAGCTGATCGGGGTCACCGTGCACACAGGGAACGCCGACGGGGGGCACTACTACAGGTGAGGGGAGCGGGGAGAGAAGACAGAGGGTGGGGCTTGGTGCACCACCTCGAATGACTGACTTTGCCTGGAAGGATCACTGTGTCCGACACACGGTGCACACAGGGCGCACTGCTGTCAACATCGTGTGATTTGACACGTGTCGTCTTGTCCTGGCATTGCTGTGTCTGTGACACGTTGACATCACACAAGACGCGTCCTGCATCTGGAACACATGACCAGACACTTATGACGCGACGTGTGGCTTGAGGAATGTTGTGACATGTGATATGGCATTGACATGACACGTGCTGTAATGCGTGGTGCGACATGACTTGGGACACGTGACATGACACGTGACGTGTTTCCAGCTTCATCCGGGACCGCCTCAACAAGAACGAGATGGGGCAGGACAAGTGGTACCTCTTCAACGACGCCGAGGTGAAGCCGTTCGACCCGACGCAGATCGCCATGGAGTGCTTCGGAGGCGAGATGACGGTGCGTCTATTATCGCTCACCCACACGTGGGTCTCTATTATCGCTCATAAACACGTGGGTCTCTTATCGCTCATGACCACGTGGGTCTCTTATTATCGCTCACAAACACGTCGGTCTGTATTATCGCTCAAGACCACGTGGGTCTGTGCGATCGCTCAAAAACACGTGGATCTATACTGTGTTCAATACAGTGGCCCGTTTTTGTTGCTGACAACAGGACATGCCAGCGAAACAAAAAATGTTCAAATAACGTGAACTTCGACAGATAAATGCGTGGTGCTGTGTGAAGTGCGTGTGTTTGTGTATGCGTGTGTACCTCCTTCACGGCTGACGCGTTTTGCTGTTTCTTTCAGAGCAAAACGTACGACTCGGTCACGGACAAGTTCATGGACTTCTCCTTCGAAAAGGTGCGTAGCTGTCTGTGACACGTGACTTCCTACGGCATTTCCGTGTGTTCCTGTCTGGGGGCCACAGCCACAGGATTCAACACAAGCATCCAATACTTTGGGGTTTTGCACCCAACTTTGCGTCGGACATGCGTGTCCAATGTGTGTGTGTGCGTGTGTGTGTATGTATGTGTGCACCCACCGCTGGTTGAACACACCAGCGGCGTATGACCCCGTGGCTGACCAGTTCACTGTCGCAGGCCGCGCGACTCAACACTTCAAAGCATACTTGTTTGCTACCTGGGCGCGCTCCAACACCGTCAGACATTCTTGTTTTTCTCTCGCTCGCAGACGAATAGTGCGTGTTTTTTGTGTTGAAGAGACAACACTGCAAAACAAACCTTCGTGACCTGTGCGCGCACCAACACCGTCAGACATTCTTGTTTATCTCGTTCTCAGACGAACAGCGCGTGCCAACACCGTTAGACATTCTTGTTTATCTCGCTCTCAGATGAACAGCATGTGCCAACACTGTCAGACATTCTTGTTTCTCGCTCTGACGAACAGCGCGTGCCAACACCATCAAACATTCTTGTTTTTCTCGTTCTCAGATGAACAGCGCGTGCCAACACTGTCAAACATTCTTGTTTTTCTCGTTCTCAGACGAACAGCGCGTGCCAACACCGTCAAACATTCTTGTTTTTCTCGTTCTCAGACGAACAGCGTGTCCCAACACCGTCAAACAATCTTGTTTATCTCGCTCTCAGACGAACAGCGTGTGCCAACACTGTCAAACATTCTTGTTTATCTCGCTCTCAGACGAACAGCGCGTACATGTTGTTCTACGAGCGTCTGTCGCGGGAACGCGTCGCGCGGGAAGACGACACGATGGCGACGCCCGCTGCGACGCCAGCGCCGACGCTGGAGGCGCCCCCTGGTGGCGTGGTGGTGAGCGGCGCAGGCGCTGAGGAGGGGGAGGAGATGAGGAGTGTCAAGGTGGAGCTGACCAAGGATCTCGCGGACGTGAGTTTCTTCTTCAGTCGTGGAAGCTCCAGGAGGAGCCTGTGGGAAACCACTGAGTGTGGGCATCGACAGGGTTGGGGGTGAAAGGGTGAAGTCGGTGACGGGGAACCTTAGTGAAAGGGAGACAAGATTCAGCGAGAAGGGAGACAGCTCAGGTTGCGCGAAGAATAATTCTTTCTTCAGAAGTGGTTCTTGTTGGGACCACCAGTCCTGCGTTCATGCTTCTTTCGCTCACTCGATTTGTGATCTTTTCTTCACTTTACCTTTCTGTCTGTCCGCAGTGGATCTGGGAGGACAACATGCAGTTCCTGCAGGACAAGAACATCTTCGAGCTGTATTCCTCCTCCACCTCTTCCCTCACTCCTTCATTCATTCATCCTATCTT
>JAAUXT010020153.1_pt1 | contig 10145 bp, 7 predicted proteins | sample 7278171 | NCBI WGS metagenome assembly JAAUXT01 (sample SAMN14350112, study PRJNA611818) | marine sediment metagenome | isolation source: surface marine sediment (1.8m) | place: French Polynesia: Moorea | collected 2018-08 | reverse complement strand
GAGGGCAGCAGTTTTTCAAACCAACTCATAGGTTTACCCTTAAGCTATCGTCAGCTCATCCATCTTGTTACGCATGTCACGCAGGATGCTGGTTACATTATCATTTATCGCTCGCTGGTCGTGCTGATGTTCAGCGATCTGACTGACCAGGGCGGAACCAACGACCACGGCATCGGCAATTTTCGCTACTTGTTGTGCCGTATCACCATCCTTGATGCCAAAACCGACCCCTACCGGCAAATCGGTTACCGCACGGATCTCTTTAAGTTTTTCCGCGACCGAATTGACATCCAGGGTATTGGCTCCGGTCACCCCTTTTAAGGAAACATAGTATAAATAACCGGATGCTGCCTGATTAATCCGGTCGAGTCGCTCCGCATCTGTCGTCGGCGACACCAGGAAAATCGTATTGATGGTATGTCGATCCATCAAATCGGTGAATTCAGCGGATTCTTCAGGTGGCATATCCACCACCAGTACCCCATCGACCCCGGCCTGTTGCGCATGCTCGGCAAAGGCAGCATAACCCATGATCTCGATCGGGTTCAGATAACCCATAAGAACAATCGGAGTGTTCTGGTCAGTTTGGCGGAACTGTTCGACCATTGCCAACACATCGTGGAGGCTGACATGATGCTTGAGGGCACGCTCATCAGCAGCCTGAATAACCGGTCCATCCGCCATCGGATCGGAAAATGGTACTCCCAGTTCGATGATCGTGGCCCCGGCTGCAACCAGTTCATGCATTAATGGCACGGTGAACTCAGGTTGTGGATCACCTGCCGTGATAAACGGGATCAGGGCTTTTTTATCCTGCTGTTGTAATTCGTTGAAAGTATCCTTGATCCGGCTCATAACTTGATGCCTTCGAGCTCTGCAATCGTATTGATATCCTTGTCGCCACGACCGGACAGGTTGACCAGGATGATTTCATCCTTAGGCTTGTCAGCCGCCAGCTTGCAGGCATAGGCGACCGCATGGGATGACTCCAGTGCCGGGATAATCCCTTCAACCCGGGTCAGTTGGTGGAAAGCTTCCAGTGCTTCCTTATCGGTTATTGTGGTATAGGTGGCACGGCCGGTTTCCTTCAACCAGGCATGCTCCGGTCCTACCCCGGGATAATCCAGGCCGGCCGATACACAATGGGTCTCGGTGATCTGGCCATCCGTATCGGTCATCAGGAAGGTACGATTACCATGCAGGATACCCGGTACACCCGCGGTCAATGGCGCTGAATGCTGGCCGGTTTCGACGCCATCGCCGCCGCCCTCGACCCCGTAGATCTCTATCTCACGGTCGTTAAGAAATTCATGAAACAGGCCGATCGCGTTGGAGCCACCACCAACGCAGGCCACCAGGGCATTGGGCAGGCGCCCGGTAGCTTCCAGCATCTGTGCTCGCGCCTCACGGCCGATGATCGACTGGAAATCCCGCACCATCGCAGGATAGGGATGAGGTCCGGCGACCGTACCGATGATATAAAAGGTTTCATCGACGTAGGTAACCCAGTCCCGCATCGCTTCATTCAACGCGTCTTTCAAGGTCGCAGAACCGGAATTGACCGGCACCACCTCGGCACCCAGCAGCTTCATCCGGTAGACATTGGGTGCCTGGCGCTGGATATCCTCGGCGCCCATGTACACCACGCATTCCAGCCCCAACCTGGCCGCGACGGTAGCGGAAGCCACCCCGTGTTGACCGGCTCCGGTTTCGGCAATGATTCGTTTCTTGCCCATCCGTTTGGCCAGTAGCGCCTGGCCAATGGTGTTGTTGATCTTGTGCGCCCCGGTATGCACGAGGTCTTCTCGCTTAAGCCAGATCTGCGCACCGCCAGCCTGTTCGGTCAGACGCTCGGCAAAATACACCGGGCTGGGTCGGCCGACATAATTTTTCAGATCATCTTCAAATTCCTTGATGAAATCCTCATCCTTGACGTACTTCTCGTAGGCCTCGCGCAGCTCATGGAGCGGCCCCATCAAGGTCTCGGCGACGAACAAGCCGCCAAACGGGCCAAAATGACCCCGTTGATCGGGGTAAGCATAAAAGTCATCGACTTGTAGCAACGAAAGCTTATCTCTGGCAATCGACACGGAAAACCTCTTCACAAAATTGACGGATTAAATGTTGGTCTTTAACCCCTTTTTCACTCTCAACACCACTGCTGACATCCACGGCCCAGGGCTGCACCTGGGACACGGCATCTGCAACATTCAACGGGGTTAAGCCTCCTGCCAGGATCAGCGGATATTGAAATGTTGAAGGAATCTTCGACCAGTCAAATGTATCACCTGAACCACCCTGGCGTCCAGCCACATGGCTGTCCAGCAAAAAACCCTGGCAACCCGGAAAATCCGCGGCATAAGCCGCGATATCGTCCACGCTGCCCATGGGTATTGCCTTTATATAGGGACGATTCCAGCTTTGACAAAATTCTGCCGTTTCGGATCCATGAAATTGCAGGCAATCCGGCCTGACTGCATCGATCACCTGTTGAATCCAGGCATCGGATTCATCCAGAAATAACGCGGTGATGGTGATGAAGGCCGGCATTTGCTGGCGGATCCTGGCGGCCTGTTCGATATCAACAAAACGTGGACTGGACTTATGCATTACCAGGCCGAGCGCATCGGCACCGGCTGCGGCTACCAACAGCGCATCATCGAGGTTCTTAATCCCGCATATCTTGATCCGGGTGCGGTTGATGGGTGAAACAGGATTCATATTGATTTCTTAGCTTGGTTAAAACAGTATCGGTCTGCGTTCCTGCTGGGGAAGAGCAAACTGTTGCGGGTAAAACGCCCTGACAAAATACAATCCACAGGCCGGGGCGGTCATCGCCGCCTGGCGCCGATCCCGATGCTCAAGCACATCCCTGAGCCAGTCGATCGATTGCTCGCCCTTGCCAATACTGATCAGACTACCGGCAATATTTCGCACCATGTGGTGGAGAAAGGCGTTGGCCCGGACATCCAGATAAATCATATCCTGTTGACGGCTCACATCAATCTGTTCGATATGACGAATCGGCGACTTGGCCTGACAGCCAGCCGCGCGGAAACTGGTAAAGTCATGCTCCCCCAGCAACACCTGAGCAGCGCGGTGCATGATAGCATCATCCAGTGCTTTATGTTCCCAGCAGACCTTGTTATGAAACAATGCGCTGGGCACATCAGTATTCTGGATGATGTAACGATAACTGCGCGCCACCGCACTGAACCGGGCGTGAAACGTATCATCAATACCGGCAACCCAGAGAATCCGAATATCTCGCGGCAAACGACAATTGGCTCCCATCAGCCAGGACCGATGACTGCGATTGGCCGCAGTGACGAAATGCGCCACCTGTTCACAGGCATGCACCCCGGTATCGGTTCGGCCCGCACAGACCAGCTCCACCGGACTATCCGCGACAAAGGATAAAGCCTGTTCCAGTTCTTGCTGAACCGATGGGCTATGGGACTGGCGTTGCCAACCGCAGTAAGCCGAACCCTCGTATTCGACCCCGATAACCAGCTTGTTCATTCAACAACTCAACACTATTTCAACCCCATCAATGGGCCAGGAAAAAAGAAGCATAAGATATCACCTTCCATGACCACCGGGTATCCCTGGCCATGGGTGGACGTGGGTAGACATTGCAGGAGCACATTGTCTAAATGCATCCGTGCATAAGCACCGCTCTCGGCCTTCCCTGGCCTTCGCGGTATACCAGGCCATGGATGGCCGTGGGTAGACAATGCAGGAGCACATTGTCGAAATGCATCCATGCATAAGCACCGCTCTCGGCCTTCCCTGGCCTTCGCGGTATAAATGCATCCATGCATAAAAAAAGCCTGTTAAAAATAACAGGCTTCAAATGTTTCGGTCAGTTAACGCTAGCTTATTTGTTCTAGCAAACCCGTGGCTTCCGATTTTTGTTCTTCGTCTCCCTCTTCCAGTACTTCCTGTAAGCTTGATTTAGCACCTTCGGCATCACCCATATCGATAAAGGCCCTGGCCAAATCCAGTTTGGTGCCGACTTCATCCACATCATCCGGCAACATCAGACCTTCAATATCAGCTTCTTCCTCGGCTTTCTCACCTTTGCTTTCCTCTTCAAAATCACCCGGCGCAAAAGTACCTGTTTTTACGATATCTACTGGTTTATCGGTATCGACTTCCCCTTCGTCCATTTCCAGCTCGACTTCGGCTTCTTCCAAACCTATCGGCTTGAATTCTGCCGTGGCGATTGAATCCTCAGGAAGTTCCTCATCCGCTGCCTCAAAACTGCCGGTATCCAGGTCAGCCTCATCCAGGTTACCCATATCCATGTCTAACATGCTCTCAACATGCACGGTACCATCGTCAGGCTCCACCGTGTTGATCAGTTCGGTTGCCGGGACTTCTTCGTCTGCCGCTGCCTCGCCGCTTTCCAGGTCTCCCAGGTCGAGCTCTATACCATCCTCGGCAATTTCTTCGGCGATGTCTTCACTTTCCAGTTCAAGATTATCAAGCTCGGACATATCCATATCCAAGGCATTCTCGACATGCATAGTGCCTTCTTCAGGCTGAACCGGGGTAACCATCTGGGTAGTGGCTGAATCTTGAGCGCTATCGGGTTCCAGCTCGCCCAGGTCCAATTCCTCGCCGAGGTCCATTTCATCGGCAACCTCGGTTTCCAGCTCAGCAACCTCGGAATCCAGATCACCCAGGTCCATCTCTTCATCCAGGCCCTCACCAATCTTGAAGTCGGTGGTGTCCTCGTCCATCATGTCGAGCTCGGAGGTATCCTCGGCTCCGGTAAACTCTCCGCCCAGTTCGCGGGTTTCCTCAAGTTCCTCGGGAAGATCGAATTCCAGCGCATCGCCCGGCTCATCGCCAGTGCCCAGATCGAGGGAATCGTCTTCCAGTGATTCACCCAGGTCACCTATCTCATCTGGTATCTCCTCGGTCAAATCGAAGATATCATCTGCTGCTTCCGCCTCAGGTTGGGCCAATTCATCTTCCAGCGCAGCCGGTTCCTCTTCCAGCGCGGATACCGCTTCGGGTTCTGCGGCATCGGAGACATCAAAAGTGCTGTCATCACTGAGATCAAAATCCGCCGGGGCAAAATCGGTAATCTCTTCATCAGCACCAAGATCGAAGTCGGCAGATTCGGGCTTGGCATATTCAAGATCAGCGACTGACAGATCGCTGTCCTTGGCCTCGGCAAATAAAGAATTTTCCGGCGCAAGTTCAAAGCCCATGATCATCACCCGATCCCAGTAGCGCTCTGCTGCTGCACCCAGTCCTTTCAGCGCCTCGGCTTCACGGACAAAGGAATCTTTATTCTTGGTGGCAAAATGGGTATCCAGCATCTTGGCACGATAATCGGCACGATCCGGATTATTGTCGATGGACTCGGTTAACAGCTCTTCGGCATTGTCATACAGGCCATATGCCAGGTACACATCCACTTCGTTGAGCACATCATCCTGCTCCTCGGCAGCCTGGGCCGGGGCTTCAGGTTCCGGCATATCGACTGCATTAATAATTGCGGTCTTGGCCAGCTCTTCCTCAGCATCTTCAGCGGGCAATAACTCATCGAGGTTTTCTGCTTCTTCCAGCACCCCGATATCTTCTGGCTCGACCTCGTCCACGGTCGGCATTTCATCAGCCTCAGCCGATTCCTCCGGGATTAGCAACGGGGTTACATCGTCGGAGACTTCATCACCCTCTTCCAGGGTTATTCCTTCAGCTTCATCCCCGGTTGATTTTTTTTTCCGCATTAGGAAGAACAGCGCCAACAGGAGTACGATCAGGACACCACCGACACCACCGAGCAGAATAGGATCGGCCAGCAACTGATCGATCGATGGCAACATATCCATCAGTCCACCATCGATAGATGTGCTTGGCGCCTCGGTAACGATGACAGGAGCAGGTGCAGGTACCTCGGCATCTTCCTCGGCCATCGCTTCTTCGGTCATCATGCCATCGGTTGTGGCCTCGGCAGTTTCATCGGTCATCGCAGTAGTAGCTGGATCGACCGCGGCTGGTTCAGCGTCATCGATGAAGCCGCCGCTTTCCTCGACCATACCTTCAGGTTGTTGTTCAGGCTCGATAGCCGCTTCAGCTACCATCTCTTCAGTGCTCTCAACGGGCTCCTCAACCATCGGCTCTGCAGGTTCGGCAACCATGGTTTCTTCGACTGGAGGCTCTTCGCTCACAACCTCTTCAACTGGCGGTTCTTCGACGGGTGCCTCTTCAACAACTACCGGCTCTGCTTCTACGGTCGGTTCTGCTGCCTGTTGCTGCAGCTGGGCCATACTGTCGTCTTCGATCTGGACCAGTTTTTGTAACTCTTCGAATTTAGTGATCTGTTCCTCGAGGGCGGTAATACGGGATTGCAGATCATCGTTTTCCAGGCGCGCGGCTTCCAGTTCTTCCTCAGCCAATGCCAGTTGCTTGCGCAGTTGGCTTGCTTCACCACTGGTATCCTGTTGCATACTGGCCGAAGTGGAATCACCCTCACCGGGAGCCATCAGACTCAGGCGGCCGCCCTCATCAGTCGTTTCGGCATCAACACTTTCAGCATCAGTAGCCATCGGCGTGCCGGCCATCGCCTCGCCAGTGGTTCTGGCGACATATTCATCCCACAAGCCATTCTGTTCCAATACCTGGGCATAAGCTTCTTGCTGGCTCAGGATATCAAACGTATCCGTATCCGGCGCCCGCAACACCGCACCGACCCGTAAGTTGTTGATATTGTCGTCGCCGAAGGCATCCGGATTGGTAACCTGCAGCGCGAGCATGATCTGGGACATGCTATGCACGCCATCCTGAAAACCACTGGCGATTGACCAAAGGGTGTCACCTTTTTCGATGACGATTTCGTCCTCGGCGGTATAGCCAGTGTCGCTGACTATCGGCTCGAATGTTTCGGTTTCGGGCGCGGCCGGTTCCTGGGCCAGCGCAATGGGTTCACTAACCGGCTCATCCTCGGCCATGGGTTCGGCTTCGACGGTGGTTTCGGCAGCCAGGGCAGCCTCGATATCAACCCTCGGGGCCACTTCCGGCTCGGCTTCGACTATCGGCGGTGACGTTTCCGCTATCGGCTCCGGCATGGATTCCGGCATCGGTTCCGGTTCGGTTATGGTGGTTTCTTCAAGTGCGGGTGGTGCTTCCTCTGCGGCCTGTTCGGCAGCAGCTGCAGCTGCCTGCTGGGCGAAAAAGGGTGGATCCAGCAGGACGGTGAATTCACGTAACAATCGGCCCCGGGCCCAATCGGCCTCGATCAGGAAATTTAGGAAGGGTTCCTTGACCGGGGTTTTGGTGGTGACGAGGATTTTGGCGGATTCGCCATCCTCCGATTTTTCCACGGTGAAGCGTAACTTGGATAGATTGGTGGGACGTTCAAGACCCGCTTTGCGAAAGGCCTGGCGGCTGGCGAGACTGACCAGCAAATCATCGATTTCACCGGGTCTGGCTGAAACCACCTCAATTTCAGCTTTAAGTGGCTGATTCAGAAAAGAACTGACCTCGATTTCGCCAAGCCCCAAGGCGAAACTCGAAAGAGGAAAAAGCAATAGCGCTATCCAAATTGTTATTAATTGTCCCAATTTACGCACGTTTAAGTCTCCCAAACTCCCCACCCGTTTATAGTAAAAAGCCGATATAGAACATCAGCCCATTTGTATAGCTAGAGAATTTACTTTAAAGAAAGCACTTTCACAAGTACCCGTAACTATAGATTACAAATGAAATTTTAGCAAAATTTCTAATATATTCTGATAATTTTGAATCAGCCCGTTTCTAACCGCATCGGCCAGTATCCAGAATTGTAGTCTATTGTTGTCATTTTGCGGCTGATGCAAATCATTAATCAACAATTCTGTACCCGAACTACAGTGCGTCAACGGACTGGCCGGCTGGTTGTCCAATTTCACCGCGGACCGTCGCTGCAAGCGATTTTCCAGCTCTTGCCGGGTAGCTGGAGCAGCCAGTTGCAGGCTTACCGCCTGGGCCAGGCCATAGAACGAGGCAGTGACGATGCCCTGGACACTGCAGACCAGGTCCGGTTTGGCCAATAATCCGGGTAATTGTGCAGTGAAATCCTCATCGGTTGAAGTGGTAATCATGTTGAATGCCAGCTGCATGGGAAATATTTCACTATCTACATCCCGGCTGTTCAACAGGTTGACCGTTTGCGAGGCCAGTTCATCGACCGCGGATTTCCCGTACATCGCAGCCGACTCCACATTAACTACCTGCACAGAATCGACACCAAACCAGGCATGGATCGGCTGAATTACCTGTAACAGGGTCGAGAGTTGAGCGTTGGCGACCCGCAACATTGCCGGTGCCGCGGGTAATTCCGGCGGCTGCGAGGGCTCCGCCACAAACAAAGCAGGATGACCTGCATCCAGCTCATCACCGAGGACATAACAATCGGCATGCTGCAGCAGGGCCTCGAGTTCCGGGTCCTGCTGTAACAGGCAGACCGCCAGCAAATCTTCATAATCGTATTCATATTGATTGAACACGGTCAGATAGCTGTCACCATAGGCCAGGCGCTGGCCGGCCCGTTGTTCGAGGTCGAGTAAAACGACAGAATCCGGTGCGAGCCCGGATTCTGCCAACTGCTGGAGTAATGCCTCGGCGATCAACCCACTGGCATGAGTGATCGCGATCCTCGGTTCATTCATGCCTGCAACAGGATATTCAGCATCCGTCGCAGCGGCTCGGCGGCGCCCCACAATAACTGGTCGCCGACGGTGAAAGCGGACAGATATTGCTCACCCATTGCCATCTTGCGCAGACGACCCACTGGTACCTTCAGGGTGCCGGTCACCGCGGCGGGGGAAAGCGATTGCATGCTGATAGCGCGATCATTTGGCAGCACCTCAACCCAGTCATTCGCACTCGCCAGTAATTCATGGATTTCATCCATCGGCAGGTTCTGCTTGAGCTTGATGGTCAGGGCCTGGGAGTGCGAACGCATCGCACCTACCCGCACACAGAGACCGTCGATCGGAATCAGGTCGTCACTGCGGCCGAGAATCTTGTTGGTTTCTACCCCGCCCTTCCATTCTTCCTTGCTCTGCCCATTCTCCAGCTGCACATCGATCCACGGAATCAGACTGCCCGCCAGCGGCACCCCGAACTGGTCGGTGGGATAGTCATCGGAACGAATGTGCTCCGCGACCTGGCGGTCGATATCCAGAATGGCGGATGCTGGATCGGCCAGTAAATCATGCACCGACTTTTCGATACTACCCATCTGGCTGATCAGTTCGCGCATATTACGCGCCCCGGCACCGGAGGCAGCCTGGTAGGTCATCGCGCTTATCCATTCCACATGGTCATTCTGCAGCAATCCACCCAGAGCCATCATCATCAGGCTAACGGTACAGTTGCCGCCGATAAAATCCTTCTTGCCGGCATCCAGCGCGGCATCGATCACGTTGCGATTGACCGGGTCTAGCACGATGATGGTGTGGTCCTGCATGCGCAGCGCCGAGGCTGCATCGATCCAGTAGCCCTGCCAGCCGGAGTCACGCAGGTCGGTATACACCTGCTTGGTGTAATCCCCACCCTGGCAGGTGACGATCACATCCATTGACTTCAGTTCAGCGATATCATTGGCATCTTTCAGCGGTGGGATATCCTTGCCGATATCTGGACCGGGCTGACCTACCTGTGAGGTGGTGAAGAATACCGGCTCGGCGATATTGGCAAAATCGTTTTCCTCGCGCATACGTTGCATCAGCACCGAGCCGACCATACCGCGCCAACCTACAAAACCTACTCTGTTCATCGATCTACTCCTGAATTACTCTGTTAACGCCCTGACCACCGCATCACCCATCTCGCGGGTGCTGACATAAGACCCTCCATCGGCAATATCCTGGGTCCGCAGGCCCTGTTCCAGTACCTCACTGACCGCCCGCTCGATCAGCTCCGCCGAGTCACTCTGCCCCAGGCTGTAACGCAGCATCATCGCTACCGACAGGATTGTCGCCAATGGGTTAGCGGTATTGCTGCCGGCGATATCCGGGGCCGAACCATGAATCGGTTCATACATACCCTTGCCGTTCCGGTCCAGAGAGGCCGACGGCAGCATGCCGATGGAACCGGTCAACATCGCCGCGGTATCGGACAGGATGTCGCCGAACATGTTCTTG
>JAAUXT010118364.1_pt1 | contig 10146 bp, 8 predicted proteins | sample 7278171 | NCBI WGS metagenome assembly JAAUXT01 (sample SAMN14350112, study PRJNA611818) | marine sediment metagenome | isolation source: surface marine sediment (1.8m) | place: French Polynesia: Moorea | collected 2018-08 | reverse complement strand
CTTGACCATAAAAGTGCTGCTGACATACTTTTGGAAGATGCTGCCTATAGGTGCTTCGATTTGGCTCGCACCAATTTGGCTCATCAGCCCAAATTGTGCAACCCACCTCAAATCACCTAAAAATTGATGCCTGTGTCAAAAATTTGTAATCAGTCTGGACTGATAATTTGACACTCTCTATTGGGCATCATGTTGACTTTGATGCACATGCGTCAAAATTTTGACCCGCGTGTCAAAAATTCTGACGCCGCCCAGCCAATGTGAAAACCCTAACTGCAACAATTGATAAACCATTGTGCCGTGACTGTCAGTCTGCAAGCACTGCAGGTCACCTCAGGCCCTGAATCTTCATTATCGTCTCTCTGCCCCAGTTCTCGTTCGTGCTCGGGTGGCTCCTCGCGCCCGACGCCGGCGGCGCCGTCGGGTTCGGGCTGCTGGCGGCGGCGTGCGCGCCCGGCGGCGCCCTGGCGGCGCTGTGGGGCCCCCTGGTGGGAGGCGCCGTCAACGTCGGCCTCTGCCTCGTCATGCTCACCAACTCACTCGCGCTCGGTGAGTCACGTGACGCGTTTAAAATACGTCACGTCACGGATGAAACTTGGTGCGTTCGCTCTCGGTGAGTAAAGCCACGCATTTGAAGTACATGACCACATGGATGAAACCTGGCGTTCAGTTCACGAGTGTTAAGCGGCTGCAGAACGTCATGGGACCTGACTCCCCTCGCGCCAATGATTTGGTCACCTTCGCATCAAAAGCAATGCAGTCATTGAGTGTTATGCCGGACACGCAGGGCTTCTGAACAGATCCCAGATGACCACGGTGAAACGCTCAAAGAGCAGACTACGCGCCCTCTCTGCACGGATACCCCATGTCCACACACGCACAATGCCAGTGTGTCTGCAGCTGTCAACACGTTCACGTGTATATTTAGCCACACAAGCACAAGCACACCGACACACAGGCACACACAAAGTGAATTTTCTGTTACGTTGTACCTTCTGCACGCATACACACACCCACACACGCACAATCCGTGTTGCAGTGACCCTACCCCTGTGGCTGCTGCTGCTCGGACGTCTCTTCCTGCCCCCGGAGCGCGCCGTGCCTCCTGCACGCATACCCACACACACACGCACAATCCGTGTTGCAGTGACCCTGCCACTGTGGCTGCTGCTGCTCGGTCGTCTCTTCCTGCCCCCGGCCCGCGCCGTGCCTCCTGCACGCATACCCACACCCAACACACGCACAACCCTTTATTGCAGTGACCCTACCCCTGTGGCTGCTGCTGCTCGGTCGTCTCTTCCTGCCCCCGCACCGCGCCGTGCCCTTCGTCGACCTGTGCGTGTTCGCGTGCGTGCCGGTGCTGCCGATCCTCGCCGGGGTCGCGGTGCGCAAGTGCGCGACGCTGCGCCCCACCTCCCGGTGAGAAGCTTCAGTCAATCAATCAACACAGATACAGAGATCTAGTGTCGTGTGCGGTTGGGGCCCCGGTTGGGCCTTCCCTCACACTCGCCACTGCTTGCGGCACTACGGTCGGTAGCAGTCTCGGGCTGGCCAGACTGCCTTGGTAGAAGTAAGACTCAAGCACAAATGGTGCTAAGTTTATTCTAACTCCAAGGCAAAACTGCTCTGTAGGGTCATCATGCTCATGGCTTTTATCTGGTAGCACAAGGTGCTGGCCTGGTGTGCAGCTTCAGCTTCACACAGCTCTACTGAAGCTGCTTCACCAGGTACTCAGCGCCTTGCCATAAAGCTGGAAAGCAGGTGTGGGAAGAGCCAACTCTTCCACATGACACTAGAGACCTGTGGGGTGTCACCACCGTGTCACTCCAGTGAACACAGGTTTGGGAAGCGAGGGGCAATCCCTGTCTCGACCCTCACATGTGCAGGTTCAAAGTTAAAGAGGCAAAGTGGTCCGGCAGGATCTGAGTGATCTGGAGGGACCCAACGCCATCATCTTCGTCCATGGTAACCCCAATCAGTTTGCGCTCGCTGTTGAAAATACGTCAGAATCAGAAAGAAGTCGGTCTCTTTCAAAGTTTTGATACAGTGTACATTGAACGTGACGTGTTTGGATCAGGTCTGAATCGAGCATGTTGTGTTTGCATCCACTGTTCAGATTGCGTGAACTGTGAAAGCTGACGCGCTGCATGTGTTCAGATTTGGGGTACGTAAATTTCGGGCGCTCCGTATTTCAGAGCGCGCGCGGCGGTGATGGAGTTCTCCGAGCGCTCCCTGCGCCCCTTCTCCGCCGTGCTCCACCTCTCCTGCGCCGTCTACGCCATCGCGACGCAGCGCCGGGTCCTCGGGCCCTTCCTCCGGGAGTGGCGCGTCCTCGCCCCGGCCGCCGGCCTCCCCTGGGCCGCGGGGATCCTCAGCGGCGCCCTGGCCACGCTCCTCCGTCTCCGCGCCCAAGAGGTCAAGGCCGTCGTCATCAACATCGTGTGTATCAACATGGCCGTCGCGGTGATTCTACTCCGGAACACACTGCCCCAGCCGGAGTCGGATATAGCGTCAGCGGTGCCCCTGATTTCCTTCGTTTTGTCTCCGTTGCCCTTGTATTTGTTTGGATTGTTCGTTACTCTGAAGCAGTTTCACGCAGACAGGGTGGCGGCGAGGCGAAAAGTGAGTGGTCAGGTCAGCGTGGTAACCTTGGAGACGGTGAACGTGTCGGAGGGATCACGTGATCAGGATGACCTGCAGGGTCAGAGTGATGATGATGATGATGACCATGGCCCGGTGGAGCAGGAAGAGCTGCAGCAGCTGAACCTGGAGCCGTCAGACTGAAGCCCGACGTCACGTGCTGTGTCTGCACTTGCATGGTTCCTGGTTTTGCAGTTTTGCGACGCACAGTCAGAGCTTGGCTCTGCGTCTGCGTTCACGCTCCAAATGATGCGTACGACACTGCATGCTGGAAGCTGTGTTGAACTTTCATGGAATATGGACCTGGACTGCAGGGTCCAATATTCAAGGAATCTGTGCACGCACACTCAGGCACCATACACGCGCACGCACAAACAAGCTGTGTTGAACTTTCATGGAATATGGACCTGGACTGCAGGGTCCAATATTCAAGGAATCTGTGCACGCACACTCAAGCACTCTTCCACACGCACGCACAAACACGCATGCACTCACTCTCTCTCTCTCTCTCTCTCTCTCTCTCTCTCTCACACACACACACACACACACACACACATCAGAAATATCGCTGACATAACCAGTTTTCTGTGGTGATACACCGCACACGCCCTTCAAGTCAAAATTTGTGTCAGTATCTGTGTGTATCTCAAAGCTTTAGCTTCAGATCTCCGTTTTGCGTGTTGTTATCTGATAACGCATCAGAGTTCCACTTCAGCGAGTGTGTGTGCGTCCCTCAAAACTTTCACCGTCTTCACTGTGTGACATGCATTCAGAGAGTTTCATGAAAGGAATATTGATTGAAAAGTTCTTTGTGTTGAAAATGTCAACGTGTCCAAAAATTCTTCGTTCAACCTGAAGAAATTCCACCAAAATGAAGGGATTAACTTCTGCCTGGAGATGTGTGATTTGTGTCATGCTGACTCGTGTGGTTCTGGGCCACGCCCAACAGGAATACTCAGAGATCACCGGACCCGTCTTCAGGGTCCAGTTCCAACCGGCGATAGTGGAGGAACTTGCCGAGGATGACTACACCACCGTCATCATGAACCTCACAGCTCCAAACGGAACTGACACCTCCTACACACTGAACATCACATCAGATGACACCGACATCGTGGTTCTCTCAGAGGGCGCCACCCTGGATCTTCCCGCTGCAGATCCAGGGGCCTTGGTCCCAGGGAACTTCACCCTGCGGGGAAAGAGACTGGGTCGCACCACGCTGAGTTTCCAGTTCACGAATGAGGACACTGACCACGTGGACCAGGAGTATCCAGGGCAGTACGAGGTGTCCGTGGTGCGGACTGACCGGATTGAGGACGACATCTTTAACTACGCCTTGGGACTCATCATCGTCATCAATAACGTCGGCTTCGGCTGCAGGTTCGAGTGGAAGGTGGCCCGTCACGTGTTCTCCCGACCCCTGGCGGCCATCATCGGGGTCACCGGACAGTACGTCATCCTGCCCCTGGTCAGTATGCAAGGTTTATCCCACGCAGAGTGCCTGGATCGAGATCCAAGGACCCTGGAGGTGAAGGTCTTCGCAAATGTCTCACTCAAGATCCAGCTGTTCAGCTGATCTTGCTTATACACAAGATAATCAGCGTCCTTCACAAGTATCTGCTGGATCCAAGTGAACTGCAAATTACTCGCCATATCAACAACCTTGAGGTGTGCCGGATCCAGGGGCGGATCTCGCAACCCTCCAACCCACCATAAAAATGGAAGAACCCTCCAATTTTGCACTCAGTGGTCCAGATGCTTTTACCTTCCCATGTCATTTCAAAGTTGGGGTCGGTACTCTTGGTGAAATTCTGGATCCGCATGCTGTTATGAAAACCTTCACATGTCTTCGTGTGTTGCGAAACTGTCTGCGGTCTGTTGGAAGCCACCAGGGTTGTCCAGTATCCTCGCTGCTGGTTTCCTCATAAACGCACCATGTCCACACAAACGAGCGTGCGCGCACACACACACACACACACCACACACACACACTCACTCACACTCACACTCACACATACACACATACACACACACACACACACACACACACACACATATATATATATACAGATCCCTCATCATTTCCAGCTCTCGTAGGCGCTGATCGAGCTGACGGGTCTCTCCAGTGACCTCGCCTTCGGCCTCCTCACGAACGGCCTCTCCCTCTGTAACACACACGCACACATACGCGCAAACACACACCTTCATGTCTCTTGGTCATTTCCAGCTCTCCTGGGCCCTGATCGAGGTGACGGGTCTCTCTAGCATCCTCGGCTCTTTGCAAACGGGACCTGTCCCCACGCACACACACACACATACACACAGACAACACCTGTCTGTCTGTCTCTGTCTCTGTCTCTGTCTCTGTCTCACACACACACACACACACACACACACACACACTCACGTCTCATCGTCATTTCCAGCTCTCGTGGGCCCTGATTGAGATCACCGGGTTGAGCAGTATCCTCGCCTTCGGCCTCCTCGCAAACGGCTCGTGCCCGAGCGGAGGCAACTCGAACCTGTGGACGCTGCTCCTCGGAGGTGACGTGACGCTCAGTCTCTGCATGACGTTCGCCAGCAACATCGTAGCACTTGGTGAGTTCGGGAAGATAGTCAGTCTTCTACAACGTACAAAGCCTCTCGCTGTGGAAGTGAATTCACACACTGAGTTACAGTGGAAGAACTGTTCAGGACTGCTGTAAATCACACAACTCTTTTCTCTGTCAAAAGTTTTGAAAAGGGAACCGTTTTACAGTGTATGTGAACCCTTACTTTGTGCGTTGAGTCGAGGACGCTTTGGCCAACAAGAAGCAGTGCTCAAGACAACTGCAGTGCGAAGTCCCTTGCGGCGTCGGCAATGTCATCAATTCTTCCTTGTTCATAAATTCTTCCTTGTCCTCCATGTCTTCCACCAGTCATGATGTTTGCAGGAGGGGGTCTGGCTGCAGGGGGTCCAGCTGCAGGGGGGTTGGGGGAGGGGGAGGGGGGTTAGGGGGAGGGGGCAGGGGACATTTCCAACTACCTGCCATATACTGCACTACCACATGGTGCTTCGCCCTGAAGGGACTTCGCACAATAAAATCAAACTGCAGCTGGGTTTTGGTCAGACTGAACAGCACGCACCTGTTGAGGTCTGCGGGTGTTGCGGGCACCTGTGGGAGAAGCGCTTGAACTCTGTTTCACGAATCTGTTTCACGAATGGCACTGAATGCGAGAGACCACGGCTTTCAGAGGAATGCTCAAAAACGCATTTAGTGATCGGAGAATCCAGGACTTGGTCTCCTTGAGGATACCGTACTTTGCACAGGCGGAGCAAATTTTTTTGAGAAACGTAAATATCTTCAGGGCCTCCTTAGATCCACGACTGTGAGTCCCTTCTTGGGAGCCTCCAGTTCTGTCAGGTCAAAGTACTGGTTCAGCATAAAACCCGCGCTTGTGACTCTCAGAACTTGGGAGCACCACGTTCTTTTTTAGCCAAAGAATCAACAGTTGAATTCCGTTGCCTTTTGCAGGTGGGTGGCCCCTGTGGCTGCTGACGCTGGGCCCGACCATCCTGGACGACGAGGACATCGATATCCCTTTCCTCAACATCTTCGCGTCGCTCATGATGCTCGTGGCGCCCCTGGGTGTCGGGATGCTCCTCAAGCGATGCGCACCCAAGGCCGCGCAGTTCATGCGAAAGATCCTGCGTCCCATGGCCGTCTTCCTCCTCGTATTCATCATGTCCTTCGGGACCTACGTCAACATCTATGCCCTTGATTTCTTCCTGGAGGACTGGAGGGTTGGGACTTGCTCAGCCCTACTGCCCTGGATAGGGACTTTCCTCAGTGGGCTGGTGGCTTATGTGTTGGGGCAGCCGTGGTATAGGGCGAAGACGGTGGGGATAGAGACTGCACTGCAGAATACGGCGCTGACCCTATTTATGCTGAAGTACACGCTACCACAGCCCGAGGCTGATATCGCAGCCGTGATGCCCCTGATAGGTACCCTGCTCGCCCCCATCCCGCTCTGTATCAACGGGTTCTACCGGATCTTCAGGTACTTTTGCTCGGATACGCACGTGGACATGACGAAAGAGGAAGTGGAGAGCCAGCTCGAGGACTGGTATACGGATACGGACTCGGTTTACACCATTTCTATGAACGGGTATGTCAACCCCAAAGTGAGTCTGGGGAACATACCCGATGGGCTCACTCCGGATTTTGAAGCCTAAAGGTGGATTCTGGATTTTCTGTGGACGGTACCAGGGTCATTCATTGTTCATGTTGGGATCAGGTCTGTCCATCAGAAAGGTCCAAGACGAGATAACCACACCAGAACAGGTGAGGATCTTTGCACAAAGAAAGTTTCGTCGTCAGCGCGCTTTTTGCCTGAATTACAAGTGTCCGTTTTCTGCACGTGCCGCACGTGGGGTTTTCAAATAATTTCACAGATTTTTTTCAAGCATTGAGGTCAGGCACCCCGTCTCTCGATTTAACCCTTGGGAGGGCTTCGGATCAGTTGATTGACATAAAGTTTTCTGTTGAACAAAGAGTGAAGAACAAACTACTCATTTCAGAAACAAATCCAACAATTTTATTTGCACAAAAGTGCGCACACGTGAAGTGCAAAAACGCCTCAATTGTGGCTAAAATTGCCATTGTATTTTCAAACAGGGGCAGATCCACCTTTCAATATCACGCGTGCAATTCAAGTGTTGAACCCCGTTCAATGATCATCCAAAACCGCATTGTTATGAACGACAAAAGATCAGCTGCTGGAAAACCTGAAAATGTCCATGTTGTTCATGGAATTTCCAATGTCGGCCAATGTTTCAATTATTTGTTGAACAAAACAGCAGAAAAATTTTTGCGGTTGCAATGATCACCGGTGAATAACTTTCAAGTGTTCGCAATCTGTTCCGTGCAGAGTCACAGCAATCCGTGCTTTGGCCTGTGCATCACACTGTGAAGTGCACGAGGGAAAAATTCAAAAATACTTTGAATTGTTGTGAAAGTACACAAGGCATTGAAGAACTGAAATGGTTTGCTGTGTCAAAACGACGTGCATCCTGAAAATATTTTGTTGTGTTTGTTTCCATCGCGAACACACTCACACACGCGCACGCACGCACACACGCACGCACGCACGCACACACGCGCACGCACGCACACGCACGCAGACATACATGCACACAAACCCAGGCGCACGCATACGCATCCACGATACTTTTAACACTTGAAAAATACACCTTGAAAAATAAACCCTCAAACAAACTTCCTTTGCACGCGTTCCATTTTTTTGAGCCGTCACCTTGTTCAAAATGACAACTATCAGTTGGCCACCAAATGCATCAGACTAAACCCTTTCCATATCAACGCATTTCGTTGCTTTGCGGAGCCCTGCAGTGCCTCAGTTGAACAAGCAGCAGTTCCGATTCCCTGCAGCGTGCCCAGTGGCCCCTGCGTACCCCCGGCCCGCAGCAAGCCCGGAGGCTGGGTACCCTCTCTCCGCAGCATACCCGGCGGCTCCAGGGTATCCCCGGTCGGCGGCGTAGTCTCTCCCCGGAGGGTAGGCGTATGACGGGTGTCCCGTGTACATAGAGGGCACCACTCGCTGCACTGACTCCACAGTGACGTTGATGTCCCCTTTACCCTGCAAAACAACAGCGAGGTGAAGCTGCAGCCAGAATAAGGGTTTTCACATTGGGTGACGCGCATGCGTTTTTGGGGCTGGCGTTAAAAATTTCACCATTGGGTTCAACGTTAAATTTTGACGCCGACGTCAAAACCTCGACCGCGCGTCACCAATGTGAAAACTGCTAATGTTGCGTCAATCAGAAGAAAGTTGCGTTTTCTTCGACTTGAATGTTGTTCATGGAAGGGTATTACAAACACCAATGTATGTGCAGGAAGCAGCCTTCTTGCACCGTGTCCGCCATTGGACGACGGAGAGATTGATCTGAATCCCTTTAAGTCAAGTTTTCAGTGGTCGATCAAGGTGCATTGTTTTGCATTTTTTGAGTGTTTTGAAAGAAACAATTGTTTTCGTGTTGAGGGCAGGGGTGTAGGGGACAGGGCGGGGAAAGCTCTTGAATCCCTTCAGGGGATCACCCAACCCTCGTGCTCACAGGCTGTTTTGAGTGAGATATTTACACTGTTGTTGTTGTTGTTGTTGTTGTTGTTGTTGTTGTTGTTGTTGTCGTGTGTGTGTGTTTCCGGTGTGCAGGTGAAGCACGAGGGTGCGTTGGTGTGTGTATGTGTGTGTATGTGTGTGTGCAGGTTGGTGGGTCCCTTGAATGGAAACCCAATCCCCACACTGACCCGAAGTCGCGCCTGCTGTTATGAGGAGAAAAAATTGGTGTGTGTGTGTGTGTGTGTGCGTGTGTGTGTGTGATTTGTGGTGTATGTGCAGGGTACTGGGTCAAAGGTGCTCTCTTGAACGAACACCCCATCCCCACACTGACCGGGAGTTGCGACTGCTGATAGGCGACGGGGCCGTAGAGGCGCGGGGCGAGCGGCCGGCTCTGCGTGGTCAGCCCCCCGAGCGCCGCGTACCCCTGGTGCCCTCCCGCGGGCACCTTCTCAAACACGTCCGACCGCACCTGCGTATGGAGAGACAAGGAAGGCGTGAGGGTACACTGTACACGTGCTATCATTGGGCGATTTACGTGTGCGGCTGGCCGCCGGCGAAGTCACGTGACTTCGCGCATGGGTTGGACGCAGGGGGAAGTGGGAGCAGTCAGCCATGATGGTCTGCTCCACAAGCGAGACGTGCCTCGACCTGCGTCTCAGTCTCAGTTCAGTTCTGAGTCTCTGGCTCTTCCGAGCACTGCTTGGCCATGCTGAGTGCCATCTTTTTTGGGTGGTGCTCAGAAGAGCTGGGTCTTCCAAGCACTACCTCACGGCTCTTCTGGGTGCTACCTGGCTTTTCCAAGTTCCCCCACCGCCTCTTCTGAGTGTTATACCAACTGGCCCCTGCTGAGGTTGAAGTAGCACTTTGAAGAGGCAGAGACTCAGAGCTGAACTGAACTGAGACTGAGAAATAGGTCGAGGTAACACACGCGTTGCGTTGTGCGCTTGCGCAGGTTTGGCGTGACGAGACTGCAGAGAGGGACTTCGGGTGTGTAACATCCGGTGGGAGCCGGACCTTAAAAACATTGTTTGCAAAGTCTGCAGCCACAACATGTGAGTATCAAGTGCCAATCAATCAAACGCAACGTTCAAATTGATGTACCGTGGTCCCGACTGACGTGTGCCTTGTGGAACTCAATACGTGGCACAGCAAGGAAAATTTTGGAGTCTGGGGGTGCGTAACGAGGTACTCACGGTGCCGAGGGTCTGCAGTGCGCGATGCTTGTCGTTCTCGTAGAAGAAGGCGCTGAGGATCTGGGCGACGCCCTCCTCCGTCTGGGCGTCCACCAGAACTCTGCGTGAGGCCAAGTCGCTTTGTGTGAGTGTGTGTGTGTGTGTGTGAGAGAGAGAGAGAGAGAGTGTGTGTGTGTGTGTGAGAGAGAGAGAGTGT
>JAAUXT010086822.1_pt1 | contig 10146 bp, 9 predicted proteins | sample 7278171 | NCBI WGS metagenome assembly JAAUXT01 (sample SAMN14350112, study PRJNA611818) | marine sediment metagenome | isolation source: surface marine sediment (1.8m) | place: French Polynesia: Moorea | collected 2018-08 | reverse complement strand
GGTATGCCGGACAACCCGGACAATCTATAGCATTTATATTGTAATTTCATATATCATTTTTTCATCATCAGAGCAGAAGAAAAAAATGATACCATATGCAATGTGTAAAGCACCCCTAAGGGTATCTGCACCCACTGTGATTCCAGTCTGTGTGATCACTGGAACAGGGGTAAAACGGAGGTTTTGTCCGCCCAAGACGGACGGACGCGGATACAGGGGCAAACCAATATCAGACCGCTACCGCGGCTGATAATCAACAAGCCCTGAGCACAACAGATCTACTGGTCTCGGGAATCTCCATATTTACGATGTCAAAGTTCAATTTGTCCGTCTGTGGTGCGGGGTCATTTGAGTCGTATTGGCCTGATGACACGAACGACAAAGGTACAACAGGTACATTGGTGGCACATTGACTGACAATGAAGCACAGAAAACCACTTTTCCACAAAGACCGAAGAATGCCCCAGCAAAGGAAACTCGTACAAACGCTTGTTCCTTTCTTTCCGCAAGCCAACTCGACTTCTGCCACACATGTCAGTCTGTGGCAACAGTGACGGGAAGCCAAGCCTTTTCAGCGAGAGAAATACACGGGAATGGGTTGAGAAATTCAGGGTGTTTTTTGTGATGCACGTTCTCCGCAGAGTCAGCACACGACGAGAACAATAACCCATTGAACCGGTGCGCTGACCTACTTTCTGAGACAAGTCTGTTGACAGAATGCTTGAAGCAACATGGCATGACATGCCAAAATGTTCCTGCGTATTCAGTCCTTCACCAAACCACACACGGCGCACGTTGAATCGAAATTGGCCAGGTTCCTGCGTTGCTATCATAATCATGAATACTTAAACTCCGATTGATCGTTAGATCATCTGTCTGCACGTTTATACTCGTGTGCAGCAGTCAGATATGCGGGTACCTGTCGTTACAGACACCTGTACGTACAATTCAGCTGAAACATGTGCACCTGTACTTGTGCAGCAAGTATACAAACGCAACAGTTTTACCTGAAGATGAATGGGAACCTTCTTCACCGGTGTCCTTGTAGCCATCTTGTCAATTCAAACTGAAATCCTCGTTTTTCTGGTGGTCAGACGGTGAACACGCTTATTTTCCACCCAAAAATCATGTGGCTTCACACTCAAACACAGCTCTCGTCCAATGTGCTTCAGTAATTTTTGCAAAGCTTGGTATTTGTCCAAAATTCCGTCGAGTATTCACCACCAGGCTCAATTGCTATTCCAGTTTTTTCACAGTAATTTCGCTGTGTTTGTTGAAAGCTATCCAAATTTTTGTTCTTTCTTCGCGGCCTATTTTGCTTATCTGCACCGAGCAAAGGTTGAGTGTTGCGTCCAGGGTCTAATGCAAGTGAAGCAAGAATCCAAACCGTGGTATCAGACTTCTAAGGAAAGTGTGAAAATATTCCGTGAGTTGTGCCTCTCACAAACAGAAGTCTGTCCGAATGTTTGTGCCAACGTGCTCCCAAATGCCGGCTTCGTTACAGTGCTGTAGGCCGTCTTCCTGCCAAACTTTACCGCCACAACAATGCGTGGGCACTCAGGCAAACAACTATCCAACTCGCTGTCACCCACATGCAATTCAGGCACCGAAAATGTGCGCGATAAAACGAATTTCAAAAGTGCCTTCTGCAAACGAATTTGCCAGCCCTTGGCTTGGGGAGTCGTCAATGACTGCAGCTTCTTCCTACTTTTGGCCCCGCAACCTGAACAGCCCGACCGGCACTCCAACAGCACGCACTCGATCGATCCGCGCCTCCACGTGAGTCACCAGCCGGTGAGAACAGTAGTGGCCCACCATGCATGGACCCGTGCATTTGCAACCACAACTTTTGAATTTTTTTGGAAAGAAAAAGGCTCTCCATACGTTTGTTGCAGAAAATGCACTCATACCTCCAATATAATTTTGATTTGCAAAAGCAAGTCGATTAATATTGGCACTTCGCGAAATTGTGTTGAAATATTCAACAAGAACCCTTGTCAGTGTTGAGACGAGCGGGATCTTTCAAAAAGACATTTGCGTGAACGAATCGCTCAGTCAGCACAGTTCACGAATACCATCAACTCTGAAGCCACAATTTCCCTTTGGGTGCACACTGCTAATATGAGCAAATGGTCACGTTGGAGGTCCAGCCACCCACAAAATTTTGAAAGCAGACGCGTATTATTCTCACTGAACTGGACTGCACATGCAAGACATTTGGGCGAGGCCCTTCTCCGGAGATCAACTTTCCATGGGAGGAGGGGGGGGGTGTTTTTTGGGCAGCTTCACAAGGCCTGCCAGGTAGGAGGGGGACCTTTCCAAAAGACCTGCCTTGGTAGAGTACGTGGTTTGTCCACGAATCTCCGTTCCCGGTTTTCACAAACTCAGACTTCTACCAACCTGATTCACCACACCAACTGGTGGGGCAGATGCACCACACTAGTGGGGCCAGATTCACCACACCAACTGGTGGGGCCAGATTCACCACACCAACTGGTGGGGCAGATTTACCACACCAACTGGGGTGCCAGAGCCAGCAGCTCTGAACCAGCTGCTTTGTTGACTTGCAACATTTCCAAAACGGGAAATTCGTGGACAGACCTCGTATCCGAGCGTCCGTCCCAAAACCGTCAGGCCTCAAGCTTTTCCCAGTAGATCTACACAACTCCTCAGATTCGGGTGCGCCTACATGTAACGTATTCTTGGACTCACACCAAGGGTGGGCACCAGCTTCTTCAGGAGTTTCCGCGACTTCCTGTGCATTTGTACTGGAATACACCAAAAAGAGAGCCTGCCCTCGACACTGAATCCCACATGCATACCCATGCACATTTCGTCAAGCGCGAATTTTGCATTCTGCATGTTTCAGTGATTCACTGGCATTTTGGGTCACAAAGCCGTGTGCAAGTCTGTCACAAAATTCACACCATTCAAAATTTTCTGAAAAGTGTTCAAGCCATATGTGAGCCAACACTGATCTATCTTTGCACACCGCATGGCCACACGATACCGAACTTCGAAAGCAGCCCCAAGGCGCTGAACTGGTCAAGACCCTGACAAACCCAAAACAGCCCAAAGGGAAACACTATGAGGTCAACAAGAAAAAGTTTTGAAACTTACGACCGGCGGCATCTTCGGTGAAAGAAGAGCTCAATCTCAGTAAAATTCCGTTACAAACAGTCCCTCCAATTGTACAGCATTCAATTTGAGCGCTCACAAACGCCGGGTGCACGACTCTATTGGGAAGAACAAACTTTTGGTGTGTTTGGAGCCGTCACACTCAGTTCGTTATAATTGTGCTCTATTTAACTCACACATCACTGCTGCCCACACAGACACACACATACACTTTTCCATGTATGTACGCCAGCCAGCAAAGCCCATACCAGTCTCCCGAGTGCAGCAACTTTTGGTGAAGCTTGGCCATCACAACTTGGCAACACAATTTGTCCACGAGGGACACTCAGAACACTGGAAACGGCTTTCTTGTGCGTTTGGGCTGTGGATCTTTGAGGGCTGACATTTCAGTTGGTGCACCCTCCAAGAATTTTTTGCACTCCGTGAAGTTTGATTTGGCTCGTGGCTCAAAAGATTGTTGTGGAGCAACACCGCGCGTTCGCAAGGTACTGCGTGGTTGTCTTTTCGCACGCACAGAAAAAAGTGCGCTCAACCTCAAAGAACTTTCCTGAAGCAGCTCTGCACCATTTTCAAGGTGCGAGCACAAGAAGTAGCTGACTTTCAACTGACTGATCAGTGATCGAAGACCTGCTACCATCTGTTAACTCCCGAGCAGACTCCGGGGTCAACTCACGCAAAGAGGGCACTCAATGCGCTCCAGTTGAGAACCTGACAGATACTCAACAACAAAGCTATCCATCTGTGAGCACGTTCTCACACGTACATTACTCATCGCAACTCTTCACGCTGTGCACGTAGAAAGCAACGCAGCATGAGTTTTGTTCCCGTCTGCTCAGGTGAATGTTCACCTGTTCGAAGTCTCTAAAATCCTGGACGGCAAGTCGGCTTTTGTAGCTGCAGTGAAGTTCGCCAGCCCCTGGCAAAAGTGCCGAAATTTTGTTTTGCGATGTCCTTGTTTCGTCTACGTGAACCGTCAACACGCGTCGAACACTCTTGGGATCGAACACGTCGATTCTGCACACAGAAAGCAACTTTTTCTGTGGCCTTTATCAACAAGCAAAATAGTCAACAGCAGCAGCTGAAAAGTAGATTTGCAAACTGCACAGAAATGCATCTGTGCACACACCACGAACCCGACTGCAATGAAAACTTACAGCTTCGCTCACAGGCATGGGACCTTTTCCTTCAAGTTCTGTCTGTACTGCGCTGTCCGTCCCAAGTGTGTCGTCTGTCTTCCCCAGATCCACGTCATCTGCTGTTTCTTCATCCGTCCTTGATTCATCACATCCGTTCACTTCCTCCAAATCATTCTCTGCAACTTTTTCTTTTTCATCTGCTGTGTCCTCGGTCACAGAATCCTGGTTTTCTTCCTTTTCTGTGGGTTTTTCCACCGCTGTGTTGTTGCCGTTTGTCTTCCCGTTCTTGTCGCACCCAAATCCGATCGGAAGAGTCTTCTCGTCGAACGCTCCCTCCACGTGGCCGAACAGTGTCCCTGACAGGAGTCTGGGTTTGGGGCGAGGAGAACCCACCCCACAAAATATGGAGGCTTCAGAAACGTCCGATGCGACAGATTCTGTCGGTGACCTCGGCGTTTTGGACATTGTGGCTGTTTATGACCACTGAACTGCAGGCTGATAAGAAATCTCCGGATGTGTCTTTGGTAGATTCAGTGATTTGGTATTTGCGTTGTTCGTTTGCAGTCACACAGCAGCGAACTTACAGCAGATAAAACCACGTACATGTATACAGAAATACAGCCCAAACCTTCCTCCTGCTGAAAGATTCCAAAGTTGCACCGGAGCAAATCAAAATCCTGCCGTGAAATCCTCACACAAATGTTGAACCAACGCGATCCATGCAGCTAAAAATTTCTGCTCGCGTTTTTTCCATGCAAACCTTCCAATCTTCCCTCCTGCAGCAGTGTGAGCAGATCAAATCAGGATCAACGTGAATTGCCACATTCCGTGTGCAATCCGCCGGTCACTCCGCATCAGATATGCGGACAACAATTCAGGTTCCCACTCTTTTTTCTCCTCTTATCACCTGCAAGTTCCGCCAGCAGACAAATTTGGAGCGCAAAAAAGGGTGCGTGCAGACAAGCGACCAGACAAATGGTGGTCACACAAGGCGCTGCGTGGTGATGCCCTGATTCAGAAGTCCTGACAGGAATGCAAATTTAGTTTCACACAAGATACACGGCGCACATGTTCCGAGAAGTCTGCAGTTGAAAATCCATGGCGCGGGGCCAAGAATAGGATCAAAAGCTGCCATTGGCAAACGTCGCTAATGCGGTGATTCAGACTGGATTCGTCATGCCTTGTCTTGCAACTCAAACAGATGCACGGCAGATTTCTTGACCCCTCTGAAAATCCACGGCGAAGCTGGATGCATGCAGTGACAAAGCAAATTTGCATTTTGCCCCCAATTAGTGATTCACCCCCGCAACATCGCGACTGCATGCTCACCCTGACGCAGAAGAGTGAAACCTGCCCGAGAATTTCACAGAACAAACTTGCGATCCATTCCACCAATGTGTAGACCAACCGTGAAATTCACTCGAAAAGTCGTTCGTGCGAAAATGCTCCCCCTTTTCTCGCACACTTCCCAACGTGCATGCACACAAAACAAAGATGGAAACATCAAGAAAACGATCCCACGCACCGTTGAATCAACAACACACAGCCCTCAATAATTTGAATCGAAAGGCAACGCCTAAGTTATCTTACCATCCTCGACCGACGTTGCTGAGGCTCTCTCAAGCCTTTCTGTACAGCTGACATCGCGAGACCATGAACGCCCACGTACAACCCCTGGTGTTTACGTTACCACAAGCTTCTGCCAGAAACAACGGATTTTCTGTCTGAGAGACTTCAGTCTTGTCTTGAGTTTTCTTTCACCAATGCGTGCGACCCAATTCAGTGGTAGATCAACACTCTTGAATGTACAACTCCAATCAATAGGCCGAGATGTTTTTCATCAAACAGTTGTGGTGCTCAGATCAATTTTTAATGACACGATTAAATGAAATCCGCTTACGTGGCATATTTACCACTCGAGCAGGTGAGGGGTCGACAGATAAAGCTTACTTTTGTGCGGCAACTTTGCCATAGCACACTTGAAAGGAAGGGTGCCTGTAAATCCCGTGCACAAATTTACCTCCACCACCAGACACAATTTTGTTCGCCGTGCTCAACTGTGTCGACATGAAGCCTGCATGGTCCTGTAGGGACCCCAAAACTGGGTCCGCAAAGAGTTCACCGACCTGACAGAAGAACCGGCGGTGGGCGGGGTCTTTTGCACTCTGAGCGTTTTTCATTCAGAAGAGGGGGAGGGAGGAGGTACTCGTACGAAAGAACCTTGAGAAAATGATATTTTTTGCAGGTTTGGTCGTTCCGTCTTCTGAGCATTGTTCAATGGGTGTTGGGGGGGGGGGAGGGACCACCAATCCAGGGCCCCATCAACCTGTCATCCTGCGCCAGCACCCAGAGTGGGTCCTTCCGACGCTCCAACTGTGCTCATGGGGTGGGGGTCAGTGCAGAACAGATTCCGGAGAAAACACGCACCGACGCGACAGAGATCCAGCAGCGTGTCCAAGTGTCCACGTGCAGATGAGCAAACCAGATTGCCCGTCTGGGGATGGGGTGGGTGGGTTGTGATGAACACTCAATTTCGTGCGTGACCAGTTTGTAACCAAATGGATATCCATTTCTATCACCGCACCCTCCCCTGAAAGTCCGTTGGTCGTGCAGAACACGCTGGTCTGTTTGTCAAAGTTGGATGGACTCTGGTCTGGATCGATTCTCAAGATTTGGAGTCCGCCTTCCGGGGTGAGTTATGGTGCCATCAGTCACTAATTTTCTAAATAGATAGACTCTACTGACTTTTTCAATGTCACAAGACGCAAGAATCTGCATCCAACAATGAAGCATTCAACACAAAAGCCCAATTTCTTCAAACAACATGTTTACCTCTGTACTCTGATTCCCGCGCTGCAGCAATTCTTCTGTTAACCACAGAGGGCGTAGCGTTACCCGTTCACTCTTCACCAACTTTCGGCCTTTTCTCTCCCCAACTTCCGGTAAGAATATAGCGACGTGAATGTTTTCCCATAGAATCCAAGAGAATCGCACAATTCAGCTGATCTCAGACTTGTTTTATTATCGTTTATGAATTAGATAGTACATTAGAAGCCTGTGGAGCTGTTGTGGTGCCAGTTTAACTCGTGTACGCGTCGATATTGGCGGCCAAAAATGTTTGATTTTCTCCCTTTGAAATCGGCAGCGTTTGTTCCTGCCAAAAGAGTTTCACACGAAATTTGTTGTCTGGCGCTGCCGGTAGTTTGAGCAGATCATGTCAAGCCGCTCTGCAATGTGTAAAACTTCAGAGCAATGTGTAGAACTGCAAGAAAGTACGAAGTTGACGTGGCCTTTTGATTTCAGTTCACCATGGGGGCCTACAAGTACATCCAGGAGTTGTACAGAAAGAAGCAGTCGGATGTGATGCGCTTCTTGCTGCGCGTCAGGTGCTGGCAGTACCGTCAACTGTCGTCCGTTCACAGGGCACCGAGGCCGACGCGCCCAGACAAGGCGAGGCGTCTGGGATACCGGGCAAAACAAGGTAGAGAGATTGACTCTTTTCTTCAGTTCCCACAAACTGCACAGTGAGTGCCGCAGATCTTATTTGCTCCCAGTTGGATGACCAGTGTTGAACTGGAATTATGCAATGCAGCTCCAACAACTGCAAGCTGTGCGCATTTGCAAGTTTCCAAATTTTTCGCACTGCCTCATCCACAAGGGGGTCTTCATTTGTTAATTTACGTACTGATTTCACCGGAGTCAGTGAACATGCCACTAGGAGGGGGGACTGGTAGCTTGAATGGTTTTTGTCGACCCCCTCCCCCCGTGCAAGACCACATTGGGTCTTGACACCGAATGGTATTGCCCTCTTGGAGACGGCCTGTGTTCTGTGAAGAGTACCGGTAAACTTGAATTTCGTTTGGTAAATCACCGATGGCGTCGCCAAAGCACGTCAGGTTACTCTGCACGCCATTTTCTGTTTTTCCGGTTCGTTCGCAATGTTCATTGGTTGACCTGTGGAAATGCATTTCAGACAAATTTCAAGTTTTGGGGACTTTCTGTTGACAGGATACGTCATCTATCGCGTCCGCGTCCGTCGTGGAGGTCGCAAGAGGCCCGTGCCGAAGGGAGCCACGTACGGAAAGCCAACCAACCAGGGAGTGAACCAACTGAAGTTCCAGCGCTCCCACCAGTCTGTGGCTGAGGTAATTTGCTTTGGGGTTTTGTGGTGACTGGGTCAAAACGACCGTTGAGTGAGCTGGGTCAAAACGACCATTGAGTGATGTTTCTGTTGCTGAACCGCAATTGAGTGATCTACAACAAATGTGGGCTTTGCTTCGTTCACTCAGAAGTTGCAAAACAGCTTTCAACAGCGCGGACAAGTCATTTCATTCCACGGTTTTCACGCGTCTGGTGTTCGACAAATCTTGCCAACGTAAACAAATAATTTGCGTTCCCAACTTTGAAAGCCCAAACATGGGACTGTGGTGTTGCGACGTGTCAAGAAGTGATTCCATATTCCGCCGAGTGTTCCATAGTGTCGGCGTGGTAGTTCTAACAATAAAAGGTTTCTCTGAGCATGATAAAAAGACAATTTTTCTTGTCGTCTTCCACAGGAACGTGTTGGGCGCCACTGCAAGGCCCTGCGTGTGCTCAACTCTTACTGGGTGGCGCAGGATTCCACCTACAAGTTCTTCGAAGTTGTTCTGGTGGATCCCTTCCACAAGGCCATCCGTCGGGACGCCAAGATCAACTGGATGTGCAAGCCAGTGATGAAGCACCGGGAAATGCGTGGCCTCACCTCGGCCGGCAAAAAATCGCGCGGTCTTGGCAAGGGACACAAATTCACCCACACGATCGGTGGCTCGAGGAGGGCAGCTTGGAAGCGCCACAACAGCCTGTCGCTCCGAAGAAAGCGTTGAGCATCGTGACGTCTGCGAATTGTTTCCTTTCGTTGAAGGAGCGAATAAAGACAAAGAGAGACGTGCATTGTTTGTGTTCTGTTCGCTTCCTTTTCAATTGCTTCAAAATGAAAAATATTTTTGGATGATTCTCTGACAACGGGCTTGCTGAATCCTTTGATGTCAAGACGAATTTACTTGGCTGGTGGGCGTTTAGGGATTCTGTTCAGGTGCATGGCGTTGAAAACATAGAATCCTCCCGTGCTCCGGTGTTGCGTCGCAGGGGAAGTGTCGAAACTCGGACCGACCCTGGACGAAAATCGCTGGGAGAGGCACGGGGTCGTTTTCTTTCACTCAGCTCGACGAAGCCACAAATAACATCTGCAGCTGTATCTCAACGGCAGTGAACACGAGAGCGAAGGGAAAGCGAAAAACATGACTTGTTTGGAGTTGCGAGCATCACTCTTTGAACGACAGCCTGTACGGCGTTAAACCGGAAGTGGGCCGTCAGAACTCTCAACTGGGTCACGTGACCACAATGGCGGCTTAACTGAACTTTCAAAACCGCTTCTTTGTTTATGTTTTGAAATAAATCAGTGCTTTTTCGGAAAATCTGGAGCAATGAGTTACAAAGGCGAGTTCTACATTGTAAATAGGTCCTTGTAACACTTTCAATGGGTTTCGTGTCGTCCTTGAGAGGTAAGTTCAAACATTGTTTGCACCTGTCACTGGTGTGGTTTCGTGTCTCGACTTCGTTTCCTATCAATTGCGTTCAGTGCATATGTGAACCAAATCAGAGTAATACTTCCTTTTGGTTTGTGTATACGTTCTGCCGATCAACAACGTCCTAAATATTTTGTGACGCTGACATCACGCCTTACACTCCTCCCCATTCTATTTATTTGGTTTTGGTACTGCAGTAGCTTGTTTCCAATCTGACCACAGCTTGGCCAAAATAGGATAACTTTAAACTTCATAAAATTTAACTATTTACAGTCTTGTTTTGGATTTATTTACATATGCTTTGTGTT
>JAAUXT010083473.1_pt1 | contig 10146 bp, 8 predicted proteins | sample 7278171 | NCBI WGS metagenome assembly JAAUXT01 (sample SAMN14350112, study PRJNA611818) | marine sediment metagenome | isolation source: surface marine sediment (1.8m) | place: French Polynesia: Moorea | collected 2018-08 | reverse complement strand
GTTCATGCCTCATTAACTTTTGTCAGTTTTCAGCAAGCAATTCATTACAAAATAGTAATGGGTCTTGAGAACAATGGTTGTGGCGTTCAAGAACAAATCCTTGTGTTATATTAAGAGAAACCTCTTTGGAACCAAATACTTCCTGTCACGGAATGGCAACTTTCTAACAAACATTCTGTCCATTGCAACGTGTGACAATTTGTGTCCCTCGGTTTCACCACAGGAAACGAGGCGACCCTTACTGTGGAGGCAGGCAGGTCCGACTACACCCGCTCAGCGCTCGGTCTGAGTCAGTACACAGTGTACGTCATCCTGTCCGACTCGCAGGAGACGAGGAACGACTCGTTCACGATCACCGTGGAAAGCACCAACGCCAATGCGCATGCGGCGGCCCACAAGGTTCGTTTCACCGCTTTGCTCAATCCTCGTTTCACAGCAGAAGGAACAGGCTCTCCCTCTCAAAATATGACATTTCTGAAACTTTGTGGTAAGGTTGTTCACTGCCCCGAACACAATTGCCTCGCAGGACATCACGGTGTACAACTATCTGCGGAGTCTTCCCGAGGTGGCCCTTGGTAACGTGTACGCCGCCGACGCCGACGACTGGGACAGATACGAGAAGGTCTTCACCTTCACCGCCGAGTACGACTTCTTCAAGTGAGTGCTCTGTGCTCTTGTCTTTATCCGCTACATGTGTGTGGATTTGGGTGCTCACCCAAGCCTGCAGAGCTCGCAATGTAGAAAGGGCGATGTTCATCTTCACAAGCGATTCGCGTCTCGGGCTGATGTTCCAACACAAAGCTGTTGGTTTCTTCAGGCTGAACAACTCTGGGGAGTTGTACCTGGTTCCCGGGGCTCGCTACGGGGAGCACAGCCTGGAAATGAGCATCACAGACGGCACGACGACCGCCGCGTCCACAGCGACGGTCAGGATCTTCTACCTGGACGACGACGCCCTCAGCAGCGTCGCTTCCCTCAGGGTCGCAGGTCAGTGACTGATGTGCTCATCCTTCTGCATCATCAGGGCTGGTGTCGAAAAATTGGAAGGGTCAAACATCTGTTGACCACTTCGTCACCTGTGCCCGCGAAACTGGAGACCAGGACCCCCCCCCCCCCCACCCGAGATTCGATGTTGACCTTCCTGGAAGAAGCAAACACAAGAGGTTTTTTGACGCAGACTCTGCACAATGTGAGGCAAGTGCAAGACCAAATTATGCAGCATCGGTCAAAGTTGGACGAAGCAACACAATGACAGATTGGTGTTTTACTTTCAACAGGAACCACAGTGGAACACTTGCTGACGCGGACCAAGGCAGAGGGAAACATCACCGTCTACAACGACAACAAGTTGACGGAGTTCAGACGAGCACTGGCGACCTACTTGGGGCTGTCCGAGACCAACGTCTGGATCATCAGTCTGAGACCAGTTCCCGTGGATACCAGCCAGTGAGAACAAACTTTCACCGTCTTCGTGTTGCCCCTGGTGTCGCTCTCAGTAGAAAGAAATTGTGACACCAGATTGCAGACTGCATTCAGTCTCATGAGCGTCTCTCTGATTGTGGTGACACGATGGTTGACCAAACTTCAAAATGCTGTCAGGCGGCTCTTTTCAATATCCACGCAACATTCAAGAAATGAATCTTGGACATTTCTGGTGTTTTCAGCTACAAGTGGCGTCAGGAACCGAACATGGTTGACATTTACTTCCTTGTGTACGTCGGATCCGCTGGTTACACGGGCGAAGGTGTCACATGGTACCGACCAGCAGCGGTTAACGGCATTGTCTGGGCCAACAGAGCGCTGGTGAGCGTCTTTGGGGTCTCTTATGCTCAATTCAGCTGCAGAAACACGTGTCGTTGAGGGAAGCGCGTACCCAAGCAATTGACATGTTTCGCTGCAGCTTCAGTCGGTTCTGGCAGAAGATGCCACCATCCTGATGTCTCCCATCAACAAATGCATCAACACGTCCTGCTGGACAGGAGGTAACTTGGTTCACTCAAGCATCTGCTCTCTGGCTTCTATGTTTCTTTGAAACGTCGAGCAAAATGCGGTTGAATACATGCAACTCATCGTCGTTTTTGTTGCGGTACTCAGGATGTTCAAACGAGTTGGTTACAACGACTGATGGTTTCCTTGCCAACACGAACGCCACGTCCATCCTCGGCGTGGACGTGCAGTTGGAGGCGACGTGCGCCTGCGCAGCGCGCGACCTCACCTTCCAGGAGACGCCCGAGACGTGCGGCGTCACTTCGTGTCACAACGGCGGAACGTGCTTCCAGCCCGAGACGTGGGACAACATCCAGTGAGTCACAAAGTCATCTGTTTGAAACAGGTCGAACCAAGTTACGTCAACAGATTCTTTACAAAATTGTGACTTGACCAATTCCTAATCGCCCCCCCCTTCCCGCACACGCGCCCGTCTGACATTGCTGGGTCTCGCTCCAGGTGTTTGTGTCCAGCTGGGTTTGATGGACCTCGCTGCGAACAGTACAAGATCAGTTTCGACGGATCGGGCTGGTCCTGGTTCAGTCCTCTTCAATCATGTGAGACAGATTCAATCAGTCTGGAGTTCATGACGACAACAGACACAGGCCTACTGCTCTACAATGGTCCCACGGAAGCCGTTTCAGAAGGTACAACCCACTTACATTTCGTGGTTCTGAAGGACATAGAATCTACCTCTCACTCTTTAGCACAATTTGTGACTTCGCCTCATTCCCATCACTTTGGTCCAAATCCATGGTCGCTTTTGTCTGTTTCAAGATGCCCAGTTCCCACTGGACTACCTTTTTCTGGAGATCGTTTCGGGAATCCCTCGACTGGGTGTCAACTTCGGCGACAGAGATCTTTTGCTGGAGCTGACCCGAAACACGATTCCGCTCAACAATGGCAGGTGGCATCAACTGCAGATCTTCAAAAACAACAGGGTAAAGCACCACCGAGCACGGAATGACAAGTTATTCATCTCAGCTCCACTACGACGCTGGCAACAAACTTCGTTTTGAAAGTGTTCTCAGGAATTGAACCCCACTCCACAAGTTTACGGCGCCGTCTGCAAACAAGAACTTGTCCCTGCCCTTCACAGGAGGTTTCTCTGGTGGTGGACTCGTGCAGAAACGCTGTGATCAACGAAAACCTGACCGACTCAAGCCTGGACACGAGCGCGTGCAAAGTGACAGGGGAACTTCCGGGAGACAACTTTCTATTGGACGTCATTGCGCCACTCGAAGTGGGAGGCAGATCCAACCCCAACATTGGCTACCCACCGGGCATCAACGACCAGGGATTCGATGGCTGCATCAAGAACTTGCGCGTCAACGGCGAGGTGAGATCTCCAACAAGAAGTGTACTGATGTCAGACCAAACACACAAAGTACATTTCTGATCTTGGAAAAGATCGCTGAGCTCACAGCGTCGCGATGACTTCAGCTGTATGACCTGCACGTCGGGGACGTGGGCGCGTCCGTCGGCACCGCGGCCTCGTGTCCCGGGGAGGACGCGTCCTGCGCCGCCTGCCCCGTCAACTCCACGTGCGTCGGCAGCCTGGCAGACGCCGCGTCATGCGTGTGCGACTCGGGTGTGTTCGACGCGGCCTGCTCGCAGCAAGGCTTTCAGTCGCCGTCTCCGGCCTTCAGATTCAAGCGACAGGCTGCATTGGTGGAAGGTACACAACATCCGAACATTCCTTCCTCGAACAGGAACATTGGATCAAACGAGAGATGCACAATTCAAATGCTGCAATCTTTGCAATGTTCGTTTCTTGATGAGGAACCAAACCTCCAGATGATAATTGTCAATGTCCCGCCACCATGTCAATCTACGTGACTCTCGTTGTTGATCACTTTCTTGCACTTCCTTCAGAGACGACCGTGAGGTCACTTCCGTCGCAAAACAGCTTCCTACAGTGGGACGTCCTCGCGAGCTACAACGCCAGCAACGCCAACAGCGCCGCGACGCAGCTGCAGCTGCTCTTCAGGACGCGGCGTACAGACGCCGTCATCTTCATGGCGTCCAGCTTCTCGACGCTCGAGAGGGTCATTCTGGAGTTGAGTGCTTTGAGCAACTTTTTCCTTTTTTTAATCACTGTGTATGACCGATTGGCTCCATAACCCCTTCATTGTTTGTCATCAATCAAGATCCAGTGAACTGTACCTGTCAATGCACATAACATAGTCAGAAAACAGAAGCAGAAACTGTAGCGATCTTGCAGGTCGCCGACAGTCGGCTGCAGTTCCGGTTTGACTTGGGCTCTGGCGATCAGAGCGTCTCGCTGCCGCACGTGAACGCGGCGGACGGCAGGTGGCACCAGGCGCTGGTCACGCGCTTCGGGAATCAGGTGGCGCTTCACATGGACGCTGGCACCGGCAGGTGAGCGAAAACAAGAAAAAAAATTGCCCCACTTTGCCGATGCACGTTGTTCGAGGTCAGCGACAAATCGACCGTTGTCAAAAGCTCGAAAAAGACTCGTAGATCCAGTGAAATTTCAGATATTTCAACCAAACGGAGGTGACGGAGGACTCGTTTCAACTGATGTACCTGGATGGAAAGCTTTACGCCGGAGCTGATGTGTTCTACCCAAGGTTCCACACCGACCCCACCATTTCCGATGCCTTTTTCGACAGTAAGTGCACTCGTAAGACGCAAAACTGAGTTTTGATTGAATCCGTGAAGACAGAGGAAAGCGAGGCGACAGGTCGTGACATGTCAGGCGAACTGCAATTCTGACGATGGTCTGTGCATTCTGCACCAAAGAAACTTGCAAAACCCCTTTCGCACATCAGCTTCGTGATACACAAAAGAAGATCATGCATCCGCACGATACGTGTTCTGCCGTCATCCACTTTTCACCCGAACTTGAACCTTCATTTTTCTCTTTTCCCAGGCTGTGTGAACGACGTTCGCTTCAACGGCGCGCAGCTGCCGATGGTGGTTGGAGGGGCAAACAACGCCGTGGCCGATTTGACATCAGTTAGTGACTCCAGCACAACCTGCGAGAGCAACGCGTGCGCAGATGTGACGTGCACTGAGCCCCAGTCTCCATTCGACCAGTGGAAGCTCTGCGTCTGCACGTGAGTCGCCGTGTGTCTTGTGCAAAATGGAGACCGTCTGAAGTTGGCAGTTGCAGGTTGTGTTGGCCTCTCAGTTCAATCATGATGAAACCAAGAATTTTTCAACACGCTTCGGGTCTCATAACTGAACCTTTCTGTCCTGATCTCTTAGATGCCCAACTGGTCAGGTTGACGCAGCTCCACCGGACCTGTGCACTCCAGTGCTCGACTGCTCCGTCGAACAGTGCGCGAATGGAGTGTGTATTGGTGAGTACACACTGAGTTTTACAGGACATGCGGAGTCACATGGAGATGGACTTGTTTCGCGCGGAAGGCTTCATCCACCCTGACACACACAACCCTCAGAAAAAAGAACAAGAAATTAGCCGTACATACCCAGTTCCCAAGCTTTTCTGCCTCTTGCAGACGACGCGACAGGAGAATTCATCTGCTACTGCGACGAGGGGTGGAGCGGGGAGCGGTGCGACGTGCCGGGGGCGCTCTTCTCCTCCGCGTCCGCCGAGCTCAGCCTCGCCGCCATCCTCATCATCGCCGGCAGCGTCCTCCTCCTCCTGCTGCGTGAGTTCAGCTGCAAACAGACATGCTTCAAACTGTTCCACGGTGTCACAAAAGTGAGCACAATAGACGCCACGTTGCTTTTCAGTGCTGCTGCTCCTGTTGCTGTTCGTGCGCGTGTTCGGGCGGCAGCCGGATGGTCTCATCGCAGGGGTCGAGCCGGTGCACCAGTCCCGCGAAAACATCGCTTTCTACGACGAGGAGGGCGCAGGTACGGACAAGCAAGGGCCTTGATACGGACCTCCAAAAACACGCGCCTCGGCATACACACACACACACACACACACACACACACACACGAATCCGTTGTGAGAGGTGTCGCACCGTCTCTACAGGTGAGGAGGACGAGTTGCGCTACGACATCGCGGGGCTGAAGCGCGCTCTGGACGACTCCGGCAGCTCCGGCTCGTCCCGCGGCTCGTCCGCCGGCCTCGTCGAGCACCACAGCGTCATCCGCCGCACCGAGGTCCAGCCTGTCCGAGGTCTGCAACAAACAGCACGCCGCTATAAAACAGCGAAGCGCCTCTACACTCGACGCACACATTGCACTTTCCTGTGTAGATGGTGCTCTGTTGATCCGATCGTGTTTTTTTTTTGCGCTGTCAACGAAAGATCTTCACGATTGTGAATTGTCAAACTTGGCGTTCTTCAGGAGCGGATCCGCGGTCTCCGGTGAACGAGGCGGCGATCTTTCCGTCCGTCGTGACGTCATCGGGAGAGCTTCCTCCCAACATCGGCAGCTTCATCGGGGAGCGGCTGGACGACGCCGACACCGACTGGAACGTTCCGCCCTGGGACTCTGTCAGGTGAGCCCCACACCAACGATTCTCTCGGCGCCCTTTGAGAATAAAGTCCCGAAAGCGAGGCGTTTTAGTTTTCTTCCCACTGCTTCTGTTTCTTTCCCAAACAGTGTGCCGCCAAAGCTTTCGTGGTGAAAAACACACACCACACCACTATGCCTTGCACCCAAGGAATCCAAAATGTTTGCGAAATTTCCATTTCATCCCTTTTGTTTGAATTCGATGTGCAGGGAATACGAGGTGGAGGGCAGCATCGGAGGTGCAGGCACGGAGCTGTCCTCTCTGGCTTCATCCAGCGACAGCGACGACGGCTTCGACTACCTCAACGACTGGGGCCCGCGCTTCAGCAAACTGGCGCAGCTATACCGAGCTCCGTCCTCCACCAGCGCGGACAGCGACAGAACCAGCAGCACCCTGAGCCACGTGCACAGCCCCGTGACAGCCAAACCCTTCAGACCCACCGTCCCCGTCCCTGACACAAACACTGAAGAGTTCCGACCAGTGAGACCTGCTGCACCCAGAGACAGACCTGACGGTGTGCCGTACCGAGATCCTCCGGCCTACGTCAATCCGCTGCCTCAGCACATCTTCCCCGCGTATCAGCACACGTCCTCCGACTCTGATTCCGATTATCTCGTGCCCGATTACAGACAATCACGAAGCAGGTCTGTCACGCCTCCTCTACACGGTCGCAATCAGTTTCAACCAATTGGCGAACCGCAGTTTTACCCGAAGGATCACACTTCGTCAGATGACAGTTCACATGATTACGAGAACACGAGAGCTCAACCAGACAGGCCCTTCCCTCAACAAGACCAAGAACTTCCTGATCAGGAAATCGAACCGCCCAACCATACACCAGCAGACCCTCAGATCCCCAGCACCAATTCCTCCACCTCGTCAGATGATAACAGCCTGTACGTGAACACGGTGGTTGACGTGCCAAGGCGCGAGCAATCTCCTTCACCGGATGTTCAGCAAGACCATCCCCATAGGAGTCCACCAGAACATGCTGAAGATGTTCAGAACGAGACTCCACACTTCAGTCCAGTTCCATCAGAAAGCAACGAAGCAGAATCAGACCAAATTCCTGAAAGCAAGCCAAAATTCGGACGGGTCGACTCTTCCTCAAGCGAAGAGGAGCCCAGAGATTCTCCATCGCCAGCGGTGGAGGAAGGTCAGCCTGACAGCCCCGAGCCCCCACGCCCAAGCATTGAGGTGATACCCGGCGACATCCAACCGTTGTACAGCCTTCCGCTTCTCGAGGAGACAGAGCCCAACGATGTGGCTCCTGCCCGGTCCAAAAGTTCCTCTTCATCTTCGTCCAGTTCCTCCAGTTCATCAGACCGGAACTCGGAAATCTACTTGCCACCGACCGCAGAGGACATGTACGAGAATCAACTGTATGAGCATTGGTCCGGCGGTGCATCACAGGGCATTGATAACTTTGCCTACGTCCATCCCGAGGGGGACACACCCCGGACTGGGAGCAAAGCCTCGTCACGGGAATCAGAGGTGTGAAACAGGGCACTTTCCAGCCTGAAGCTGACATTCAAAGAAACTCCACCCGCAGATATATTTTGATGCGAAAAGTATGTAGCGTTGGTAAAAATCGTACGAAAAGTGTTGTGCACCAAAGTCTTTACGGTATTCGACGAAGCCACTTGGTCCTGCTGCGACAATATCGGAGGGTGACAGTGTTGATGTTGATAGATGACGAAGATAATCTTTCCCAAAGCAGTCTTGTAATGTCAGGTCTCACATCCATTTCACAAACTGTGACTGCGGCACAAATCTCCTGAAGAATTTCGGAATGCATTGTTTTCAGCTGTGCGTGGCTTCACACACCAGTGTAGATCTGACAACACTCACCCATCCCCTGTGAGGAAATTTGTCAGAACTTGGTGGACACAAAGGGAAATTTCAAGATGTGGAATTGAACCTCTTGAGGGATGCAGAAAAATACACCTGCTAAAGAAAGAAACAATCCAGCAAAAAAGGCAACCATTCTTTGTGAGGACATTTTTCCAGACCTTGAATCCTCCAGCCCCCGACATTTAATTTGTCAAGTGGTTCTTGCTGCGTTTCCGGAGGTTCGCTTTGGGTGTTTTTTGCCAGTGACACTTGGCAGACGGCTCTATTGGTCACGTCAGTTGTGCGTTCAAGCATCAAACAAGAACGTCGTCGGGTGTGGACACACACTTGACTCGAACGCCTACTCTGGACACTTTGCCACTGCAACTACATGTACTGCTGATCTGACGAGTCCAGCCTGACTCGTTGCAACTTTTCAATTATTGTTGTGCGTAAACCATGGGTCCACGGAGGCCATGTCATCTGGCACCTTGAAAAAAGTACACGTTTTGTCTGCCGTTTTGGAGTTTTGGTCAGTTTTTTAGATTTCACTGGAGGCTGCGCTTGAAACGTTGGAAAAGAAACGTTTTGCAAATGGTTTTGGTGGGAACACTGGAACACTTTGCCGTTTGCTGACTGCATGATAAGTTGAATCAATTAGGCTTTGGGGCCCCGAAATTTTCCAATTGAGGGAGCGGGTGCCGCGGGGGTGTCCAGCACAATCCACCCAGGGAAAAACACGCAATTCCCTCTTTCTGTGTTTGGGTGTGCACATTTGTCAGTGCACTCGCACTTGTGGGAAATAAATGAGGGTGTCTCCTTGTGCCCATTTGGGGAAAACACATTGTTTGCAGAAATAGGTGTGCAGCCGATTCCCACACCATTGTCCGTGGAGATGCTGTCTTGTGCGGCCGAAAGGAATGATGGGAAACAGCCGTCAAGAAATGTGACATCAGGAAATCACTCTCGATCCGTCTTCACGATGTCAATTTCTGCACCACTTCATTCTCTGCAGGCTAATCAACAACCGTGGCAGGCAAAACTGAAGAGAGAGATGTCAGGTTGTTTGTGATAACTACCGCAGCACCCAGCTGAAACAGCTTGCTTTCTTTTCTGCATTCCATTCCCGCAGTATGTGCGCAAACTCACAACAGCTACAGCTTGGCAACCGTCCCAGACTCGCCGTTGCTTTGCACCGGATTCGCGCAAAACAGTCAGAAGAAAACAAGCAATGGTGGGAATCTGGTGACAAATCCACACGAAGCCATCGAACTTTGCAGTCGACGAAAACAAGGCTATTCGCGGTAAGATAATGGTTCACTTCTCAAGATTCGATTGTGTTTGAAAAAGGAACACGCCCGCCATGCAGATGCAGCCTGCCATGGTGCCTTGAGGTGTACGGGTATACCAGTGGTCTCTCGTTTTCACTGCGTCGTACAGCTGCGTGGGAAATGGCAGAGACACTTCTGCTCAAGCGAAATTCACTGCTGACCAAGACATTTTCCTACAGGCGGTTCACTTTTGGTCTCAATCTCTTTTGATCAACATCAACTGTGGAGTGACTTGAAAACCACTCACCTTAAAAAGAATGGGCGATCTGGTGCACCGTGTTGTGGAATAGTCCGTGTGGGGCCGGGCCTAGGTTGAAGTACTATACCACTGCAGCAATCACTAGTGGGTCCCTTTTGTCCCTATTTTGCCTGGCTGCCTCCTCCAACAGTTTTCTAACCCCATTTTGCCTCAAGAAACTCAACAATTCAATTTTGTTACTCGTAATATATCTTGGCACATTGGCAGCCATCTTGGAAAGAGAGAGGCAGAACCACAAGGGGTCACGTGACCACCCCTGGGGGGGAGGGAATGCTGGG
>JAAUXT010031811.1_pt1 | contig 10146 bp, 8 predicted proteins | sample 7278171 | NCBI WGS metagenome assembly JAAUXT01 (sample SAMN14350112, study PRJNA611818) | marine sediment metagenome | isolation source: surface marine sediment (1.8m) | place: French Polynesia: Moorea | collected 2018-08 | reverse complement strand
CTTGAAATACTGAAAATGTACCAAAAATTACTATTTTTATCATTATTTCCCTAAAATCAGGAAAAAAAAATACTTCAAGGCCAAAAAAAAGCACAAAAAAGCACATAAAAAAGCAGCTGGTCAAAAAAAAGCACAAAAAAGCACATGTGCTTTTTAAAAGCACTCTGTACGAGCACTGCATACTGCAATACGAAAGTACATGGGATTGAATGCCAGGCAATTGAGCTCAGATGGCAAAAAAAGGGCACTCCTGGAAAGCGCGCTGTTGAACCCGGTTAGCATTGCAGCACTACTGCCCATCCTTGCAACCAACCCTGTCAGGAGGGCGGGGGGGGGGTCAGGGCCTGGCACTAGTACTCAGGGTTGGCGCTGCACGTGTGTGTGTGTGTGTGTGTGAGTGTGTGTGTTGGGAAGGCGGGCGGTGGGTTCAAGCAGTAGTCCCCATGCCAGACCACACACACACACACACACACACACACACACACTCACAGACAGCATATTTCATACCCTGGATACTACTCCAGCAGTACGACCGATGGTTGGACCCAACCTGGCGGCATGAGGGGTCGGACATGGACATTGCTGGACTCCCGTCCCCCCCCCCCCCGCAGCAGCCGTGCAGACAGACAGACAGACAGACAGACACACACACACACACACACAAACGCACGCGTACCGAGGGTGCTTACACCAAACGGCGGAAAAAATGCACAGTGGCGAACCACGTGCTGACAAGTTGTTCCAAACCAGTGTTGAGTGTGGAAACTGATTTCCACTGCAATAGGTTGCTCATTGGAGTGTTGAGAGAAAGAAGATGATCGGTCCCTTCACACGGCTTCTGAGCGACCAGCGTGGAAGAGAAAGATTTTGCACCCACCAAAGAATGGTCTGGTGATGGCACGTCTTTTTTCAGGCAAAAGGTTCCAAAGCACGATTCCATTCTGTGCAAATAATCCGAGTTCGGTGCTCACTGTTGGAAATCTCGGCTCAATTCCAGGCCTTAAGTCGCAGTGCCGCTCACTGACAGACGAAGGTGGCAATCTCACTGTCTCTTTGCAAAATCCTGAACGCCATCATCCTGTCGACTGAATAACCAGACTCTCAGCTGCGATTTAGTTAGCACGCTGCTTCGGCTTCTCAGAACAAGCCATACATCACTTCAATCACCCCACAATCAGCTGAAGAAGCTCTCGTCAATACAGAAATATCCTTTCGCGATCGCCGCTGAATGGCTTCAAGAACCTCCTTTTGTGCTCTCGTTTATTTTTGAATCCACGAAGTACCAGGATGCTCAAAATCTTAAAAGGCCAAGAGTCCCGTCACGTTCTACGAGCGTCTCAGTTCCCTTTGAGAGTGGACAAGCGTTGACTTTATCATTGCAACCAGCGTCTTTACGCGACAATACATCCAGTCACTCTTCCTGCAGGAATCAACTGCATCGCAGAGCGCGATTCGCCGACTTATTTTCAGAAGCAGCATCCTCTCACGAGCTTCCCAGTAAAACAAACAGTCCCTGCAAGTGGGAAATGCAAAGATTTTCTCTTTTTCCGCCAGACACTTCTGTCGTTTCCAAAATTGAGTTTCCAGCAGTGAAGCCGCATTTCGGGTTGTGAATGTCTTCTTTTGGAAACAACTGGCAAACCACAGACGAGTTCGATATTGCCCATCGCGTCGACTGATCAGCTTCAGTCAGCAGCTCTTTTCTCACCAAGTCTCATCAACAGAGGTCTGCGACAGCGACCCGCAATTTGATAGCACCTCGACACCAAGAACATTCCCAAACCTTCTCCTCGCATGACGCGCCGCCCTGCACACAAGGAACCTGAAAACTCGCTTTCCAACATCGCTTTCCAACCAACACGTGACTGAATTGTCAGGAAACTTGTCCACACCCAAACCAAACATTCGTCCGATGAAACAAGAAAGCGGAGCTTTGTTCACAGGCTTCTACCAGGTCAGGGCCCAACCTGAAATTCGATCTTTGGGGGAAGGGTTGGGGCCACCCAAAGTAGGGGGGGGGGCAACTGTCTGGGTGTACCCCCCAAAGGGCATCAGAAATCCACTCACTCACTCACTCGCTCACTCACTCACACACACACACACACACACACACACACACACACACACACACAACGTCATGAACCCAGGCTTGCTCGGAAATACGCGCCTGTGCAAATATTTGAACGGCAAACCCTTCCCGTGGAAATTGCTGTGTGAGCGCCATTGTTGGCCTCTCCTTATCACCTGGTTGTCTGCAACAGCACCCCTTGCAGGACTGCTGCGAACCCATGTGGAAACCTTGTCATATACAAATGGAGGAACCCCACGAATCTCGTGGGAGGAATAACCAGAAGTTTCCTCGCAGAATTGTTGTGTGCGGTTCGGGTCTCGGGAGAACCCTGCCTCACACTCGCCACTACTTGCGGCACCATGGTCGGTAGCAGTCTTGGCTTGGCCGGACTACCTCAGTGGAGTAAGAAGCAAGCATATGTTCTATAGTTTATTCTCACTCTAAGACAAGTAACTGTTCTGCAGGGTTGTCATGTTTTTGGCCTTTATCTGGTGGTGCAAGGTGCCAGCCTGGTGCACAGCTTCAGCTTTGCGTAGCTCCGTTGAAGCAGCTTCACCAGGTACTCAGTGCCTTGCCCAAAAGCTGGATTGCGTGCGTGGGAAGAGCCAACTCTTCCACACGACAGAATCACGAACAAGAATGCCAAGGCAAAGAAAACAGGCGCACCTCATCGGGCTGCCTGCCACATGCAACTGACAAGTCAAAGTCCTCCAAAAGCGGGGGGGGGGGGGTGATGGACATTTTACGGGCATTTGTGTGTGTCACCAACTACCACCCAACTTCGTATGGTCACCAAGGGGCGATGGGCAACGAAAATTTCTTTAGAAGCTACTTGTGCTTGACAACCACTGGACTAGCTGGTGAACATCGCAGGGTGTCCCCGCCCGTGTGTGCAGATCTTTGCAGACTGCACCCAATCAAACCAACAGCGTGAGAGTGAACTGAGGAAAAGTATTGTTTCAACAGATTGTCTGGGTGACTGAACTTGTGTCCACTCTGCTGAACGTCAGCTTTTTTTTATTTTGCATGGATATCGATCTTCACGCCTTCCTTGACACTTTTTATATTTTTGAAAAGCACATTCTCTCGGTTCAGAAGGCTAAAACATTCAGAGGTGGGGGTGCAAAATGCACTCTGTGGCAGAAAGGCGCGGCAAAATAGCATGCACACAAAATACCAATCCTGTTGATTCTTGGTGTGCAGATCCGCACACATTATCACGGCAATTCGTGTCTCTGCACCACAAGTCTGCACAACGATGCCTTGATTCGGTGCAAATCGGTCGCCCTTCAGTGAAGCCAGCCTGCACCTCCACCCCACCCTCAAATTGTCAAAAATAGCATGCGACTTCGGAATGTCTCGAACAAGAGGTTTGGATCTGGATACACACTGTATTTGTCCGCCTGTGACCATTGAGATTGTTTTTTTTTTCTTGATCTAAATTAGATTCTAGACCAAATCTTGAAGACGCGAGTCAACCGAGACTTCTCAACCTGACCGATTCACCACGCCAATATCTGGCCCACTGCGAGATCCAGACTGTCAGAGTCCAGATCTAGAGTCTACCATCCGGAGTCCACGCAGAGTCAATACAAAATTTCAATCATGAATTCCTTTTGGTCCACATCAATGCCAACAGTTCTGCACCAGAAAATCTTCACTCTTGATCTCATCTCCGGATCTCAGTTCAGACCCAAAAAGACCGACTCGACCAAATTTTGTGTTTGGAACAGACCTGAAATAAATTTTTGTGGCCAATTTGTTCTCCAGTGAATGAAGAATGGTGCGAAGCACATGGAAGAGTGGCGGCAGCCAAACTGATCTGCTCTACTGCTGTGACTAACATCCCAGCCCGAACTCAAACGAACCAGGAAAAGGATTGCTTCAGAGTTGAGATGAAGAAAAACTTTCCCTCGCTTTACTGTTCTCAAACACAATGGCGTCAATGAAACACTGATCACACACATTAAACTACAAATTTACCTCCTGTTTGGAAAGTTTTGGCTTGTCTGACAGCGATATCTTGTCGAACTCTGCACTTGGCACCGGTGTAGCGATGCGCTGATCCGCCATTGCTGTCTGCTCTGGCCGGGAACCAGTCAAACGCCGAGTTGGCCGAGAAAGTGTTGAACGGGCCGCAAATGTCAAACGCGAGCCCCGGCCAAAAACTGCACCCAGCTTGGTGGGTGAATGCACATGATTCCCACTTGTATCCCGCAGGGGTTTCAGGTGATTTGAGGAGCGTGCGCTGTTGAAGGTGACAAAAAGCGACCGAAACGGTGTAACCGAAACAAATCACCCACAGGCAGCAACTACCAAACGTATGTAAGCTATTTCATGGTTAACATAAATTTCAAATTTAGATCTTTTGGGTCTTTTTCAATTTGTATGGGTCAAGGATAATGTATGAGTAAGGATTTTGTCAACTTTGCATTTTTAGGTTTTTGAGGGCAAAAAGTTTTAAATTTTGGGGTTGCTCAATTTTGGACTTGACTTCTCAAAGTATGAGATATCTTAGAAAGTATGAATATTTGATGAGGGATGTATTTGATGAAATGTAATATATTAATTAGGTACTGGATAAGTATTATTTGTTTTTTTCCATTTTCAAAAATGTGTACATGGTTTTCAAGTAAGGCCAAAGCTCAGGTACAACTTGGGATTTTTAGAAAGTATTCAAAAGAAATATTTGGCAAAGATTTTTGCAAGTTTTATGTGCAATTTGGTGATAAAGTTTCAATGTACAGATAATTTGGGTATATTTAGGTGTATTCTGAGTGATAAAAATTATCACATTTTTTATTTTATATATTTATATTTGTATATTTACACACACACACACACAATTGATAATTTGTGCATCTGCCTGTTTGAATTTCGGTCGCTGTGTTTCGGTTGCTTCTCAAATCACCGGGAGCTCCATGGAGCTATTTTTCATGTGATTTGGGGGGGGGCGGGTGGGGGGGAGGTTACATTCCAAAGTGTGGACAGACGCACACATGAATGCTAAGGGTTTTTAAGCCGTCAGCGGCACCTAGATGGCCGGCTTGGCGACCATCAATTAGAGCGACCCGAATTTTCAAGCGACCTGAACAAATCACCTCAAGCAGTGGAGTCAAATTTCTGGTGCATGCTCTAAGTGTTTGGTTCAGTTCTCTATTTGTTGTGTTCTGGGTCCTCAATGATGCCCAAGGTCTCAAAAGAACAGAATGAAACATTTTCAACTTTTTTCAACATCGCAAAAACTAAAACAGTTCAGAAAAGTTCTATTTTGTGTTGCATGTGTAAAGTGCTGAAAGTATTTGTTTCAGGGTGCATGTTCATGATTTTCGTCATATTAGTGGAGCTTTCAGGTGAAGTGGACATTGTCTTCATGTGATGAAATTTTTCAGTTGTTTTCAGGTGGTTGAGATGAAAGAAAGTATACCAGGCATCTTGTACAAAAATGTTTGGTGTCAAAAAGAAAAATGGGAGGGTTGTGAAGGGAATTAGCTACAAAATACCCATCTGTGGAAAAAGATCAACTTCATACATTGCTTATCTGGGATAGGGAAGCAAACTCAAACTTTGAAATTTTGTTGAAAGATAGGTTCTGGAATTATGACTTCTTTGTACTTGTTTGGAATGGCACAGGTTTTTGCACTGGGTCTGTGCGGTGAAGTTTGTATACATGGAGACAATCATTTTGTGTTTTGATCATGTCAATTGGATGAGGCATTCTGAAGCTGTGGTTGGGGATTTTTTGTTTCAGGCAAAAAAGGAGCAAAAATTTATCAGTGGCCTGACACATTACAAAAATATTCAAAATATTTTCCGTGTTGCTGGTGTCGAGAGGGTTGTTGGTGGACTTGCTTGGTCAATAGTTTTGGAAAATATCAGTTGTATTCTGGAGCGTCAATTTGAACTTTACAAAAAGAGTGACCTAAATTACCTGTCTGAATTGTTCAAATCACTGCGAGGCCCACAGGCATAATTTTCTCAGACCAGTCGCCTGTTTCTCAAAATGTTCTGTTTGTAAGAACAGTCCTCCCATCGATCTCCCAATGTCCAGTGAGGAGAAAAAACAGGAGCCATTTCTTCAATATTTTCTCCTGTCTCTTTTTTCTCATTTTCTCCTATCAAAGAACTTCAGGAGAAACAACTTTTTTCCCATCTTAACCTTGAGAAATGTGAGATCGAAGGAGGATTCAGGAATACTCTCAGAGACAGGAGGAAATACCACTCCCAAATTCATTCAATTTTTTCTTGTGCTCCCATCTTGGCGACGAACATCCCTGCTGAGTTCCAGGGGCTGAACAATGACAGTTTTCTCAGTTTTTCAAAAAAGTGATCTCATTGGCGAAGTGACCAACTTCTGTCTGGACACTCAGGTATGTTTCAAACGACACACAGACGACATACAGAAAGCAAAACACACACCATTGAGCAGGGCTCTTGACTTGTCAAATTGAGCTGGAATGAAAAGTTTCAGCTTGGCCTCTCTCTTTGTTTTTCAGAAAGACTTTTTCTTTACCTTTATTCTTTCCAAAGTTTGTAGTACTGGGGCCAGAACATTCTGAAAAAGCTGACAAACGAAACAAACAAAAAACAATTTTCAAAACTTCCGAAAATGGCCTGTTGTTGAAAAGATTCTGCATGAAACGTGTGTGCATCCAAATGTCAAGTGCAAGCACAATTTGCTCAATTTAGTCAACATAGTTTCAGTACTGTCAGCTGAAACGATGGTGAGTTCACTGGCTGGTTGATTTGGGTCATGGTGGGGAGGGGGCGGACGAGTGGCCAGTCCATTTGGTCAGGGGTTTGAGAGGGTGAGTCCACAGATTTCCACGCAAAATTCAAACATCCACTTTGACACATCAGATGTTTGAACTGCATGGTCAAGATTTCACTGTTGTGTTGTGACTTTTGTCTTGTATCTCTCTGGTCTTCCAGTCCAGTTCCTGAAAAAAAAACGCGAATTATGTTCAGCATGCATGACTGCATGGACCTCCAGGCCCCAACAAAAGATGATCTGCTGGACTCTTGTTTTTGCGTAAGAGGTCCAAGGAAAAAACAAGACAAGATCACCTGTAATCCCACTCGCTGATGCCCCAACCAGCAACACCATTCACCACGAATTTGCACATCCTCTCGTGAATTCTGGCTTCCCACTCGTAGCCCATGTAGAAAATGGGATCTTGCACAACAGTACATTCCAAGTCGTACTCAACCTTGCCTGAAAATATCATGCCAAATGCAAAACGTGCGTACAGGTACAAGTGCAATGAAACAGCAGATTCAAGTGCACTGAGAGGGAAAATAATTTTTGATGTGAGTTCTGCGTGTGATCGAGCATAGCTGTACACAGGCGAGCATCCCTGTTGTGCACCTGCTTTGAATCTGAAGTGAAGTTCTTTCGGAGGTTGTCCGTCATTTCCCGAGTTCTCGTGATAAAACTCGAAGTCGATCCACTCCAGAGTATCAATCTTCCCGTCAGGATGGCAGACGTACCCAATTGGAAGCCTGCATAATTTTTATTTCAGATGGGTGACAAGGTTCTTTGGAGATACAATTCGAAAAAACATTGCATGCAAGAGCAAAACGGACCTTGCAAGTATTGGTGTGAAGAGAAGTTTGCACTTTTACCTGGACAAAGTTTTTGGCATGCAGATTAGTCCAGCACAAATAGATGTGCCATTTTCCAGCGTGAGATACTGTATGGCGTATCTGTGCAGCATTTTCCAGTCCCTCAGATTTCCTTCAAGAAACGACTCAATTTGAGCATTCATGAATGAGTCACCAAACAGGACAACTCAATTTTGCATGTGAGACGTGCGCGTGTTGTTCTGTTTCTTTTTGCGGACTTACCGTAGGAATGATCTCGCACACCCTGAACTGAAAAGTCGATGTCCTCCAGTTCTCCTATCTTCAGTTTGCCTCGGAGCTCTCCGAACTGCTCGTAGTGCGTCTGGTGAGCTCTGAAATGAAGAGATCGCTTGAGAACCGACCACGCACACTTGTCTGGTGTATTTCTCCAGTTTTCCTGGATTTGTTGCTGAAAATTACCGGTATATCCAACGTACTCTTTGAGACGTTCAAAAAAGTCCTTTGACCAAAGTTCTCGGCTCATGGCTTCACACATGGCGTGAGTGTGCATGTCGGTGTCGAAGTCAAAGTAGCCAGGACCTGCTGTCCAATCGAAGCTGAACTCGACATGTACTTCCTCTTGCTCTGACACTGTTCGGATCAACCTGGAAAAAATTGAAGGTGGTTGCATTATTTTTGCATTTTTTCAACGGTATCTCTTTGCGAATGTGCCCTCAAGACTTCACCTCATTTTCCCGTTGAAAGTCAGCTTCCACTTCTTCATTGGTTCGACAGGTTGTATTTTGAAACCATTTGCAGCAAATGTCATCTCTTCCTCACGAAACAGACTCGTGTCTGGTAAAGATGGCAACTCCAACAGCCCCAGCCGAGGGACCTGACAATCAAAAAAGCCCAAACGCAATGTTGTTCTTCGCTCACCTGAAAGAAACATGCTTACAAATCAAAAGTAACTGCACGGTGTTACCCTGATGTACAGCAGCGTTTGTGTCAGCTTGTCGTGACGTCGAGCAGTTGCCCCGACGAAGTAACCGCCTTCCCTGTTCGCTCCGTTGAAGTACACGGCATCCACCGCCTGCAACAAGCAAAACGATTCCAGATTGAAAAAATATGACAAAGTGTGCATGTATGACAAGTTTATACGTGCAACAACGTTGCACGCATCCAGTTCTTCGTTTGGTCCCTAAGGATACATGTGCAGTGATTCCATTTGGCTTCACTCACCTGGGGATGTTCTGCGGGCAGATCCTGAGCCTTGTCCATCTCTTCTATGCTGTTTCTGGATCGCATACCGTATCCAGCATTTTCCCCAGAGGCTGACTTCCTCTTGTTCTGATGTTGTCTCAATTTGAAAAGTACAAAAAACGCCCAGTATTTCAAGAATGACCATTTTCCTGGGTGCCTGTAAACTCCTTTCGTTGGACTGGAGTCCGACCGCAGCAATGCAAACACCATCACTACCACGACTATTCCTACAACAAATACCCAAGCCATTGTTTCTTGACCAACTGTGACCAGCTGAGCTCGGTCTATTCTCGGAGACTGTTCACGAACAGAAACAGACCTTTGCCCTCAGCAACTCTAGTTTTTGACCCAAGGTACTGTCTCTGAATTTGCTCCAGCTGTCTGCATTTGAAGTTGAATTTTTTGCTCAGGCCGGTTGTGAGAGGAGTGGCACGAGTGGTGTTTGGATAAACTTCGACATAAACCGCGCAGGTGGCTTCAACATGTTCAACGAAATCCGCGGCGCGAAGCGGCGGGAAAATTGGTGCTGCCCCCGAACAACAGAATCGTGCACGTGACACCGTTGCGTCGTCTGCATAAAACTGTCCCGAGAAACGATGTGAAACAAACAAGATATCGGACCTTGCTGCGAGAAGATCTGCGATCAAACATGCATGGGAAGCGTAAGCAGGCTGAAGTGGACACAAGCGTCAGTGACCGACAATCTCCAAACCATGTAAGTTTGCGTCCAGTGGATGTGGAGATCGACTCAAAATGGAGAAGTTTCGTCTTCGTTGTTTGGGTCTGAAAATTTCATGACATTTCATCGAATCATGTGAAATTGTGTGTGGCTTCGCCAAGACAGGACACCTAGATCTACACACCTGGTCTATTCCCCCCCACCCACCTGAGCCATTGCCCCACCCCACCCCCACTTTGCTATTTCCCCCTATCTCAGCCATTGCCCCAGCCCACAACCCACCTGCCCCAACTAGCCGTCCCCCCCCCCTATGACAACAAGCAGCGTGGACGACAAGAAGGCACGCGACCATCATCAGGTCCCCGCTGCTGGGACTTTCTTGTGACCTCAAGTATTTCGCGTCTGGACTCATCACACCCTGACCCTGCCGGTTTTCAAGCAAACAAATTTTCCACTTTGTAGTGATATCACAAACACACTGGTTGGTATCTCAGGTGAGACTGCCCCGGTGGCGCGAATCTCTATGTTTATTGTATGTACAGTGCTGCCACCTGTCAGGCAGTGGTTT
>JAAUXT010084418.1_pt1 | contig 10147 bp, 13 predicted proteins | sample 7278171 | NCBI WGS metagenome assembly JAAUXT01 (sample SAMN14350112, study PRJNA611818) | marine sediment metagenome | isolation source: surface marine sediment (1.8m) | place: French Polynesia: Moorea | collected 2018-08 | reverse complement strand
TGCAATTGTTTTTTGAGAAATATAACACTATGCACACATTCTTCGACACACACAAGTGCTGTCCTGCCGATGTACGCTGCGCGCGGCTGATTCTCCACTTGAAAGTCTAGTTAAATTCTGACAAGCAATCGGCGCCCTTAGCCGCTTCCTTTCGCTTCGGTGCACGCTCCGTGTGCAGAAACGTTGCCACTACACAACACACCCCTCGCTACCGCCGAGAAACACACGTCCACGGCAACAACGAACAGACCGAAAGCTCAGCATGGTAAAAAGTGTTCGGGGTGGGTTTCGCTGGGATGTTTTGCGCTCAGACGACAAACAGCCCTGACAGGAGCGGGTCACACAACAAGGTTGTCATCAATGGCTTTGTCACAAATTCGACCGAAACGAAAAGGAACGTCTGGTTTTGCAGATATTTGAGGAGCGGCGAGAGTGTGAGATCGACCCAACGCGACTCAGAGATGGGCAGAGTCTGAGCACCCACATGGTGAGTGAATCTCGCGGGCACGGACTATTGGTACCGAAGCGCGCCACACGCGATACGCGATAATGACTTGCTTGCTCGACTGCACGGGGAGCCCTGGAGATTGGGTCGCTCGTTGGGATCGGGAAAGAGATGTTGCACAGTGGCTGAAAGAGCGATCAGGTGTGACCTCGACAAAAATATGTGACTTTGTTCATTGCAACAGAGCCAAGTTGCCAAAGGCCCAGACCCCCTGCTCCCGAACGAATGAATTTCGTCTTCTCCAGGCCGCGCCCAGAAAGAATGATGTCGGCCTCCAATGTCATTCTGGATCTGAGAGTTGGTATCGCAGAGAAAAAGAATGAAAACCAATCGACTGCTCACTTTCTGCAGGCAAATCTGGAAACATACGTGCAACAAGTGTTCGACGCCATCGTGTATTCCGGATTGAACTGTCCGATCACAATGTGCGAGGTGTTCTACTTGCTACGGGAGGCGGCTCTGAAGCACTTCCCAGGTCAGTGAGTTGTTGAAAGTGACGGAACTCACGTTTCGTCGTTTCTTGAGGGACAGTGTGTGAAAGCCACCGTTTTACCCTGGGTTTTCGGATTGTACCAGCTGTCTCTGAGGTTGACTGGTCGAGGGGTGTATCTCGCAGACTCGGCGGAGGTGCGGTACCAGGTGGTGAGCGGATTCGTCTTCCTCCGCTTCTTCGCTCCGGCCATCCTAGGCCCGAGGCTCTTCCAGCTCCGCTCCGACGTCCCCGTGAGTGCGATGGTCTCTTGTGTGACGGGGTTTGATCGCTGCGCTGTGGTCGACAACGGCTCGAGCCCTCACCTTTTGCGTGCTTTCAGGACCCGGTGGTGAACAGAACGTTGACGCTTCTGTCGAAAACCATCCAGAGTTTGGGAAACATCGTCAGCGCCAGAACAGTGAGTGCATACAGATCTACGCTTTTGCGCATCATGATGGTCATTCTTGATCACAATCCCAGTGTGGAGTGCCAAGCGCCGCTCGCTTTATGGGCATATGGCAGCAATAGCAGCTGCTTGAAGCAGACTGTATTCAAGCTTGATAAATACGAGGCTGATTCTGAAACTTTTGCGTCGCATCCGGTTTGAGGATGTTCTCGTCGGATTTCCCCGCAAACATTTCAGAATCAGCTTCGTACATTTGGTAAGATATCTCGCGCAACTGGTTCTGTGTACACTTGTTGTGACTGCACTTCTCTGTTGCAGGCGTTCGGATTCAAAGAAGAGTACATGGTGCCTCTCTTCCGTCGCTTCACAGACACCGCCCACACGGATGCAGTCAAAAATGTGAGCACTCGTTTGCTTGAACGTCAATTTGCAGGGCACGTTCTGTCCACAGCGGACAGTGTTTCATGCAATGACATTGTTCAACGATAACACCTCAGACAAGAGGTCTGATGCAGATTTGTGATCAGAAATCTCATGTGTGTTGTTCGTGTGCTTTCGGGACAACCAACTTGAGCAAGGATGCTCAAGTGATGTCAGGTGAGAATTGTTGTCTCTCCTGTTTGTTTGTTTGTTTGGTGGGTTGCCCAATCAGATCTCGCCCGTGTTGGTAGTTTCAGCTTGCATGCTCACGGTTTTGTTTTTCTTGAACTCGAAATCTTAAAAGCGATCTCATTTGTTGTGACTGAGATTCTTCTTCATTGGTACTTGGCAGATGTAGCACAGTGTGTCTCACAGAATGGCCACTTTTGCAGTGTTGTTGTTGTGTTGCAGTTTCTGGATCTGATCTCAACACTGACGCGCATGCACCCGACCAGTATAGAAGCGCCGGTCGTCCTCAAAGACGGGTACGCAACTCGTTGGTATTTGCGCAACGGGATCGTTCGTTCGTTGCACCGGTTTTCTTCGTCATTGAACCGTAAGGGATATCACCAGCCCAGGCATCAGGCCTCGTGTATGTGTGTGGTGTGTGCGCGTGGGTGTGTGCACTTGCTTGTTTGTGCGCATGCGCGTGGGTGTGTGTGTGTGTGTGTCCGCTGTTTCCTTGTGCAGTGAGCTTCAGAAAACAAAACGTTTCACGTGTTGCAGGTCGCTGATAAAGCGAGCACAAGGGCGCCGCCGCTTCGGTCTCAAGAATTTCAAACGGCGCTACTTCTGTCTCACCAACCACAGCCTCACGTACGCAAAGACCAAAGGTAAAAGTTTCTATATCTCATCTCAGCCAGTGTCAGAATTCGTGCGGATGGTCTGAAGACAGATGATCCTGACGGGCAGATGCAAAAACAAGGCAAGAAGGGCCACAATTTGAATCGTCGTTGGGCTTCAACCTGAGAATAGTTGTGCTTGAAGACAAGAAAGAGTGTTTTTTCTTTGTTTCTTGTTTGTAGGAAGTCCAGTTCTCTGTGAGATCCCAATCGGAGACATCTTGGCTGTGGAGAATCTGAGTGAAGACACCTTCACGAGAAAATACGTGAGTTAAACGCAGCCAACCTGTTCTTGTCTAAAACGTTATATGTTGGCCAGCCATCCTTTGTGGTGAACCTTTGTGCAGTTTCATTTAAAGAAATTGTGTGCTTTCGTTTTTGTCCCTCTTGCCTGTACTCGTAACAACGATACTTCTTTATATCTGACTTTCGAAAGGGTTTTCTTCATTGTTCTTACCCCTGTGCATTGCGTGCTTCAGATGTTCCAGGTGGTGCAGCGGCGGCGCGCCCTCTACATGCAGGCAGCTAACTGCGTCGAGGAGCAGGACTGGAAGCACATCCTCAACAAAGTGTGCGTCATGAACAAGAACCGTCTTCAGGTCTACCATCCGGGTGCCTATATCCGAGGACACTGGCTCTGGTGAGTGAGCCCCAGTGTGTGCAGAGTTGGTTTGTGCCGTTGGGGAACGCTGTTGAGTGTGGGAGTGAGATCATTCAGGTGCACGTTTCTCGAAATCGTCAAATTTTCATCGCGTGTTCTGATGCATCCAGGGTCGGGTCAGTGTAAACTCAACCCGGTCGACTGATGTCCGATTTTGGGTGCCCTGCAACAAACGTAAACACGGGAGCAAATTCCTATTCGTGTACGAGTTATGACGTGGTAGGCAAATTCCAGACGACCATGACGCCTGCTAAATATTGTTTTGATTGAGTGTGAGTAATTTGACAGAGGGTTTTGCACAGGCGCGTTAAAATGCGAGAATATTGGGCATCCTTTCCCTCACATTCAATGTACGCTTTAGCTGCAAGTCGGTAGACGCGGCCGCGGCCGGGTGTGCCCCAGTCACGGGCGGCCTCCCAGCGGACATTCGTCTCGACATTGACTCCGACCGTGAGATGGAGCGAATCCACGGCCTCCTGCTGCTCAACCGAGACAAGCTGCGAGCATTGGGAGGTGAGTAAGGGAGGGAATAGGTTGGGGTGGCCTTTGCCAGACCTTGTTGAAACGGTGTTGAGGCTTTCAGAATAACGCAAGCAAGCTTCGCGGTTGTCTTTGAGAAAGAGGAGCAGTTGAGTGCGGAGTTGGTGCAGACGTGAACGAATGCGGAGTTTAGATTTGTTGTTATCGAGACATGCGTGGCGTTGAACGTTCGGCTGTGCAAATTGCTTTCTGTTTCTTTTCAGAAAACAACAACACACCACCCGGTGAGTATCATGCGCATACCTTCAAACTTGTATTCTGGTTTCTACGGAAAAATCCCCGGGAATACCATGTGGAACCCACCATAACTTGTGTCTGTGTTACGACTGATCGTCCTTTTCGTCCTTGCATGCGTCGACTTCCAAAGCATATGCGAATGTTTGAAATCGCCCCGCGCTGTCCGGAAAACTGGAACAGACACCCTGACGAGAGGTTGCCATCTCTCCCTGGGCATTTACTTCTGCCCATAAACAAAGCCTTGCGCTAAAATGAGTCAAGATGGCCACTGAACCGCGTGTCTCGACTGACTGTTTTCTTGTATTTCAGTCGTGCGCGACAGCGACAAGTTATCGCTTGGCTCTGCACCTGTTGCGTCTTGCGACGCGGAAGAGGCGACGACTGCGCGCGACATGGTGCGTGCGCTGCTCGACGCCGTCGCAACGCTGGAGCATGCGCACACGCAATACCGACAGACGCTCGAGCGCCAGGCCGTGCTCGGCTCACAGTAAGTTTCCCTCGCATCTTCCCTCGGAGGAATTTTTTCTCCGGAAATTTCTTGCTTTCGCCACAGCCTGATTGAACAGGCCAGCACATCGACGCGTTGTCAGGTTTTAGGAGTTGCGCAGATCGGATCGGACTTTTTCCCAGTCCACACCTGCTGTGTTTGTGTTTTGCAGAGAGTTCCCGTTTGGAGCGTAACAGTTGAGTGCTGAAAGCCAGCGGTGTAGATGATATCGGTGGAACTGACAAGGTCACGGTGACATGCTGTTGGCCGACGCTGCTGTGACAGGCGTTGAGTGGTGAAAGACTGGACTGACGCTCGCAGGCAGCTTTCTTCCACTCGTTGCACTCAGATTTGCAGAAGGCAACCTGCAAATCGTTGAAGATGTCTCCAGCTCGACCTAGCAGGTTCAAAAGGCCGTGAAATGTATTCATTCTGAATCAAACACAAGATTCGCAGTCTTTTTGTGGTGCAATTCAGCAGTTGTGAAAAGGATTCTAGGGTAACACGAAGCTGCTATGAAAGTCAGGATAATGATAAGACTGAGGTGGAAAATAGTCTCATTTCAAAGCAAACAACTCAATTTTGTGTTCCGGGAGGATTTCAGACAAGCGCGGCCCAGTTTGTGAGCATGTGTTGCATGCTGACAATCGTGTCAACAAGACTGCATCCTCCATTGTCACAGTTCAAATTGGTCAAGTTGACAGCAACCTGTCTCAAGAAAATAGGGACGACCACAGTGGACGTCACCCTCCACCTGATATCCACATAAATTTGCGAGAAGTTGGAATGGTGGGGGTCATTGGACAAAAAGAACATTCTGACCTTTTTTTTCATTTTTGAGAGGTTCTGATTTGTTACCGCCCGAAATCATCTGCTTTTGTCAGAAAAATGACACTTTTCAAAACGATCCTCACTCCGTCCACTGAAATTGGCTTGTGGATGTCAGGTGACGGGTAGATCTACACATCTCGGTGCGCTTGAGCACTGGCATTCCTTGTTCATTCGCTTGCAACATTCGTGTCGAGTGTTCTGTGAAATACGCGCATGTGTGTGTTTGTGTGTGTGTGTGTGTGTGTGTGTGTGTGTACATTGGGGGTCGGGCGTGCGTACGTCCCGAAAACCTTGTGTGTGACGCGTCCCTTTCTGCCCCAAAATTGAGCATCAAAAGGAGGCGTGTCTTCACACGGGCACAAATATACGTTTGAACAGGACACCAGAACCAGATTTTTGAGGAATGTTGGGGTGTGTCTTGTCCAGGGGTGCGCTCCACACAAGAACTGTATGGTATGCTGACCCCTGTCACACACACACACACACACACACACACACACACACACACACACATATATATAGAGGTTTGGTCCTGCCCTCAGCCTGTAAAGTTGGGAGAGGGTAGGGGACCCATGTCAGAGCCCTCCCCCCGCGCCCTGTGGTAAGTAGGTCATCTGGATCTCTTGTTCTTTCTGCAATCCGGTGCTTCAAAGATTATTTGCGTGAAATTTTTGTGAAATGTGCAAGTTCAGGGGGCTTCATGGTAAATTGACCAGAGCGAACTGAAGATACGAACATCAAGTTGGTTGTAAAAGGAAAAGGCTCTCAAAGCCAACAGAATGTTGTTTAGTGTTGCTGCCTTTGGATTCTACTGCACACAACTTGTCAGGAAAACGGTGCAGAGTACCCTGCTGCCAATCTCGCTCTGGCGAGTTCGAGTGCCAAAAATGTGTTGATATTACATTTGACATCTTTGGTTGTTTGAGGTGGAACCTTGACTCCATTTTAATTTCGGATTTCTGAAGCGATTGAATCCTCAACAAGGCTTTAGTTCAAGTTGAATTTTATGTGGCGTGCTTGTGGGCGTTAAATGTCGTCAGTTCGACAAAACTGGCTTTGGTACCTGACACATTTTGTATCGCATCATCATTTACCACTTACTGACAAAAACGACAAGTTGGTGCCGTCTGTGGGCACAAGGCGCCTGTTGTGTTGTTGCAAACATGCAGATCCCCTGAGAATCGTTGCAAGCTCTCTGGAACACACGCCCCCCGCCCCCACACACACACCAACCAAAGAATTTCAAAACATCTGTAATTTTCCAGGTGGGTTTGCACAAGAAAGAAAGATATTGTGTGGAGTTCATCACCCCCACAGATTTCATTGGTATGAAAAAAAAATTGTGGGGGTGCATCCCCTAACTATGTTCTTGTTGGGGAGAGGGGGAGTACTCCCGGGAGGGAGAACCCACTTTAGTTGGGCGAAACACTGATGTGGTTGTTCCAGTTTCAGCGTGCTTGTTGCAGTGTCAGTTGTTGCACACTCCACGTATCAGTCGCCTGTGACGCACAGATCTTTGTATCGTGAAGCTCTTGTCTTGTTTGTACACCAAATTATGTTAGTGTTCCAGACACATTCCAGGTCTATCAAGTTGAGGCAAAGTTCTCTTGTGAGAAAATGCAGTCGTAATTTTTGGCCTTCACGAGGGACGTAAATGTCTATATGGTCGGGTTCTCTTCACAAGTTGAAAGATTGAAAATCTCACACTTGCATCCGCGATCCAAGGTCGCCGTCATCTGACAATGGCAGAATCAGACTCCCAAGTTGAAGTGCAGAATGGCGCAACGAGCCAAAATCTGGTTTCTCGTGGAGAAACTGACATTTGTCTCACGTGTCACGCACATCTTTGCCAACCCCTATTTTCAGGAACCAAACATGTTGGTTTGCGTGTTCACACGACCTGTGTTTATTCATCAATGCTGCATTTGTAAACGAATGACCAACTTTTACTGAAACTTGAAAGTTTCTACTCGCACTTTTCGTTGGCATGTTTTGTCAGGAACATTTACAGGTTGTTTATAAAATAAAGCGGACCGTTTTGCGGGACATACACTGCACGCGTCTCATTTGTTGGCGCTCCTTGGAACGGCAGGGAGGAACATTGGAATGAGTGATTTCTCTGCGTGAGCTTTCGTCACCGGCCAATGTATGTTGATTGAAGCAAATGCACTTGAGGCTCTGCAGTCCGCCAACGACGTTGTCTGCCGGTACAGCAGATTCGCTCGTTTATGACGTGACTATCCGGGGCGTGAGGTCCGTTGTGGTCGTTACGTTCGTTTGGTAGCTTTCACTGCAAATCACGTTTCGTTCCAAAAACGGAATGTTGTAGTCGCAATTCCGTCCAACAAGATACAGAACAGACACTGTCCGCATCTCTGTGCACATGCACAACCTGTTGCAGTTTCCCAGTTGAACACTGCGTCGCACCGTCCGGACACTGAATTCATCCACCTTCCATGCTGAGAAGAAAGCTTCAAGTCCCTGGTTATGGCAGCTGTGAACCGGCACCCATGCGCCACACACGGCTCGCCTGGCAATTTCCCTCGGAACTCCGTTTGCGCACAGTGGGTAGAGTGTCCTTGCACAAGAAGATCCACTGGTCGGTATTCCTTTCTGCGCCAGGCACCGATGACCCACACGAAAAGTTTTCGGTGTTCCCTCCACACATTGCACGTCTCATAATCAAGCACTTCATTCATTCCAAGTGTGACGGGTGCTACAAGTACTTTCCCTTCTCACTGTGAGTGAATTTACTGCCCAGACCCTGAGCGCTCTTGATGTAGCGTTTGCGCATGGCGTCGTCAAATCGGTTGACCTGCAGATCAAGGTCGCGGTCAAAAGGACGCCGTTCTGCTTTTTGTTTTTCTTTTCCTTTCTTTTTCTTTTCTTTTTCCTTCTTTTTCTTCTCCTTTTTCCTGTCTTGGCTTTTTCTGTCTTTCTTGCTTTTCTTGTTTCCTTTCTTTTCCTTTTTCTGCAAAACATAGTTGTGATCAGAAAACATCTGCTGAAAAGCTGCTGTGTTCCGAGCAGTTTCAGAAAAGTTTTGAGACCAACCTCAGGCGTGTAAATCAAACTCGTGGACGTACATTTACAATGACAATTCTCAAACCTTGGATAACTTCTCGCGTTGTTGCTGAACAATCGGTGAGAAAATTTTGGACCTCAAAATGCCACCGAAAAGCGTGGGATTCCGCAGACTGCACAAATCTGGTCCCAACAAGTTTCCGTTTGTACAAGTGTAACGGGCAGCAAAACTCTCACCGGTTTGCCGTGCAGCTTTTCCTGGTGGAGTTCGTACAACGACTTCTGCCGTTTCGCCTGCAGAAAAAAAGACTGGACACGAAATTGCAGTGAATGCACAAAACACCCTCACATAAAAACCTGTAGGAGCGGAGGCTACCATCAGGACACTGATTGAGCTTCGGGTCGAGATCCTCAGTTCTGGACAATTCTTTTTTGCGTGGCACTTAGCGGACTGTAAGACTCACGTTGAGTATTTGCGCCGCCGCCTCCATCTCCTTCTCGCGCTCTGATTGGACGATCGGCTCATCATGTGGTCTCTTCCGACTTGACCCACCCTCACGCGCCTCCTGGAATCACAAAGGCAACTGTCAAGTACATGGAATCTATCCACGGTGCGCATGTCCTTCCCACTCCACCCCTTCTTCTTCACCCAAATTCCTTATTTTCAGCCCCCTCCCCTCCCCACTCTTCTTCCTTTGAACTCATAAATTCATGGTTTTGAACACGAACTGACGTTGTTCCCTTTCTTCACTCACCCGTTCCCTACGCTCCTTGTCGCCAGGTGTGTCTGTCCATCCAGACACGTCCTGCGGTGCTGATTCGCGCTGTCTGAAGGAGCGCGCCTGCAGCCCGAGCCCCGCCTTCATCGTGTCCGGCAGCTCCAGCATCCACGTCTCGCGCTGAGCGAGGCCACCAGTCTGGAACCAAACGCGCCTGCATTGTGACCGTGCAAATCACAACAGGCCGTTGTGGGCCCTCAACATGGTGATCTTTGGTTCATGAATGTCCTTGCGATGAATCAAGATTCCCAAAATTCACACGAGGTTTGACAAGAATGAGTGAAACTGCTTGCTGAAATGATGAGGTCGTGTGCCGACCTGAAGTTTTGGGATTTTTACCGGATTGTCGAGTTTTTCCTTCATCAGTTGAGCGCGTCTCTCGATATCTGCTGCCACAGAGCCCGCGTCCTCTGACTGGTCGCCTGTGTGTGGCCGTGGACCAATCATGTCCTCAGAATCATCGTCCATCACCACAGTTTCGTCAGGGGACTTGAAACCTGAGTGGAAAGAAAGTGCAAACATTTGAAAGATCGAGACGCACAAAAGAGACACACAACTGGAGCAAGAGAGGGAACTCATTGAGCACCATGGCAGGTCGTTCGCCAGCTCGGCTCACTCACCAGGAGGAAGAGCCGGTCCGATCACAGTGGGTTTTGCAGTGAAGCCGGGCGGAAGAGCGGGACCAAAGTCTTCGCTCGTTGTTCCCTCCGTCCCATCTGCAGTTTTGTCACCGTCCTCCGTCGACATGTGCTTGAACTCAGGAGGTATCACAGCTGGACCGATCACAGCTGCAAATGGAAACATAATCACCATTACAGAACTGCAAAAGAGGTGTAGACGTGATGCTCTAAATTTTTCGCATCATCGAACGACGCCCAAGGGCGTGTTCGATATGACTTCCTTGTTATGTCGAGTCGCCTTACATTGTCCGAATCTCTTCATT
>JAAUXT010015170.1_pt1 | contig 10147 bp, 18 predicted proteins | sample 7278171 | NCBI WGS metagenome assembly JAAUXT01 (sample SAMN14350112, study PRJNA611818) | marine sediment metagenome | isolation source: surface marine sediment (1.8m) | place: French Polynesia: Moorea | collected 2018-08 | reverse complement strand
TGTGGTTAATCTAGCCCCACCAGTTGGTGTGGTTAATCTAGCCCCACCAGTTGATGTGGTGAATGTGGCCCCACCAGTTGGTGTGGTTAATCTAGCCCCACCAGTTGATGTGGTGAATGTGGCCCCACCAGTTGGTGTGGTTAATCTAGCCCCACTAGTTGGTGTGGTGAAAAGGGCCTCATCAGCTGGTGTGGTGAACCTAGCAGTCAAGTTTGTGATAACCAAGAAATGGGAAATTTGTGGATGAACCATGTACGTTTCAGACTCACAGTGTGGACGCTGGTCCCACCTGCTGCACGCCGTTCCCTTTGCGTCACGCGTGGTCAAGTTGGTGCCACAATTTGCCTGGAGACATCCAAATGTCCTGTGTGACCCCCGCACGGCACCACAAAAATGTCGTGATGAGCTGTTTGGTGACACGCAAAGAAAATTGTCAGTTTTCTGCACTTGATGAACGGGTTCATTGCTCGCTGTTGCCATATCTTTCAAAATCAAACAGTACCGTCGGCACTTTGTGGTGAACAAATTGCAGTCACCCGCACTGACTCTCCACCTTGAGTACAAGTCGGGGCGGATCCAGAATTTGGTCTTGGAGCAGACCTGCCAAGGGATCCTGAGTTTGACACATTTATGTGTGCTGGTGTGTGTGTGTGTGTGTGTGTGTGTGTGTGTGTGTGTGTGTGTATACGGGTTCAGCAGAGAGGGGTTGGGTGCCGTTGTTTTGTAATCTCCTCATGTTCGTGGTTGAGATCACCTCGTCCTGACGTTCTGCTCCACTCGGACCACACCTCGGACCCCCTGAGCTCTGCCATGCTGCTGTTCAACCCTGCAGAATTCTACGCAATGAACCTGGACGTACTTCCTTCTGTTGCAGCGACCTGCACGTGCTGTACGGAGGGAACGAGCTGTTCGACTACGAGATCGACTCGACCTTCTGGAACGACATGCGCCTCTCGCTCGTCACACTCATCCTCATCGTCATCTTCATGCTGGTGCGTGTGTGTGTGTGTGTGTGTGTGTGCAAACATGTGTGCGAGCTTCCCCAGTGCAAAAAAGACCGAGATGAATATTTCCACCCGCACGTTCTGAAAAAGATCAGCTTGGATAAAGAACCCTGCGTGACGGGACACGTTTGTACCCACGTCCACGTTGACGTCCCAGTGTGAAACAAAACGACAAGCGTTGTCATGACGGCTTCGTCCACGTCTCCAGTGTTTCCACGACTTCAAACGGCAGGTGCTGACGTCGTTCTCGGTGTGGCTGACCTTCTGGGGCATCGTGTCGATCGTGCTCAGCTTCCCCGTCGCCTTCTTCTTCTACCGCAAGGTGTTCCGCGTCATGACGCTCGGAATCCTCAACGGAGCCGCCGCCTTCGTCATCATCGGCATCGGTGAGTTCCACTTCCGGTCGGTGAGTTCCGCCTCCGGGCGGTGAGTTCCGCCTCCGGTGGAATAAACAATGAGATGCAAGCTTCTCTAGGTGACTCGAAAGCCATGATGAGAGCTTGTCCATTTCAAGCTCAGCCGGAAATGACCAGACTGGTTCAGGGTGGTGGACTATTTCGTTACACCCAGTGTTCAGACTCCTCAAGAATTTGTCGGGAGAAAAAAAATGAGATTGTGATATCAAAAACCGCCTTCAGCCTTTGTCCGTAGCGCGTGGCTAAAAATAGATCTGTCATCGAACCTCGGGAACGTTTCCTTTCCGTCGCACAGCAGCAATTTCCGGTGCCGACTGCAAATTGCTCGTTCCCAAATGAGCGCGATTTGATCACGCAATCGCGCGTCTATTCCATTTACGTTATGACGTCTTGCTCTGAGGATAAAAACTTGTCGACACTTGCGAGCACGCGGGAAACAGCAACGAAATTCAACGAAAGCCAGAACATGCAGTTATTTTGGCCCTTTGGGTTTTCACGATACTTGAGAATTCTGCAATTTTTGGCACTCGTATCGCCGTCGACTTTTGGGTCTTCAACATGTTGGTGTTCTTGTTGATGTCCAGAGCAGCTGGGTGGAAAATTCTGTTTCCGACTCAACGGCGGACTGGAATTTTTACTCCCATGTTTGCGAGTTGCTGCTTTGCGAGACGAAACGCGAATGTTGAGGGCGTGCATCGCTTCGGCAGGAAGCTTCGTGTGCGAAAAGCGGCGTTTGTTTCCATACAGGGAAATTTGTGTGTTGATCATGACCATTTATTTATGTCTTTGATCACAGTATGATCAGTGACCTTCCCTATTCACTGAAGGAACTGGAGCAATGAATTGGGTGGTTGCAGCAATTTTCCCACTCATAATTTCCAAGTGCTGGACATTTTTATTGAGCAAAAAGTTTGATTTGTGTTGTTTTCCTAAACCCTGACAAAATATTTTTCTCTTTCGTGTGTCTGAAATTTGTACGTGCCGTCTGCGAAAGCGTCGGTGCATTTTGGCATCCAAACAGGATCCTGTCTCAGTGAAAAATATAACCAAACCACCTGTATCCTTGGGAAAAGTCCAGGTTTGTTTCCTTCAAGCGACTCCCTGCAGGTGAACAGTGGGGAATGAGCCACCTGCGGACTGCCCGAAGCGCGTGTCTAGTGTTCAGTGTTCTTGTTGATTGGTGTTGTCATTCTCCCAAATTCCACCAATCTGCGACAGTTGTTGTGACGCAGTTTGGCAAATGTTTAAATGCCAAGGGAAACAGGCAAAATGGCGAGTGGCTGTGTGTTCTTTGATACACGAAATGCAGACGTGAACTCTGTGTCTGTCTGACTCGTGTGGCTTGACATTTTCTTGACGTTTTCACAGGAATATTGTTCAAGTTTTGCGAAATTGCCATTTTCGTTCTCCGTGTCAGACCAATGTTCGTATGAATCGACTGGCAATTCTACGTCGCACGAACACTTGGCTGAATGCAGCTGGCGCTTGCGCAAAGCGCATGTGCCAGACGTACACACAGAGTGTTGTGGTGAACGCACTCCTCCCATTTCAATTACACCGTCTCGCAAGAAAGAATTCAGGCCTCATCCAACGGGTCGCGCGACAGGCACTGTGAATGATCTTGTTTCTTGGGTGCGGTCCAAGAACCGCAGCGTTTGTTGCAGTCACTGGAACAGAACAGAACTTCTAACAGGGACTCTCTTTGTGGATAGAATCCAAGAGACGGGACTTTTTGTTGGGTGTTGCAAACAGTGTTGCACGTCACTGTCAGGGCTTCTCCCGTCAGATAGAATCTGTTTGGTACACACATGGACGCATTCATTGTGTTGCTGCTGTTCTACAAGGAAATGGGCGTTGCACTACGGTAACATTGTGGCAATATGCCACTCAGCACGTCAGACGTGTCACGCCTGTCGTGATGAGCTCCAAATGCACTTGTTTCGACTGCGCATTTCAAGCGTATGTCACTCGTTCAAGGTTCCTGCAGAGACCAAGCCTCTTCTCCCCAAATCGGGAGCGGTTTGTGGTGGATCTGTGGAAACAGCGCGTCTTCAGCATGACAGTGTTCTTGTTTCGACGTGACCACGTGTTTGTTTGCAGGCGTGGACGACGTGTTTGTGTTCATCAACACGTTTCGCCAGGCGAGTCACGTGACGGACCTGGGAGAGCGCATGCTCTACACCGTGCGCACGGCGGGCAAGGCCACCTTCTTCACCTCCTTCACCACCGCAGCGGCCTTCGCTGCCAACGTCTTTTCAGCCGTATGTTTTCACACACGCCGACTGTCAATGCATCACACCAGATCGTTGGCATTTATGTTGTTTCCTGTGGACATGCCAGGTTCTGCGCTCCTAGATCTATTGGCTGTGCTGAAGTAGTTGTGGGATCAAAACGGTGAAGAACTGTTTGATCAGATGGCAATAATGGGTTTTGAAGACTTACCAAGTAGCTGTCTGTCTGTTATGCATGAATCCCACGGCGCGTGTCCACACCTCAATGCGTTCTTGTTTGCTGCTCAGATCCCGGCGATCCACGACTTCGGGCTCTTCATGGCGCTGATTGTGTCGAGCTGCTGGGTGATGGTCGTCATCATGATGCCGCCCGTCATCAACCTCTGGTTCCGCTGCTTCGCGCGCATCGAGAACTTCTGCTGCTCATGGTGAGTGCATTACACGTGGTGAGTGTGCGACATGTGATGACTGCTTGTTGTGCGAAGTCCCTTTAAGGCAAAGCACCACTGTGGTAATGCAGTATATGGCAGCTAGACCAAAATGTCCCCTGCCCCCCCCCCCCCTGTGGACAGACCCCCCTGCAGCCGGACCCCCCTGTGGCCTGACCCTGCCCTATGGCCGGACCCCCCCATGGCCAGACCCCCTCCCCCAGCCAGCAAAGACAGCATGACTGGTGGAGGACAAGGAGGACCAGGAAGAATTGATGAATAAGGAAGAATTGACAACGACATTACCGATGCTGCAAGGGACTTCGCACTGCAGTTGCCTTGAGCACTGCTTCTCGTTTAGTGAGTTCGCGACACACGTGATGAGTGCGCGACACGTGGTGAGTACGCTCAGAAGACTGCGCTTGCCTCCACTTGATTTGAACAGCCTGACTGAGAACATTTGACCCAGAGAGAAATACTTTGATGCACACTGCGCACTGCAAGCGTGAGAAAGAAAATTCTTTTTGGTCTGCTGTCGCGCAAACACCCATTGCATACCGGACGCGCCGCGTGTCACCACTGACAAGCGTTCTTGTTTTCCGCAGCTGCAGCCGGTGTTTCCGAGGCACGTCGCGGCTGAGCCTCCCGCAGGACATCACCAACTTCATCCAGGGCAGCGGCCACGGCGCGCAGTACGTTCCGCTCCCCACCAGCGCGACGACGCTCACGACAGCGTCCGACGCGACGTCAGCGTCGACGGACGACACGGACGACGTGCCGATGCTGCAGATGGAGGACGTGAACGACCACGAAGGTGGCTGGCCCATCTATCTGGGGATGCTGAACCGTAAGGACAGACTCTTTGTCGTGGTGGCTCGATGTCGTCTTCTTGTTTTCCGCGCGAAAAGTTTTTGACCCAGAGTCCCGAGGACAAAATTGTTCTCTGGTTCTTCTTTCGATAACTTTTCCTCCTCCCTCCTTGACTTAGATTTGTTCACAGGAATGAATGTTGTAACGAGAGACGTAGCTCATGTTCTGCTGAGTTGTCTGCACTTGTTTCGTTCTTCACTTCAGTTCTGTAACCCCTGGTGCCACTGTAGATCTGCGTAACCTTTCCGTGCTTCAGTCAATGGAACTTTTCACTTGTTTTGTTGCAGTAGAACAGGGGGTTTCTAACGTGTTCTCAGCAATAGCTGCTTCACCTCCAGGGCGATATGCATTGACTGACCAGCAGGTGACGGACAACACCAAACGGTTCAGCTCAAACAGGCGAAGCGCCGTTTGCGACTTTACACAGGGGCGTTCTTAAGTCCAAGGTGCAGCCGTATTTACATCGGTACGGTCAAACTAAATCACACCTCAAGAGGCCTTCACTGCGCCTGGCTCCTTCTTGATAACTGGTCGGGACGTGGCCACATTCCCGATTCACAACTGATCCCAAACTCCACTGACTGCGCTTCCACGATTCCTTCGACGTCCATGGCAAGTTGACGTGGATCCCAGTTTCAGACAGCCACGGCTTGGTCGAGATAACGATGTTTGAGGGGCCAAACGAAACCACGGACATCTGAATGTGTGTCCCCGTGTCCCCAAACGAGAAAATGGCTTTGAAGGAACTGAAGATTTCAAAGTAGCCGCCATGGAGGTGTTTCCTTGGCGACGGGCGCGGTGGCGCCACCAGACCGGCGTCGCGTCAATGGGAAGGACGGCGTTCGTAGTACCTCGACTCCACTTTCTGCGCCGTGGGGTATTTCCTTTGCAGAACTTCGCTTGAACCAAGCAGCTTCTCACTCTGTCCTCTCGCTCACTCACTGACCGACTGTGCCCACCGAAACGTTGACCAGAAACACGTTCCTCTTCTGTACCGAGCTGCTATGATAAGGCGTCTGTTTTTACAAGTTTCATTCATTCAGCATCCTTCATGAATTCTGTTATCAAGCTCGCATGCGCATGCTTTGTGAATTTTGTTTGACTTTGGTTCAAGTTTTGTTGTTTTCATTGTCGAAATTCTCTGGTGTAAAGTGCATGCACAAATCTTTTCATTGACAAATTAAGGAAACAAGAGGTAAATTTTAGCAACTGACTTGTAATGTCATTGGTAAAAATGGCCAGGGAAATGAACGAAAAACAACACACCCCACCCACCACCAAACACACCAGTAGAAACTCAAAATTCGTGTACACTTTGGGAAACGGGAGGTGTTGGTGGTTTTGTGTTTGGGCCGGTCCCGCACCTTGCTTGTGGTGCTCCGTGGTGCATGCGGGTCAGTACTAACCGCGTGAATGAACTCGGAGTCTGTTTGCACCAAGAGCTCCGGCCGTGGTTCCAGGGATGTATCCAGGGGGGGTCCCCCTCCTGCAAAATTCTTCCTCCAAAATTTTGCTTTCGTGTCAGATTTTCCTCATTTGAATGGGTCCTGCCCTCCCCACCTCCTGGGTAGTGGGGGGAGGCTCTGGCCTCTGGTGCCTTGATCAAATTCTGGGTCCGCCACTGGGTTTGGCTTCAACGCACCCTGAGTGGCAAATGGAATTTAGAAACCTATTTGCGGTGCCTGTCACTATTGATTTTGAGTGGAAAACATGCACCGTCCCACCCCGCAGATTTCCTGAGCAATTTTCAAGGCCTGATCTGGTGTGTGCCTTGCATCCCTGTCCCAGTCAATGGCCATTGCATTGTACAGAAAAGACACTTCGGTCATTGACGAGCACATTGACCACGGGCCGCACTGTCGTGTGAACCCAAAGGGAGAACTGCATGCAGGTGGTTGCGCATGCCCAAGAACCGTTTTCTTCAAAGATGTACAGTTTCGGTTGTGGTTGTCATGGAAACAGAGATGCTGAACGAGGACGATGACGACGACCCGCTGCTGCAGCTGGAGGAGGAGCTGGGCGGAGACGGCGTCGTGTACGAGACGCCGTCGAGCGGCGGCACCGGCGGGAAGGAGGGCTGCAGCTTCAACAGCTACCTGCAGGGCGTCCTCTATCACTTCGTCGCCAAACCCATCGTCAAGTACAGATTCGTCGTCTTGGGTGAGTTTCACATGCAAATGTGGAAATCTCCGTCACGTCGAGACCTGCACATCAGATAACGGACGCGGCACACACAATAAACTGTCGTTACAATCAATTACGTTTAATATCTGTTTCTGTTCCAACTGGCCATCTGGGTCCCGGACAGCGGGGGGGGGCGCTTGGGGCGTATTCATATTGACCAAGAGGCTGTTCCGTGGATACAGCCTTCCCCTGCTGACATCTGTTTGTGCTGCAGCCGGGTACCTGGTGGTGCTGATCACGTCCATCGGGCTCATGGTTCAGCTGCGCCCCGCCCAGAAGCCTCCGCAGCTCTTTAACTCGGACACGAACCTGCAGCGGCTGCTCGACCTCGCCGCCAACTTCAGCCACAGCGACATCCACTGCGACGACTGCTCGGGATTCTACAAGGTCAGGAGCCTCCACCCCGAACCTCAGGGCCAAGAGTAGTTCCCTGACCCACAGAGAGACCGAAGCCCTCATCAGGGCCTGATCAACAATTGGGCCACAAACTTCAGCAGGGCTCTGACACAGAGTGGGACCTCAACCGTCAGCAGGGCCTGACTCATCCTTCAGGCCCTGATCCACTGCCTCTTCCTTCAAAACCCAAACCTGCCCTCGTTTCCTATTCTCCGTCGTGTCCAGACCTTCAAAGGCCATTATCACCCTCAAGGCCTGGCGGGATTAGAAAACAGGTTCACAAACTCCTTGCGGCACAGATCCTCAAGATGGCCACCGAGTCGCGTGTCCCCAGTGTCAAGTGTTCTTGTTTCAATCTGTTGTTCCCGCCCACAGGAGGCGGCAGTGAAGCCGGTGCCGCCGCCGGCCCGGGCCCCTCCGGCGCCGCCGCCGCCAGCACGGACGCCGGCGCCGCCGCTCGACCCGGATCCGCCCAACTGGCGGCGCTACATCCCGGACGGCGTTGACCTCCCGCCGGACATGACGCTGTCGGAGGCGCTCGACTACGCGCTGTCGCTGATGCCGGATGCAGACACGCTGCCCTATCTACCCACCAAGGTACATCTGAGGACGGATTCAGCCCTTCGATCGGGGGCCTCAGCTCAAGGGGTGGGCGATAAAATGTGATGTTGAAGAAAAATCAGGGTTCCTACCGCACCTTTGACAACCTGGAAAAATCATGGAAAAATCATGGAATTTTGTTGGTCAACCGCAGTGGGAACCCTGAAAAAAAACTTCCTGTCAGACCTGTGATGTGTTTGTTGGGTTCTTTCACAGGAAGAGAAGCTGCAGTACCTTCTGACCCACTACGGCCGGGGACGCAGCACGACGCCGGACAAGGTGCTGGAGGGGAACACGCCGAGCGCCGCCACAGGTGAGGACGCCCTCTGGTGCCGCGCATGCAAAGCGCCCGCCCCACCGCACGGCATGAGTGTACGCGCATTGGATTTCCCCGTCGCCAGTACCTCTTGTGTGGTGGTACTGGTAGCTTTGCTGTTGCTGCCCATTTGGTTCCCAGTCCAGTAAACCAGGGAAAGACGGCTCGGGTGCCTTGGCCCCAAGGGGAACTTTCGTTCTTCTGCAAGACTGGGTCTGATCCATGCCCTGTTTACAGTGCTGACAGTGGGCGGTCAGCTTCTGTTTCATGCGGGAGGAATGAACGACCGATGTGCTGAATGCGCTGCATGGAAGTTTGGTTTGGGCCAAAACCTCGAGTGCAGGGATGTCGAGATCACGTGATGCCGACAGATCCCTTTTCGATGGTCTGAGAGGCGTGAGAGACAAAGTGGGCAGGTTCATGGTGTATCAACGCTATCAACGCTGTGTTTCTCGGGTGTAGTCATGGAAACATGTATCTTACAGGCGACACGTCTCCGGCGCCGCTGACGCCGCCTCCCACGGCAGCGCCGTCGAGCCGCCGCACAGAGACGCCGGCGCCGCCCGAGGAGCCGAGCAGCAGCAGCGGCGCCACGACGGCGACGACGACACGGCGCCCGGAGCCACAGCCGCCGCCGCCCACACTGGCGCCACCGCCGCCGCGCAGTGAGTGGAGATCAAGGCCCTCCCCTCACATCTCACCACCTCACCCACACTCAACCCGCCCACACCCCACCCCGCCCACACACACACACGTCTCACTCACACCCACCCCGCCAACACCGACTCCACCGCCGCCATCGCCTCGCAGTGAGTGGGGATCGTAACCCTCACACTGGGCCCTCAGTCACCTGCCCCACTTACGCCCACACCCAATGTGCCATACACACACTCTGCCACAGACACTTCGCTCCCACCCACTCTGCCGCCACAGAACACAGCCGCTTGAAGCGGAAAGGTCGCCAATAGTTGCGCGAAGCTTCATTACAGCAGGTTTTCAGTGGCAATGGTTCGATTTTTGCGAGCAAGATTTTGCTTGTGGACATTCGACGTGATTCTGTGAGCAACAGGTGGAAGACTGCGCGCATTTCGATTTGGCGCGCCGGCGCTCTCAGGACGCTCCTTTCAAAAACTAATCGCTGAGATAAAAACACGTGCCCTCCCAGACGAACACTGCAAATGTCAGAAACTCCAGGTTCTGCATAGATCCAAGCCGTCCTCGGGTGTGTCCGTCACTGCGTTTCGTCTCTTGCAGCGCCTGCGCCGACGCCGCCCGCTACGGACGCGCCGCCGCCTGCCCCGCCGTCGCCCGTGACGCCGCCGAAGCCGACGGTGAAGCCGGGGTCGGTGGACCCGGATGGGTACGACCCGTGCGCCGCGGGGCGCTGCGACAATCTCAAGGAGAGGCCCAACCTCGAGCTGGGCGCCGCCGTGTACGTCGTGTTCGGAATCAAGGATATCGACAGGTCCAACATCAGCCACCAACACGTGCTCACAGAGAAGGTAAATATGATCCATGACCCTCAGTAGTCTTTTGTGTGTGTGTGTGTGTGTGTGTGTGTGTGTGTGTGTGTGTGTGATTCTCACTGACCCCGGGATAGATCAAGAGAGCCCTGCCTCCCAAGGGGACTGAATCGTGATTCCCAGAAAAATTTGACCGAGGAAAATGAAACCTCTGGTCCAGATGGAGGTCAGGGTGGAGC
>JAAUXT010001782.1_pt1 | contig 10147 bp, 10 predicted proteins | sample 7278171 | NCBI WGS metagenome assembly JAAUXT01 (sample SAMN14350112, study PRJNA611818) | marine sediment metagenome | isolation source: surface marine sediment (1.8m) | place: French Polynesia: Moorea | collected 2018-08 | reverse complement strand
GAAAAGACATTTTTAATAGAGAATTTAGAAATGGATATTGGCCAATTCTTTCAGTTAATATATGGATATTGTTGTGAAACAATGTGTAAAAGTTCTATTTGGTCAAATTTGTTCCTTTTGGGTATGTGTTGAATAAGTTTCCAAGTTGTGAATGTTGAGTGAAAAAAGTAAGAATTTTGATAAAAAAAAAGTGACCCAAATCAGAGCAAGCCAAATCAAAGCAATCCAAATCAGAGAAACTGAAATTTCCTCAAATCACCGCGAGCTCCATGGAGCTATTTTTGTGTGTTTGGTGCCCTTGAACTTCCCTGCGCTACAGAAGAGACAAAGTGTCGCTGATTATTCACACATAAATTGTCATTGTAATTGACTGTGCAATGTTGCCTTCCTGTTGACGCAAACAGCCTGCAGGTTTATTTGGTGACGGTGATCAAAACCATAGTTGATGTGGCGCCGGAATCCAGGGCATTCTCTGTGTGCCACTTTCCAACTTCATTCGGTATGTTCTGGAATCTGCAGACACTACCTTGTGGATTCTGGTTCTCTCTGCTGTGTGCAATTCGCGTCCATCTCGGCGCGTGTGTTTCACTGTTCTCTGAGCCTCGTGAAGATGTTACACTGTGATGATTGCGGAACGAAGCACGAAATCGAAGTTGAGAAAAATGAATATTGTTGGGTTGCTTTGTCTCCGTAGATCTGAAACGCTTGGTGCAAGTCACCCCGCGTGTGTGTCTGTGAACGAGCAAACCAACTTGCATGACCCGGCGGGTAAACCAACTGAGTTTGTTGGCCCCCTGTTTAAAGAACCAAGATCAAACCAACTTGAATTGCTTTGCCTCCAAACCACATTGAACTGCTTTACATGGGGGCGGGGGGTAAACTATGTTGGTTTGCTCCTGGTATTTTTTACCAGGGGGTAGATCTTAGCAAACTGAGTTTGTTCCCTCCCCCCCACGTGCAGTAGTTAGACTCTACCCAAACCCCAGACTCCAAAGAGCCCAGATCATATGTGGTGGAGACCCAACATAAAGCCCAACTCTGGAGGAATCGCCAATTCCTCAAGCCAGGGGGAAAGCCCATCCCAAACCCACATCCTGTATGTCCTGAACAGCAAGAATAAATGATGTCAGGGTGTGCTCAAGGTGGGGTAAGCCAGCAGATGAAATCAAGGTAAAAAAAATAAATGTGCCCCCCCTTGTGGAAACCAACCAATTGAAAAGCTGAAAGTTCTGTTCGTTTCAAATATTGCTGCTTGTCAAAGGCCGCCAGCTCGTGAATCTTTGATCTCTTTGCTCGTAAGATTCATCTTGGTTTCGTGTGAGGCTTCGAACTCGCGAACTGAATTTTGTGAAGCGATATTTCTGCAGGGACTGAAGTGGTGGAGGTTTTGATGTGTCGGCCCCTCAGATACGACCGACTTTGTGATGGTGCTGATCTGTCTGACTTGGGTCTGGATTGCAACAGATCCAGGCGTGACACTTGTAAAATAAATGAAGAAACCCCGCTTTATCAGTATATTTCTTTGTTCAGGTGTTTTTGTTTTCGAAAAGGAAACTGCGCCGCCGACTTGCGCCTGGTACATGTTCTTGTGAAGCTTCCGCGCGGGGCATGTAAAATGTCACAATTGCCATCCGCGGGTGTTGGGGTGGGGTCACCCACCCAAACAAATTAGATCCCCCCCTCCCTTCCATCACAGTCAGATTAACCACCGTGACTCCCCGTGGTAAGATTCCACTATTTTTCTTTTGTTGTTTTTTGTTTGTTGTCACCTGTTTTTTGGGTGAACACCACTTCTTCGTCTCACAAATCGGGAAATGGGAAACCAGTTCAATTCGTTCCCATTCCAAACCTCTTTCGGAGCGGCCTCCGTGTTGGAGCCCGAATCAAGGAGTTGCGGACCCCTCGGCAGGACGCAGCCTGCAGCTTCACTCCGCGCGCAGCCCATCGCCGTCCTGCAGGGATATTTAGAGGCGCGGGTCCTCAATATTTTACGGCTTATTAGAAGAACTTTCAGTCTGTCACTTTACGGAGATACATTCCCATAACGGCTTTTTTCTGTATCCTTGTGTAAGTGCATGTTACTAACGGGACTTGCACATAAAAACACTGCTGAAGAAGGCAGGGAGGGCATCAGCAGTCTTGATGGAAAGGACGTGTATCAAATTTCGTTTTTTTTTCAGACGCACATGCAGCCTTTGTTCATCACTTGATGGGGAAAAAGAGTAAACTGGTCTGAACAATTTACACTGGATTTGCGCTGCATTTCCAACAAAATCCCGCAGATCCACCACGCCTCCAAGGCAGAAGCGAGGGACATGCGGGGCATCACACGAGGGGTTTGCAGTGCGAAAAGCGAATTACATTTGTAGAGCCCTGACTGACTGACGCCCGACTCCAGCGTCGCTGATGGAAAGAAAAGTGACCAAACCGATCCAAACAGTTCAGTGGAAAAGTTTTACCTGTATGTTCTATTTGAATGAACAGAACAAGGTGAAAATACAGCACCAAAACCAAACAGCGGAACAACAAAAACACCCGAATCGTGAATCGTGAAAACATCAGTAATCTACAGAGCCAAGACGTTACGTACGTTCCCCACGAAGAGTTGAGCAAGAAACCCTGCACAGCGACGATCGAACCAGAGTGAATTGAGCAGCCATCCCCCGTGGGATTCTGCGGAGACGAAGCCACTGAAGTCCTCAGGAAGGTGCCTGTTCCTGGAAGCGTCAGTGCAATTACAGGACGGAAATGTTGAGAGAAAAGAGACAGAGAGACACTGCTCCTCACAAACACAGAACACCTCTTTTTGAGCCCGCAGTTTTCAGTGAACCGCGTGCTTACGAGTGTGATCACCATTTGTTGTGTGTCTGTGTGCCTGTGCACTCGGGAGGCCTGTCTGACCCTCTGACCCTCCTCACTCCATGACCCTCACCTTACTTCTGACCCCTTTGAAAAGTGCTCATAATGTTTCTCTTTTCAAACCAATGGGTAATTTCTGGTCCAAATATCCCAGATCAGACGAGTTTGATTTTGGCATGCATGTGTATATCACAGTTCTGGCAAATTTTTTGGATTTGTCAGAACACACTTTCAGCCACAAAAGATAACTATTTCGGGATGTTTTGTGGAAGTCTATTGGTCTTGAAAATATGTTGTAATTTTGGTCACATGACCAATTGGTATCAACATGACCACCAAATGTGAGGCCAATTGAAATACTGTACCACTCATCAGCAAAGGGAAGGGACTCTTTCAACCAAACTTTAAGGGATTATTCAGTCACTCTGAACATGCAAGCATTGAGGTTGGTCACACGACCTTTTTCCAAAAAATACCATTTCTGACCACAACACAAAGTGGTGCCAAACTTGATACATGTACAGGTAAATGGGTTGGTTTTCAGAAACGTATGAGTCGTGTGCTTTGGATCTTTTCTGATGGCTTTTCTAGCCATTTTGAAGGCACATGGATTTTTGGGTACAACAGAGAACAGTTCTATTCCCGAACTTGATCACAGCTGAACTTGGTTGAAGCTAAAAAGTAGTTCACTTGATTTTGCTTTCTTTCCCCGTGGGTTTTTCTGGCGTAGCCTTCTTGTTTGTTCTTCTTAAGTGATCTATCAAGTGCCGGTGCGGCGATTTCCCGACACGTGCACTTGGGTGCACTGCAAAAAAGGCTGTCGTAAAGTGCACTCGCTTGATGGCAGCGGATTTAACTCCGTGGTGGAGTTTCGTTGGTGACTCGTTCGGAAAAAAATAACTTGCGTGACGCCCAGCCCATCGCGCTCATTTTGCATAGATAACGAGCACAGATAACGCCGAAATATCCAATTTATTCCACAGAGATATCGGCAGTAATGAAGCAGTCTGGAAATTGACAGTGTGTCTAATTATGTTTAAATTATTCTATCAGTTCCTGCCAGTGATGGTCCATTTCCGCGGGTGTTTGCTCTTCATCTGATACGGACCTGGGGAGTCTTCGCACCAAAAAAAAAAACGGAAGAAGAAGAAACAAGACGTGGCTGGCATGACCGTTCAAATCTGCCCGCCGTGACATCACAGACTGGCCCTGTTGAGCTCTACGTTTGGTGCAATGCATTGGCAAAACCGGAATTCCCTTGAGCCAAAATGTACACACGTGAGATCAGGACATGCTGTTGTGTCGCACAACCTGCGCTTGCATTTCCCGAAGGCAACAGAAATCCTCCTTTGGAGGTAAGACGCACAATTGGAAAAAGCGCGACTCCATTCTATTGTCACGCGAGCAGAGCTCTTGGGAGTATGCGGAGTTCACACAAATAAATTGGAATGCTTGTGATGTCTTCTGGAGGAATTTCTTCACTGTGCAGCTGGGTTCACATCTGCAGCCAGGCAGCCAAGCTGGGCCATGCCAGAGAAGGGAAGGCAGCTTTATGTATGGACCCACGCAGATGTAGACAGCAGTGAGGGGCAGGCAGAGAGACAGCTTTGCTCCAATGGCACACTGCTAGCAGACTTAAAACCGAGTGCGTTTTACCTCACGCAGCTTCAAACACAGCACGGCAGGCCGCCTCAGCTGTGCACGTTTGTGGTCACTGCAAGCTTCTCTCTCCAGCCTGACAGCCATGCCTTAAAGGACTGCACCTCTCTCAAGCATGAGGGACAAAAACACAAGAGAGCAATATTGCGTTTTTGACTTTCTCTGCTTCGTACGAGAGACAAGAGCTGTTGTAATGTGGTGCGCAGCTTCAGGGAAAGGCAGAAAAAACTCTCATGTTGACGCAGAATAGCAGTGCTGGGGAATTGGGATATTTCAACCGGTATCAGAGGCAAGGACTTTTGACAGGCAAAGCTGTGTGTTCTTGGCTGTGGAGTGATACTAATGCAGAGGAAGCTGCCGAGTAACACGAGTCCGTGGGGTGCTTGGTGCTTCTGGACCAGAGAATCTGGATGCATAACTCCACAGAACGGATGTGTGCCGTGAGACACAGGATTTTGTCATGCTCTCCGGAACCTCCATCTGGAAACAACAGATTACCAAACGATGAACCATTTTGCGGACACTAACACTCACATCCAGAACTGTGCATGTTCAGATTTAGTGACGGATATATCATCACACACAAGAATGACGTCAAAGGACACACAATGTGGTGCAGAGGTTCTGTTTATGAGTTTTTAAACACAACGCCTTCGTCAGCTGTGCCACGTTCACGGCATTCAAATGAGCAGGTGGCTGAGCTGATTCGCCCTTGCGTCGTGGAGGATACATCTAGCGCACAGAAAGACCTTCAAATGGACACATTACCATGTTGGTTGCCACACAACACCAGTGTTGCCATGATTTAATGACGAGGTCTGGATTATCCCCGTGCTTACACAGAAAGAGAAAGCTATCCAATCTCAGAGCGACGCTTCTTTGCACAGAATCAATGTTTTGAACAAATTGTCCACAGAATCGGCTGTGTGGGTCGTGTTTTTTCAGCCGCGGTGATGGATACTGGTTGAGTCCAGATGCGAGAATCCACTGCTTATTTCGAGTGTTGTCTGTGGACTCTGGCTGGAACAACGGAATGCAATGGCTGCCAACACTAAGCCACTCACAGTCAGTGAGGATTTCACTCTGATTTAATGGGCGACAGCCAACGGTAGTAGTTGGTTGTTCGGTACATAAAACTCAGCAGGCAATTCTTCCTCTCTGTGTCTCCGTTGTTGTTGGTGGTAATGGCGATTCTTGGGAGCGATGGGAACTGATGGCAGTTCTATTCTGCTCGTTACTTGCGATACGGTAATGGAAATGTACTACTGTCACTTCAAGTATGCTCATTGGGAGTCTCAGAAGATTTCCACCGTCCCTTGTCTGTGCACGTCGTTACAGTTACCATCATGTGCAGCGCGTTTTTGACCCAGCGGAACTCCACGCCCAAATTGGGCCAGGGCTAGGTGCTGCCAGACATCGACTCCCAGCACCACTCCTGTCGCTGCAGCTTCAAAATGGCCTCTGCCACCCATTGCAGCCACGGCAGGAGACGTGTCGGGTTGGGGCTGATGCCCCACCGCCGGTTGGACAGGAGTGGGACGTCTTGGATATTTATTGTTGTGACATTATGTTTGAGTGGTGTCACCACTCGAGGTGCTCAGCTGGCGTCCCCTAGATCCGCCCCATCCCGCCCCACCCCACCCCATGTCCATCACGTCGCTGGTCTGTTCGAGGTGGCCAACTTCAGTTCACTGGTGCGCATCTTTGACGAGTCCATATCCACGGTGAACGGCCGCGGTACCAGAGTGGCCCTGAAAGGAGTGCCCCTGATGCCGCTGCCGGACCCGCAGCAAACCTTGGCATACATCTGTGACGCGGTGCTTCACAACAACGTGACCGCCTTCCTCGCCATCGGCTCTCAGCGAATCATCAACGTCCTGTCCATTGTCACAACGTACGTCGGTATCCCCGTGGTCGGGTTCAACACCCAAACCGGGAAAATAGCTGTCAAGGTGAGTTTGTACTTCATGTTGTGTAGTTGTGTGTGTTCTTTCTACTCCGCGTTTGCGATCACGTCATTTCAGGAGGAATGTTGCGAGAAGTCCAATTACCTTGGAGTCAGACTGAGGAACTGTGGTTGTCACGGAAGGTTCGCAGGCAACTTGTTCATGCCTCATCCAGATTGATGTGTCCTCTGCCTGTGTTGTCCCAGTGAGGTCAGGCTGTATGTGCAGTGTCCCGCCGAGGCAAGGCTGCTTCCGTCTCCTGAATACTAAGCAGAGCAACGACTGCGCACTGCGTATTCTTGCCAATTCCTGCTCCTGATACAACGTGCATCTGTAATGATGGGGAGGGAGCCTTGTGTTTACAGACCGCAATTGTCCCCGTGTATTTCCCTCAAATCTCAAACTCGCCAGGGTGTTCTCTCGTTGTTCCTGAGGAACAGATCTATCAAACATCTTCGGGAAATGCTGATTAAGATGAGAACCTGAGCGCTTGGAATTACCTGATCCAGTGTTTCGATCCCACGCTCAGAGCGCATGCATGGTAGACATCCACATAGATTTGCAATCAGAACAACCTTGCAGTTGCCCTGGGCAACGGACCTGTTGGGAGACTTGTAACCATGTTCACGACAAAGATAATGCCCCGCGGACAGGCTGTGCCTGTTTAAACGTGTCCCGTCTCTTCATCGCGCAGGTCCATCTTCATTTCGCCCGGGACTCGATGATTCCTGCGGCGGTTTGCAGGGCCTTGCATCTCGCACCCAACTCCGGCCATTTGCCCGGATCGGTTTGGGTGCTTCCATATCTGCAAGCAGGTATCTGTTTGTGGTTCCCCAGTTCTCACTGAACTCACATTCTTTCCCAAAAGAACATGTTCCCCTCAAATGGAAGGCTTGCCTGAGCATGACGTGTGACGGACTTGCCCTGACTGCCATTCTGAGTTCTGACGTTTGTCTTTGTGAAACAAATTTGTGTCAAGAGGCTGTTTCTTTCAGCTCCTCACACTCCATTTTTTGTTTGGACTGGTTCTGTGTTCGCTGCCTTGAGTGTCACCAAAATCGTCATGTTTTTGTGAACACAGTGGCGAACAGCGTGGGAAAAAGTCTCACGTTGAAGCTGAAACAGAATGAAGCTTGCAATCACACTTTCGGACAAAAATGTACTTTGTCTCCTCAATTTGCATTTATTGATCAGTTTCCCCACATTGTGAAAAAATTGGAATGTGGATTCGCATTTGTGAGATGCCCCGTGCTCGTTGCCGCGCGTCACACAACGGATCACTTTGGGTCGATTTCTGCAGTTGTTCACTCTTGGGTTGCCGAGAAACAGTTTTCAGACACAACACAAAGGAAGAAAATGTTTCGCACCACGGAATGCAACATTTCCAGAAAGAACAAGACAGCGGGTGCTCTGTCCATATTTCCAACTCTGAAAGAGTCACTCAAGTTCTTGCCGCACATTCAGCTAGCACAGCTTGCATGTGTGCGTTCCTGACGACCATGTTTGAGAGAGTAATGGATGCATGAAAGCAGGTGCCGTGGCTGAGTAAACAAGCTGTATACGTGCGCCGAGAACGAAGCAAATGGAGTGGATATATCTGTCAGCATGCAGCTCAAATATGGCACAAAAACATTTCAGCTCGTACAACAGGTGAAAGGCACCGTTGACTCGGCACTTCGCGTCGTGTTGAATGCAACAGGGTTGGCTGACTTGACGGCGTGCCCTTTCTGGGAGCCTGTGCACAACCATTGTGTCGCGGGAATAAAGTTGCTAACACGCTTTTTAATACGATCTGAAAGATATGAGACCCAAATAGACCAAAGTTTTCACATTATCTGGGTTGCCAAAAGCTTTTGTTTCCGGTGTTGGGGTGGTTTGGCCAAAACAGGAATGAAGACATCAACGAAGACAACGATGCGATGTCACAGGAAGCGGAATGATCGCGACAACACAAGAGAAGGATGTTGTGAAAATAATTCATCAAGCCATCACAAAAAGACAAAGAACATCCCCCCCCCCCCACACACAGTTATTGAGTGCGAACGACAATCACTTCGACTTGAGGTCTGCGCTGCAGTTCCCGGTCGTGGTGTGTAACTGGTGAGGTTGCGGTACAAAGAGAACCAAATCAGTTGCTGTCACCGTTACAGCAAAGTGTCCCCGACCAAATTCCCAGGGACCAATGGTCATTACAAAGCGGGCAGAATCGAGAAGAACCACCATTTAGAGCGTCAGTCATCTGAGAAGCAGTACTCACAGTTGCGTGAAGAAATGTCATCGACCAGAATAACAGAAATTGCATTTCTCTTTGTTGTCTCTTTATGGGTTTGGGCAAGGCAGATATGACAACCATGCCGCACTGAATGTGCGTGATACATAAATACATGGAATATCGGTCAATTAATTCTGAACGTTCGCACATTTTATGCGTATTGCACGCACTTTGGTTGGACCCAATTCAACGCCGATGTTTGATGGTGTTGGACAACGTTACCCTGGTCACTGGGTGTCTTCAGACGTCCACTACATCCACCCCAGATTGCTCCCCTTCACGCGACGAGGAATCCAGGAGTTCTGCGCAATGTGCATGTTTGATGTACAGACCCTTGGATCGGAACACCTCAACAGTCAGCCATGTCTCTGCCCACTCTGACCAGTGCCAACAAAGTCTGAGACAAACTGTGTTGAAGACTTTGAAATGTAAGCAACAGAGAGAGAGAGAGAGAGAGAGAGAGAGAGAGAGAGAGAGAGAGAACAACTTGTGCCCTTGTGGTTCGGATTGTACCTCACAAAAAGTGCGATCTTTTCTTTCCTCACCGTTTCGTTGCCAAACTGGCATTTTTATCAGCGTCTTCTGATTCTCATGCCGGTCAAATTTCTTCTGTTGCCAAAGTTCCTGAGGAAGGAACACGGACGGAGACCATGTTGGCAACAAAAAGAAGTACCATGTGTGTTGTCCAGAGCAAAGTGCAGAAAAAATGCTACCAAAATCAAATAGACTCTCTGGTGTGCGATCGTGCACACTCGCACGTTGGCTCGGAGAGATCCTGGTTTGTCTTGTTCACCTGTTCCCTTGTCAGCCTTGTTTGTGTTAGATCTCGTTTCGAAGCCAATCACAATTCTGAGATGGCTTCATTATCAACCTTCGCTGACACCAACCCGCATGCTGGAAATGGAAAAGAGAAGCTTTCACTTGACAAAGGTTTCGAGCTCATTTCGCTCTGCACCAACAGCCTGTGTGTGAGACGAGCTGAAACCGACGCTCGTACGCGGGTCCAAGCGGATACGCAATGCCAAAATTACGTCCATTCGAAAGGAAAAAGAAAACAGTTTGTCCAGTTGGAAACCTGGCCCAAAGGGCACGAGCACAAATTTGTCACAAATCACGTTGTCGGAGTGTCAGAAGGGTAGGGTAGTCAAAACTACCTATCAGCACTTTCCACTCGATGGTCGTCCATGCCAAAACGCTCGATGGGTGGTTCTGACCCCATGTGAAAACTCACCATTCGTGTCAGAATGCATTGTTGCACTTTATAGGAATGGTACACTTTCTGCCCTGGACGGTTACATTATGACACTGGAAATTGCTGCTTATGCACAACACTGGCATTCTGACCCTGAACGGTCCACTTTGGACACTGACATTCATTCCAAACGGAGCTGTGGCATTTTGACCCTGAATG
>JAAUXT010044099.1_pt1 | contig 10149 bp, 8 predicted proteins | sample 7278171 | NCBI WGS metagenome assembly JAAUXT01 (sample SAMN14350112, study PRJNA611818) | marine sediment metagenome | isolation source: surface marine sediment (1.8m) | place: French Polynesia: Moorea | collected 2018-08 | reverse complement strand
GGTGTCTTCACCACCGTAGCTTGTACCTGTGACATAGACGTTACCGTCCGTGTCTACGAACAACGCAGTCGCATTGTCCGGGCCGCTGGATCCATCGTACCGTCTAACCCAGACCGGCCCCTCATCACTATTGTCACTGTCGTACTTGATCGTCGCGTAGTCATTGTCGGTGTCTCCACCACCGTAGCTTGTACCTGTGACATGGACGTTACGAGCGGCGTCCAGGGCCAACGCGGTCGCCCTGTCCCCGGTATTATCATTGTCCGGTCCCTGGTAGCGTTCGACCCAGAGCTCATTACCTGCTCTGTCGTACTTGACGGTCGCGTAATAGCCGTCGCTCTCGCCCGTGACGTAGACGTTACCGGCAGCGTCCACGGCCAGGGCGGTACCGGCACCGTTATCATAGCGAGCAACCCAAGCCTCCGTTGCGGTTTCCGATGCCGTTTGCGCGACACCCACGGTAACCGCAAAGCTCATCACCATGGCTAAAATACCGCTTCCCATCTGCCTGAGCGATGTTCTCCGCACCGACAGTATGTGGGAAAGCTCGAATATAGCGCTGCCCCCACAGGTTTTTTCTACTATTGAACTTAACATTGTGACCACCTCCCTAGTTTCTAGAAGTCTGTCTGACTCATCGAGCCCGTTCAGCTAAAATGTGCTTATAGATCGAGTATCGGTGTATTGCAAGGGATTCAGGCCATGAGCAACAAATTTATCACCATAGACCGTGAGAGTGCTTTTGTTCTTCCGCCGGCCTTGGAAGGCTGGTTACCGGAAGATTCGCTGGCGCGGTTTATCGTGGAAGTGGTTGCACAACCGGATACGACTCGTATTGAGCAGGCCTGCGGAGGCGGTGGCTCGGCGCCCTACCCAGTCTGGATAGGAGCAGGTTCCAGGCGAATGCCGGGCGGCAAACATTTCGAGGTCAGGCCGATGCCTGATGTTCAGTTAGTTGCATAACGCTGCTTTCAGCGGTTTGCGGCGAAGCCGGACGTTCGCTGGAAGGCCTTGTTAAATGCGGGCCTGTATCATAAACTGCCATCATGCGCATATTTAATACGCATTAAAATTGTGCAAACGGGATGCTTTAAGATGACACATGCCTACGATAACTTTGCTCCAAAAAAGCCAACAAACCTTAGTATTAACAGCGACTTATTAGCTAAAGCCAAGAGTTTGAAGCTTAATCTTTCCGCCACCCTCGAGAATGCGCTCGCTGATGAAGTGCGGAAGGCTGAGCGCGCGCAGTGGCTTGAAAAAAACCGGGACGCCATAGTGGCGTCGAACCGCCTCGCAGAAGACAAAGGATTCTTCGCGGACTCGTACAGGACTATTTGATGAGTCAATTTACGCTCTACGAGAACCTGAACCACGATTCAAAAGAAACCTACCCTTACTTCGTCGATGTTCAGAATGATCTGCTCGACTCCCTGAATACCCGCCTCGTCATACCCCTTACACCATTAAAGTTTCTGGGTGAGAAGAGCATCGGTAATCTATGCCCGATCACAACCGTCGATAGCGATCCGTTTGTTTTGTTAACCCACCAAATGACAAACATACCGGTCGCTGCTCTACAATCACCCGTTGGCTCGCTCGATCACCTTCGAGATGAAATTGTGGCGGCGATCGACTTTCTGATTACTGGCATTTGACGCCGTCCTTCCGCGGCCGCGAGCGAAGCGGGCGGCTCGACTGCAAGGGCTCCGTCATACATCCAACCCCGCACCGTGCTTTCGTAACCACTCTTTCCGCTCGCGGACGTCGGGGAGCACCTTGTCGACCTCGTTCCAGAACGCGGCCGTGTGGTCGCGGTGATGGAAGTGGCAGAGCTCGTGGACGACGATGTAGTCGATGATGGTCTGGGGCGCCATCATGCATTTCCAGTGGAAGGAGAGTTTCCCGGCCGCTGAGCAGGAAGCCCAGCGGTGGCCGAGCTCCCGCACCGCCACGCCGGTCGGCGCGACGCCCACCTTGGGGGCGTAGTAGTCGACGCGACTACGCAGGCGCTCCAGCCCCTTGGCGGCGTAGAATTCCCGGAAGGCCGTCCTGGCGGCCGCTATCTCGCCTTGCTCAATGAGGTCCCGCCGCAGCGTGAAGCGGCCGTTTTTGAGTTGCAGCGCCTCGTCCTGGTCGCTCACGAGCAGCAGTCGATAGGCGCGCCCGAGGTAAAGGAAGCTCTCGCCGTTTTTGTATTCACGGGGTACCCGGGAGGCGTTGAGATCCCGCCACTCGGCCAGGCTCCGGTAGATCCAGTAGTGCTTGGACGCGACGATGCTTGCGACTTGATCATCGTCGGCCCACTCGGGGGCGCGAACCACCACGCTGCCGTCACGGTCGATGATGACGTCCGCCGTCGAGCGGCGACTGCGAATTACCCGGTAGTCGATACCGTCGGTCTTCGGTATCTTCACTTGAGCAGCGCCTGGTGGCGTTTCTCGGCGAGTTTCACGATCTCGACCGCGAGCCGCTCATGCTTCGCGTTGAGCGCCGGAATGTTCGCCAGGAGAATTTCGGTATCGATATCGCCGCGCAGCTTCTTCACCTCGATGGGCTTTTTCCAGAAGTCGAGCACGCCGATGGTGTCCTGCAGCATCTCCACGGTGCGCAGCATGAGCTTCTTCAGCGCCGCGTGGTCTTCGGGAGGCACCTTGCCGCCGTCGTAAGCGAGCTGGAGCACGTAGTCGTGGAAGGTGGTCGCTTCCTTGGTGAGCCCCTCGACCACATCGGTGCGTCCCTCGATGGCCTCCTGGCGAAGCTGTTCGAGATCGTCGGCCAGCGACTTCCAGTTGCTTCGATGCCGTTCGATGAGCTTTTCGAGCTTTTCGCTGAGCTTGGCGTAGAAGGCCGGGTCCTCGTCGAAGTGGACGGTGCAGTGCTTGCGGATGGCGTGCTCCATCTCGCTGGCCTTCGCTTCGTCGTTGCCCTTCGAGTGCCGCTGCACATGGGCGATGAATTCGTCGGACAGCAGCTCGACCGGGGGGATCTTCGGGTTGATGCCCAGGTCGATCAGGTGCGCGTCGATGAGCGCCTTCACCTTCTCGCCGGCATCGGCGATGTTCAGGGAATCGTCCTTGTAGCGCTCCTTGACCATCCGCAGCAGGTAACCGAAGCGCCGGGCGCCGCCGCGGTAGGGGTGACCGGCGGGGTTAGGCAGAATGAGGTTGAGGCTCTGGAGAAATTTCTTGAGATAGACCTCGAAGTCGGCCCGGCGCTTGATGTCCTTCATGGCGCCCACCGCCGCGTGGATCACCGCCACCTCGGCTTCGGGCGAGCCGAGCTGTCCGTTGATGAAAGCTTTGATGTCGGTGACGCCGGCGGCTACGAAGTGCTGGAGCAGACGCTGGTAGCGCTCTTCGAGGATGGGCATCTCACTGAGCACGCTCTTGAGGCCGTCGTGAATCTCCTGAGCGTCCTCCTCGGCATAGATCGAGAGGGCCGTGGTCAGATGATTCGCGAGGCCGATGTAGTCGACGATGAAGCCGCGGTGCTTGTTGGCTGCCACCCGGTTGACCCGGGCGATGGCCTGCAGCAGGTTGTGCTCACGAAGCTTCTTATCGATGTACATCACCTGCTCGATGGGCGCGTCGAAGCCGGTGAGCAGCATGTCGCACACGATCAGCAACGCGATGCCCGTGAGCTCCCGGTCGGGGTCGTCGAAGTCGAAGGGTTTGCAGAAGTTCTCGACGGCATTCCAGCGTTTGGCTTCCCGGCGCGCCTCGGTGATGGCCGCCGGCTCGTTGGTGGGGTCCGAGGACACTACGACGGTGGTTTTCAGGAACTCGATCCGGCGGATGAGATGCGGGTCGGGCTCGGGCTTCCCCTGCTCGCGCTCGACGCGCTTTCGGAGAGCGTCGCGGATGGCTGTGCGGTAGCGGATGGCCGCCAGCTTCGAGTGGCAGACGACCTGGGCCTTGAAGCCGTCGGGCAGGATGTTGTCGATGTAATGGTCGACCAGGTCCGTGGCGATGGCCTCGATGCGCTTCTCGGCCTCGAGAATGTCGCCAGTGGCGCCGTATTTCTTCTTGATGGCGAGAATCTCCTCCTCGCTGCGCGCCCTGAAAAGGTCCTCGAACTTGGTGTCGAAGCCGTGCTTGTCCTTGATGGCCGTGTCCGCCGTGCGGCCCTCGTAGAGGATCTGCAAGGTCGCGCCGTCATGGACGGCGTCCATCAGCTTGTAGGTGTCGATGTACTCGCCGAAGCGCTTCACCGTGCGCTTGGTGCCGTGCTGCTCGGTGATGAGCGGCGTGCCGGTGAAGGTGATGCGGGTGGCGTTGGGGAAGGCCTCGAAGACGTTGTCGCCGAGGTCCGAGCCCTGGGTTCGGTGCGCCTCGTCGATCATCAGGATGATGCGTTCCGATGGGTTGACGACGCCGAAGGTCTTGCTCGACGGAATCGTGCGATAGGACACGGTGGCGGAGTCCGCCACCTGGAGCGACGCCGGCTCGGGGGCGGGCTTGCCGTAGCTGAGAGCCTGGGCCAAGGCCGCTGGCACTGCTTCGGCGCGCTCGCTGAACTTGTGCACCATGACCATGTTGATGTCGGAGGTGTCGGTGCTCAGGTGCTCGCGCAGCTGGGCGGTGCTCTCGATGACGTTGACCTTACCGCCGATGAGCTTGGTGGTCCCCGCGAGCTGCTGCTCAAGATCCACGCGGTCGTTGATCAGCAGAATCTTGAAGTCCTGGAGGTCCGCGGCAGCGCGGAGCATGCGGGCGACGAAGACCATGGTCAGGGATTTGCCGGAGCCTTGGGTATGCCAGACGACGCTGGAACGGGCTTCGGGGGTCTTGCCGCGGCGCAGGCGGTCGATGATTTTGCGGGCGGCCCGGTACTGCTGATACCGGCAGACGACCTTGATGCGTCGGCCCGCGTCGGTGTCCATGAATACCGTACAGGTACGCAGCACATCGAGCAGCGTGGCCGGGCCGAGCAACCCCTGGATGAGTCTCTCCTGTTCGCGTTCGATGCCCAGCGGCGGGGTATACGCCGGGTCGGTCCGGGGCCAGATGTCCTTCCAGGCGTAGAAATGCTCGTGCCCCGAGGTGATGGTGCCGAGCTCGGCCTTCTCGCCGCAGGTTCGGACCAGCAGCAGATTGGTGTAGAACAGTCTCGGCTCGCCCTCGCGCAGGCCCGCCTTGATCGTCTCAGGGCGTCCGTTGCGGTAGCGGAGCAATTGCTCGTAGGCGGCGTGCAGTGGGTTGGCGGTGTTCGGGTCGCCGATTTTCGCTTCGACGATGACCAGCGGCATGCCATTCACGAACAGCACGATGTCCGGGATGATGCAGCTCTTCACGCAGCCCGGCGTGTCCACGCGGAACTGGTTGATGGCGTGGAACTGGTTGCGCTCCGGGTGGGCGAAGTCGATGAGCTTCACCACTGGGTCGGTCTCGCCGGTCATCTCGTTGCGGTCGACCTGGGCCTTGAGGAACAAGCCCTGGACCGCTTCGTTGGCTTCGAGCAGGGTACGGTTAGGTTGTCGGAGGATTTGGTCGCGTAGGTCGTCGAGTTGTCGGTCCGTCAGCCAGGGCGTGCCATCGGCGGTGTGGTTGATGGTGCGGACGGCGTTGCGGAATATTTCCGGGAGCAGCCATTCTCGGAAATGGGTGCGCAGGCTTTTCGCGGGGTCCGAGGGGATCATCCCCTGCCCCTGGTCGATGACCTCCCAGCCCAGCGCATCGAGTTGGGCCAAGAAGGGTTTTTCGACGTGCAGATACTCACTCATCATTACTGCCGAGACCTTCATCTTCTTCTGAAGATTGGCCGCTTTCCTCATAACCAAGCAGAACATACCGTGGACGACCTTCCCCCACTCGGCGGCTGTTCACCCGCGCCTTCACCGTCTTATTGAGTACGCGATTGATGGAGCTGGCGTCTTCGATAGCCTTGCCTACCTTTCCGGCAACAACATCATGCGTTGCATCGACGAGGAGCTCAAATGTGCGCCGATTCGGCAACACACCCAGAAACTGGCCGATCAAGGTCTTCTCTTCTTCGTGAAGATTATCCCGTCCCAGGCGGTTTGCGCTTCGGCGAACCTGCTCGACGTCGGCAAACCGAAACATCTCATTCCGAAACTCCAATGCGCAGACTGCTTCGTTCGTTGCCATCGTTTCGAGAAACTTGGAGATTGCAGCGAGCGCGCGCGGATCGACCTCCGACGCCGCCTCCGTCAATTCGTCGTCGGTTCCAAGCGACGCCTGCATGATTGCCTGTGCCTGGTTGATCGCCAACTCGAGGGGAGACTGCTCGTCGAATAGTGTCAGATCGTCCGTCTGAGCTTCCTCGAACTGGAATCCGAACGATCCCGGTGCGGTTCCGGTAATCAACAACCGAAACTCTTCCCTACCAGGCAAGATACCGCGTGTGCCAAGCGGACCACTTTGGCTCGCGCCGATGGCGGCAACCGCCTCGGCGAATGCATTGACGGCAACAGCGCCGAACTCAGCGAATATCCCATAGTCGGCCACTATCGGTTTGCCGCGAAAGGTCAACCGAGCGCGGACGGGTTCACGCTGCGGTGCAGGTTGCGCACCCAGAGCTTCCGTGATTTCCTGCTTTCGGGCCTCCAAACCCATACGTTCGATGACGCTATCGACAGGCAGTTGGGCAAGCAGCTTCTCCAGAGCGCCCTTTTCGGCCTGAAGTTGGCGATATTCATATCTGTTCATGATGACTCCTCCGGGCTTGACGGGCTCATGAGGTTAGCCTGTGCGACCGAGTCTTCCCCCGGCGCAAGCTGGATCTGCAGGAACCCTTTCCATTCACCGCTGCGGCGGTGAGACCACATGCTGTACCAGTAAGTTGACCGGGCAACGAGGAGCTCGGGCGAGCCCGCATCGAGCTGAACGAAATACGCGTCCACGTGATAATTATGCTTGGTCTCTCGCGGGTCAAAGAGTCGCGGATCCTGCTGCAACAGGCTTTGCTGTGTGGAACCATTCGGCAAATGGAAAAACGTGACTACGTCGATGTCTCGGGGTGAGCGATTTTCACTCGTCTCGACGTTTTCGAGAAAGCTGCCATCCAGCCACTGAAATCCTTGCACCAGGCCCAGTTTGTGAAGCGCGGCGCGAAAACTCAAAAAGCCGGTGAGTATGGTTCGACGGTCCACCGAAGTGGAAAAATGCAGTACGAGATCTGTGAGCGTCACCTCATAGGGCGAGCGGTCGGTGGAAGTCGGCGAAGCCGGATTGATTGGTGGCAAAACGCCCTCGGGCGTCCAGGCCGGGATGGCTACAGAGGTCATGCGGCGATCTCCATGGTCTATATTTTATTCCTGCTACGGACTGTTGGTAAGCCGACGCTCGCCGTCTGGTATGAGATTAATGTCCCGAACAGCTTCACGGAATACCTCGGGGAGGAACCACTCGTGGGACGCCGTGCACAGGCTCTTGGCCGGGTCGAATGGAATGGTGCGTGGCCTTGGCGGCGATTATACAGCCCAGCGCTCCGAGCTGCTTAAGGAACGGATTCTCGACGTGGAGGTACTCAGACATTCGCGTCGACCTCTGCAGCAAGCGCCTGTCCCAAACGGCTTACCAAAACACGGCCCGTGAGAAGGTCCGCCATAAGACCCAGCTTCTGCTCGCGGAGCTTGGTGAGAGCACCTCGCTCTGCTTGGATGCTCTCGTCGACGAAGGCTAGGCGATCCGCGATAACTGCCTGCTCAGGTTCAGGCGGCAAGTAGATGTGGACTTGCTTGAGCCGACCGATGGAGAGCTCAGCGCGGGTCGTCCCAACACTGATGCGTGCGAGCGTCGACTGGAGATATGGGCTCTCCAGCGCATATCTGAGGTATCTGGGATGCACATCAGGACGCGGCCGAATCCTCGCTACGTCTCTACTGATATTTCCGATGAATCCGGTGGGCGTCACATCAACGCGGCCGATAGAGCCTTTGATCGAAAGGAGGACATCACCGCCCCGAATCCTACTTCTCACGTACGCGTTTTCGATTTCCGATGAGCTCTTGTGTATTGTCGTGAAATCGGCGTTTAGATTGTAGATTGCGACAACAGGGATACCCTCAGGTTTGTGCTCCCCCGGTTGCACGATCCCGTAGCAAATTGGGCTGCTTTCTGGAGTCACGTCGCCGAGTCTCTCACGGGACCACGTGCTTGGCACGTACTCGGGCGCCCACTTGTGATAGAGCTGCGGAGCCTCCTCCCGCGGCGGCCGGAGCTGGCCGTCCGCGGTCACACCCCGAGTGAAGAGGTCGTGCATCAGGCCGGCCTTGATTTGCTGCGTCTTGGCGATGAGCGCTTCGGTCTGTTCGATGGCCTCGTCGATGGTCGAGAGGATTTCAGCGATGCGTTGTTGCTGCTTCTTGGGCGGGTGGCTGATACTCAGTCTGCCGAAATTTTTTGCGTTAACAATGGGAAGCGTGGTCATACCTGCCAATCCCCGGAGGTCGTTTTCACGCAATGCAATTGCGCCTGCTACGAACTCCGGTACAAAGTCGCCATGACAAATAACAGCATTGATTTGCTGATTCGTTGCGACGTCGCAGGGGGCAATTAACACCTTTCCGATATTTCCAATGCAGGTAACCAGAACAGCTCCGGGAGGCAAAAGGCGTGCAATGCGAGCGCCCTCTTTGGTCACGTAGCGCTCTGTGTCCGCAACGTACGGATGGCCATCAAAATCTGCCGGTGTAACAAAGGGAATATCACCGTCCCAGTATCGCGCATTCTCGATGCTTGGAGTTTTGCCTGTGACTATCGTGCCAATCGATGACAGAGATGCTGTCGTCCAATTTGCCTTACGCATACCGCAACTCCCCCAAGAACCCCTTCAACCTGGCCGTCACGGCATTACGTCGCCGCTCAATGTCCGTTGCGGCCGTAGTCACTGCTCCACCTCCTCGGCCCAGGCGATGAGCTTCTGCCTGAGCTCCTCCTTCGACGGCAGGTAGAGCTGATACTCGGCGGCGTGGATGTTGCCTTCAGGCAAGGTCAACTCAACCAGCGCATCCTTCTTCTTCTTGCACAGGATGATGCCGACGGTGGGGTGCTCGCCTTCGATCTTTACGTAGCGGTCGTAGTAGTTGACGTACATCTGCATCTGACCCAGGTCCTGATGCGTGAGCTCGCCGATTTTGAGATCGAGTAACACGTAGCAGCGCAGCAGCCGGTTGTAGAAGACGAGATCGATGAAGAAATGCTCTTCGTCGAAGGTGAAGCGCTTTTGGCGTGCCTCGAAGAGAAAGCCTTTGCCCAGCTCGAGGAGGAAATGTTCGAGCTTGTCGATGATGGCGCTCTCGAGTTCGCGCTCGGAGTAGCGAGTCTCCTCGCGCAGGCCGAGGAACTCGAGCACATACGGGTTCTTGAGCAGCTGCTCGGGTTTCTCGACGAGCTGGCCCTCCTTGGCGAGCGCCAGGATCGACTCCTTGTCGCGGCTCAGTGCCAAGCGTTCGTAAAGGCTGCTGTCGAACTGCCGGCGGAGCTCGCGCAGCGACCACCCCTCATTCGTGGCTTCGATCTCGTAGAACGCCCGTTCGTTGGGGGCCTTGATCCCCATCAAGAACAGATAGTGGGACCAGCTGAGGGTCCATGCCTCAGATTTGGTAGACGCTGTCTGCCAAATTTTTGCGGTGGTCAATTCTCCAGACACTGTCTGGACTTTCTCGGCCGCCTCGGGCAATTGCCCAGATGCTGTTTGGGCGATCTGCACGCGGTCCCGGTACAGTAGATAGAATCGGCGCATGTACGCCAAGTTACTTTTGGAAAAGCCTCGGCCGAACTCCTCGGTCAGCGCTGCGGAAAGCTGCTTGAGTAGCTCCTGACCGTATGCGGCCCGCTCCTCACCGGCCTGCTCGTGCTCCACGATGAGGCGGCCAATCTCGAAGTTGGTCTGCACCTGCAGCGTGTCGATGACGCGTGAGGTCGTTCGCCGCACCGCCTCGATGAGCTCGCGAATCTGCGGCAGGAGCGCCTGTATCGGCACGGAGAGGTCAGCCATATCCGAGCTCCTCCAGAAAGCCCTTGAGCCTGGCCGTCGCCGCGTCGCGACGCTGCTCGATGTCGGTGGCGGTCGTAGCGTAGGGCGTCCAAATCGACTCTGAAACTTTCACCGGTTTTTGGCTTTAGCTTTTTCGATCTTCTGTCAATCAACCCTTGTAGGCCCCGGCGGGTGGCCCCTCGGCGG
>JAAUXT010082835.1_pt1 | contig 10150 bp, 11 predicted proteins | sample 7278171 | NCBI WGS metagenome assembly JAAUXT01 (sample SAMN14350112, study PRJNA611818) | marine sediment metagenome | isolation source: surface marine sediment (1.8m) | place: French Polynesia: Moorea | collected 2018-08 | reverse complement strand
GATGTTTCACATCTCGATCTGTTGCTCGTGACCCCAAAAAGATTGTCGACCTTCTCACAAAAAGCGTGGTGCGAGTAGGAACTCGCACACGCCAAAGAATGTGGAAACCCTAACCTCACACTTGAGCCGTGCTGTCAAACTACTCGTGTTTCAGTGTCAGAACATTGCCTGACTGCGATTTTTCACCCTGTCCTTGTTGACGACTGCACACTTGTGGGCACTTGCTGTACGTTCTCGTCAAACAGGTTTTTTCTTGTGGATTCCAATTGATGACGAGATGAAGTCGCACTGAAAAGTCACCTCAGAATGTGCCAAACAAACAATCGGGTCTCCGTGGGTGTTCTGTCGTGTTCTTTATGCTGTGGCGGCTCCTTTCATAGGTTATTACTCTTCTGACAGGCCGAAACTCTTCAAACGCTGGTGTGCACACAGACGGACTCAGAGAATCAAGGTTGATAAATTGAAAATGACATCACATGCAACGGGTGATATTTCCACCAAAAACGGTGTCAAGCAAAAGATCGGAAGAATGAGGGACTTTCATCACTCGTGCCTTGAGGAACCGTGTACACTCGTACAAAATGAGTTCCTTCACTCATCTGAGATCACTGATGGATCGAACAAGATCAAACTCGGTTCGTAGGACCAACCGAGATCACAAATATCAAACGAATCATCGTTCAATATGTGTTCTGAAATGAACGAGTGCGTAGCACGAGTTCTTTATTCTCGTATTGAATGATGATGAGTGAAATGGTTGACTTGTACAAAAAGTGAAACATCTGAAAACACAAAATATCTGCACGAGAATGGTTTGTGGCCAGATAATGAACAGTCGTGCTCTTAGATTTCACGTTTGAAGATATTGCGCTGGTGATTAAGTTAGAGGTAAACAACGGGAGCGAGGAGATGATCAGCAGTTGAGCATGTTCAACAATGATACTTTTTCTTTCTCATCCAGAAAGAAAGAGCGTCAGGAGTGTCAACGTTGAGCCGCGACTTGTTCGTAATTGTCCTGTCCAACTGCAAGATCTCGTACGAGGACCGTCTCAATATAGACCGATTGCGATCAAGGAAAAAGACTTGCGATTGCTGGAACGTTTCTAAAACTTTATGAACAACAGAAAAACATGCCATAAACATGCCAACCATGCCAACAAAAGTTGTGAACAATTGGAAATAACTGTAAAGAGTGTCTGAAAATTGGGTCCATGCACGGAATGGCGATCACAGTCAATCAGTCAATATCGTCAGAGTTCCCTTCTTCGTTTCCTTGTTCTGTTTCCGAATCTGACACTTCCACCATAAAATCTGGAACCTGAAGACCATCCCCCTCAAAATAGTCACCCCCAGCTTAAACACACTTGGCCCAATGCACGGGCAAGTCCTTGATTGCCTCTTCAAACTTGTCCTGGGGGATGTCTCTGAGAATTTGCTCCGTCACCGCCTGCACCTCCCCGATGTTTCTGAAAGCTCTTCCACGCAGTCTGGACTTGATTTCTGGATACAGGAAATAGTCATTTGGTGCAAGATCGGGACTATAAGGCGGGTGGGCAATCATCTCCATCTTGTTCTCCCCAAGAGCAGCCAGTGTCAGAATTCCAGTGTGGGGAGTGGCATTATCATGGTGGAGAAGAAATGTCCTCCAGTCTCCATTCATCAACCACAAGTGTGGGCGTTTCCTCCTTATCTTCTTGCGCAATCTTGCAAGAACCAGGCAGTAATCTTCACTTCTGATTGTTGCTCCTCTTGCCAAAAATTCATGATGAATCATTCCATTGCAGTCAAAGAATGTCGTGATCATTGTGCTCTGCCTTGTGCGTGCATGGAGTGCTTTCCTTGGGCGTCGGTCACCTTGTCTTATCCACTGAGTATCCCTGATTTTGGTCTCTGGGTCGAAGGTGTGGATGGAACTTTCGTCACCTGTGACTATTCTTTGGAGAAAAGAGACCCCCTCAGTCTCAAATCTTTGCAGGTTTTCTTGAGAAAGTTTGACCCTGAATGCCTTTTAGTCGTTGGTCAGGATCCGCGGGACAAATTTCGCACTCACATGCCTCAACTTTAAATCTTTCCTCATGATCCTTTGCACAGTTGCTCTTGGGACACCAGTGGTTCTGGAGATGTCACGGATGGACTGTCTGCAATCTTGTTGAAGCTGGGTCTCCACCTTGTCAATGTTGGAACCACACCTTCCACTGCGGGGGCGTCCAGGGCGGGCCTTGTCCTTGGTCGGAGTTTCCATGTCACCAGTTCTGAAAGTCTTGTGCCACGCCCTCACTTGTGTTTTCCCCAAAGCTCTCTCGCCATAAACTGCTTCCAAACCACGCCAACATTGAATTGGAGTATTGCCTTGTGCACACAGAAACTTGATGATTGACCTCTGCTCCAAACGGGCTTGCCTCGACATGACACAGAGCAAGAAGAAAAAGAAGAACAAACCATAAAATTCAGCATAAACTTCCATTTGGCACACTCAAAAACAAAAGACAGATGGATCGCCGCACTGTCTTGACCTCGCGGGATTGAGGTCAGGAGACCTTGATCTCTGTGTGATTTGATCACACATTCACTTCATGGGCAGATGAGTCTGCCTTCTGTGAAACTCATGTCAAAAGAAAAAGCTGAATTTTCAAACCATTCGGTCACACGAGATCGCAATCGGTCTATATTGAGACGGTCCTCGTACTATGACTCAGTGACTTTCAATCGATAAAGCAAATTCAATGACTTTTGTATCTTGCGTTCGTCAGAAAGAGCTTTGAACAGTCTGAGCAATATTGTGTGCATTAAGGTATCGATTTGATCACGTCTATCTCGCAGCTTACTCCAGAAATCGAATTCAAGTTTTGCGTTCGTGGCTTCAACAAGACACGGAATGGTTGTGTGTACGAGTTGTACGAACGTACGAGAAAGAAGTGACGTTGGGGTTCTTCCACGCTTCACCGAGTGTGACTGCATGGCCAGTCGCAACACGCTGTGAGCACGTTTTCGTGCGCTAGCCTGCGTCCGCTGGAAAGCAGAGTTGTCACTTTGAGGTCGTCCGCGCACACAATTCCAAACCACACGGTTGCCGTCCACGCAGTTCAAGAAGTATCATGAGTCCAATTTGTTGGGAGAAATTGCCTCAGATTCAAGTTCTCGACATCGATCAGTCGTTTAGCAACACGTACGTGTCGATCTCGGAAGTAGGATTCTGCATCAGTATCGAGAGTACCGACCCAACATTGAGGTCCTGTTTGCGACGGTGTTTCAGGCGAGGTGATTACATCTTGTCGGTGAACGGACGGGAGCTGCGCGGTGCTACTCAGGCCGAGGTCGACAGACAGGTGGCCGCTGCGCCGCGAGGTCTCGTGCGTCTCGTCGCGACGGCCGTGCCGCCCGGAGCCAGCTTCGTCTCACGTCAGCACTCAGGTGAGTGAGCCCAACTTGTTTCCTGCACAACACACAATATTTTGGTGCGCACGTTGTCTGCTTGACTTGAAGAGCACACTTCAGTTTTTCCGGGCTCGTTCTGAGACCGGGTTTCTCTGGCACACCGCTGATGAGGATTGTTTACCTGCTCCCGTTTTGTGTTTACAAAACCACTAATTAGCAAGATCAAACGTCAGGGAATCGCGTTGCACGAACACAGTTTCCTGCGACGCTCATAAATTGTCCGAGTACATTCTTTACTAGAGTATGAGCAGATAAAACAAGAAGATAACATTCATCTTGAGATGTTTGCGAATCAATGCACGAGCAATAACCGGCCGTAAATCAGGTGTGTTCTGCAAATGCACAGAAAAGCTTTTTATGGGAACTCTGAAATTGCTAAAATTCTCTGAAAGGCTTTTTGAAAAACTATACTTCTATCGGCCGATTGTTTCCAAGGTTTTGTGTGTGCACGGGGTCAAATTTATAATGCCGAAGGTCTACGCGTTGGAATGTTCAACTTGTTACATTGCTTTGTTGGCCTTCTTTTTATGATCTTGAAGCTTTAAGAATGTGTACAAGGTTGTGTTTTGGCAAAACTAACTGTACGAGATTTTGGGCTGAACGTTTTGGGCTTTCGTGCACGGTGAGCATAGTCGATCAAGCTGCCTTTTGCTCAGGTGACCCCTGTTTCAGAAAACTGGCGGAATGACCGAATCGCGTAACTTGCAGCTCTCTGCAGAACGGGCGAGCCTTGACTGTCGAGGGAGTACGTGGAAACGTTTCACGATGTGGTGCTGAAACTTTTGCAGGATCAGCGTTGACAAAAAATCCACTGTGCCAAGTGCGATAGCCATCTGATTTGTTGTCGTAAATTGTGTCGACAGTTGAGTCGACTCCTTCGTCAAATGTCTGAAATGGGAAAATGACTGTTGCACCAGTCATGCAGTACGACGAGGCAGCATCAAGATTGTGTCACTTGTTGCGACAGAAACTGTCGACCGAGGATTCGATCCAGTCCACGCTGAGCTTGTGCAACGCACAGTTAGTGGACAAACTTTTTCTTTGTGTCGCTCCCCGAGATCAAATGCGCGTTCAAATGGAAATACTCCGGAAAAGTTAGCAAAATTGAGAGGAAAATAATCCCAATCCAGACGTGCTGCGAGTACGAGAGACAACGGACACATGCACTGCAACGACTCTCGTATGTACAGGAAAGTGGGAGTGGTCGACAAGACTTCGTCGTTCAAATTTTGTTTTGGGGATGATCATGTTTGGAGTGATTTAGAAATATTGTTTTATGATGATGAATAGCACATACCTGGGATACCAGTGTCGAGTGCTCCAGTCAGTGCTGCCACTGGGCCGCATTCACACAAATGATGTTCATTGGAGGACTCCGTCTTGGCAATACAAAGCACTGCTATTGTGTGTGCCTTGGTTGCCGATTTTGTGACTGTTTTATTTGTTTAAAGGCAGGTATATGAACAACAGCTAGGAATTCTGACGCAAAGGAGAAGGTAAGCAAGGAAAAGGTGTCAACGGACGAGCACATGTACATTTAAGTGTGGTGGATTTGCTCAGGGTTTGGATGCGTATTGCCGTGTCATGGAATTCATAGATCTAAACAGGTATATATTATAGGCAGTAGATGTCAAGTTGTGCCACTCTTGAAAGGTTGTTGTTTGTCCCTGCACAGTGAGAATATGAGGTCAAGTCTGAAATTCAGTCGTAGATCTGAATCAAAACCAAATTAGGTCCGTCGAATCCGCAGTCAACATGAATTTCACATCCCCAAATGAACCAAATTTTGACTTTTCACATTTGAGAAGTGAGCAAGACACGCCATGGACATCGTGATGTTTGATTTACAACCAAATTATGGAAAACTACCTCGCATCAGAAGCATGTTTGCCAAATGTGAAGAATTCAAAGGTTACATTCCGTGCAGAAAAAAAACGTTTCAAGCTGATTTTAACAGCACCATGTTGTTGAAGACGTGACTGGGGATGTTGTTTGCGCAACAAATATTAAAAAGTTAGTCATGAAGGATGAAACTTGTTCGTATTTAGTTTTCAATGGAATTTGAGTTTTATTGCTTTTGAGGCAGACCTGTGGTTCAAGATTTCTTCCCGGAAACAAAACAAACGAAAAAAAATCCCCATAGCAGCTAGATCTACACCAACATTGAACATATCCAGCAAAAAAGAAATCAGTTGTTTTTTTGACAAGATGTCAAAAAGTTGCCTGTGAAAGTGTCGAAAGTGGTGGTTGTCTGCACCCAGGACCTCACGGAAAAGATCCACGCTCAAGATGGCTGCATTCGTTCTTCCCTGTCACAATGATGTAGATTCCTTGTTGACTTATTCTTCAGGCAGTGACACTCGATCTGTTTCCAAATTTGTTTCCCATGGAACCAAAGCGGACGTGCAAGTGTGCATTCTGTGGCCAAGTGCTACACCTCACTGGTAATCGCCACACTGAACCACAGCAATTTTCTTTTGTGTAGAACACATTGTAACGTTGAACCCCCAAGAAAAGAACCCAACACCCAAGTGCGAAGCTTCAATTTGTGCAAGATATCTCTGATTTGGGCCGTGTTTGAGCAGACTTTTCACGTTTGTTCGAAAGATTAATATGAACTTCAACACTACAGATAGAAAGGGATATTGTCCCGTGGCCTTTTTAATCTGCATAAATGAGAGGAAAGTGCATTCCTTTTCGTGTGTCTACAAGCACATAGTTTCATGCTCTACTTGCACAAAGCACCGTGTTTGAACGAGGGAATTCATCATTGCTCAAGTGAAACGCGCTTGAACTTCTCTTCGTATTGTCACGCGAGCTCGACGGAAATTAAGGTTTGATCGTGATCTCAATTTCGTTGTAGGTGATTCACAGGAGGCAGTGGGCGCTGGAGAAAGAACAACCCAAGCAAGAGACGCTCAGCTTTTTGCACCGCAAGGCAGCCGCACCAGTGACACTTCTGAGAATCCTCCTCGTACTACATCCGCAAGTTTTCACTCTAGTCTGCGCCAGACTGACAGCCAAACAAAGGAATGCAATCTGCAGGCCAATCTAGAAATTGAAATCCCCGCGCCGGATGAAATCCACCCCATCAGTGGAAAGGAAGCGAGCTCTGGATCTGTCGTCTCGGGTCATTCAGACATCAGATCCCGTTCCACAAATATTTTGGAAGCGCGTCTGCCCCCCGACGGGCATGAACACCCAGACACCTTTGTGAACAGCGATAGTTTATCTCGCAAGAAACGACAAACACAGACCGGCTCACATAATCAAAGTCAGCGGGCAGGTGATGTGGGAGGTGCGAGTGACACCCGACCTGCAGCGTCAGTAGATCGAGCGGCGCCCGCCCCCGCTGCAGCGCTGCCGTCTCCACCGGGAAGAAGCGTCTTCTATCCGGCCGCCAAACCAGCTTCACCGAGCACACACGCAAGCATGGAGTCAGAAGATGTCCCGCCCAGTTTGCCACCAGGACCACCACCACCGATCCCGACGGAGGACCCAAGCGAGTTGAAGCCTGCATCGATCTTCGGCAACGCTGAAACGGGCAAAACTGGAAGTTTGTTGGAACTAGACTTTTCGACTTGGGGTACAGATTTTACTAATTCAAGACAACCGGAAATTGCTTCGGTCCCGAGTGCGGCGGATCCCAGCATCAGATCCTACGTTGAGAGTATTGTCACCACAGCTGTGAGTTTGGCCAAAGAAAGCAGCGCTACGAACACAGTCGTAAGTTCGCCTCAGACAATGACACAGACGCGCAAAAGTGCGACTTTGCCTCTGCAGACTGATCTGCACAGAAGCGCAGTTTCGAACATGGATGCAGACACTGTGAGACAAAATGGGTTGACGACGAGCCTAGTGCCACATTCCTCTGATACGGGGTCTTCATCGGGGGCTCCGCCACTGTCCAGTTCGGCGCTGCTGACTTCTCCCAGGAGCTACTCTGGATCGAGGCCGAGCAGCAGGCGCTCGAGTTTGGGATCGGATGCTGGCAGCGTCTCTTCGGATTTCTCCATGAGAGGCGCGGCGCCTCCGCTGAAGCCCGCGAGGCGAGAATCTGTCATCGAAGCCCTGGAGAAGAAACGGAGAGAGAGTCTGGGACCCAAGTTCAAAGGGCTGCAGCTGCCATCAAGAAGAGCGAGTACTGGAAACCAGTCTGTGGGTCCCATGAAAGCCTTGCCCACCATTGCGGGTTTGCCCGCCATTGGAGAAAGTAAAGGCTTCGGCGTGAAGCCGTTCAGGTCTGTGCAACCATTCTCGGCCAGAAAATACGAAGGTGAAAGGTCCAACACAGCAGAGTTCCCACAAAAAAGCACGCCATTGAGCATTCAGGAACCGAGACAACGCTGGTCGTTCGCGGGAACAGGAACAGACTCGGTGTTCGACTCTCCGGACGTCGTTGCAGCAACATCCCACGAAACCAACCCTCTCGCGTCAAGAACGAGAGGTGCCGAGTCAGTGAAGCCAGCTGCTTCTCCAAGATCATTCACCAAGTTGGAGAATCGACCAGAAAGAGTGCAGGCATCGCAATTGTCATCAGACAAACTGGACACACAGGAGAGCAAATGGGGTGACCGCCCGACATCCCCGAAGAGCCCTCCACCTCTTGCGCCGAAACCAGCGAATCGAAAAGCAGCTCCCGTGGAACTGTTGTCGAAGCAAACTGACCTCAAGCAAAAATATGCGCCCACCAAAACATCTCCTGCACTAGCGCCTCCGAAGCCCACTGCAAGGGAATCAAAACCAGCTGTTGCAGCGAAGCCCTCGCTTCCTCCAAAGCCTCGGATCCAACCCAAGCCCAAGAAACTGTCGACACCACCGGTGACGTCGCCTGCCTCCGGGTCGTCGCCAACTTCACCGAAGTCTGTGAGCGAAGATGAGATTGTGGCAGTTTCATCCGAGAGAGTCAAACCGTTGCTTCCAGCCTTTCCCAAGAGACCACCTGAAACGACGAGCCGCATGCAAGATTCTCCTGGACCGAAATCTCCGACTCATGTGTGGAACCACGACTTGCAGGTGTTGACGGACGGACAGCACAGCGCGCCAGCGCAGCCCATGAAGTCTCCGGGATCTCCAGTCGTTGAACATGAAATTCAAGCGATCATCAGCTCCCGAACCGTGAGAACGGAGACCACGGTTACTTTCTTTCCGACTTCTCCGAAACCCGCAGCGAAGTCGGCAACAACAACGAGAAACGAAACTGATGGGAAAGACATCTTGTCTGTATCTCCGAGAGTGCGATCGCCGGTCAAAGTCACAGAAAGCAGAGAAATCATCCAAGTTAGGTCAGATTGGTCGTCAGCTGATCAAGAGCAGCAGGGACGAAGGGAGACGGTTCGGTCTCCGGTGACGTCTCCGTCGACGCAGGGGCCGATTCCGTTCAAGAGGATCGGGGCTTCCAGCAGTTACGAGGACACACGAGATTCTGCCGCACCGTTGTCTCCCAAATCTCCAGATGTGCAATATCCGACATTTTCGCTTCATCTCAATACCACATCCCTTCGACAAGGGCCGAGGCCATTCGCCTCCCTGTCCGAGCAGATTGTTGGTGATGAGAACAGCGACATTCGGAGTGGAGATGATACGACACGGCAGCGGTCGAGTGTTGACGCTCTGCTGATATCAACAGACCACGGAGACGGAGACGGACCTCCGCCCCTCCCCGGCTCTCTACCTCCCGTCCCAGGAACCGCCCACCTGCTGGACGACGACGCGGGACAATTGTCTCCTGCCGAGAGCGGAATTCGAATGGACGGCAGCGCGAGTGACTCTGCGACGCTCGAGAGTCAGTCGATCGACTCGCTAGAAGACGGGTTGGATTTCATTTCATCCATTCCTTCCAGTTCCAACCACAGCAAAACTGAATCTGAGATATCTATCACGCCTTCCCTGGACAGTACGAAATCAGACTCTCCTGCCAGCTCGACCCACACTTTGATACAAATGAACGGGCACGGATCGGATGTGCAGACCAGCAAAACGAGTCTGAAGGGGGCGGACGCGGAGGTGATTTCGAAAGGAAGAAGTTCCATACTGAGCAGCCCAGACGGTCCTGCGCTGTCACCTTCACCCACCCCAAGCGATGCGGACTCTGGTATTGGGTCAAACAGAGGAGACATGCACAAGAGTGACAAAGGTGAGAAAGGTGAGCTGTTTTGTTGGTACATCGTGGGCTTGGTTTTTGAGCCCGATTGTTTCTCAGCAACAACGCACAGAAATAAGCTTGATTCAAGACTCTGGAAAAATTGCCCCCTCTTTCTTGGGACAGTGTGGTTTCTCGCGTTATGGTAAAATAAATTTCGGACCTCAAACAGCGCACATTTCTCACACTTCTGCTGGTGTGCCGCCCACCTCAATGCCGAGAACGGACGTCTGCTCGGTGGAAAACTCACGACACACGTGAAAAACGTTCGGTCTTTCCTGCCTCAAATGAAATGCCAAATTTGGTCATCACCACGTGCTGGTGTTGTCCCTCGTTTCCTCTTTTCTTTTTTTTTTTTTTTTTTGGAAACTCTCCGCCCATTGTTGACGTTGACCACCGCACACGGTTGAGCGGGCCCAACTGTTGAAGGCCCTTATTGAGAAGCAGTCTGCGCGCGTGTTCACCTGTTTCGGAAAGCGGAGTGCTTGCGGCCGCCCCCCCCCGGGCCCCGACCCAGTGGGGGGCGTGGGGGATGGGGCGGTGTGGGTGGGGCGGGGGGGGGGGGGGGGGGCG
>JAAUXT010076578.1_pt1 | contig 10150 bp, 10 predicted proteins | sample 7278171 | NCBI WGS metagenome assembly JAAUXT01 (sample SAMN14350112, study PRJNA611818) | marine sediment metagenome | isolation source: surface marine sediment (1.8m) | place: French Polynesia: Moorea | collected 2018-08 | reverse complement strand
CCCAAAAGATTTGTTGGCCATTTCAGAAAATTTTGAAAAGTTGGTTGAGTTGAGCCAGCCCATATTGAATTGTGGGGGGGGGGGGACTCAACATGCTAAAAATTTGCCAGAATCTTTTTCAGCCAATTTTGGAAAAATAAAAAAAAAAAAAGATTCCATGTTGAGTTACCCAGGGGGGGGGACAACTCAATATGGCCAAAAAATGAAAAATGCTTGAAATGGCCTGAAAAGATCCTGGCTTAGTTTTACCATGTTGAGCTGCCCACCCCCACTCACTCAACATGTACACACATACATGTACATGCATACGTACATACATACATTACAGACTGATGGTGATTACAATAAGCACATGTCCTATCGAGGACCACACACTGAAAAGTAAAGTGACTTGAATTCATCCACTGGCACTTGGAAATATATCTTCTGGTCCAGCAGAACACAAGAAGCAGTTCATTCTGCAATCAAGCTCCTTGTGATGATTTCAGAGGGGTTCAATGTTTTAGATTTTGGAGGTCCAGATGACAAAATGTCAAAGTTTTACCCCTGATCCAGGGATCACAAGCCAGAACTGTAATGCATACAGACACACCTGACTGTACTCTACAAGTTACACATGGTGTCATAAGGTTCCACTCTGATTTTGTGTTTTGCCCCAAAAATACCAAGGCTACAGCTGTGATTTTTGGGCAAAAATTAAGTACTGAAGTAGTTAGTACACAAGTACTGAGCACTCATGTACTGAGTACTCAAGTACTCAACTAGTGAATACTCAAGTACTAAGTACCCAAGTACTAAGTACTCAAGGATGAACTCAAGTACTGAGTTCTCAAGTACAAAGTATTCAAGTACTTCATTTTCAAGTGCTAAGTTTCCAAGTACTAAGTGTTCAAGAATGAAGGATTCAATTACCTGACCCGACCCAACCCCAACCTCACCCAGCTGAAATTTTCATATGCAGCGGGGTGCAAAGTTTTTTCCTTGCAACCCCCTTGGAGGGAAATTTCCTTGCAAGGAAATTTGCTTGAAACCCCCTCAGAGGGGTAAGTAGGAAATTGCAAGGAAATTTCCCTGCACTGAAATTTTCATAGGGGGGGGGTGCAAGTTAATGTCCTTGCAAGGAAATTTCCCTGCAATAAAATTTTCATGCTGGGGGGGGGGGGGTTGCAAGGAAATTTCTCTGCACTGAAATTCTTACACGCCTCAGTCAGTCAGACATTCATTCACGGCAGAAACAATACAAGCCTCGCGGCTCGTAAACAATAGCTGGAATGCCGGGCGGTGTAGCTTGATGATGACACCCGTTCAAACAAGAAAACCAACGAATTTTTCGCGAAAAAACCTTGTTATTCGAAACGTTTCAGCAGAAGCCAAGTGTTGGGTTTGGTTCCTTTGAGAAAACAGTTTGGAACATTTTGACAACGGATACTGGTTGACACCCACTTTGAGTGGAACCCTGAGCATTTCAGTCACTACATCTGCTGGTACCGGTACACGAGGCTGATCCCAAAAGTCTTTCAAGGCGATTGTTTTGCTGTTCGGTCAAGGTCTTTGTACTCTTATTGTTCAGTGAAAGTACCAGGTGGTTGAGAACAGAAGTTGATCGGAATCCAGAGTCGCTGTGAACATGACCACGAAAAACTTTGGGGATCAGCCTTGTACAGGGTCCAACACAAAACATTTGGCTTTCTTGTGAGCTGCCGTTCGATTCACGCAACACGGATCACTACAAATCCAAAACGACCTCCCTTTACAGGAAGGATCCACATCGGCAAATCGAACGCTGCCTTCGGAACAAAACAGAGTCACAACTCTTGGTGTTGAAAATGACTGGACCGCACCAAACCAAATCCAGTGGAGGCGTAAGAAGTCGAGCCATTGTGGCTCTTGAAAAATATTGCTGTCTCAAACAAAGCAGCATTAGTAAGTTTTCCCTTGTGAAATTTGTCATCACAGAAGTGCTGTTGGGCAGAATCACAGAAGAACGGTCAAACTGTTCCTTTCCAGCCACTATCACAAGTTTCACTAACAATTTGAACATGTGCCTTCCGAACTGAAGCTTCAACCAAAAGCAGTGAATGACTCATTGGCACCGTCCGTGCTTCAGGCAATCGATATTTGTCAATGAGCTTCAAGAACAAAACGTTCAATTTCATGTCAAGTTCGTTTCAAGTCAAGAAAGTACCAAAACGCACTGTTTGCGGACAAAACACAGAAATTTGTTCAAAGTGAAGATGGATGCGATGTTCACAACGGGACTAGACCACCTGTCCGCAACGAAGTGTTCAACAAATGCAGCAGATATTAACGTAAACGAACCGCTTTGACAAACCTCAAAGGTGCGAGATTCGAAACGAAAACAAGAAACTCGAAGAACTGTTTGCAAGTATGAAGCAAGCAACCAGAGAAAACGACTGTATTCAGCCAATTGTGACGCAAAGGAAACAACGAGACCCTCGGTCGAACACATCCGCGAAAAGAAGCAAAGGCCAAGCCCCCCCCCCCTTCTTTTGACGTCTGCCAATTTCGGGACAAAAAAAGCGTATTACTCTTGAGTGAATGCGGTACACCGCAGCAAGGCAGTGTCTGTGCAGATCTTTTGGGTTCACAACAATTTGTATTCAACTGCTGGGTGGAAAAAAGCGCCATTTCCAGGGCATAAATTATCTGGCGAACAACTTTTTGGGAAAAGAGCAACAACAACAGAAAAAAAAAATACAACAAGGATTGAATCTGGAAAGACTGGAACAAACGAGGTGAACAAAGATCTTGTCACTATCACAAAAATTGCCGGCTTACACGATAGAAAAAAAGTCAATGAAACTTTATTCCTTACAAGTAAGCTTTTTGTTGTCAGTTTGAACTGCAAAACAAGTACGAAACTTGATAATTCCACTTGGAATGAAACACCAACTCGAACTCTTGCTGAGACAAATTGTCTCAATCCATTGACATTCGACGAACCATCAGTGATGCGGTGAACGGTCTACAGATATCCACACACAAAATGATGGATCACGTGCGGCGTACACTCGTCGAAACCTTTCACTCTGAAGACACCCGACTCGTAGTCCACAGTAGAGAAGGCATCAGCGTCGCCCTGCAGATCGCATATGACGAGCCTGCAACAACAGCAACAACATTCAGAGAAGACGGCAACACCAACAGCAACTACTGCTCGGTGGGCACCAGGTGAATCATCACTGCTCCAACCGGGACCGGTGTAATAAAATGCCTGCACACCTCAAATCAGGGGACACGGGGTAAGGGTTTCAAATGCTCCGTAGAAGGTCATACAGGTCTAATGGCAGCTCCTTAGTCCTCTTGCTTCCTGGTCATACCGCCTTGTTTCAATTCTCACTTGAAATGGCCAGACCCAAACATCAAGCCTGTGAGTGGCCTGTGTCAACTGATAGACCTGTGAGATCAATATGCCAGACACCTGTGTGAACAAAACTCCATGTCTCGTCACTTATTCACCAGCCAGACTCCACCCGACAAACTTGGTGCACAGAACTGCGTTCACATTGGTGACGACGTCAAAAACTTTGACGACGTGAGGGTTGACTTCAGGAACAGACTTCACCAATTTTTTGACATTTTCAATTGGGTCCCATGTTAAAATCAACGTCAACAGTGAAATTTTGACGTTGTCGTAAAATTTGTTGACGTCGATGTGAAAACGCGAACGTGAAAACGGGCTCACCTGGCGTCAGGCGTCTGCAGCTGCTCTCGGTACCTCTTCAGAGCGAGGCTCGGCTCCACCGGAACCGGAAGCGGCTTCCCGTCCGTGAAGAGCAGGATCACGTCCACCGTCTTCTTCTTCTCCGTCGCCCAAACTATGGGTCTCGCGCATGCGCACTTTTTCCCGCTCGCCTGAAAGAAAAATTTCATTGTTTGGGCTCTTGTCTTGTGGTTCGCTTGCAATTTTGTCTCCAAATTCAGAACAGAATCTGAAGTCCCAAAGCCTGTCGATCTCTCTCTGGCACAAGGCATGGACCTGCAGAACGCATTTGTGAAAACAAGCTGAAGCACAAGTGAGGTTGAACAAGAAACTTTCCAGCTGTACGTGCACTTTGCAGGGTGATAATTACTTGTGGTCTTCAAGGGATGACCAAACAAGATTTTCAACTGGACAGCTGTCAGGTTGATGAACAAAGCACAGTCTTCAGGTGGGGAGGCTTGGCTGTGTGGTCTTCAGGATACCGATGGTCGAAGTACACGACTTTGGTGGGACGGACGAGCCGTGTGAACACGAATGCTGCCGGCGCATCGAGCAGACCGCGCCCGCCAATACGCCGCAGCAATTACCAGAACAACCAATCATTGGTGTGGTGATGTGAATGCACCAATTGGTGTGGTGGATCTGGCCTCACTGGTTGGTGTGGTGGATCTGGCCATTCGACAGTTCATCGTTGCGATTGTTGACCAAGAGTCTTTGCAGGACGACGAGCAGCAAACAACAAAGTGACAAAAGTTCCAGACGTTGGAAGAAATTCTCACGCACAAACCTTGGCACCCGGAGCCTTGAAGATCTCTGTTGTCATGTCGGTCATGGACATGGCGGGGCTCAGCTCTACGGGAGTCACGCGATCCCGTGACGTCGCCACCACCTGACACTGCTGCTCACTACTCGCCACCAGCTTCGTCATGGCGACGGCCGCCACCTGGCGCTGTAACCATGGCGACCCGAAGGCGTGCTCCGAAGCCCCGTCCACGTCAATGGAAATCAAGTATCGTTTCTCCGTCGGCTGAACGTTCTGGTGGAATAACCAAATGGAGGAAACTGATTTGAGCGGAAGTTATTGCCCCGTCGATCTGACTCGTTTGCAGTAATTCTGCTGCGACAGACAGCAGCTTCCTGGGAATTCTAACAATTCCACAAAAATACGCAACAGAGAAAGAACAAGAACACCATGTGCTCGACGGCATGGTTCTGGACCCCACCAGTGTGAGAGCTAGCACCTCCAGTTGGTGTGGTTCTTCTGGAACAACCGGTTGGTTCAGTCGGTCTACAGAAAGCACCACCAGTTGGTGTGGTGGGTCTGGTCCAACCAGTTGGTGTTGGACCCCACCGATTGTCACCAGTTGAAACAGAGGATCTGGCCTCATCACCTGTGGTAGATCTGGTCGCGGGCTGTTTTCACTGAGCACTCCATGAGAATACGACTCTCCTTCAGAGCGGGACAAGTCAACTGAAAATTCGTCACGTTGCCTCCCATTCTCCGAATCACGCAGCAAGTACTCGTACCTTGAAAGACGAATCCAAGGCCGTTTGCAAGGCAAGCGAAATCGAGGCGTTGGGCGTCCATTTCAGCTTTCCTCGGTCAAGTTTTCCCCTCTCGTAGATCTTCACTGCATGTAGCACTTGGAATGGTTGCACCCTGAATATGAACGATCGAACAGAACACTAAGAGACCAAGATATCAGTCCAACCGAAAGCAAACTTTTCTGTGTTGAAGTTGTGAGCCTCTTCCATTCTGCCGGTACATTTCGAAAACCGAGGTGTCTTCCGAGTGACATCCCGAGATCGATCACGTGCAGCTTAAGTGGGTTCTCGCCCAAAATTCCTCCGTGTTCAACAACCGTTCAGCTGAGAGAGAGAGAGAGAGAGAGAGAGAGAGAGAGAGAGAGAGAGAGCACGCACCGTTTCGCTTTGTGTGGTTTTCTCAAACTAAAATGTGTGCAACCGCAGCGACAGCATGCATTGCTGTTCTGCGCTCGTACGAGTATTTGCGTTCGAGAATCGGAAAACTCTGGACATGTTTGAACATCCACCCGAAAGTGCATTGCCCTCATTGTCATCTGGGAATTTTTCATTTGAAAATGTCTGAGAATGTGGGAAAGTTTGGGTTGTTTTTTTCGGGTGCCCGAGAAATCTTGGGACACAAATACGAGTAGATCTAAGTACGAAAAGAGCATCTACGTCAACCAAAACTTTCTTTTGAACAGAAAACCCACGAATTCTTCTTGGACGGAACCAATTGTTGGCAAAATACTCGGCTTCATGATCTGGCAGAGACGGATTTCATGTTGAGGTGGGACTGCACAATCAAGTCTGACCTGAGAATGTCAATGATATCAGAAGCACAAAGTAGAAAACGCCATCGTTTTTTCCTCCCAAGTTGCTGCAGGAACTGGCATTCCTGTGTACATTTCTGCGTTCGCTTTGTAGTTCGCTGCCTCCCATCAAAACACAACGCCAATGATTCTCCACAGCGCTTCTTTCAAACAAAAATAATTCAGAGAGAGCCCTGCGTTTTACCGCTGAAAGAGCGCACCGGGCAACTTGTGGATTCGGCAGCAAAATAGCTGTCTGGTGAATTCTGACGAGTTTACGTTTGCTTCTGCTCGAAAAGTTGCTGTACGCAGTGTGTGTGTGAGTCAATCAAATGTGTGTGTCTGTACCTGGATTGTTGAATGAGCGTTTCGTTTTGGAGCTGGTCTGCGACGAATGGTGCTTCACTTTTTGTTTCTGGATCGTCATCGAAGAGACCCAGGGATGATATTTTGCCCAGGTTGTTCAGCAGATCCGCAACCGGCATGTGCTGCAGCACAGCTCGCCAGATCTGCAAAACATGATCGGCGTCGGCAGCAGTGCGCATGCACGTCTTGTTCTGGTCGTGCTTTTACCCGTACACCACCACAAACCAAATTGTCAGTTCATCTGGTGCTTCCTTGCTCAGTGTTCTTCCTTGAGCAGAGCGTGCCTGAGCAGCTCAAGTGCACTTCAAATTTTTTTGCACATCACCTGAAATGGCATCGAGAGTGCGATTCACAACAAACCGACGGTGTCGACGCCAATTTTCTACCACGCGCTTGTCTCGACTCGGATTTTGCACATATTTTGTCGAGTTTTCTCAACCAGGGCGAGAGTGACGCTTCTCACACTGGGATTTTGACCATGTTTCATGGAAAAAAAAGTGAATGACCTTTTTATCAATTTATTCAGCCACCTCTTTTGGATTACCACTTTTTCTCAACTATAGACAGACAAAATCAACATGTTTACAAGGGCATTTGGCCAACACACAGAAATGCTCAAAACTTAAGCTTAATGTTCAATGATGTCAACTTCTTTTTAGCAGTTTCCTTGTCAATTTTTCACAACACCTTGCACTTTGTTTCACACTTTTCTGCACTAAAAGAACATGGCCTTTTATGAGCTGGATTCTGAATGAACAAATAGTTGTCTGCCTTTGCTGGTGGCTTCACCTCGGGAATTTCATACTTGTCAATATCAAACTCCTCCGGTGGTGGTTTTGATACAGTTTCACTTGTAGACATTCCAGTCATGATAACATCGCTCACATTTTTCAAAATTTTGTCACAACTACATTTGTAGAACTGTACGGAATCAGATTTGTGTCCAGTGAACTGCTTAATTGTCTGTTCATCCACCCCTTTTTGGTAGAGTCTTGTTGCCACACTAACACACAATGAATGATTTGTGAATTTACCTGAAAGTCCAACTTTGGAGCACAGACTTTTCACAACAGGTCGCAAACTATTAATCCCAATCAGTTTGTCAACATACCACTGTTTCAGACTTCCATTTTTGTCACAAATTTCTTTCTTGTAAAAAGCATTTGTTTTTCCATTCGGCAAAAGGCTTGTGTACTTTTCAAACAATCTTACTGGACATCTGTCTGAGTCATTGGTGTTTTTATAAATTCGAGCTGTTCAAGGCTGATATTTCCTGTGAGAGATTCCCCCTTGACTTGTTTTGCTTTTTCTGTCTTCTTGATACAACAAAAACTTTCAGCCCTTTCCTTTTTGAATAGTAATTTGTGGGCTGAATCCAGGGGCCCTCAAATTTCAATGTTCCTCCCCCCCCCCCCACAATGCGAAACCAAGGCCCAACAGATACATAATTATGTGCCAAAGTTGAATTGGGTTGTCCTCCCCCAAAATACCACTTTTCCACATTTCTTCTTCACTCTCCACAGGAATTGCCTCAGCACCTTGTCTCTCAAAACCAGGCTTGGATGCTCTTTTTTTCATCAAATTGTTGAGAGTAAATTTCACACATTTGAATTCCAGACCATCTATCAGCTTCCAAAAAATACCTCTGCATTCCAAATTAAAATTGAATCAAAACTACTAATTCGTACAGCAACTTACCAGGAAACTCTTTTCCATCTTGGCATCTCACTTCATTCACAAAGCAGCACAAACAAAAACTCAGATGTTCTGCATTCAAATCCTCTGCATCTATGTCGCGCCAATCAATTTGGAAAACTTTGACCACATCAGTACTCAATCTGTGTTGTCTCCAAGCTTCAAACAAACCCACTGCCCAGTCAATTTTCCTGTCCATATTTGCTGAAAATGTCTTTTTCGACAGTTCTTCCAAAGAACTCTCTTTGGTTGCTTTCTTGAAACAGAATTCTTTCTTCTCTCAGGGCTTCATCTCATCAACCGGCAACTGCTCACAGTCCAAATCACCTCCAATTTTCAGTCTGAAATCAAACACAGCTCCATCAGTATCACTTGAGGGGGGCACAGAGTCTTCTCCATCTTCATCACTGCTGCCATAATTGACAAGGCCAAAGTTTGGAGGGCTTTGAGTCCAATTCACCACATCCACTGACACAGTCAAACTTGAATTTTCACATGCCGAACTCTTTTGGGAACTGCAGAAAGATGCTTCATCACTTGCTGTCTCATTCAAAGTTTGCATGGATGTCCATTCCAGCCTTCAAATGTGTGTAAAAACAATTTTCAATATTCTGATTTAACAAAAACCAACATTGCTGCTCAAACATCTGGGAACTTCAACTGATAATCACCGCACCAACAACCAAAACGAGGCTGGCAAAAGTCAAATTGAGGCTTTATGCTGTTTCGCAGCAGGTTTCATATACAAAAGCAAAATAAAAACGTTAATCGACTCACCTGAATTCAATTTCAGACAAAGTCTGATCAAACACAAAAGAATTTATCACCTCTACTTCAGATTCTGATTCACTTTCAGTCGTGTTCTCATTGTTGTTCTGACCACTCAATGTCACCAGTCCTGGAAATGGAAAATCTGTCATGGTGGCCAAACACACAAACAACCAAATGTAGACAACTAAAATTGTCCTTTCTCCTTTCAGAAACCTCATCTTTCATCGAGAACACATCTTGGCGAGAAGCAACAAACAACGTTCCAACTAAATTCAAGGTTTGAATCGATCCAAGCATCTGGGAGTAGAAATGGCAGCGCACAATCGGTATCGCATGAGGTTGCTCCACTCATGCATAGCCGCTCGATTTTGCCTCATAATATGCAACATTCTTTCGTCAACCTGGCAAAAATCTCGGTGCAGTGCGTGAGTATCGCTTCTCACACACTATCGAGTGTGCGATCCCTGTCTTCCCACGTGGACCGGCGAACTCGCTGCATGGCTGGTCTCACACGTGGAGTTCGCCACAAAATTCTCCGTACACAAGAATCTGAACCGTACCTCTTTCGTACTGATGAAGTGAGTGGGAATGTGTTCCTTGGTCAGCTTGTGCTGTTCAATCCTCATCGCTGCTGCGTGCACGTCCTTGCCATTCTGTTTCACTTCTTTGACTGCGTCCAGGTACTCCAAAATTTTGTCGCTTTCGGTTGAGGCGAAGTCCCCTTGGAAGTGTTCCTTTGTGAGTGCGAGACCCTTCACTGTGTACATCAGACACACTCCCAAGGGGGTGGGGAGCGCCTTCTCTGGAAAACAGACACAACTACGTCATTGGTAAACAACGGACAACAGGAGATTTAAATGAACCGAGGCGAAGCCGAGGATTCAATTAATTTCCTGTTTCAACTGACAAAGGGAGAAAACTTGTTTCAAATCGGTTGAGAACAAAGGTTGCGTGCCTTACGAGGACAACAGCAAAAGTCTTTTCCAGTCTTTTCCGTGTTTTTCAAGGGAACCAACAGTCTGTATTTTTAAGCGTGTGGTCCCGAAGGGTGTAACCACACGCTTAGTGTAATCACCATCAGTCTGTATGTATGTGGACATGTTGAGTTGGGGGGGGGGGGGGGGTTTGTTTTTTTTTTTTTTTTGTTTTTTTTGTTTTTTTTTTTTATTTATTAATTAGTAGGAATGGAGGCGAGGGGATAATAAAGACAGATAAAAAAAAAAAAAATAAGAATGAATAAATGTTATTTTTTTTTTTT
>JAAUXT010117036.1_pt1 | contig 10152 bp, 9 predicted proteins | sample 7278171 | NCBI WGS metagenome assembly JAAUXT01 (sample SAMN14350112, study PRJNA611818) | marine sediment metagenome | isolation source: surface marine sediment (1.8m) | place: French Polynesia: Moorea | collected 2018-08 | reverse complement strand
GGAACGGCCTGCCGGCGAAACCCAGTGTGCCCAGCTCTTTGACAAGGCTTTCCGCGTCCGCCGGAACAACCTGAGGGTCGTTGGGTGTGAGCACGAGTTTGCTGCGCGTCATCGCGAATGCCCGCACTTTCTGTCATGAAAAAGACATTTTTCTATCACAACTCGGTAGTACTCTGGTAAACGTGGTGCAGTCGCGGCTCGAACAACAGGGCGGCTCTGTCCCAGAGAAAACCAGCATCAGCCATGACCACGGAGGAGAAGGCAGTGGACGACTGGTATACCGGTGGCACCCCTCCAAGCGAAGAACAGCTCTGCGAGGAGATCGCCTACTACGAGCGCAAGTGCGCAGAGCTGGCCGGCAAGCCGCACACGCGAACTGGCGGCGTGCTCTCCCTCTGCCAGGCCCATGCCCTGCATCGCAAGAAGCTTCTCGCCGCCATGCGGGACGGCCGCCCTGAGGCGTGGATGGAGTATCGAGTCTAGTCCCATTGCAACCCCCGCATACGGTTTACGGCAGCCGCCAGCTCGTGTAGCCGCGGCATGGCGAGGTTGCCGGCTGTCCATGGCAGCAGTATGTCCAGCCCGCGATCTTCGACTTCGCTGAGGGCAGACCGCAATCCCGCTACAAGACTGATCGGTTGCTGAGCGCCGTGTTTGGCATAGTAATGGATCAGCCAACCGACGGCCCGCGTCTGACCTACGTCCACCAGCTGTTCGACTTTGGAAAGCTCGATGGTATGTTTTCCGTAAAGCAAGGCGGACTGGCCCCGGGCACCGATCTTGACTTCACGGCGTCCGTATCCAGCGTTCAGATCCGAGCGTCTGGGACGCCGCGTCGTTATGGGTTTCAGACCGGCCACCGTACCCAGCGGCAGCCTCTGAAGGTCATTTCCGGCCAGCCGGCGGGCTTCCCGGGTCACGTCGACGGGCTGGTAGGTGTCCAGCATGACCACCGTGTCTGCCGCCTCGAAGTAATCGCCCGAGCCCCCCATGACCAGCACGGTGGAAACGCCGTGCCGCTCGAACAGCTCGCGTATCCGATGCAGGAAGGGTGTTATCGGCTCCTTTTCCTTGGCCACCAACGACTGCATGCGATGGTCCCGGATCATGAAGTTGGTGGCCGACGTATCCTCATCGACCAGCAGCAGCTGGGTTCCGCATTCCATGGCTTCCATGATGGCAGCGGCCTGGGAGGTGCTGCCGCTGGCGTTGTCGGTGGTGAAGCGCTGCGTGTCACGGCCCAGGGGAAGTCGATCGATGAACGGGGAGATGTCCACACGGGACACTGCACGGCCGTCCTCGGCGCGGACTTTCATGGCGCTGGGCGACGTGGCCACCTGCTCCCGGCCATCCCCTGGCACGTGGTCGTAGACGCCGCGCTCCAGAGCGTGCAGCAGGGTGGACTTGCCGTGAAATCCGCCGCCGACTACCAACGTAACGCCCCTCGGCACACCCATGCCGCGCACGGAACCGGCGTTCGGAAGCTTGACGGTGCGCGCCAGGGACTCGGGAGCTCGCAACGGCAACGCCCCCTCAGTCAATGGGCGGTCATCGATGCCGCTGCGTCGCGGCAGAATGCTCCCGTCAGCCAGAAAGGCGACCAGACCGGCCGAGTCGAGCCATTGGCGGAGGTAAACCTGATCTTCCACGGATTTCACATGAAGCTCGGCCGCTTGCGGCGACAGCTGCCGGTAGGCCATGCCATGCGCCACTACAGCCGGCAGCTCCCGAAAGAACATTTCTGCCGCCTCCTGGCTAAGCACGCGCCGTCCGGCTGCAGGCAGGCCCATGGTCAGGCGCGCCTCCACAGCGTTCGCATTCAGGATCACGGCGTTCCGGCGGAGCACTTGCTGTCCACCCGCGCATATCTCTACCAGACCGCTTTTGCCCGTGCCTCGGCCGCCCCTCACCCGTTCGCGAATGGCGGTCCGCAGTGCCCGTGCCACGAAGTCTTCCAGTGCCACACGTCGCACCGGTGTCGCCCACAGCTGCTTCGGATAGCCCGCCTGTTGCATGGGCATGCGCACGCTGATCCGGGACGGCTCGGCGAAGGGATCGCCCTGCACATGGTCGATGCTGAGCGTGAAGTCCGGGTAGCGGTAGACGCCTTTAAGTGTTTTGTAGGCCTGGTAGGACTGACGATCGATGCCGGACAAAAGCTGTTTCAGTCTGCGCATGGGAGTCGAGGTTTCGATCCACGGGTGAGCCCGGCAATATGCCCCGGGTGTAACCCTGCTGTTAGGATGTGGTTCACTTTGCCGCCCATCGGGCGCCCCAACGAGAGCACGGGCCTGACGCCACAATATAACCCGCCCGGTCTTCACATGCGCCGCCGGGGGTCTGGCTCGATCAATGTGCTTTTCCGTTTGGGATGCGTGCGTCTGCCTTGCGTCGCGTTCTCCGGGCGCTGTGGCCACTGTCCGGTGCCAGGTCGGTTGTTTCGGGGGGTTCCCGGTCGCCCCAGCTTCGCGGTTTCCAGCAGCGCCCGCGGCTCAATGGGCGAGCTTGGCGGCGGCGCCGCAGAGGCCGCGTGCCACCTCGGCCATGGCAGGGTAGTTCAGCCGGTCCGGGGTATCGGTGGCAAGGTGATAGAACGGATAGCGATAGAGTGCGGTGTCAGTCACCATGAGCGCTGGGTAGCCTTGACGCCAGAACGACAGGTGGTCGCTCCAGGACACGCCGGGTACGAAACCGAAGGTAGCCACGTGCTGGCACGGGAAAGCGGAGTGAGCGCGGAATGCGGCGACGGTCTCGAGCATCGCCCTTCTGGAACGCAGGTTGGCTACGAAGGCGATGAAGTTGCCTCGGTCCGGATAGAAGTGCCGAAACAGCGGCGGGTACTGCTGGCTGCCTGGCTCGTTCCCGTAGTAGCCGATAGTCTCGAGGGATAACATCAGGCGGATGCGGTCGGCGCGGTCGCGGGCGGCCCCGGCGTATACGGCGCTCCCCATCTCCTTCCCCGCGAAGAAAGGGGGCTCCTCGTTCACGAATGCCACGAAACGCAGCGTCGCACCGAGCTGCAGCGACCTGCACCGGCGGCTGATGGCCATCAAGGCCGCAACGCCGCTGCCGTTGTCATTGGCACCCGGGCCGCCACGGACCGAATCGTAATGGGCGCCCAGCAGTATGATGTCCGTGGGACGGGAGCGCCCTGCAACGTTCACCTCCAGATTAGCGCACAGCACATCTCCGACCTGATAGACCTGGCGTTCCACCGTGTAGCCCTGGGCGGTCCATTCACTCTCGATGTAGTCGCTCGCCGCCTGAAGGGCGCGGGGACGGTACACGTTGCGCTCGCCGATGTCGCCAGCCAAAGTGTATACATGCCGCCGTAATTCCTCGTCACTGATGTCCATGGCCCTCGTTTCGTCCCCTGTGCAGCTGTCCGCTACAAGATGTGTCCCCGATCGCGCGTGGTGTCAGAGGGGCTGCCCTGTTGCCGCGGGCTCTCTATCGGGAGTTAGAGCAGCTCGAGCCGCCCCGGCACATTCACCCCGTTGCAGAATATAGGCCTGCGGGGCAAATGACGCACTTGCTTTCGGAACTGCACGTTCCCGACTACGGCAACGCCAGCATCGTCAACCTGATGGCTTCCATCAGCTTGGGCCTCGGATCCGGGCCTGTTGACTATCCCGCCCTGCGCGAGCTTCCGCCCGATGAACTGGCAGACGCTCGGAATGTGCTACTGCTGGTGGTGGACGGCCTCGGATACGAGTATCTGCGCGGACAGGGTGATACGCACTTGGGTCGGCATGTGCGCGCCCGCCTGACCTCCGTGTTTCCGTCCACCACCGCGAGCGCGATCACCACTTTCCTGACTGGCACCGCGCCGCTCCAACACGCAGTGACCGGGTGGTACATGTACTTCCGGGAGCTGGGGGCGGTGTCGGCCGTGCTGCCGTTCACGCCGCGCATCGGCGGACCATCATACGGCAGGCGCGGCGTCGATCCGACGCGGTTTTTCGGTCATCGAACGGTGTTCGACCACCTGGCTGTTCCGTCTTACCTAGTGGCTCCAGACGCGATCCTGGATTCCGACTTCTCACGGTCCCATTGCGGGCGAGCCGTTAGAACCGGGTACCGGAACCTGGCAGGTCTCATGGACCGCGTGCATAAGCTACTCCGTCGCAACCGGAAACGCCGCTACGTCTACGCCTACTGGTCGGAGCTTGACAGCCTTGCGCACCGCCACGGGGTTGGGAGCGGCGAAGTGGCCGAGCACCTCGTGTCGCTGGACGCCGCAATCGCTGACCTTTGCGCTGGCCTTGCCGGTAGCGACACGGCAGTCATCGTGACGGCAGACCACGGTCTGCTGGACACCGATGTAGGCAGTCGCCTGTGGCTGGACGATCATCCTGAGCTGGCGGAGAGCCTGGCCCTGCCCCTGTGCGGTGAACCGCGCGCCGCCTACTGTTACGTGCGGCCCGGGCGTCACGCGAGCTTCCGGGACTATGTCCGTGGTGAGCTCACGCAACAGGCTTATGCCTTCACGAGCGACGAATTGGTGGAACGGGGGCTGTACGGCAACGGGACCGCGCACCCGCGCTTGCGCGAGCGCATCGGCGACTTCACCCTTGTCATGAAAGGGAACTACGTAATGCGTGACCGATTGTGGGGTGAGACGCCGCCTGACCATGTGGGTGTGCACGGGGGGGTCAGCTCGGCGGAAATGTATGTTCCGCTCGTCGTGCGGCGACTCTAAGGCGGAGCCCTCACCGGGATTTCGACAGATTGTTCGCTAGTACTTCCTGTGACGGAGTACAGGCCCTAGGAAGACCGGCTCGGTGAAGCCAATATGCTGAGTTTGCCGACTTAGTCTGCGATCCAAGGTCTGCCTGGTGAGAAATCCGGGCTGGGCACCCGGTTCCTGTCCGGGCCCAGGGCATCCCCCGCAACATCCGCATTCAACCGGTACCGGGTCGCGGCGTTCGCCAGGACAGCCGCGGACAGGCCTCATCGTCTTGGCTTGTGTTGCAAGGACACCCAAGCCGGCCGGGGAACTGAGGACTGCATCACAAATTGTCACATCCGCCGCTCGGCCCGGGCTTGCAGGCGTCGCCGTTGCAGTGGGGGCTTTCTCATTTATTTCATATGGTTACTACAATCCTCCCAAGCGTCTTGGGTGCCCGGGCGGATTAAGGTGGCATCCAGTCCTGCCGAAAACAGTTACGGGGCTCTGCGCCCCCGTCATGCCGCCTGCGCACGAAAGGCGCGGTCCCGGAGAGAGGAAGATGAGACGAACGGCCGTCATTTCCGTTGGCACTGTTGCCGCTGTGGTGGCCGTGGCCGTGGCCGTCGCCGTCGCCTTCAACCTTCTGGTCGCCCGGGGCGCTATCCGTGACCAGCTGGAGGCTGTTCTGACCGCCACCTTCGAAACGCCGGTCAGCGTCGGCAGGCTCAACATCACCTTGCTGCCCGACACGTCGCTGACCGCCCGACAGATCACTTTCGCGCGCCTCGACCGCACGCCCAATCTCAGTGTGGCAGCGGTGCACGTGGACGTGGGCTTGAGTCAACTGTGGCGCGGGGAGCTGGTCATAACCGAACTTCGCCTGGAGGACGTGACGGGCGGGCTGGCGGGACTAATGGAGTACGTGGCGCGAATGAGCCGGCCGCGCACAGACGAGCCCTCTGTGGACATGGCGCTCCGACGCATCCTGGCTTCCCCCGTCCGGCTGCTCAGCCAGGGGGGTCGCAAGCTGGGACCTTACGAGCTGGCTGTTCAGTTCGGCGCGGAGGGCGAGCTCATGTCAGTCACGCTTGCGCGACTGGACAGCCTGGTAAGGCTGAATATGGCTCGGGGCGATCCGGGAAGCGTCAGCTTCGGTTTCATGGCGCGCGACTGGAGGATTCCCTACGGTCCCCCGCTTACCTTCGGGCGCGTTGATGCGGTTGGACGCTGGCTGAACGAAGAAAACGAGCTGGAGATCAGTGATCTGCGCGTCGGCGCCTACGGCGGCGCGTTGGCTGGACAAATGCGGCTTGGCTGGGGTGGCGACTGGCTGCTGAAGGGGCAGGCGCTGCTGGAAGGTGTGGACGCCGGCGCCTTTCTGTCCGATCTGGGACGGTCCGGGTTGACTGGCCGCCTGGACTGGGATGTTGCCTTCGAGCTCCGTTCGCCTGAGTTGGCGGGCCTGTTCGTGGCGCCCGAGATGGCCGGAGACTTTCGTCTCCGGAATGGGGCGTTGGTAACCCGCGGAGAGTCGAGAGGAAAGCCCGCTGGCACGCCGCTGCTGGCTTTCGACGACCTTGAAGGTCAAGTTCGATACGCCAAAGGGCGGACGGAGCTGCGGCGTCTGCGGCTCCGGTCGCGTAAGCTGTCGACCCGGTGGCTCGGTCCCTACGAGATCAAGCTGCAGACGGCGGAAGAAGGGGGGCTGCACAGCGCCAGCCTGCGCCGGGAAGACGACCGGTTCGAGCTTCTCATCCGACCGGCGGACGGCGGTCATCGTCTGGACCTGGACGCGCGCCGATGGGTGCTGCCCGTCGGTCCGCCGCTGCGCATCGACAGGCTCGAGCTTGTAGGCCAGCTGACGCAGAGCGACCGTCTTCGACTCGACCGGATCAACGCCAAGCTCTACGACGGACAGGTGGAAGGTAAGGGAAGCCTTGCGTGGAAGGACCGCTGGGCGATGGACGTGAACGGCCGCGTAACCGATGTGGATTTGGCACCCCTCCTTGCAGTCTTCGACAAGCGCTCGCTGACCGGGCGGTTAAATGCCAAGGGCGAGGCGCGACTGGCCTCGCACAGGATCAGTCGACTGTTCAAACGGCCGGTGATCTACTGCGACTTCTCCATCCTCGAAGGCGCCATTCACGAAGTGGACTTGCAGCGGGCTGCCCAGAACCTGTCCGATGATTACGTGACCGGGGGAGAAACCGGCTTTGAACAGCTCTCGGGCCGGCTTTATCTGGAAAACGGCATGCTCACCGTCGATGATCTGCGAGTGGCCTCCGCGGCTTTCGAGGCCAAAGGCCAGCTGGCCGTCGGTCCACAGAGCGATCTGTACGGGGAAGTGAATGTGGGGATCAGGCAGGTGTCGACGCTGATAGGCATTCCCGTGCGCATCTCCGGAACCACCCAGGAGCCGCGGCTGCGGCCCACCAACGCCGCCATTGCCGGCGCGGCTGCCGGCACCGCCGTGCTAGGTCCCGGACTGGGAACGGCGCTGGGAATCAAGGCAGGGCAGGCGGTGAAGAAGCTCTCGGAATTCTTGAGTCGCGCAGCCGAGAACGCCAGGGCAGAATAGTCCGGGACGGCTCGACGGCCACAGCCCGATGGGCTTGCGCTTATGGCCTACCAACACGCCCGCAAGGCCGGCAATCTGGCGGACGTCTGGAAACACTTCACGCTGTTGACGGTGCTCGCCGATCTAGTGGCTGATAGGGATGCTGCGGCACCGTCGTTCGCCTATCTCGAGACCCACTGCGGCGAAGGCCTGTACGAGCTTGCGCCTGACGGAGAATGGCGCAACGGCGTCGCTCGGGTGTTGCCTGTCTGTAAGGAGCTTGCCGACCACCCGTACTTCGAGGCATTGGGTAGCCACCTGGCGGCAGGCAGCGTTTACCGCGGGTCCTGGCTGCTGGTGGCTGATTACCTGGGGAGGCGTCGGCACCGCGCAAGCCTGTCTCTACACGACACGGACCCGGCAGTTGCGCGCCGACTGCAGCTCTTCTCCGGCATTCCGCATACTCAGCGCCTGCGTTTCAGGTGCGGCGACGGTTACGCCGCGCTCCGCCGGTGTGGAAGCTGGGACCTGGTGTTCATCGACCCTCCCTACAGCCCGGATGCGGCACTTGATTACCGCCGTGTTGCCGTAGCAAGTCGGTCTCTGGCGTCACGCCACATAACTTTTCTAGCCTGGTACCCTCTCCTCGAGTCGTCTCACGGCTGGTTCACTGCCACGGGTGTCCGATACGAGCTGCTGATGCCGCAGGTGGGGAAAGTGGGGCGGCGGGGCCTGACGGGCTGCGGCATGCTCGCCGGTGGCCGGGCAGCCAGGTCGCTGGCGGGCCACAGGGGAGCACTGGCTGCTCTGGCGACACACGTGGGCGCGAGATTCCGGGTTCGGCCGGACGCCTCGGACAGCTAGGCCAGCCCCACGAAGTCGCAGCAGAGCGTGCTGTTCGCGGACAGCTCTCCGTTGGTCCAGCCCTTCGAATCCGACCTCTTGATTTCTGGAGCATGCCTTGGGATAGTCACGTTCCCGTCGGCGGATGAGGCGGCGTGAGCAACAAAGGAGCGGACTGGATGTTCGGAGCAACGTGGAGGCTTGAGATATGCGCGCTGCGGCGCATGGGTGCGAAGAGATACGACGAGGCGTTGGGATGCTACAGACGCATGATGAAGCGCGTGCAACCCTCGGCTTACCACTGGGAGATGATGGCCCAATGCTACGAGTGGGTAGGGGAGACGGAGAACGCCGAACGCGCGGCTCGACGGGCTCTCGATAGGGAGAATAAGAGCACGAATGCCCTGCGCCTGCTGGCCCGCCTCAGCATTGCACAGGGCCGCTATGCCGAGGCGCACGAGTATGTCAGGAAGGCGTTGGCTTTGCCACGCAAACCGGGCGCCTACCCGGCGTCGTTTCCGTCCCTGCTTATGCGATTGCTAGGTCGGCTAACCGTACAGGGTTGGCATGCCGGCGCGACACGGACGCCGCGAAGCCGACCGCCGACCGACGACGATTCGTGGTTTCAATGGGCGAGGGAATTCCTTAATGCCTACGATCAGCTCTTTGGAAGTGAAGCTGGGGTGAGGTCCTGATGACCTCCAACTTGGGTGCACCCTTCCTGAGTCAGCGCCACCCTAATGTCGCAGCCGCACACCGGCCGGCAACTCCAACGGACAAGCAGCCTGGGTGGGGAACGGGGCAATGGCCAATCAGCCACAGACCACGCTTGGACTCGGTCTCGGGTTACTGGTCCACCCTGAAGCGTTGACGTCGGGGCTGCCTCCCTCGGCAGCCCCCAGTCCCGGTCCTGTCAGCCGGGCCTTACGATGCCTACCAACGGCCGCCGCCGCCCCCACCTGAGCGTTTCGGCCGGTCCTGGGCCTCGTTCACTCGCAGCGGGCGACCACCGAAGTCCTGCCCGTTAAGCTGGGATATGGCCTTGTTCGCGTCTGCTCGGTCCATCTCGACGAAGGCGAAGCCGCGCGAGCGCCCGGTCTCCCGGTCGGTGATCAAGGCGACCGACTCGATCACGCCAATGGACGAAAACAGCTCCCGGATGTCGTCTTCCGAAGCGGACCAAGGCAGGTTGCCAACATACAACTTTGTCATCTACTAGCTCCAGGTGGGTATCTGAATTGGTGTCAAGCGCATGTCGGCCCCACGCAAAACCGATCTTGCAGCACGTTCACTACGTCATCCAGCGCCTTAGCTCTGGCGACGAGCGTCGAAACGATGCCGGTGCCGATTCACCACTGGGGCGAGCTTCCGAAGAGCATTCGGTGTGGGCGTGTTCCGCAGCCATGGCTAGTATAGTTATCGAGATTCGGAAAGGCGAGGGTTGCAATTTCACTGGGCAGTCGGTGGTTCCTTGCCGCCTCAGGTCGACCCCACCTGGAGCACTCGAATAATCCGGCCAGAGGGCGGGGCGGGGGTCCGGGGCTTCATCGATGGAGGCGGGCGCGGGTCACGGCGGAGCAGGGGACGTCCTATCGCAGCCCCTCGCGGCACACACAGCCTCTTGGGAGGACATGCGCGATGAGTAACCCTACACACTGCGTGGTCTGCAGAAGTCAACTCGCAAAGACGCTCCGGTCGCGCCCGGCGGCCGATCCAGACGCGGCAGAGGAGGGGCGTTTTCAAACCTGGGAGGACGAACGCCGAGTGGTAGAGATCTTCTGTCCTCGATGCCGCCTTCTATACCAGGTTGCCGAGCCCCGCGAACCCGCGTGAATGGGGCGCGCAGACACGCCCACGCCAGCCGTTCTCATTCGGCACCCATCAAACAGCCGCCCCCTGTCGAGGGGGCGGAAGGACTAACCGGAACGTAGGACGCCGCGATTCAGGGCTGGGCCTGGTAGTAATCCATGAGGATCTTGGCCACCTCCGGGCGGGAGAACTCCCCGGGCGGCGCGATGCCCTGACCGAGCATCTCGCGCACTTTCGTTCCGGAGAGCAGCACGAAGTCTTCCTTGGTGTG
>JAAUXT010094300.1_pt1 | contig 10152 bp, 7 predicted proteins | sample 7278171 | NCBI WGS metagenome assembly JAAUXT01 (sample SAMN14350112, study PRJNA611818) | marine sediment metagenome | isolation source: surface marine sediment (1.8m) | place: French Polynesia: Moorea | collected 2018-08 | reverse complement strand
GGTTTAGGCTACCTTCCTCTATGGTGTCACAAGCTATTGTGTGTTGGCAGTCTGGGTCATGTGCCCAGCTTAGGATAGTGGCTCCATCTAGGGTAATGATATGATTGGCTGTAGCTGTTGCTGTGGCTATGGAAGGCTATGGCAGTACTTAGGGGGTGGTCATGGTAAATATATATATAACAATACTCACACTGTCATGCACAAAATTGCACGTCGGCTCACATCAGAACGGAGAGTGCACGCGTCAGAGCTGGTTTCCGTCCAGAGAACAACTTTTGTCCACCGAGCGTTCAATTGTGCCACATCTTGTCCAGTCACTTTGGCCCAGCTGGGGAAGAAAAAATATCTTTGCAAAAGTTTTCTGTCCTTTATTTTCAAAAGTATCGAACATTCCAGACTGAAACGGCAACATACGTGAAAACAAACCGCACAACTTGGCTGAATGTTTGACCATTACTGCCTCGGCTCCACTTCCATTGGGTAAATTGATGTCTGTCACACAAGGATGAGACAGCAAACAAAGGGAAATGCGGCTCACGTCGCCAGAAACATTTTGGAACTTGTCGCTGTGTTGTACATTATTCACAAGTCGCACACAGTGGTTTGCTCTGTCCCTGCATCCTGCCAGAGGGGCAATCACCCGAAAGATCATTCGGACAAGCACAGACTTCAGTGCTTTGAAACAGAAACCTGTCAACTTTGGCGACACAAATATCACTGTCGCAGAGCGCACGGAAAGCAAATTTGACGGGGAAACCACACAGGACGTTCTGCATTGAACCTGAAGTTCAGATGTTGTCATGAAACAACAATGTCACAAAACTGCATGCTTGGTTGAAATACATCCCACTGGACAGTGTTAATGTGTCAACCACGGCTACAGGGGCGACGTACGTAACAACAACATATACATATGCACAACAGCGGGGCACGAGCAAACGAAGTTTCTTTTTCGTAGAAGTATAACATGACGAATTGTTCTGACAATAAGAAAAAATATCATGGTGAGCTATGCGCGTTGTGCGTGGAGTGAGATGCAGGCAGAGAGGCGAGAAGCAGGATTTCACTTCTGGTTCTTTTGTTGGACCAACTTTATCACAGAGTTGCGAAAAGGAAAGTCGGGAACGCGTGATACCTTGTGCGTGTGTTCAGAATGAGCTCATTTTGGAACCTCACGATTTATTTTTGCTGTCTCTGGCCTTCCTGCTTTGTACAGGGAGGATAACTCGTTGAAACCCATCTGACAAAACCTAAGCCACAGGCATGCGACCATCCGTCGGCTCGTCAACGCGTGATAGTGTCTGGGGACCCCAGAAATGTCCCTGCACATCCCATTTCAGCAGATCAAGGCAGATGCCTGTTCCGGTAAAACAAGAGGAATCGATGTTTGCACGGGGATTTGCACAAACTTGGATGTTTCTGTCTTCCACTCAAACCACTTGAAAGAACAACTCTTGTGCATGCATCTGTTGAATGCAGCACCCACAGAGCAAACCCAAACTTGAGTCCCGGAAATGACCAAAGAAGTTGAATCGAGACGAAGTATGAATGTTTGTTTCACAGAAAAGAAAGCCAGTCTGTTCACAGGTTTCTTCGCGGTGTCGAAACCTGTGAAGATCCCACCCTGTGTTGACCAACCTGTGACAGTTTTGACCTCTTCCCGAATATGGGAAGGTGATTACCAGAACAGGAGAAAACACCTGTTGTACACTCAAAGGATCTTTGAATCTTTACACAGCTCACGGAAATTTGTTGCTCCCACCGAACACATGCAGCTCATTTGCAGAAACGAGGAAACAGCTTTGAACTGGAGGCTGCGCTTTGCAGACCCGCGCCCACTCGGAGTGCGAGGCTGGAGCTGAGAGGAGCTGAGAGGAGCTGAATCCGCCTGCTGTGCAGACAGGAATGGAGTCGCGATTGCACATTTTGCGCCTCTGACTGGAACTCTGGAGTTCTGTTCAAGGGGGTGAGTAAAACACCAGTCGTTTGTCTCGTACAAGTTGCGGTGAGGTTTCGGAGGTTGATTCCAGTGCCTCAAGATTGAACCATTGTTTCAAAGTGATTCTCTGTCAGACTGAAGATAATGTGAGAAATTTCACACAACAGTGAAATCGTCAGTCTTCGGAGTCTCAGAGTTCATGAATGCAGACCTTGTACGAAAATTTGATGATTAAAGTTCTTCAAGATTGCCTCTTGTTAAGTTTAGCCTGACAGCTGTAATTTTGCGTGGAGCTTTGAACCTCTTCTGCCCCACAAAGGCGTTTACTTTCCCAATTCTAGTTCCCACTGCTCTGCACATTGTGTTGAGCAGACCCAGCAGAATTGTTGAGTGCCCACTCAAGAGGACATAACAGCTTGTTTATCCGACCCATGTATGGTCCTCAGATTTCTTTAGATTCGGCGGAGGCAGTAATGAATTGTGGGCTTGTAATACAGCAGCGGATCCGTGCGTACTGAGGCTGAGCAATAATTTGCTGCTTCTGATTTCACACTGCACTGATCCTCGCAGAGATAAACCCGTTAGGAAGTCGCCAAAATCTTTATTGCCGCAGTTGATTTATTTCCCATTTTCACTGCTCCTATATTAATGTTTGCAGACGGGGCAGAGCCTTCAATCATTCACCTGCACTTTTTCACTTGGGAATCCCAGGGCTTTAGCGTTGAAAGGAAATAATCCAGTCAACTTGCTGTTTTCTGGTGAAATAGGCAAACAGTGCACGCAGCACTGCAGTGTCGACGATGGGATGTTATTCCACTCAAGTGGATTGTGAATACAGTGGTGCGAATTATCTGCATGCCCTTTAACGTTTTCATCCTGTCAGACTGCCATATCGCGGAGCCCTAACTTCATTTGAATTCCCAGATTGTGAACAATATTTCATTTCACTTGTGGATAATGCATGGTTCACTCAGTGAAGAGCTGAAATAAGTGTTGCCCTGGTGTAGGTTCTGGGTTTTCAGCAGAATGGTTTCTTCAAATGGTCAGTGGCCGGAGCCGAGATTTTGGACCCATCAGACGGAAGCAAATCTTTGTTATCCGTGGTCGTCAAAGAACAAGGTGTATTCTGATGATCTGTGTGCGAATCGTTTGAGACACCGCTGATGGCATCAACTTGGTGACTGGCGGGTTCCTCCGAGACCGGACACCGACCACAGGCGATCCACTTTGAACTGTCTTTTTGCAAACACCCATTCCGCATATTTTTTGCGGCTCAATTGGTGACTGATGTGAAAATTTCTGTGCGAACTCCGAGTCAAGCGCCAAACACACGAAGACTTACGACAAACCACAACTGGCTGAGCCCGATGATGACGGAATCCTGTCAACGTTACCTGATCAACGGTGGATAGTTTTGTCCGTGCCCTGAAGCAGCCGACGATATCATATGCGAGAAGAAAAGACTCATCACCAATGTATGAGGAGAATTACGGGGCAATCGTCTTGATGGATTCATAGAGAGCAGATGGATGAAGCGGAAATCTACATCGAACAGATTCTCGGTCCAGTTATGAACGACAAGCTAAATGGGCCGTCTGACGTGTGAACCAAACGGGCAAAGTTTGATAAATTTGGGGCCCGACCGGCTGAAACTGCCTTTTGGTGCATGTACCTGCAGTAGTCATGGCTGTCGCGCAGACAACAGGTCCACATCTGGCACCAAACAAGAGATGTGTCCACGGAAACACTCATTCCACCTCCCTTGAAAAAAAATGTTGCAGTCTGCAAAACATGCAGTCTTCCAAACAATTTTCTCAGACTTCAAACTGGTGATTGTGTGCTGTGTTCTCGAACCCAGAACATTGTCAGCTTAGATTGAGATTCATGCTGTACGTGTGACAGTCGACGACCGAGGAGGCAGAGAATGCAACCCGCATGCAAAGCAAGATGTGATTGCGATGGAGGTCGGCTAACTACAGGGCTCCAATTACAAGAATCCATTACAAGCAGTGCTGTTCTGATCCATAATTGAAATGGACGCCTGCTGAGGTGACCAAAATGACGGACATTCCTCGTGTGGAATTCGACTGTTACGCTGCAACACACCGCTGGTGTGACACCTCAGCAATATGACAGTAACAGACTTGTACATATCAAGACGCACCTTGAAGAGTCGTCCTTGTGCCAACTGCTCTTCACATTCACACACTTTTGTCGGTGACAGAAGGAAGCGAGACGCGGTACGTGCACGACGCAGTCTTGTATTGATCCTGCGCCTTTTGCCGGAACGACAACGCTTTTCTTTCCATGTGCACACTGCACTGGATTTTTTCATCCCAGCAGAAACGTAAAAAAAACTGACAAGACTTACACGTGTGCACTGGCCCACACTCAGCATTGCTTGGTTCAATCCTCCGTGCAGGTGGTGGTCACCGAGGAGGGAGACACAAAAACCTTTGCGTTCCTGAGGTCACGTCCACCACTGTGGCGCATTGACGCAAACATCCTTTGTTGGCCAAAAGTTGTCTTTTGATGGAATTTGAAAACAATATTCTGACAACTTTGACCAAGTTCTGTGGTTCTGTTAACCCTAACAACTTTTTGTTTTAGGGACCTGACATTTTACATCCGAAAAAATTCAAGGTGAGAGAGGGTCATTGAGCATTCCGGTTTGACTTGAAGTTACTCTGAGGTTGCAAGAAAAAACACACAATGGCCGTTTTGACCTGAACAAGGTTTGGCTGGACCGGACAAGTTGGGTCTGTTTGTTCATGACAAAGTGGCTGACGTTGAGAGGGATCAAAACTTACTTGTTCCTGAGGTGACCAAATACTCAAACCTTTCAACAGCACACTGATGTGATAATAGTTTGTTGGCCAAAAATTGCTCCAAAATTTTTTGAAGAAAAAATCTGACGGCATTGGCCTGGAACAGATACTGCTCAAGAGGAACTGAAGGACTGATATCTGGAAAAGGTTTTGGCAGGGGGATAGTTGGTTCAGGTGATATTAGTTCACCGGATAGGGGTGGTAGCAGAGTGGTTGAGAATGGACTTGGTTGTGGGCGGACTTATTGAACGAGGAGCTTGGCTGGACTTGAAAGAGATATTCAGATGAAAGTTGAAGGGAGAGAGGCCTTTGCAAACAAGAAAAGAGCTGTGTTTCGTACATACATTGGATTTTTGCTGAGAAAAACACACAACCACAAAAGCCCTGCGCTATGGTGTGGACCAACACAAGCTCAGCCGTGAACACAGCGACATTTTGACGCAAACCTCTCACAGCTTGTTCACTGTTCAGCTGTCGGCACCTGCAGACAACACTTCACATTCCCTCCCATCAAAACGTGGCTCATATCGGGTTGTTACAGCTAACGAGCTTCATCATTCACAAAACACAACACATATTTTTCCTACTGCGTATGCTCCAGTATTTCTGCTCAGGTTTGGACGGCAAGCTTCTCGATACCTGTATTCAGACTTTCAGAGTGTGGTGGGGTCGAAATAGATCGTTTCTGGACTCCAGTCCTTTGGTCTGCTGCTGTCCTTCATGCAGATACTTTGTACTCATCATTCTGTTTCTGCCAGGGGATTCGGAAATCATAATCCAACCTGCTTCTTTCGAGAACGTCCACCTGCGCAAAATCCAAGCGGGACAGAGGACTTTTCTTCGATTTTGATATTGACTTCGTCTCACAGCGTTTCATTGACTAAACATGTCATTTTCGATCCAGAGCAAGCTGAAAGCGTCGTACAGGAGACTATCTATCAAAAGCTACACCTTTTGCAGATCGCTCTATCAAGGCATTAGCTTCCCATCAAGTGTCTCTTGAGCGCAAAGTGCAAAAGATCCGTGGGGAATTGTTGCTGGGATTAGCCTGCACTTAACAGGATTGGCCTGGTGAAACCCTTGTTCCCTGTTTTCTGCGGGAAGTATCAAAGGACTGAGAAAAGCCCTGTGGCACAAAAGTCAGCCAAAAGCTACCAAAATCAGGTTCGGTTTTCACATTGAAAATTTCATGTCCAGTCCATTTCTTTTGAGATTCTGCAAATCTACTTCGTGACCGTTTTTTTCTCCTGCTGCGCCTCTGCCTCCAAGTTTCGAAGCACGAGAGCGTTGAGAACCTCGGACGATGTGCACGATGGCACGGTGAAAACTGGGTTACTTTATCACAGATGCTTGTGGCTCCTGGCAATCCATTACCAACCTGGAAGCGAGCTCTCTTGGACGGAAACAAATCTCGAGGGTACACTGCAACCCATTGCCCCACAAAACCAACAAAACGGGTCTGTTGGTGAATGTTCCTCGACTGAAGTCCCATGAGTTGTCCAGCACAGTGCGATCACTGACACGAGCTGCAAAAATGATGATGTCCTCCCTTTCGTTTCTGGACCAGAGTGTTTCTGGGGAGTTTTGAACGATGTGGGAAGGTTGTGCACAGAGATACGAGTGTTGCAGAAGATATGCATTCTCTTTTCATCAAAGGAGAAAAAAGCTTGAAACCATCTCCACAGCTGCGATCCGGCTGCGTCAGTGAGCGCGTGAATTTCCCAAAGGAAGAGCGAAAATCCTGAGTAATCACGCACTTCCAATTTCCAAATGGATATTTAAAGAGAAAAGAATCCCAGAAAAGTCTCCTCTGACACGAAAACCTCAGAAAGGAAACTGATCACTTGGGATTGCGAGCAGCTCCGAAACAAAGAGAGATCAGATGCACCTTTGGAAAGGCTCTGCGAATGGGAATGTGAGATCAAGCTAAATCTGTTTCAGAGAGCTTGTGGAAACAGCGTTGATGTTTCTTTTCGAATGCCTGTGTACCAGTACACGCACTCACCAAGTGCATTTCCTCCTGCCTTGTTTGCCCTGAGAATGAAAAGCGCATCTGCAGATCCAGCAGCTTCGCCAAGTCGAAGGTTCGCCGGATGCGAAAATGCTGGTCAGGGTTTCGATGCACGATGCGTTTTACTGTGGCTCTTAACTCCCTTCAGTGAGTATCATTTTGATACAAGCTTCAGACATTAGTTTCATTGCCCCAATCGTTTACAGACCTGACTTCCTGGTTTTCAACCAAGGGTACACAGGTGGCTGGCTTGCACAATAAATACGGTCTAATCCTCCAAATGCCTTGTTTCGTTCAATTATTTAGCAAACGAAGGACATACACGTGTCATTTGGAGTCACTTTCACAAACGATCAGCTGCAAGCTTTGATTGTTTTTGGTTCTGTGTGTGGTAGGATCCCCGGGGAACAACCCGGCAACCTGGTGCTTAAGGAAGCTTGTTTACGACTGTTGAAGAACAATCCCAAAATTGTTTCGTACTTTGCCTTTGTCAACAAAACAGCCCAGCGAATAACGCAAGAATCCGTCGGCTTTTTGGTTGCAACAATTGTTTCAAATGCGATTGATGTGGCTCGCTTTTCAGGCAACGCAGCGCAAGCACAGCGACTGAAGGAGCGACGAGAGGAGACAGGTGGAGAATGGCGGTGGTACAGCAGACTGTGCGGGGCCTGCTCGTCCTACTGATGACCCTCGCTCGGACGGCCCGCAGCCAGGAGGAGTGTCCACGCAACCACGACTGCAAGTGCGAAGTGATGGACCAGCGCCGGCTGCGCGCTCTCGAGGTGGACTGCTCCGAGCAGGACCTGAAGCGCCTCCCCAACATGGCGGTGAGCGATCCATCTCGTGCTGACCGACAGGGTGCGAGTTATGCATCAGAAATGTTTTGCGAGCGAAGGAACTGACCAGACATTGCCCACATTCCAGTCAAAATGCAACGCTGTTTGGTTGGAAATGCTCTTGAATCCTTCCATCTTCAGTGGTTCAATGAAGTGTTTGCCTGGCTGGCAGCAGTCTGTTTGCGGGATGAACAGCAAATTATGGTCTTTGATACAAAGTCCGCACCTGAGGCTCTCTGCACAACCTGCAGGTGTTCCGCGGCATGGCGATCGGTCACCTGAACATGGAGGAGATGGGGCTGACGTCGCTCCCGGCCGGCGGCTTCGAGGGGCTGCTTTTCCGCGGTACCTCCCCGTACTCCGACCCAAACATCGAACTCAGCAACAACCCGCTCCAGGTGCGCGCGCACGTGGGCCTGTGTTGTGTGTAGGTGTGTGTGTGTGTGTGTGAGAGAGAGAGAGAGAGAGAGAGAGAGAGAGAGAGAGAGAGAGAGAGAGAGAGCGTGTGCGTGGCTTCGTGCGCCGAACGCTCCGACAAACCGTGATGTCAGACCATTCCGGATACTGCACCAAATGGTTTTCTAATCAAAATTATCGAAGTGAAAATGATTTGCGTCCTTTTTTCAAGCCAAGATGTTGGTGATGCAAATTGAATTTACCACTCAAATGGCGATCTTCAGCGTTTTGGCTCATTCCATCAGGGGGTGCACTATATGTGAGCATTAGCAAATCAACTCAAGTACTGCTTATCTAATTTACTCTGGCATATTTACATCAAGCTGGTTTATTGCAATTAGGTGATCGCAAACGACGCTTTCAAGGGAGTGGCAGCTGCCTCTGTGGGACTGCGCATCACCAACTGCAGGCTGGAGGATTTCCCCGCCCAGGCGCTCAGCCACCTCACCAACCTCACCTTCCTCTTCATCGGCAACAACAGGTTCACCCACATTCCCGCTGGAGCTTTCAGACATTTCAAGAAACTCAGGCTGATCAGTTTGAACAACAACGAACTGACGACTGTGGACCCCGAGGTGTTCGCGGGGCTGGAAAATGTTCTTGAGAAGGTCAATCTGGAAGCGACACAGCTGGAGGAATTTCCTTCTGCTGCTGTAGAGAAAATGACCAAACTGGAGATGCTGCGGGTGAGCAAAAACTCAATCACAAAACTGGACAGTGGGGCTCTGTCCAACTTCAAAACGAAAAGAAGGCTGGAGGTGTACCTCATGGACAACGACATCTCAGAGATCAGCCCAGAGGTCTTCTCTGGAGCCAAATTTCAGCTGAAGAAACTCCAGTTGGATGGCAACTCCATCACCAGTCTTTCGTTCCTCAACGATGTCATTTGCACCAAAGTCTTTTCGAAGAGCCCTCATGTGTACCTCATGGATTCTCCCCTCAAGTGTGACTGTGAAACCTACGCGCTTCTCCGCTCTGAACGTGTGCTTGTGGACGGGACATGCAGATCACCAGACGATTTCAAAAACCTTGACATAAGGCCAGATTTTGTGCAAAAAGCACAAAAAGAGTGCAAATCTGTCACACCTGAGTGCAGCAGGGCTTCCAGTCTCATCACTGACACTGTTTGGGTGTTGGTGTCTCTTGCAGCAACTTCCACTCTCTGCCTGTTTCACATTTAATATTCAGTGGTCTATTCAACATCATTTCGCAAAGCCTTTTTACACTTTGCTTGTGGGAGTTTTGAACTTGCTCAGCCGTGCTATCTGTTTTCAGTGAATAAATCGTGAAGCAGAACAGAGGAGATCACTTTGTCTCGCTTTGCACTGACAAGGAACATTCCTCATAGCGGCCAAAGTTGATCTTCACAGCAATCCTGGGAGATGTCGGTGGCAGCCAAGGTTCTGAGGTCTCGCAAAGGAGTCACTGGCAACTCGCGAACAAGTACATCTAATTTCTTTCTCAGAGACGTGGGTGTTGTGATTTTCTTACCTCCATTCGACACGCTGTGGAAGCAGGCACCCCACTCAGCCAAAGGTTCCTCGGCCTCTCTGCGGTGTTCGTGGCAAAAGTACTTGTCAGGTTCTTGAGTCAATTGTCACTTGTTCATCACAAATGCCAGTTCTTCCTATACGGTATTTTCAATTTCGATCACAATGAAAAGAACTGGGTGATTGAATGATTTCTTTTGTTGTCTTTAAATTTCTCGTGCTGTGTGTACATAGAAAATACGAAACCTGAGAACTTTGTGGACTTCATATTATGATCACATATTTGCTAAGAATATCAACGAGAAATCTGTACAGACACTTTGCTCAATAAATTTCGTTTTCACAAAGGACTCCACGTTGAGTATCTCAGTTTTCATCATTTTGAGTTGCAGGCACGGTGAAGTGTGTCTTGTCCAGAATAACCGTTCGTAGGCCACAGCAGGACATCACCTCAAACTCCTGTACAACTGCAATGAAGGTGGACTGAGCAACGAGTAGTAGGAGTCTGTTCTGTTGAAAACAACAATACATATCCCGTAGCGATTGACTGTGATATATTGCAGGATCAATTCTTACTTGGAAGTTGCATTGT
>JAAUXT010018757.1_pt1 | contig 10152 bp, 8 predicted proteins | sample 7278171 | NCBI WGS metagenome assembly JAAUXT01 (sample SAMN14350112, study PRJNA611818) | marine sediment metagenome | isolation source: surface marine sediment (1.8m) | place: French Polynesia: Moorea | collected 2018-08 | reverse complement strand
TGTAGTATAGTTTATTGTAGAGTATGAGTTGGAGCTCAGTGGTTTAGGCTACCTTCCTCTATGGTGTCACAAGCTATTGTCTGTTGGCAGTCTGGGTCATGTGCCCAGCTTAGGATAGTGGCTAAATCTAGGGTAATGATATGATTGGCTGTGGCTGTTGCTGTGGCTATGGAAGGCCATGGCAGTACTTAAGGGGGTGGTCATGGTAAATATAACAGTGTTCTCCCTTTCTGGAACCAAGGAGCGCATGTTGCCACGCAAACAAGACGACCAAGAACTCTGGAGCAAAAGCTTTGTTGAGAATAGCATACATCATCAGGTCCAAAGAGACACACAGCAATGCCAAATTGATAACCACAGGTGGTTCCACTGAGACTCCAAAATTGTCGGGTAACAAGTCAACAAACGGAACCACAGGTTTTGTTTCGAGATTGTCTTTTGTCCATGTCTTCTTCCTCGACTTTTAAATGTCACACTGACCCTCATTGTGTTCTTAATGAGTTGATGAGTTGTTGAGACAGGAATCTCCTCTCAAAAGTATTAAAATGTGGAAACATCGACAACTGCCTTCAGCAGTTTTTCACGTCTCCCATGAAAACTCAAACATGTTTCAATTTCAATGGAGTGTCAAATCATGCAAACTCGATTTTTGCATTTGTCAATACAACCACAATCAGGTCAATTCTGAAGGTTCACCAGGAACAGCTTGCACTGGAGAACTACTGCACATGTCAAAGGGAAGCAAACCAGTTGCTCTTTGCACAAGAGCCTTTGTTTTCAGCTGTTGGCAGCAGAGACAACTGTAACTCACACAGGCGTTCAAGCTTCACACTCAAAGGAAATGCTGTTTTGTTTTCTGTGCACGCTTTTTGTTGCACCATTTTCTAGTGTGGCAAAGTATGTGTGATGCAGGGTATCTGGTGTGTGACCAACACAGGTACTGCATTCAATCCACTGGTGCACTGGTTGCTAATTCCTTGGAAGGTCATCTGATGGAACAAACAACTAGTGTTCAGTGGGTACATCAGACATGTCTGTAATGAGCAGTCTGCCTTGTACCTGGTGGATTGGACAGGCACCCATGGCAACAATCTTGCAATGAACAAGAATCAGGTGCCCAATGCAGCAGGTAGCCAGTGTTGTAGCATCTGGTGTCACTCAGTGTTGAACATTGTGGAAACCAGATGCACCAATGCATGAGATGAGTGATTGGAACCACATCAGATGTTTGATGATTGGCTGTGCTGCTCAAAGTGCTGCTGCACTGCGTGAAGGAGTGACTGGGAAATTGCATGTGATGCTTGTTACCGCGCTGCTGGTTTGTTCTATTTTGAGGAAAAAATAAAAGACAAAATTTGCCTTTCACAGACTGAATGCAAAACAAGCAATCACAACTTACGTCTTGTTTTACGGAGACCAAAAAAGCCATTTGCTTGGATTTCTAAAAATTGCATCTTCCACCAAGGACATCACCAACGTGTGATTCCCATGGCATTGATTGGAGGAACATCACAGAAGTGAAACAGATCTGTCTTGACGCACTTGTCTTGCAAGGACAGTGTAAAAATGACTTCAAACCTGGCAGGATCTGCGCGTTCCAGAGTTGTGCTTCACCGCGAGTCCATGAAAATTCTTCCTTCGCCCTCTCCCCCCAACACCGCTCGTTTTTCCCCCACCAACAACACGTTGTCAGACCCAAAAGTTTTTGATTTTTGATTCTTCACTTCGTCTTGGTGGAAGTTAAGCTCGGGCTCGTCTCCCCCAATCCCCGTGCAATAAATGTCCAAAAGTTCTCGAGTGAACGTAAAAGATTCACACGAGTTTTGTTGCGGAGACAAGGATATGAAGTCAGTTTTGACTCGTGATATGTGCGTGCGCAGGTTGTACTCGGGCACTTAGTTCCTTCCCAGTCAATGAACAGAGCAACGAGTTCTTTTGCGGCAGACAGCCAACTTGCCCCGAAACCGACCAAATCAATTGAAGATGGGTTGAGCTCAATGAAGTCGCTCCTTACACCAACTCAATACAATGGCAATATATCAGTGCCTTGAGCGCTCCCGGGGCTGGGTAAGAAGCAGTCAGGGAGTGCAGATACAGGGAGGAGTGTCGCCAAGGCTTTCCCTCTCTTGGAAGGCGGCAATACAGGCAGGCAAGCAAGCATCAGTGTTAAAGCTGCAGAAAGGGAGATCTGTATAGCTATTGCATCTGCAGAAGCTGTCTTGGAAAAAGATAGGATTCTGCTGCGTGCAACAGTCTATCAGGCTTCGACCGACCGGCGCTGCCAGCTTCTTGCGTGCGGCGCAGGCAGCGCTCAGCTTTTCCCAAATCCAATATGGAGGACGTGTGATGTACCAGCCGCCATTTTAAGGATGCATTTAAAATCAGAGAAGAAATGGAAAGATTAAGTTCATTGCACGGTGGAAAAGGACTGTCTGGTGCATTTTGCAGGGACAACAGGTTGAATCTGGTGCCATTCGGCTGCAGGTCAGACAAGGCGGAACTTTCATCACTCGGTCTGAAGAGAAGCGAATCCTCCTCCTCGCAAAATGGGCAGGTAGGAATATGGAAACAAAATATGGTGGCAGCTGGCAGCTGGGAATGAACTCTGTATTGTGGATGGATAAAGCAGGATGATGATGACTGATACACGTATGAGCCAACAGTGAAACACCGGAAGCCTGCGTGAAATGTTTCCAGGGGTGCGAGGTTGAGAGCGCAGGCAGGGACTCCATACGACCCTGTCGGTTCCGCCAACCACAGGAAGGATCAAGGTGCATTCAAGGGTAATGTTCAGCGATTCAAAACACAGCACAGTCACAGTTCAGGACCCTGCATCTGACGTCCGTTCACTTCAGTGCCAATGCAACACGGGTTGGTTGCTGCTGCATGCAGAGGCGATTTCATGAGGACTGAAAGCAGTGGGTTTTCAAACAGCCTTGAGATTGCATGAGTGAGTGCTCCACGCACTCCAATGCAAGGACTCAGAATGGATTCGCTTGACGTCTTCGTGTCGCTTTTGTTTTGCTGTGTGTTCTGTACTGCTCCTATCCGTGGAGACGAAACACGCAACCACGGGAGTTTGACCCAGGTTCAAGACTCTGGTGGTGAAATTCAGTTGGGTGCTGCTGCAAAGCTCTTCAGTCGCAAGCGTCACGACCGGGCTGCTGCTGCTGGTGCTGCTGCCGCGGACGGGGACATGTTGATACGGGGCGTGAGGACCGGCGGCGGCGGCGGCGGCGGCGGCGGCGGCGGCGGCGTCTCGGCAGCGGAGATAGGCGCGGCGCCGCCACCGCTGTTTTCAGCCAACGCTCACAGAAAGACGCTGTACAAGCGGGACACGTCCACCACCGCGCTTCCAGAAGACCTGCAACAGCTGCGCGACCGCCTCGCCAAAGTGGACAAGGATTTCGCCATCCTCGAGTTCATTGAGCAAATCCAAGCGACAAAAGACACTTGCATTTCGACCAGTTTGCAGCAGTTCAACTTCAGTCTTCAGCACACTTCCTTTGACAAATTCAAAGCTCAGACACTGAGTGTGATCAGATACGCCAATGTCCTCAACAACTTGTTTCGCAACCGTGATGTTCCTCGCACGTTGTATGACAGAGACTTCTACTACTTCTACTTGCAAGCTCTACTAGAAAGTGATCCACTGCTATTCGGAGCCACCATTGCCTTTGACAGAGGCCAGTTTGACAATGGCGACTTCGCTCCCAATGTGTACAGGAACAAATCAGACAACATGCACATCCTGAGGAAAAACCTCGCTGAAACAACCAACGGAGCGTATGCAAGCAACAACACCAGTGGCTTCGACTGGTTCTGGAAACAGAGAGCCAAGGATTACAGCAACCTCCTTTTCAACCACGTCGCCGTGTGCAACTCTCCCGGCCTCAATGACCTGTCCCCGAGGTCCAGGTCCAATGTGACCACTGTGGTGACTACGAGCAAAGAGGGCATGTGGTCCGTTCCGTACTACTCCTGTTCTCATGGGGCTTCCTGGATGGTCACCTACTCCGCGCCGTTCTTCGGATGCACTCAGCAAGCGGGCAGTGACAAGCGCACATTGCACTTCAAGTGAGTATTGTTGGAAGCGCGCGACGACCAGCCGCCGTTTGAACAGTTGCAACCAAACGACCTTTTCTTCCAAACGGACCAGACGAAAAAGAGCATTTTGAAATATCTCATTTCAGAATCAGAGAAAGCAAGCAAGCGAAAAAATATGTGGCATTGTTTGGGAAAGAATGTTCAACGTGTTGAGCTTTTTTCAGTGTCGTCCTCTACATCCTGCGCGCGACTCACGTATTTTGTCTCTCCGTCTGTTACCAGATTCAAGGTCGTCGTCTGAACCGAGACTCCGCGTCAAGCCGTCCAGTTTGAGATGGCTGTGCAACAACGTTGTCATTGATGTGTGGGTGCGTGTGTGTGGATGTTGATTAACTGACACGTCCTCTGTGTCCGCTTCAATCTCCGAGCAGAATGAACATCTGTCACCAGATGATGCACGTTTAGCTCGACTCAGCACAAGGCTGAGTAAAGAAGGCTTCCGCGCTGAAAAATTCACTTATGCAGTCAGTCAAACAGGACGACTTTTCTGTTTCTTTTTGCATTTTGCATTTGAGCTCAGATTCAAAAGTAATGGACTGAGTCATGCTGAAGAAGGTTTTGATGTGAGTTTGTCAAGGTTGAAGATCAGCAGCATGTGCAAAGGAAGAAGTCTTCCAACTCCTGCCGTCTCCTCCGGGGAAGTCTTTTGTGCAGATCAAAAGAGCCATACAGGTGTTTGACTCTGCGCAGCGCCAACCTTGACAATCAATAGGCACCCGAAATTCTCCATGGAACAGTGAAAAAGGTCTCTGCCATGAGACCTTGGTTCCAAACATGGTCCTTAGGAAACGAAAAAGAAATGCCCGTATCCTCAGAACGGTTTTATTTCGCCTCAAGATGCACGTTTCAAAAGCATGGCGGAGGGAATGTGTCCCAAATCCGAATCCACTAAAATATTCTGCCTCAGACAAAACCACTAGATTGGCCTTGGTCGCACCGATATCCACGTCGGATTGGCAGACCCAGTTTTCGGGTCTCAGGTCTCAAGTTGTGACCCAGCAACCCCCGAGATCATTAGCAGCCACAGCTTTAATTCCAAGGCGACCCCAAAACATCCACAGTTTGAGCATGGCTCCCCATATGAAGGGCAACCCACCTTCAGACGTGGTCGTCAAATATCAGGGAGATCCGCATTGTGACGAAAGATCCAGTGTGTGTAATTACCGTTCGGTAAGGATTGGTATCAAGGCCTCTACTTAAGATAATCGTATTATCAACAATACCTGGGTTCGACAGCTCTCTGTGAATTGTTGCCTTCACGCTCCGAGGGTTTTTTTATGTGCAAATGTTGGGAAGAGAAAATCCATAAAACGCCAGAAAAAGTTTTCGGCTGTGAAGAACGTTTCAGCTGATTTCCTGTGAGAAGCAGGGCCTGAAATCAATGACACGGGGTGCCTGATAAAACCTTGATCAGCAATTTGATTGGGCATGCACAACATTTAGATTTCATTGTTTCCAGGTCTCTTAATTTACCGACCAGAAGACTGCTTTGTTGAAAGTCAAGTCGCTCCATTGAGCCAAGAAAACACTTCGAAAAACTCACAGATTTCAAGTCCACACTTTTATTCCCCACATTCACTTCCACCCTAGCTCAGCTCATCCCATCCCCACTTCTACTCCCTCCCCAACTCGAACCCCACCTCTTTTCGCACCCTTCACTCACACACCCCTCTGTTTTCAGCACTTGCTCTGAAAGGGCTGAGCCGCAAAAGCGACCATCAGGTTCTCTCTTCAAAACGTTTGTCTTGGTCTGATCAAGCATGGAGATAGAGGATGAATGGGTTGAGTGCCATTGACACCACATGAAGGTCCAATATCTGTTTCAATGGAATTTCAGGGGTGCTCAGGCAAAACTTGAAACCCAGAAACACAACGTGAAATGACCAGGTACTCATCAAGACTCTGAGTAGCTCGTGTCTGATAAAGCCCTTGTCTCGTTAGTTCATTCCACCAGTCCAACCCGGTCAGCACGTCTGGATCTTTCCGTATCCTGACTGAGGAGTCAATATCTATCTACTTCTGCGGAACTTTCTCAATCTGACACAAACCAGCTGTGACTCCGCTCTCTCATAAATTGACAGTAAAAAGATTTGAACAACCAACTCTGATCACGGCAGTCTCTGAGATCACCGATCGGACTTGAAAGCAGAATGAGGGATGAAATCAGTGTCTGCCCGGTTCCACAGACCTTGAATTCCTGCATTTTTCTGGTTGACAGTCTCAGCACGCATATCACACAAGGGAGGTACTCTGAGGAATGATGTCAGAATGAAGTCTATTCAAAGGGAACAAGAACCAGTTTCCTCTGACGGTACGACTGCCCTCGCCTGCATGCCTGCGTTTTCGAACATTTGATAGAACTGCACAATGCATGGGCTGGCCTGGTGAAAGGAAACAATTCACAACGACGGATCTTGGATAGTGCCTTCGTGTGATGCCAAAATCACTCGTCCCCTGGTCACAAGAACATGTGCGATGGAAACGGATACGTATCCGTAGGTGGAATCAGCAGTTGGACTCGAGGAAGTCAGTCCCAATTAGGAAATGTTTTCCGTCACTCAGACTGAAGCAGCTATTTACAGAATGACCAGGCATGAATCGGTCGTCCTGATGACGCCAACAATACCGCGTTGGCGACCATTCTTGGGTCACACATGAAACAATATCACGCAGCTGCTGCAGTGTGTGATGTGCACAATGATTCGGATCTCGCTTCTCTTCTGTCAGTGAGAAGCAGAAGACACTGTGTATTTCTGATTGTCTGTGTCAGGTTCAGTCAGTTTTATTCTGTGGTGCTCAGATGCCTCAGGAGCACAAATTCGTAGACGGTACGAGACGCAGAAATTCCCAGCAACTGCGTTATTCGTCAACACGCTTCAGCTATTTGTGCACCGACTGTGCGGAAACTCTCCAGAGAGCCTTTTCGCGGCTATGATAAAGGCAGTTTCTCCCAAATCAGGGAGCGATCTTAGTGACTGCTATTCGCCCTGATTCAATTCATTTGTGTCATGAGTGCTCGCTGAAAGTGCTGGAACCTGGCAGAGTGGCAACGTGCATGCAGCTTTTGATCCAGCTTTATTCACTTTGAGCTGTGCACACTCGGTGTGCAGCGCATGTCTCCCGTGCCTTCGCTAATTGACGTGCAATCACTGCACAGCCCAATATTGACAAAGCTGCAGCACTTCGAACAGCCACAACAGATGAAGTTATTTACCGCAATGTTTTTGTTCTCTCCTTCCAGCAAAAAAATCCATTCACTCGAAAATTGGACTTGCACGATTCACGATTCTGGTTCTGGACACGTTTCACGTGTTTGTGAGCCAAAGTCTCGTGAGTCTCAGTCTCATGAAACTTAAAGTGTCGTGAATCCCAGTCTCTGGTGTCTCAGTCTCGGTGATGCTCAGAACGAAAGCAGGAACCTTCTCTTTCGTGCGTAGAGATGTCAGTCAACCCACACATCAAGTGACGAAGTTCCGGAGTCTCTTTTAGTCTTGCAGAATGTATGTGACAAGCTCTGCACGAATTGGTAATAAATTTACTGCACATGAGACGAACTGGTGTGTGAATTTGGTCTCATTTGTCATTTCAGAGGTGTTGTGGCCATCGACATAGAGCTGGAGCAGGTGGACATCAACCAGTGCGCGACCGACAACAGTCTGTTTGCCAACACTCACCGCTGCCGGAAGCCCTCCACCAGAGTAAGTTCCTGGGAATTGTTTTCCCTCCGACACCCAGCTGAGAACTGCAAAGGCCGAAGTCAAACAGAGGTGTCGCCAGGCAAACCCGGTGTCGCTTTTGCATTGAGTTCAACGCGCAATGTCGCACCTTGTGGCGCCAGACGTCGCAAAAGTGTCGTGCTGCGCCATGACACTTCAGCCTTAACCGTGGACTTGACTGACCCCGAGGGGGTTGGGTAAGTCAGTGATGGTGCAGAATGGAGTTCTCCGCCTGTGCCGGGCAGAGCTTGTAAGGGGAGGGGTACACAAGGGTATCAGGAGGGACCTGGTGCAGCTTGCGCACTCAATGATGTACGAGCAATGCCCAAATTAATTTGTCCCACAAATTGCACGAAGATTGCCGAGCCAGACTTTGCCAATGATTTGGGGCATTGTCAACGACCTTTTGTGTTTTCACAGCATGATCATCAATCAATAATCTGTTGATACCTCTTCAACGCGAACTTGTTGAGTCCTTTTACCCTGGCTCTGTGAGCCGCACACCTCACAACATTGAGAGAATTCCACTTCCATAAATCAAGCTTGTTGCCCCGAATGTAAATGTCAATTAGAGATAATGTTCTTATCATTGTACTTGATCCCTCCATTAAATGATCACAGGGGGCAAACCGCTGCAAGTTGCTGCGGCCATCAATCGCTGCAGATGAAGTTGTTTGCACAATGCTGGGCGTCGAACCCGTATCCAGTGCACACACACAACTGGCTGAAAGATCAACCAACAAAGATCCCCCCAAAGTTCCGGTACCAGCCCGTCTCATTTGGAAACAAGAGATCTGCAGACATTGGCATCGCGACGGGCGATCCATTTCTGGCTTGAATCTGCAAATCTTGGACTTGGCAGAGGCCTCACAACGACAAGATGTCGAGGTTGTAGAATTGCCGTTTTGCATGTTTGCTTTGGCTTGGCAGTAGATCTGCGATGCGGGGGGCAGAACAGAGACAGAGCTTCACGGAATCGTTCACAGAACAAAAAGACTCCTTTTCACAAAAGACAAAGCCAAAATCAATTTCCAGATTTGACTCATCGTCTGGAAAGAAAGCAAATTCATTTCGAGTTGCACACGAAGATGTCCGGAAATCTAACTGACGACACCCTTTTAGTCTTGGTGATTGCAAGGTGAACCCATTTCGTCAACGTTTGTTGTCCAGCAGGTGTACGTTCCCCAAACATTTCGGACAAATGATGCAAAAATGGGTTGCGTCGAGGAACTTTGGGTTCTCTAACAGGTGCACGTTCCTCAGACGGCCAGGGATAGGTGGTTACAGTGGTTTTGTGTCGTTTCAGTGCGAGCATCAGTCAGGCCTGGGCTTCCGGCGCGGCAGCTACCGGTGCGTGTGCGCCGACGGCTTCTATTTCCACCGCAACTTCTCCTCCAACGCCAACGCCTACTTGCACTTCTACAACGGCTCCGAGCTGGAGCGGCTCTACTACTCCTATCTGCTCAATCAATCGACCATATACAACCGTAGCTTCATGTGTCTTCCATGCGCAAAGGGTTGCGCGAAAGGTTGCATAGACGATTCGCCGTGCCTCGTGGAGTATGACGTCATGATGCGGGGGATACCGCTGGGACTGCAGAGCTTCTGCATGACCATATCCATGGTGTTGGGTATTGTGATCATCCGGTTGCGGAAGTCGAAGGTGGGTGTCCCGTGTTCAAGGGACCTTCATTCTCAGTATTTTCCTCTACTTTTGCATTCGGAAATGCCAGCTCCAGGCTGACCCTCGAGCAGATTTAGGGTCCGTGAGGACTTGGATCTGACCAGACCCTGGCCGGACTCCCGTGGGTTCCAAAAACTGGCTTGTAAAACACACAGAAGTGAAACATTGATCCCAAGATGCCAAATTGGCCACAGAAAGTCATGTTGGGGAGCCCAGGGCCCTGATTCCCGATGACCTGCTGGGCGCAAGCGTGGGGCCCTTGGTCTACTGTCGATTTCATCGAATCTCCGTTGCCACGCCTTTCCTGGAATGTTGTTTTGCAGCAAAAAGCGAAGAGGGTCAATTTAGGTTCAGCAAGGGTCTACGGACCCACGGTCAGGCGTGGGAGGGCTGCTCTTGACTTTCTCTTGGAAAGTAGTTCCAGAGTGAAGTCGCACTTGTTCCCCCTCTGTCCTTCATGTGCCCTGGATCTGCCAGATACGAGGTTCGGAATTTATATTTCCTTCTTTTGGCGTTGACAGTGCCCTGTGTGAACACAGATGAACCACATCAGGCTGCTTTCCTTCTCCTATTACCCATCTTCATTTATGCTCTTTGAAGTATAAAAATACTTCAGAGATCATATTGATTTTAGGAATTAAAAAG
>JAAUXT010145996.1_pt1 | contig 10154 bp, 6 predicted proteins | sample 7278171 | NCBI WGS metagenome assembly JAAUXT01 (sample SAMN14350112, study PRJNA611818) | marine sediment metagenome | isolation source: surface marine sediment (1.8m) | place: French Polynesia: Moorea | collected 2018-08 | reverse complement strand
CTCACTAACACTCTCTCTCTCTCTCTCTCTCTCTCTCTCTCTCTCTCTCTCTCTCTCTCTCTCTCTCTCTCTCTCTCTCTCTCCCTCTCTCTCTCTCTCTCTCTCACACACACAAACACACACAAGCAGGGATAACACTGTTGTCTCACGGCATACTCTCTCCGTGCAGATTTGAGTTGTGTCCTTCACAAGGCACGTTTTAATTAACTGCTACACAAGCATTTTCTGCACGCACACAGAAGACGGGGACCACGCCCAAACACGCTCGCACTCAACCACGTCCACGTCAACGGAGCGGCGACCGTCCCGCAGCAGGGCCAGAAGGACTGCACCGGGCTGCAGAAACCTGAGCCGACCGCCAGATACCCGGGCCGCCCACACCCGAAGCCTCCGTCTTCACCCCCGCCCCCCAGTCCCCCTCCAACACCGCCACCGAGTCACCCTGCGCCCCCGCCGCCGATCGCACCCAAACCCTCTTTCGGTTATTTGTATCCAGTACGCACGCGCGCTGATGTACCACTGCCCACGCGCGCAGACCCACCCCTGCGCGCACCTGCCACCACTGCGCGCGCTGACCCACCCACGCGCGCGCGCACGCGCGACGCCGTTCCCCAGCGCGCACTGACGCGCCCAGCGCCGCCCCTGCCCGTTCAGCTTCCCGACGCTTCCTCGGACGACGATGATGGCTATATGAAGGTGTACGAAAACTGACACGTTTTGGGAAATATTCAAGAGGATATATACCGCGATGAACTCTGTTATGAACGCTGCCATCGCACACAAATGGTCCCAGGACAAAACTGCTCAATGCTTTTGCAACCAAATTATCAACTCCGGTGAAAAAAATAGCTGATGCACAGGGAGCAAGAGCAGTTCTGAGAGACCCTTGTATTTCTGAAAAAGTGTTACACGCTGGACGTGTCGGGGTCATGCACTTCTTGCCAAGATGCTCTCGGTTTCTAACCAATTCAAAGCACTAGTAATTGCGTGGGTGTGCTGCGCTTCACTTTTTCGGGTCATCCACGAAGCAGACAGGGTATTAGTATCTGTAGTTTCTGCCATGGCGGACAGGAACAATACCAATGTGGATGACGTGAACATTTATTCAAGAAAATTAGGAAAATAAAGAATCTATACGCGACTTCTTTGTGTCCTTCATCGACAATCATGACAGGGCAAGTTCGCTCCTTGATTGCTGAACGAAATATGCGGAGAACCGACAGCTTTTCGACTGCAGGAGAACACACGCGCACGCACACACGCGGGCACACACACGCTCACACAAACACTGTGTTTCTGCGTGCAACTTTTCACAATTGAATTTGCCAATTGAATTGCTGACCGTTTGTCAAGGAACAAAGAAGCCACTTCACAAGTTGACAGGTTGCTGAGCCTAAATGTGGTACGAGCGTAACACAAGTTTCCAGCTGCTGCATGTCTTCCATATGTGCCAAAACATAAAACCTGTCGTTGTTGTCCGTCGTTCACAAGTGCAAAACCCGAACGAAACAAACAGCTTTCTTGTGGTCGAGTGCCATCGCAGTCTGAGGGTTGGCCTTGAGCGGGAACACAAGGCAGAGGGATCTGTCTCAATCACGCCGTTCAGGAAGCCTCAGGCCTCTCTCCCTCCCTTTCCTGAATCTGCCCCCCACGCAGAATTGAGTTGGAGGCATCTTGGCGCATTCTGCATGCAGAGGACTCACTAGAGCAAAAGTGTCTTATAAAACCGTCGCATGCACATGTGAGTTCTGACTCACACATACATGCACCCGTGAACGAGTGACTCACAATTCCAGGAACCTGCCTGCATGTGCATGGGCTCCAACCCTCGCAACAATCCAACTCTCTGTGTGGGCTCAATATTCAATTCACCAGGCACAGTCACAAGGCCTGACAACAATTGGAAAACCCTGCAGGTGGGCAAAAATGTGCTGACTGATCCGGAAGCTTTTCGCTGTTTGTGCAGAACAATAATTCTATAGACGAAATGGAGGAAGGAAACCGTGCACCCAACCGAGAGATCAGGGTGTGGGGCGGCGTCAGGGTTGCCCGTCCCCCCCCCACACCCGATCGCCGCGTCGCCCCCTTATCCCCGCGAAAATTGGCCTTTTCACATTGGGTGACGCGTGGTCGTTTTCTGGGCTGACGTCAAAAAATCCACCATTGGGTGTAATACCAAATTTTGACAAGAAAACGACCACGTGTCACCTGATGTGAAAACTGCCAATATTTTACGCCGCATGCAGTGTCATTCTTTTCAGTTGAAATCGGGGCCCCAGGGAGTCGTCTCCCGACAGGATCATTTTGAATGACATCCAATGCATGGTACGTTATATCACTGTTTCAATGGGACCTTGATATCAGAAAGATAAAGCCTTTGATTGAGGTGCATCTCACGCGGGTGAATACGGTATCCTCTTGGTTTGACTCATGGCGCCCACTCGGGGTATTTTACAAAAATCTTCCTGTATTCTTGCCAAAGAAATTTGTGTCAAAGCGAAAAGTGTTCTGAGGCTTGAACAGGATGCTGATGCGAGTCTTATGATCTGCAGAAATTTCCACGCACATTGACAAGAGTTTTGAGTCAGCAACATAGAAAAGGGGCACAAAGCGACGACGGTACGTATATTGCACTTGTATTCACCCAGACACAGGACTCGAGACTGAACTCTGCCCAGGTGAGACTCGTTGCGTTCTTTCTGTAGTTCTGTGCCCACGTGTATCCGGCCGTACTTGAGGCAAACATGTGAAGTGAGACAGGGAGGGTGAGGGTGAGAGAGAAGAGGCAAAAGATGGAGAGACAGAAGAGCATAAAGAGGATGACATGCAGACAGACAGGAGGTACAGTGACAGAAAGAGAGAGAGACAGACAGAGGCACAAAGAGAGAGAGAGAGACAGAGACAGAGAGACAGAGAAAGAGAGACCAACAGAGGGACAGAGAGAGTGAGAGTGAGAGTGAGAGAGAGAGAGAGAGAGAGAGAGAGAGAGAGAGCAGAGAGCGGCCGTGTGTGAGTCTGTGTGTGTGCGTGTGTGTGTGTGCGTGTCGGTTTTGCACACGTTTTGTGTATCTCCGTGTGCGTCCGTGCTCGTCGGCTCTGTTCGAGCGTGCCTTTGATGCGTGCGTGTGGAGGACTGAGACTTTTATCTTCATGTTCCTACCATTGCAGTTTCCCAATGGCGATCAGCTGCTGCTTCACGACGATGTTCGGTGAGTTTCTCTGCACGCAGAGGGACAGACGATGGTGTGGGGAGTTTGAGCAAACAGTCCGCATGCAACCGTGGAAACGCAAACGCAGACGTACCACTAACTTTTGGCATGCTGTGATAGTCAAAACTTACGTTTGCGTCTGCGTTTCCAGGTTGTGGGCTGTTTGCTCAAACTCGCCCGTGGAACGGGGATGTGTCTGAGACGTCAGTCCTGAGCGGAAGATTATCCGATCGAATATTCATATCAAGTTCCGACATATATCGCGTGACCAGTTCGGGTTCTTTGTGGACCCATGAAGCAGTTCGCAAACTGTAAACACGGGGCTACCACACAACTGGACTTGTCTCGAGACCAGCCGTGTTGAGAACTGCGGCGCTTTCTGAGCGGAGCTTCCTTGTTTTACAGGCGGACCACTCCTGGTCGCGATGGCGTTGTTCGCAGCGCCTCCAGTGTCCGCCTACTGCACCAACCCCGAGGGGCGACGCGATGACTACGTCAGCGGGGTGTTCGGGAGGACCTGCGGGAACCTGACGGGGGTTCCCCGGGATATCCCCGCGGGCGCCCACACCGTGTCTCTGTACGGGAACCAAATCACGCATCTCCCAGCCAACGCCTTCAGTCACCTCCACCTCTGTGGGAGACTGAACCTCGCATCAAACAACATGACCACGATCGAACTGGGTGCATTCAACGGACTCTACTCCCTATTCTACATGGACCTGGAAGACAATAGACTGGGTACCCTGGATTCCAGGGTACTGATGAACCTGCCTCGTCCCCTGCAGTTACGCCCCAGTAATCCAGACAGGGAGGACCAGCCCTGGAGCTGCGACACGCTGTGCTGGATGAAGCAGGAGGAGCAGCAGGGCAGCATCACGTGGTATAATGCCAGACCCAGATGCCACCTGCCCCACCACTGGCATACCCTTCAGTGCAAGCAAGAAGGTATTGCAAACAAAGTCATGACTTGAGTACAGTTGGGGGCGGACCCAGAATTTCGTCGTCGGATGGGTGAGGGGGCGTCCCATTCAACTTTGGAAAGTTTCAATGAATGAACGGGGTCACTAGAGACCATGCAGAGTATCCTGAGGCCCCACCCCTGGGTCTACCTCTGACAGTTCCACAGTTCCATTTCATTTGCTAAATTGACGTTGTGGTTCCGCGTTGTTTTTGCAACAAAGCATTTTTGTTGCCAAGCTTGTGGTATTTAGTGCCCCATTCGTGTGTCACCACACTGCGTCAATGTTCTTCAGGTCACTGTGGGGAGCCAGGAGGAATTCCCTACTCCACCAGACTCGGGGCCACGTGGCCCTATTTCCAGGGAGACCACGTGGTGTACACGTGCGTGGCCGGGCACACAGGAGGAGGCCCGGTCATGTGTCTGGAGAACGGAACGTGGACGCAGCCTCAGGAGTGCGTCATCCACAGTGTTCGAGGTGCGTCCAGTTCTCACGCACCCAGGGTAGCGTTCGATTTACTGAAACTGAGCCCGAAACCTTCTGAGTTGATTTCATGTTTAACTTGGATTTGATGGGTAGATTGATGAAATGGCATTCTATTCACACGAATCTGAAGCAAAACCATCACAACTGGTTTCAGATTCGCGCTCAGATTCAGTAAATCGAACGGTGCCCAGGATTGAATAGCTTGGTGCGTTCAGTCCTCAATCCAGGGGCGTATTCTTTTATCCACAGAAAACGCAGAATTCTGCATTTCTCTGTTTTTTCTGCAATGCAGAGAAATGTAGAGTGTGAAATGCAGAGGATAAAAAGAACAGCTTTTGGAGGCAGAAAAGCGCAGAAACGCGATGCAGAGCGAAAAAAGAATACTCCCCAAGAGTTCTCCAATTTAAACTTCAAGTGATTTGACAGGCAGACTCACAATAATTTGCATCTGTGGGCAAGATACGCAAGAGGTCGAGGCCCGGGCCGAGCCCGGCAGGTAACGCAATTTTACCCACTCAGATCCCATTGAATCTTCTTCTTGATGCAGGTTCGTGTAAGGAGCCCCCCAGCATGGCGCACGCCTCCAGGATCGGAGCGGTGGGACCGTACCACAGCGGGGACCAGGTCGTCTACACGTGTCACCATGGTTACGAGGGCGGAGGCGCCATCACGTGTCAGGAGAGCGGCGAGTGGACACAGGCGTCAGCCTGTAAAAGTGAGTGGGGGCACGCTCTTTATTCGTGGGTCCGGCCCAGGAGCAAACTCTGGTCAGGGCAGGGGGTTCCCTGGTTCCGTTTGAGACCCCACTGAGGAGATCCTCTGTTCACCTTCACACATTGTGTTCAGGTCCATTGTTTCTGTGTTGCACTCGCTCATGTGTTCTTTCAGAAAACGAGTCTTCGGACGGTGGAGACACTTCCGGTCTGAGCACTTCCGGTGAGTCACTACTTCCGGTTTGACAGAACAAGCGCGACTTATTATGCAGAGAAATGCGATTGCACAACGTACACACAAATCATTGAATGTTGTGTGTGTGTGTGTGTGTGTGTGTGTGTGTGTGTGTGTGTGTGTGTTGCTTTTGAAGTGATGAAGTATGCCAACTTCGTGCACGTGTCTCCTCTGCTGGTAGTGACGCCTTTGCCTTCGCACATTGTTTCAGACTTGGCGTTGTGGATCGGCGTCGCGAATGCCGTTGTTCTGCTGTTGTGTGTTGGTGTCTGCGTGACCATCGTCGCCTGCAGGAGGTACGGATCCACCCAATACCCCGTCTCTCCGTGGAGAGTTATGCTGGAGGAGACCCATGAACGATCGGCTGACCCTCCAGCAGGTCCAGGACCGCAGATGGGTGAGTGGGGCGACCTCAGGCGCGCCCAGCGTCCGACCCTCAGAGGCTCAGTGACACGCTGTTCACACTGGTTCCGTGTCCATGACTGAGCGCCGTGCGCAAATTGTGCGTGAAATGATTGCCAAACAAATTTCAATGGTTCTGTTCACACTGGTTTTATGAATCTGTGACAGAAAGGTCTCCACTCCAAGAGGCAAAGCTTTCCATCACAAATTCGTGGAGCCAGTTTGAACCGCATGTCATCACAGTCAGGGGCCCTGCAAAAACTGGACACAAACTATGTCCTGAAGAATTGAGACATACAGCTTTTCGATGAGGAACATAGGGGGGCATTTTTGTGGCTGCGATGGTGGTGGCATGGGGGACCCAGGGCCGGCCCCCTTGGACGGTGGGTGCGAGGCCCTGTCTCCAAACGCCCCCGAGGGACCCGCTTTACGAGTCGAGTTATTCTTGTGTTTTTTTGCCAGAATGAGACCCAGATCCCGACACAGCCTTGGCCGGTCAATTAACGCCCACGTCAACATGGGAGGCGAGGGTGGACACCAGAGCCTGCTCTTCTCCGACCTCAAGGAACGCGCTGCGTGTGCTTCTGCTGACCCCACCCATAGCGTCCCCGCCCATAGCGACCCCGCCCACAGCGTCCCCGTCTACACTGACGCAGTCTATCCCGACCCTACCGACCCCGTGTACCTGGACCCGGTGCCCTCCGGTCCCCCGACGCCCCCGCCAGGGTCAACGCGCGTCCGACTCCCCCCACTGACCCACTGTCCACTCCAGCGGGGATCAAGGGCCGAGGAGGATGAGAACAGCTATGAGACTCTCTACTGAGCTGTTGAAGGGTCCATACTGCCCCGTCCAGCTGCGGCCTGCTCCGCCCCGAGCTGCCCTGCGGCACCTCACCACACCCCGTCCTGCCCTGTCCTGTTCTGCCTTGCCCTGCCCTTGTCCCACCCCACCCTGTCCAGTGTCCAGTTCTGACCCCACCTATCCTGGATTGCCTATCCCATTCTGCTCTGCCCTGTCCCATCCTGCCCTACCCCACCCTTGCCTGCCCTGCCCACCTGACCTCACCCTGCCCCACCCCCACCTTGTCTCACCATTGGGTGCAGTTGTAAATTTTGACACCGACGTCAAAAATACGAAAGGGTGTCACCAACGTGAAAAACCCGATAGGGTATGCGTTTCCGTTTCGAGCATTTGAACATTCACGCTGTGTTGTACATTTCTGCGTGACCAGCTTTCCTTGTCAACAGGATCAATACATAACGTATCAGATGAAAGATATTCCAGATGACAGTGCACCTTTGTCTTGCATTTTGTAAAAATAAAATATTTCACATTCACAGTGCCTCGCTTCAGTCACTTTTTGTTGGGAAAAGTGAGTTGTCATCACTTGACGTGCATAATTTCTGGTGCAGTAAGTGTGCATCAACCGAGTACTACAGGAAAGCAGGGCAAGGTTGATTCAGGATCGGGAAACCTTGGATCGTCCCAAATCCCTTGCCCAGCACAGAATCTGAGGGCTCTACCAATACCTTGCACCCCAACCACCCAACCCCACCCCACCCAACTCCTCCCAACCCCAACTCCACAAACAGAATGTTGCGCTAGCCCAATATGCACCAACTTTGTTTGCAATTTCAAAAGTTTTGTAGCTCTGGTCCCAGTCATGCCTCCATTGTCCCAGATAGGTGAACGAGAATCAAGTCAGGTTCACCCTTGATGAACCCGGTCGTTCTTTCTTGTGGCTTTTGTTGGATTTTGATGAGGTTTCTTTGGCCGAAATGCACTGTTCATAGTGGACTCTATTTGCTGAACTGGATGCAAAATGCATGACCCGTGTACGAGTGCGTGGATCCAGGAACGAGCCTGGGAGACTTGTGGCAAACTGCAGCAGGAGGACCATGACCCCACAAATTTACCCCTGGTTCACACGGCACATGTGCGCTTTGCAGCGCATGCGTACACAGGTCACAGCGCACTACACTTGTTCTCATACAAACCTTGGGGACCTTGGAGCAAAACCCCACAGGTGTGCTAAATTCTGCACCACAAATGCATTCAATGGGTTGTGAATTGTGGGTGGGGTGCCAAATATTTTGGCTGGGGTGTTCGAACCCTCCGTGAGGGCCCCCTGGATCTCCCTTGTGATCCCGCAGATAACAGTGCGGTCATGACAGCTCCTGCGCGTATGAGAGAAAGATACAATGCATTGGCACGTGTACCGTATATGTTCTGTTGTCTCCATTCATTTTACTCGCTTGGAGACAACAACAACACACAGTTCAAGTGCTTCGAAAGAATTCTCATGAGAGAAGAGCAGAGGCAGCGATCCGGAAATTTCCCATGTTCGTGCAGTGAAGCAAGACTCTTCATCTCAGCCCAGCATGTTGTAATCTCCTGCAGTAGAAGGATAATTAATATTCTGCCTGGAGATTCATCACAAAACTGTTGGGAAAGTTTCCAGTACATTTGAGAAATATATAATTCTGAACCGCGAAGTTCACACAGACATGTTGAGAGGAGGTGAACACTGGTTTGCCCGCCCGCTCTGCCTGTTCCTGGGCCTGGGCTGGACAGCGGATGCCCAGTCCTGCACTGCAGACTACTGGGTCAGTCCATTTCCCTTCAAGGGAGAGTCAGGCTCAAGAGTGAATTCTCTACAGCAGTGCTTGCGCAGGTATTTTGTTTCAACTGTTTTTCATTGTGTCACGAATTATTGAAACTTGATTGTTGTTGTGGGTCAGGACCCCCTCCCCCACCACCCCAAACAAAAGAGTGTTGTCATATCAAAGAAACAGAAACTTGAAGGAGCAAAGGTTCGTGCTCGCAGGTCAAGACACCGAAAAGTTGAAGGAGAACAAAATTCCAAAGAAACCCAGAGATTCATCAAGGTGTTTTGTCCAGAAAAAAGGCTGTGTTTGTCTTGATAATTTTTGTGGGTAAATTTCCCCATCCCCCCCCCCTGAAGTGGTGCCTGGTGAAGAAACCAAAATTTGAAGGAAAACAAGCGCAGAGGTGATTCTTGTCACCCGTGGCAGGTGTAAAACAGACGGAAGTTGCTTTGGCGTCCATTTCAACAAGACCACTGCATCGTGCTCCACAGTCTGCGAGGCGTCTGTAGACAACAGAACAACATTCCACAAGACTCAGGATGCCATACTTTTCAAGAAGACTGCAGGTACTCAGGGGCAGATCCGGGATCAGGTTCAGGGTGCCAGAACCCCATTGTAAGGTAGGATTCGAAATTTGAAATTTCAGCACGATAAATGGAGAAAAGGTTTTTGGGGTGACTTTTGCATGGAAGGGATCATGAGTGCATCCATCCTTCGCCCCACACACCCACACACACACATACACACACCCATACACACACGCACACACGCACACACACACACACACACACACACACACACACACACAAGAAATCCCCCACATGACACGGAGGAAACGTGGCCACCACGTGTCTGCAGGAGTCGTGAACTTTTTTGGAAACCAAAGTTTGAAGGGGCCAAGGGCGTTGTCGCCCCCCCCCCCACTGAATGCACAAAAAAATAACTCCGAAATGCAGTTTGATGTTGGTGGTGTGCGTGGAGTCAAGCCTGATAAAGGAATAAAACTGTGTGTCTTGTTGTCCATTCATTCGCACAGGGTCGTGTGCCTTCAGCTTGTGTCAGAACGGCGGCACCTGCTTCGAGACACACAACGCCTTCGTCTGCGAGTGCGCCAGTGCGGAGTACTACGGAGAAACGTGCAGCAGTGAGTTGATCAAAGTTTGCCAACCAAACTTGGCAAAAACATTCTTCAGTTTTCTGGTTCTTATGTCTGTAACAATCCAGTGAATGCGGCGGCTGAGAGTTTCTTTCAGAACAAAATAAGCGCTTTCCCAGCTTTCTTCACCATTTTGCTGTGGGGGTCACCACCATGAAACAAGTGTTGGTCTGTCCCCTGGAGGCTTGGACGGACGGACAGACAGACAGACAGACAGACAGACAGACACACACACACACACACACACACACACACAGACACACACACAAACAGACACACAGACACACACACACACACACACACACACACACATATATATATATATATATATATATATATATAGAACTTGCTTATATTTCCTTTGATTTCTGCTTTCAGTGTTGG
>JAAUXT010120645.1_pt1 | contig 10154 bp, 8 predicted proteins | sample 7278171 | NCBI WGS metagenome assembly JAAUXT01 (sample SAMN14350112, study PRJNA611818) | marine sediment metagenome | isolation source: surface marine sediment (1.8m) | place: French Polynesia: Moorea | collected 2018-08 | reverse complement strand
GCAAGTCATTCAAAGTACAGTTGAAAATCTCACTCAACTCTGAGACAGAACGGCCAAACATTGGAACCAAATCACCCAATCTGTTTGGATAAGCTAACCTGCGCAAGACCATACATAGACCATCAAGTCCTGACCAGACAATTCTGTTTCTTGCTGACCTGTACTGGTCTGGCAAACCCAGGAATGTGCATAGGACATATATGTCCTCCTTGTTAAACCTGAAGTTATGCCTACACTCTTCGTTTGTCAGTTCTTCCAGTTGGAAGCGAGAGAAGCACGAGTGAAATGACCCATTCTCAATTTTCTCAACTGCCTCTGCCAACATGAGAGCCATTACTTCTTCATTGGAGAAATAACCGGACATCCTGAGGACAGTGAATTCTGCTGGTGTGACTGGGTCATCCTTGATGTTCATCATCTGATAACAAAAACATTGTTGACAATTGTGTACACTTTATTTTTCAAGAACTCTTTGCATCACTCATTGTGACCATTGGTAGCACCTGGTTGTTGGTACATGTGAGAGAGCAATGCCTTGTGAGCAGATATGTGGAAAGCGATCAGTTGCTTCATGTTGTTATGCCTACTGACCCAATGTCGAAAGTCCCGGAAATGCTCAATGTGCAAACGATCACGATAAATTCGTTGCAGTGCTTGCTTTGCATTGCACTCACATCTACCAGACAAGACCAACTTTTGTTCCAAAGAAGCTGAGTAGAATTGAGGAGTGCTGTATGGCCACACATGCACAAAATCTTGCATGTAACTGGGTACATTAGCCAACACAAGCTGGGGAGGCTGTACTGGTGGGGGGGGAAGACGTCACATCTTCGGAATGGGTACAGGCATCTGAATGAACAAGAACGACAGAACGTGTCAACTGTGAAGACAAAATCTGTATTGCATGCAACAACATCAGTATGTCACACCATGTGACAAGGAGAAACCCGTGGGCATATCAAGACATACAACCACGCTCCGTGTGTCGCTTCTTGTCCTCAAAGTACCTGAAGACACTGCCACAAAGGTCACATTTGATCCGCAGGGGCTCATGTTTGTGCTTGTGATACGTGACATAGCGCTTCTGGGTAGAAGAATACGTACATTGGTCACAAGAGTACAACACAGTTTTCTTTCCACTGACATGTGTGAGCTTGTGTGCAGACAAGTCACCCTTGCATTTGAATGTCCTTCGGCAACCCTTGTGTTCACAAATCCACGGCTCTTGCTCACTGTGCTTCACAACATGACACTCGAATTCAGCCTTGCTGCTGTGGTACCAATCACACTGTTCACACTTGAATTTCGCAGAACGATGCAGTTCCTGGTGCGCTTTGCAACCCCCTTTGGACACCCAATTGCTGGTACAGGTGGCAAGATCACAAACAATTTGTGCACATCCCGCAAGTGGTTTTTGAAGACAACAATGGAGTGACAGCTGAAAGTACAGTAGGTACACTTTTCAACATGAACAGCGCGACGTTTGTACTTGTTGCTACGTTCTTGCGAACTCACACATTGCACAGAATGTGACACATCACTACCACCACCAGTCACGTTCTTGCCAGTATGACGCGAACCCTGCACAATATTGTCAGCACACACATCTGAGCGAGGCACCTTAACCTTCAACTTGGAACAACTGCGAGTCACCCTGCTTGTCATTTTCACACGTTTGTTACGCCCGTGCTGGGCATCACGACCTTCACTGTCAGATGGATGCACACATTTGTTACGCCCACGCTGGGCGTCGTGACCTTCACTGTTGGATGGACGCACACATTTGTTACACCCATGCTGGGCGTTGCGACCTTCGCTGTCAGACAGATGCACATGTTTGTTACGCCCATGCTGGGCATCGTGACCTTCACCAACACCTACAGGAAGTGCCATTTTCTCCACCATAACAACTGGCTTCGACAACAAGCGATGGTCACAAATGACCTCTTTCACTTCCACCACATCACTGTCCTCAGTGGGTGGAAATGCGGCTTCATATTCTCGCAACAAATCATCAACCAATGAGCCTCGCATGCCTGTTCCATCGGCTTCACCAGGTTCTACTTTCACAACAGTTGACATGGGCGTAACGCCCTCACGTTCACCCTGGACTTGACTGTCACTTTCAGCATCGCTATGTGGCACAGCCAATGAACCCAGTGGCATGTCAACCAACTCCACCCATTGCCCTCCTGGCATCACCGCAAATCTTAAAGAACACCCCACTTCTCCGCTGACAGCGCGTGTTGTCCAGACCGTGTACTTGAAAAAAAACAGCGATGTGCATTCCAGAAATGATAGCCAGATTGTACAGACTGACAGGTTCATCCACTTTCACGCTGCTGCTGCTGAACAAGGACTCACGGTATTCTTTGAAACCAGTGAAGGCACTGGATGCTGCGTGTGACTTGAAGAATTCTGCACATTTGCGAGAAAACATGCGTGCCTTTGCACTTCTGTCAGTGAGTAGCTCACCCATCTCCTTCCAAACATCTGACTCTGTCTTCACTCGCTGCTCTGTTGACATGTGGTGAGCCGCTATATGAAGCACAAAATCTGTGGGTGGAGTCATACAGCATGCTTTCTTCGTGGGCACCACTGCAAAGGCCTTCAGATCACTCTCCGACTCCATGTCTTGCTCCACTGGAAGCAGCACCATCGCACGGAAGGAGAACATAACTGCAACATCAACATGAACACAACTTAATACTGACACAAATACACAAGAAAACAAAAGTTTGGAACCAAAAGTACAGGTATCAATGTGTTTCGATATGCCCACGGATTTCTCAAATGTACACAGTGTGACTTGCAACTTCACCAATTCAAATGCAATCGCATGTGGTTGTGGAAGCAAAAACTCACTGTTTTCATTTGACTCGCTGTGTTGAATTCTCTCGGGTTGCCGCTTGCTTGCACACTTCAGCACCACTGCGTTACACCTGTACAAGAAGCGACCACTTCAGTTTCATGTCAAAACAGAATCCTTTTTTGTCTCATGCTTTTCCTGAGTACCAATCACAATACGGGTGACAGTAATCATTCCAAAAATGTGTCCACTTCATCCCTTGCGATACCACACAAATTTTGAGCATAATATTGCCTGGCAATAATATTTTATGGTGGTGAGATGCGCAACCCATTGAAAGAAAAACATGATTGCAATCATTACGTCCACTTACCACGCACTTGTTGGTCACTCCAGACAGTTGCTGAAGGCTGATGGATGGAGCAGAAGCTACTGTCGAACACAGATACAGCTACAACCAAGACTTGCTGTTCGAACCGTCATCTCGTCACCACAAACCTGAATGCAATAGACTCACTTTAAAATCCAAGAAACACGCGCTATCTGCAATGTATTTTCTGTTATGCCCATGGCAACACATGCTTTGATGCACCCAAGCGACGTCTAGATCTAAGTCAGATACAACCATGAGGGTCTCCAAACTCGAGTTTCATCTTTGTTTCCTCCCGACCGCCATTTTGTTGTGCCCACAACTCACTTATTACCCTGATTTTGCAAAAATTATGCAATATTTCCTTCTGAAAAATGGCCTGCAGATGCTCCAACTATTCCCACACTACCTTCAGGCAACATTTTGTTGAATTTAGTCAAATTGACAGAACCCCGAGGAAAAAGAAACAAAACTTACAAGCTGCATCTGCCGCCATTGCTTCACTTCTGCTCAAAGAAAACTGTGTCAAAACTCCAAAACAGCAGCTGAAAGTACCAGTTGCAACACGCTTGAAATGTTACGCCTACGTCCTGTGTTTAGTCCTGCTAAAACACTTGATGTCACGTAGCACGTACATGTAGACGCAGTAAAAAATCCCTACGTGTTACGCCTACGTGTACGTGCTACGAAACATGTCTGCTAAAACTCCCTATTAGGTTCTGTTCCAACTTTGTGTTTTGCCCCTGAAAAACCCCCAAAAACACAAAGGCTATAGCAGTGCGAAGGAGGCCAAGCCTTCGAAAAAGTTTGTCGTCAGTGATTTTTCAAAGCAAATTTATTTCATTCAAACAGTCCATTTGTGCAACAAAGTGGAATAGATGTGTGTGTTCGCATTGGGACAGGTTTCTCACACTGTACGAAAATGGTTCGGGTGTTATCACTCAAACTTTGGTGGAGAAAGATGAATCACCTGTCCGTCTTTTGCCTGAGTTTCGCTTTTGTTGGAACTGAGAAAGGAGAGAAGCACGTTTTGCACTGAAGAGAGAAAGCGTTTGCAATCCATGGTGCTGCAACTTGTGGTGTATGTATTCCAGCAGGCCCAGGAACCGGGTCAGGGGTCCACCTGGGTCTGCCACTTGCATGGGGGCCCTCGAAAACCGCAATCCATTTTATTTTTTACGAAACGTAAGCATTTCCGCGTCTATCAACTCTGGGGCTGATTTCTTTTGAGCGGTGGTAGGGACGCATTGGATCCGCCGAACACAAACTCAGATCCACTGCTGACCGCGTGGTCCTCGCATCACAAACTGCCTGATGCTGGGACCTCATTTGAGTCATTCCTCACCACCAGTTGGCGCCGTCGCACAACACGTCATTGACACTGTTCTCACGATGCTTTGCGGGATGCTTTGCACATTGTTTTGAAAAGGAGTCCTGGCGAACGCAGCGCATCGCACACGTGTTTGAGCGATGAGGAAAGTAAATACATCGTCAGTCAGTCAGTCGTGAGTGCCGTCGCGACTAGCACGCGTCTCTGGACACAGACCCAGTGCGAACAACATTGAGAAAATCCGGCGACTCGTAGATGTGTCGCAGACTGTTCTGGGAGCCGCGGGTCCCGTTGCTCCTGTTGTACCCGGCGTGGACACCAGGGGGCCCCGCGTCCCAAGTGCCCGCCGTGTGCATGTCGCCATAGTGACCCACGCTGCGCAGGTCAACCGGAAGTGAGTCTGTGAGCAGCGCGTCGCTTCCGTATCCGGAGCTGTACGTGTGCTGCGCCTTGCCGCCGACGCCGCCGACGCCGCCGCTCATGACGGTGTTGTAGTCGTAGACGGACGCCGGCTGTCCCTTGTCGGCGCCGCCCGCGAGGTCCTCCTCCTTCCCGCAGCCCAGCCGCCACCCGCGCCTGGAAGCGTCAGGGAGAAGTCTCGAGCACGTGCGTCAGATAATGTGCAGGAATCAACGCATGTATAAATGTTCCTCAAGCCGCGCAACATCAGAGATTGTTCGGGACAGGAAAAAACGCAAACTCGTCCACCATCTCCCCGCCCCGCGCGCTCCAAGGAACAAGCTTTCTCGTAAATAAACCTGAAAACCTATTTCTGGGTGTGTTGTTGCCGCATTTGAAGCGATGAGTCGGGGGGGGGGGGGTCGAGCCAGGATTTGATAGAGGGTTGACCCACTGGGGGCAACGATTACAACTGTGAAAGCGTTTTGTGACCTTGGTACCTAGTCAAGTGAAAACGCCCAATAGAGCGAGCATCGGGCAGGGAAATTTATCGCGAATAGAAGGCACGACGCGATGCACGCCCGTACTGCATCAGAGGCGTCTCGACTACGTGGCGTGAGAATTCGAAGGAACGCCTTCCCTGGATGCGTCCCTGTGAGTACACGTGTGCGCTGAACCACGCTGACATTTCGCGCCGTGCACAGCGCGGCATGGAGCAGAGGTCGCGATCGATGACGCACCTTTTAAGGATGACGAGCGCTACGCCGAGGAGGCACACTCCGATGACGATGCCGAGCCCCACTCCGAGCGCGATCACCACCAACAGACCTGTGGAGAAAATCCAGCACTGAGAGCACGCACACGGCACACACACACACACTCTCATGACGATAGGGAGGTTTAGTTGCAACACGGGCGACGTGCCCGTGTCACATGCAATGTGTCATTTCACCCTGGAAAATCTGTGCTGAATGTTCTATCCTATTTGGTGGAAACTTATTCCAAATTCTGAATTTCTTTTTCTGAAGAAACAGAAAGGTTAAATTTAACTTCATTTTCAAAAATTTAGAAACAAGTGGAACTGATTTCCAGCCTGTAATGCCATGTCACACATCACACGTGTACCCTCCCACGTGTTGCGACTAAAACTCCCTAATACCGGGTGCCACAACCTGCCGAGAGAGCCATATGAAGGCACGCACACTTGAACCGCACACACACGCACACACACACACTCACACACACGCACACACACACACATACACACACACACACACACACACACACACACACACACACACACACATCTGCACGAAGCTCCTGGTACAAAGATGAGGCAATGTGCCTGTGTCTTTTCATGCGTGTCAGCCTTCATTGCTGCCGAGAATTTCTCATGCGTAGTTGCAATGCAATGTTTGTGCTGCTCAGCAAATGTCAAACTGACGATCTCAGCCCGAACTGAGCTCGCGCTCGCTGCTTCGACTGGTGAAACGCAGCGTACCGTCTGAGGAGGACCATTCGCGTCCGAACAGCGTTGTCCACGTTGAGTCCGATGCGGCTGCAACAGAAACAAACGTTTTGTGACGGAAACAGAGAAAGTCCCGCAGATTTCAAAGACGGGGCCAGAAGCAGGTGTGGTGGGATCCACGCGAACCCGCCCGGAATGCCCCGGTCCGTTTTTGACCGTCCATGACGGACGATCAGTGTCGTGAGTAAGAACCGGAAGTGAGTGACACTGACCCACGGTGCAGTTTCCGGTTTTGCCGCGCCACTTGTTGTCGCGACACGTGAGCGTCCAGCTCTCTCCGGACGAGTCGCAGGTCACGACGGCGCTGGTGCCCGACGCCGCCGTCGCGACCGTCATGCCGCCGCCCGCCGCCAGCCGCGCGCATCCCGTCGCTGCAGAGAGACGCGACGCGACTTGAAACACCCGAGAAGGACATGCGTGTTTGGAACTGGTCCATTTGTCAGCACTTGGTGTTTTTGGACCAGTACGAATGATGGTGAGCTCCTGTCCCCTTGAACTAGTGCCACCAGGCAGCTGGAAGACGTGTAGAGGATCAGTGAGACGAGTGATTTGATCGAACACCGCCTGTTGTGGACTGTCCACATTGTGCACGCTCGCACACACGCATCCCACACACACGCACACTTGATGCATCTGATGTGTACAGAGGCCTCCAGTGAGAGACACCCTTCACGTCGTGACGTGTCGCAGTGTGGACGGCGCCACTGTCAGCTCATCCATCGTGGCTCCCTCCCTCGGCACGACGCGTTCACTGACCTTCCCACTTGATGAGGAACTGGGCGCCGCTCTGCTGCACCCGCTCCAGGGTCACGCGCACCGTGCTGCTCTTCGACACGTACACGTTGCGCACGCGCACGTCGCCCGCGCAGATGGGCGTGACCTGGTCACGTGACCCGTCCTGCACGTCGGCGTACTTGGCGCAGAAGATGGCGTGCCTGGCGCCGCCGCCGCCGCCTGCCTCGCTCCGCCCGTAAACGCCGAAGTCGATGAGCGTCAAGTTGATGCGCTGGCCTTCCTGGGAATGGATAACGTGCGTGTGTGTAAGTGTTGGTGTACGCGCTAGCACAGAAACAAGTTGTATTGTTAGATTCTTCCTGGGTGATGTTTTTACTGCTGCATAGTACGTGCGTGCGCCACGTTTCCCTGGAACGTCACGTGATGTGGACGTGAGTCTTTGACGTGACTCGTTGACGTGACACGTTGACGCGAACTGACCTGCACTTTGATGGTCCACGGGCAGCTGGTTGTCCCGAGGCGAGAGTCTGCAGCGGCACTGGACGCCAGGTAACCGGCTGAGTCGCCGGTCAGCAACAACCGGCGCTGCGAAACGCACGACGCCTTGCTGCTGTGCGACACTGCAACGACACAACAGGTGAGAATCGCGTTACGTCGTAGAATACTAGAAACTGAAAACGTCATTCGTGTTTTGTGCCACTACTTTGGGAAGACGTAACCAAACGGATTCGAGCATCCATCCAGACGTGTGTTACATGCAAAACGTTGCGGACGGTGACAACATCAGTCGCATGATGACGTGGGTTGTTCGTGTGTGAGAGCGAGGTGTGCGTTCAAGTTGGTCGCAATGTCAATTGCCAATGAGAACGTTTCAGGATCTTTCTTCACACACAAAGTTACCGAAAGCTCAGAAGATGGTGATGTGTTTGAACACGATGTTCTGAGGATTGCCTCCACTTTCCTTTCCCTCGCAAATCTCGTCAGTTGATTTTCCCGTCAATTGAGCTGATCCATCAGCAGATGAGTGTTCACAGAACCCAACCCCATTCCGCAGCGAGTACGCGTCAAGCATTAGCTGCAGAGTCGCACGTCGCGCCTTCAGATCTCTCTGTGTCTCTGCAGGATCAGGGCGTTCGTTCTCACAGCAATGTGAAGGAAGAAATGCGAGACTCGAGTGCATTGTTTCTAGTGAAGTTCTGCGTCTTTGTGCGGCTTCCCTTTGTAGCTGTGTCACGGTACAGACAGCCCCTTCACTCGACGTCGCTTTGTAGTGAGATGAAACGACGACGCTGAGCAGCGCGCGACTCGACGCCGCGTCTCTTCCTGTGCGCACGCGCGTCAGGTGCTGCAGCGTCTGTGCGTCTCTCATGGAGTCCCAGCCTTGGTTCACAGTGGTTGCGTCTCACGCATTTACGCAGCACAAGAAATTACACAGAGACGTAATCCGTGCAAGGGTGGATCATTGGTCTGGTCAGTGATGGGGCTGCCTGCTGGGATGGGTGACCCATTCTTCCTCAGAAATATTTTGAGATGTTTCACGAAAACACACGAAACGTGCGGGGCAAAACATGGAAGGAAGGGGGCAGGTCTCTCTATGGATCCGTCTCTGGGTCCGCCCCTGGACCTGTCCATACTGTGATGCGTGCAGTGTGAAACAGGTGCGTTTGGTTTGTCTGGGTGCATCGATTGGTGACACCTCCTCACTGCGGAGAAGCAGAATCCGGACAGATACACGCAAGCTGCCAGTGCGCAAAAATTACATTGGGATGTGGCTCCGAATGGGGAATCTGGACCTGACTTTTCATGGGAAACATCACCAAAGGGCTGCGGGCCCCGCGCCCTTGATTCCGGTGGTGCAAAAGACAAAAGCATGCGAGGCTCGTACTTTGTCAGTCCTGAGAACCCTGACCCTCTGCATCAGATCCCCCAGTCCTCTGACGGTCACAATGGGACCCAGATCCCCAGCTGTGTGAGGGTTTCAGGGACACGTGGACCCCGACACGCCCAGGGTCCACAGGGGCCTCAGACTCGCAGCCCTCTGGATCCGGCTCAGAAAAATAGTTTCAGAGACGCCAAGAAAAAGTCATGATTGGAAAGCGTAACAGCAGCGCAGCACGTGACGGGTACTCGACTCTGATGGGACCTCCGTCGCTAGGAAACCCTCCGCGAAGGTCACACGCTCTTCTGGCCCATGGCCCGAGCTCCATTGTTCTCGAGTGCTATTGTGTTGGAATCTTGAGGCCCCTGCACGCGCGCCCCGAGGGGACGGGCGCCCCTTGTGGCAACACTCACCTCGGAAGGGTCGGACAAATTTACAGGCAGCAGCTTTCTGCGAATCCTTATCTTGGTGAGATTTGTCAAGCGACCATAAGATCTGACTTATCCAGTGCTCAAAGTCAAGATCTCCAGCGCAAAGACCTTATGGAGTCAGAAAAAGTCTGACAGACCATACGTACGAACTTTCAAAGGTTCAAAGTAGCAGTCGGGGTTTCACTCATTGGTCAGTGCCCCCAACCCGCAGGCACCTCACCTGATTCTGGATTCGCAAAAAGCTGTGGCATTCTTCTCGCAGACAAGGTTGATTGATCCACTTCTGTCCTGGATTGATACAGGTCGATGACGGACCGCGCGCTGCCGGGATGACCTTGACAAACATGCGCGTGCGTATCGTGAACGCACTCCAGCCGCAAAGCGCGTGCGCGCATCGGAGTGTGTACCCTTTGTGTTTTTGGGAGGTTTTTTGGGGCAAAACACAAAGTTGGAATGGAACCTAATGACACCATGTGCAACTTGTAGAGTACCTCTGGGCATGTTTGCATGCAAAAAATTTCTGGCCTCTGATACCTGGAACTGGGGTAAAACTTTGATGATTCATGATCAGGACCACCACCAAAATCTGAAACTTTGAACCCCTCTGAAATCATCATGAGGAGCTCAATTCCAGAACCAAGTACATTTCTGTGTTCCACTGGACTGGGAGATT